>Ga0265780_10005446_pt1 | contig 16138 bp, 33 predicted proteins | sample P1T30metagenome_FD_192432 | JGI IMG/M metagenome (GOLD analysis project Ga0265780, IMG submission 192432) | Plant litter microbial communities from East Loma Ridge, Irvine, California - P1 T30 | ecosystem: Environmental > Terrestrial > Plant litter > Unclassified | place: USA: California... | reverse complement strand
AACAGCGCCGTCAATGGTTTTGGCGATTACGATGTAATTGCCAATTCTATTTCCAACATGGATGATATTCGTCAGGTAAAAAATCTTATCCAGCAAGCGCTGGTGGAAAAAGGAATCACCATGCCGACCGTGGTTATTCTTAGCTGGCGTCCATTTGATGAGGAAGCGCCATGAGTGCAACTGAACGCCAAGACAACATCAACCTGCTCAAGAAAGACTTGGAAACAGCGCGCGTGCAGCACAGGGCGGCGGTGGCTGCGCAACAAGCGGCGCAGAGACAAACTTCCGAGGCTGAGAAGCAAATCAATTCGCTGGTCAGTCGGATCAGCCGTCTGGAAGAGGAAGCTGGTGAACAGATGGTTGGCAAGCTGACCGTGACGGACCACGCCGTTGTGCGCTGGCTCGAGCGCAAGCACGGCTTGAACATCGACAGTGTGCGTCAAGAGATCCTCGACAACGGCACCGCGTCGGCCATCAAGTTCATCGGCACCGGCAAGGTGGTCAAGGACGGTCTCACGCTGGTCATCAAGGATCGCGTGGTGATTACCGTCGCCCCAATGAATAAGGGTGCGATTACGCTATAATGTATAAGTAAGCGATGACTTATAGTTGATTCAATCAAACAGCCATTTACAAGGAGAAAATATGGCAATCGTGAAAATGCACCAAGCAAAAGACGGCAGTCTGCACAAAACCGCAGCACAATGCGCCGAACATGAAGTGAAGATTCGTCTGGCGCCGGCGATCGACAAGTTCCTCGAGAACATCAAGATGGAAACGCCAGGTCTGGTGAACGCGGCAGAAGTGAGCTTGACCGAAGGCGTATTCTTCGATCTGGCAGCACTGCCAGGCTTCTTGGTCGCTAACGCTGAAGAACTGCGCAAGCTGCTCAACGGCGCACTGGTGACGCCGAAACCGCGCAAACCGAAAGACCCATCGGCAGCGCCGAAACCGCGCAAGAAGACTGCTGATGAAGCGGCCAAGACTGACGCGAAACCTGAAGAACCGGCGCCGGCATCGACCGCTGGTGACAGTGTCGACGAACTGCTGGCCGGCCTGGGCTAACCCTTAAGCGCCCTTCGGGGCGCTTTTTACATGGAGAATTACATGAACGAACGCAAAATCCCTCAACTTGGCAACACCGTCATCGACATCACCAGCGGCTTGAAAGGCATCGCTTGGCAGTATATCGAAATGATCAGCGGCACCGTGCAGTTGTCGATTCAACCGCGCCTGCCAGATGATGCGCCGGTTGCCAGCCCGACTGAACCAATTCCACCTGGCTTGAGCGTGGACATTGCCCTGCTCGACTACATCAATGATGGCGCTGTGGATCGCGTGACGCCGGCGAAGCCCGAAGTGATCGCTCTTGGTAACGAAGTGGAAGACCTGACGACCGGTATTCGTGGCATCGCTGTCAAGCGCGTCACGTTCATCAATGGCTGCGTCTACTACAACATCATCCACAAGATGACCGAGAAGCAGAAGGAAGAAGGCAGTAGCGCCCTGGAGCAGTTCATTTCGTCGACCCTTCTCAAAGTCGTTGGCAACGGCATCGCTCCGCAAGTTGCCAAAAACAGCGAAGGTCCAGCAGAGCGTCGTCCAGGTGGGCCATCTGCCAAGGTGATGCGCGCATGACCACGATTGTCGGCTTCGATACCGAGACAACCGGTCTCGACCAGCCAAAGGGCCACCGTATTATCGAGGTGGCCATGTTGCATTACGACCTTGCCACGCGCAAGCTGATCGACAAGTTTGTGCAGCGGATTGACCCTGAGCGCGCGATCGACCCCAAGGCGCAAGAGGTGCATGGCATCAGCTACAAGGACTTGGTTGGTCAGCCGAAGTGGGAAGATGTGGCGCCGGCGGTCTCGATGCGTCTGGACGGCAGTGACATCGCCGTGGCGCACAACGTCGGCTTCGATATGCCATTCGTCGGGCTGGAATTGGCGCGCGTTGGTTTGCCTGTTCCGAAGTGCGAAACGTTCTGCACCATGGATAACGGGCGCTGGAGCACCTTCGACGGCAAGTCACCCAAGCTGATGGAACTGTGCTTTGCGTTGGGTGTTTCTTACGACCCGAAGCTGGCTCACGCCGCTGAGTATGACGTACAAGTCATGATCGAATGCTTGTGGCGCGGGCTGGATCGCGGGTTTTTCACCTTACCTATATAAGAGGTCAAATTATGAGCTACGGAGACAGGGCGCACGGTTCACCCGGCGACGATCAGTCTGATATTCCACAAAGCCCGAAACGTATCGACGCTTTGCCGATTTACGACCCGGTTGACAGCCTCAAAACCATGCAGGCGGTACTGGAGTTTGTGCGAGATATCAAAGGCTCGGATGAATACGCCACGATTGTGTCAATGCTCGGTGTCGCGCACACCGCCGCTGCGCGCATTCTGGAAGAAGAACTGCGCAAATGATGCGCGCACAATTCATGAGCGATGTCGGGCGCGTACCGGGTTTCAACGTCGATAAGCTCGACGTTGATGCAGGCATGCGCGAACTGGTGGCATGTGGCTACCCTGAAACAGAGGCTAGACGTCACGCGGTGGTCTGGTACGCGCTTCGGCGTTGGGAGCGTGGCGAGGAAGAAGCGGCACAGCGCGGTGCGATTGATCAGTCGTTCCACGGCATTCCCTTGACCTGCTGGCTGCGGGTTCTTGCAGCGGCAATGGCAGCAGCGCCAACCCGCGATACGCCTGATCATCCAGATCAAGGCATGATGTAATACTGCCGCTTGCATGCCGGGTGACGAGCTAGATAATTCTTCTCGTCGCAACACAGTGCGATAACAAAAACCCGCTACATATAGAGCGGGTCAATTTAACTAAAAATGGAGTTTTAAATGGGTTCGAACGACCGCAACATGACCTCGGCGCAAAAGCGCGTGCAAGATGCAGCTAAACGCGGCAAAACGCTCAGCGAGATGGAAGAAGACATCAGCGCCGCAGAAATCGTTCACAAGGGTGAAGAACTGATTCTGCCGGAAACCATGACCCTGACGCAAGCGGCCGATCTGCTGGCCCGCCGCGCTGAATACGAACAGCAAACCACCGCGTTCTCCGAGAAGTTCGATGTGCTGCCGTTCGACGGCGCGCACGCCCTGGCAGCGGTGCTGGTGCAAAAGTTCGGCTGGGCGCCGGCGATCGCAACCCCTGGCTTCTGGGGTCCGCAACCGCCAACCCTGATTCGCATCGAGGTGGCGCCGAACGAGTACAAAGAAGTGCCGTGGGGTCGCTTCTCGCTGCCGAACATCGACGGCTACATCGAGACCGATGTCAACATGAAGAACAACCGCTTCACGTTCCAGATCAGCGCGCAAATTCTGCGCCGCGATGAACGCCAGGTGCGCTCGCTGATGAACGATGTCCGCGCGTTCCTCAAGACCGGCTCGATCTATCAGGGCAAAGCGATCAAGATTCGCTTCCGCGATGATGACGGTGACCATCTGCGCATGCCAGAACCATCGTTCATCGACACCAGCAAGATCGATCCGAACGGTCTGATCTACGCTGCCGATGTGCAAAGCGCTGTCGAGACCAACCTGTTCACGCCGATTCTGCGCGTTCACGACTGCATCGCTAACAACATTCCGATCAAGCGCGGCGTGCTGCTGTCGGGCACTTACGGCACCGGTAAGACCATGGCAGCGACAACCGCAGCGCGTCATGCAACCGATGTCGGCGTGACCTACGTCTACATTCCGCATGCTGACGAACTGGCTGACGCGATTGAATTCGCCAAGCAGTACCAGTCCCCGGCTTGCATGATCTTCTGCGAAGACGTTGACCGCGTCACCGACGGCGAGCGTTCGGTCGAAATGGATGACATTCTCAACCTGCTCGATGGCATCGACACCAAGAAGGCCAACATCATCACGGTGCTGACCACGAACGACCTGGAAGCGATCAACCCGGCGATGCTGCGCCCGGGCCGTCTCGACGCCGTGATCAACGTCACGCCGCCCGACGCCCCTGCCGTGGAAAAGCTGATTCGCATGTACGCTGGCAATTCGCTCGACAGCGGTGTGGATCTGACCGACGCCGGCGTGGCGCTCGCTGGTATCATCCCGGCAACCATCGCTGAAGTGGTCAAGCGTGCCAAGCTGTCGCAACTGCGTCTGCAGCCGCCCGGCGAGAAGGTCGTCAAGATCAGCCAGGAAGCGATCGTCGAAGCGTCGAAGACGATGTCGGCCCAAAACAAGATGCTGCAAGACCGCATCGAGAAGAAGGAAGTCAAGCCGAGCGTGGACAGCACCCTGCGCGCCATGATCAACAGCGTCGTCAACGGCGACGACGAGTAATCGTTCACTGTAGTGAGAAACCCAGCTTCGGCTGGGTTTTTTCTTATGCACTGTAGCCTATAGAGCGCCGCATACTGAGCGCGATAATAGGTCTGTAGCAAAGGGAGAACATGTTGACACAAGAACAGACAAAATGGCGAAACGACAGACCGCCCATGCCCGGTGAGTATATCGCCAGTTTCTCACGCAACAGAGAGTTGCGTCGGTGGTGGAATGGTCAATACTGGTCGCATAGCTATTACGATAATGCGCCAGAAACGACCAAGCGGCGCGCCAGACGCATGCCAGTGCATCGCGACGGCTTGATCGAGTGGATCGGCTTGGTTGACAAACCTGACTACCCTTTCCCGCCACCTGACAAACTGAAACCTTTGAATGAGGATTGGTAATGGAAATCATCTTACCGCTGGACGTTGACAGCGATAATAGTCAGCCGGGCAAAATGAACATACGCCGCGGCTTAAATCGACCGAAAAACCTTGTGATCGAGGTGGATAGTCGTGAGTTGGAAGTGAACATGGAAGACATGTGCGGTTCGCTCAGTCTGCTCAATGGCAGCAACGTTACAACTCTGATCGACAACCTGCGCAGCCTGCAAAAGAAATCACGCAACGGCTTCGAATGGGAATCAATCGCGCAAGTGATCAAGATCGTGGAGCGCGAACTGTGAGCGAGCCAAAAAATCGCTACCTCGATGCGATCAGCAAATTTTATGGCAACCGCAAAGCAGAGCGTAGCCAGGTTCCGCTGATTAACCACATCAAAGAAGGGTTGCGCATTTTGACCATGGTCGGCGCCAGTCAGAATGCGATGGATGCGTTCTGCATTCATCCGATGTTTCAAAGCGATGCCGACCTGTTGCGCAATCTACGCTGTGCCGCGGACTTCGACGCGGTCGTCATGATGCTGGTGATGGAGTACCGGTCGCGCGCCAATGAACATCTGTCCGACAAGGTTGACTGGTTCATGAACAAGGCGGGTCTGTATTGGAAGAACGGTGAGCCATCGTCGGGTCCGCTGCTCGATGTACGGCATATGCTGATCGCTGACAAGGTGCAGAACTATGCCGACTTCTTAGTGCATCACGACGGCAAGCACGCGCGCAGCATGGAGTTGAATTTCTACTTCAAAGGGTGGCTTAAGGCGCTCAATGTCGACCAAGCGGCATACGATTATCTATCACAAGGAATGCGAGCATGAAACGTAAAAGTATTGTCCAATCGCGCGGCACGGTCACGTTCCCGCAACACACCGGCGAACGCGTCTACATGACGCCGTTCTTCAAGCGACTGGGCTTGCCCGACGAACTGCGGCGCTGGCAACCAACCGTTGACGCGATGCTGGAAGGTGTCGACACTGCCGGCCCGATCTACTTGATGGTGGATCAAGCGCTGGTGCGCGTCGGGAACCCGCACCGTCGCCCAGGCGTGCATATCGACGGCTACTGGATTCCCGCACTGCACGCGCATGGTAACTTCGGTGGTCATGGTTTTGGTGGTGGTGGTGGCGGTCATGGTTTCGGTGGCGGAAGTGGTGGCGGTTCGGGTCGTCATGGTTTTGGTGGTGGTGGTGGTGGTGGTGGTGGTGGTGGAAATGAACACGTCAAAATCACCATCGTTCCGCCCGAAACGCCCAAGCCCAAGGAACAAGACCCGCGCGACATTCCGTCGAGCCTGCCCGACATCATGTTCGCAGATGAAGGCTTGATTCTCGCCTCGAGCGTGATCGGCTGTCAGGCGTATGACGGCATCTGGCAGGGCGATCCGGGCGAGGGTGGTGATTGCAGCCACATCGACCTGTCGGGTCTGTCACCCGTTCTCATGCTGCCCGGTCAAGTGTACGCGGGAACCGTCGATATGCTGCATGAGAGCTTGCCACTTGAGACCGACTGTCTGCGCACCGTCGTGCGCTTGAACGTACCCGGATGGAGTCCCGCACATGTTTAAAAACGAACCAGGCTGGAACGGCGCATTCACGCGCGAACAAGCTGAAGGCGCAATGCCAAACGGCACCCGCGTCGTCAAGACCAACTCTGATGCCGAAGACGGTCACGCTGACGGTACGCCCGGCGTCATTCTTGGCTCGATGTCGCATCCCGAAGTGGAAGATGGCGCTATTTTCTACTTTGTCGAGTGGGCGGCAAGACCGCGTACCGCGGTTGGCATCATGGGCAAAAAAGTACGAGCGGCGCAATGAAGTCAAGCAAGCTGCCGCCGCGCACCCGGTGGATCGGCATGAAGCACAAGCCGAAGATCGAGGGTCAGTATGAGGGTCGGGATCGTCACACCGGCTGGGTGCTGCCCGAAGTGTATTGGCGCAGGTTGCAAGGTGAAACCAAGCCCGGCTGGTACACCTACGAGGGCCGGTTAGGACCATTCAATATGTGGAAAGCGGTGACCGGCATGACCGCGTGGCGCGGGCTGAGCAAACCCTACAAGGAGAAGTCATGAAGAAGTTTTTGGTTGTTTTGGTCTGTGGCGCAGACGTTTATATCAGACTGTGCGCCGCATCTGCCAAAGAAGAAATTGGCAGTGACAACGACATCGCCTTGAATGTGGCTTTTCAAGGTGACAGTGAAGGCTTCGACTGCTTTGTTGACCTGATTGCGCACATCAAAAGCCACGACATCGAACTGGTTGGAGAATTTTGTGGCTACTTCTACTAAGTGGAAACTCAAGCGCACGGCGCAGTGTGCGAAATGCCCATGGCGCAAGGACGTGAATCCGCACGATATCCCGAACGGCTATTGTGAGGTCAAGCACCAAGGCTTGGTCAGCACCATCGCCAAGGGTGACGCGATGGAGCAGATGATGCGTCGGGAAAACCACATCATGGCGTGCCATGAAACGCATGACGCGCACTGCATCGGCTGGCTCATGCATCAACTCGGCCCAGGCAACAATATCATGCTGCGCATGAGCGTGCGCAACTGTACCAACATCGGCAAGGTGCGTCTTCGTGGCGAGCAGCACGACACGTTTGAAGACACGCTTCCCAAGGAATTACCGCAATTCGCGGTCAACCAGGCTGACACCGATCAGCCACAACAAGAAGGAAAATAACATGGGTATCTCGCTCGAAAAGAAAGTGGAGCTGGTCAACGAAGTGCTGGCGCGCCGGCACGTTCCGACCAATATCAAACTGCAAGTGAAGTCGGCTATCGACATCAGCGGCTCGATGTGCGGCATGTTCAACGACGGCACGGTACAAGAACTGACCGACCGTCTGCTGGCCGTGGCGGTGCGCTTCGACGACAACCAGTCGATCGAATCCTACGCGTTCGGTAGCGGCGCCGTACAACTGGGTGACATCAAGCCAACGATGTTTGGCAACTACGTCGACAATTACTTTTTGCCTGAAGCTGAAAAGTCGCGCTATCTGTGGTCTGGCACCGACTATGCCAGCGCACTGAAGCTGATCATGAAAGACGGTGGCGGCAAGGGCTTCTTCGGCTTCGGCGCCAAGAAACCAGAACCGACCTACGTGATGTTCATCACCGATGGCGACACCGAAAACGAGCGCGAATCCGAAAAGCTGCTGGCTGAATTTGAAAAACAGAACACCTATGTTCAGTTGATCGGTATCGGTCGTGGCTCGCGCTTTGGCTTCCTTAAGGAGATGGCCGACAAGTACGACCATGTCGGCTTCGTCACCTTCCCGAACCTGGAACAAGTGTCGGACGAGGAGATGTATGACCAGTTGTTGACCGACGAACTGGCGACATGGATTCGCGCGCGCTGATCATGGACAATCGCGTTCTGCAAGATATCGTTGACTACGCCAAGGCGCGTCTGCAAGCTGAATATGGTTTTGTAGGCGTTGCAACCGCGTCGAACATGGCGATGCTCAACTCGTCCGACCGTCAAGGCAACGACATCATCATCAAGATCGACGTCAAGCCTGAATAACCACCCCGAGCCGGCATCATGCCGGCTTTTTGCTGAAAGTTCGTATGAAAGACCTCAAAATAAAAAGCGTGTGGCGACACAAGAAAAGTGATGCGCTCTACGTGATTGAAACCCTGACCAATCTTGGTAGTGTTCAACCTGAGCGCTACCCGCCAACGGTCGTGTACCGCGGCACGGATGGTCAGTTGTGGAGTTCGCCGGTGAGCGAGTGGCACGATCGCATGATACTAACGTCGAGTGATACGATTAGCGAAATGTGCGAACGTAAAACGGCCGATCTTGAGGCTCGAGGCTATGTTCGCACCGGTTACGTGTTGCGGCAACTTAACCCGGGCCAGGGTCGCGAGGTGGCTGTTTCAGAAGCTGGTGCCGTGGCGTGGTTCACGTCCGAACAGTGGCAATGGCTGATGCATGGGCGTGACCATGTGACGTTTGACTGGCCCAAGCCGATCGGTCATATCGACGCCAAGAAGTAATGCAACGGGCCGTATCGCTTCCAAAGTGATACGGTCATACTGTGTTTGTCAGTAGTGACGAATCAAACGAAACAAGGGAGAAGCAGTATGGCAGTTGGATATTTACAACCTGATGGCGTCAAGCGCATGACGCATGACGAATGGGCGACCATGCGCAAGCTGCCCGAGGCGTGCATTTTGCGTGAGTACGACAACGGAATCATCTATGTCAAGGTCGAGTGGATTGGCAAGATTGTCGACTACGGCAACGTGTTCCCGGACTACTACAAGAACGTGCGTCTGGACGTGTTCAACTACGGTGCTGACGGCACGCGATCGCCGGACCCGGTCATGTCAGAACAGTGGTTTCAGAACGAGAAGAAGGCGTTTGCCGCTTATGAAACGTTCGTGACCAACTGGAGCGACAGTCACCTCGATAGTGAAGGCGCCTTCATCGAAGAAGGTAACGCGCTGACCCCACCGCCACCGCCCAACCCTGACGCGCCAACTACGACCTTCAACGATCCGGTCGTGGGAGATTCGGCATGGTAAAGCGCATTCGTAGTGACGCTGATATCTTGCGCGCGGCGCGCAAGCGCATTGCTCTCAAAAAGAGCGATCAACTGTGCTATGCCATTGACCGAACAAAGGTTGGCACGGTTGAGCAAAAGACGAAGTTGATGCGCTGGATTCAAAAGATGCTGTACCCACATTGTAACTACAGTGTTTGGCTGCGAGACAAGCATCCAGACAAGTTTAAGGAATTGTCTGGCTGGGGTGAAGGAAGGTTGCGTGAAGGGCGCCTTGCCTGGATCAACTGGATGATCAACGAGTGTGAGAAGGAGAGCGACAATGGCTAAGCATCGGGAATACTCTACCGACGAACGCGTCAACGCTATCGCGCGACGTATGGTGGCGAGCGGTTGGGAGCGCTTGCGTAACAACGGTCACTGGCGCATACGCTCACCAGACGGTCGCGTTACGGTGACCGTCCCAAGGACGCCCTCTGACCACCGCGCCGGGTTGAACTGGATCTCCAACCTGCGTCGCACCGGCATCGATGTCAACAACCTGGCGGTGGCCGTATGAGCAATCCAATTGAACTGCCGGACCTGGACCGCCAATTCCGAAAGAAGCCTGTTGTGATCGAGGCCATCCAGTGGGCAGGCAATAATCTTCCCGAGGTCATGGAATTTGCTGGCCCTGCGAAGGCCGATGCTCGCCTCGATCTGGATGGACTGAAAATCTACACGCTCGAAGGCACGATGAGGGCCAGTATCGGGGACTGGATCATCCGTGGCGTGAAAGGCGAACTGTATCCCTGTAAGCCTGACATTTTCGACGCCACCTACGAGCCAGCCCTCGCCGCTCAGTCCCAAGGCGCAGACGAACAAGCCAGCGCTGCGCCAGCACCGGTGAAAGATCATGTCGTTCGTGAGGTCGTCAATGAATTACGCGACATCGCGAAGCAGTATCACAACACGGAGCAATTGCGTGCGCGCTTGCGCAGCGCCATTGATCCACTTCTCAACGCAACGAAAGAACAGAATGAAAAAATCTGATTTTCCATTTGAAGCTGTGTACGACAAGTTGGCACGCTTCATGATCGACAAGGGTCTGCCTCAAGAGGATATGCCGGCGGCGCTGTTCGTGGCTAAAATCATTGATGGCGAACCTGAATTCGATCTCGGCCCGCCGATCAGCAGTCTGATGAATAGCAGATCTGGAAAGCTGGTGCTGAATCGCTTGATCGGCACGATCGTTACGGCGCTGCCTGACGACATGTGCGTCGTCTTTCTCAGTGAAGCGTACCTGCGCGGAATCAAGATCGAAGATGGACAGGATTACGAGCAAGCGCGCGCCGCACTGCCAGCCATGCTCAAGGATGACCCTGAATCGCAAGAGGTCATGATGATCAACATTTTTCGACGAGGCGAAAACCGCACTGGTAGTTTGCCTATCGGCCCTAATCGCACGCTGACGTATGCGCCTTTGAACAAAATGGCGCATACGATGGGTGATTTGATTCCTGAAGAATCGCAGACTCCCAAGGAGAAGATGCAATGAGTAGCATGACGATCACGGATTTCTACCTGATTCTGATCGCGCTAATCTGTGCGTTCGCATTGCTGTCGGCAGTGCATTACGGACGACCGCTGATGTTTGTCATGAGCCTGGGCATGACCGGCATTCTGGTATCGGCGCCGGTCGAGGTCGGGTTCCCACTGCTGTTCTTGGCAGGCTTGATGGTGTACTTTTGGGTCAAGCGGTACGGCTGGAAACTGCCATGAATCTCGTCGTTTTTGTTCTGCTGTCGATTATCGTCGTGATCGGCACAGTGACAGGATGGCTTTTCGTGATCAACAAAACCGGCGATGCGCGCATTGCATCCTTAGTGATCGTCGCCGGCATCTGCGTGCAGGTACTCTTGTTATCCGCGCTCATTGAGTAACCCCAAGGCGCCCACGCGGCGCCTTTTTGTTTGCCCGTACTTTTCCTGGGTTAAGCCATGTTCGACACGCTATTTGCGCGCATGCGCACATTCATTCAGTTGCCGTAAGCCTGCACGCCTGACGGCAAAGCCAAGCCACTGCCGACATCGCGGTCTGATACTGCATTCATCGGGCAAGCAGCAAAGCACGGTAAGCAAGTCGGGCGAGGGCGAAAGTAGCCAGCAAGGTGCCATCAACCGACCCTGATAATGAACCTGTAGCGCAATGCAAACCAACCATCTAACTTGGAGAATCAACATGAATACCACCACTACCGCCGTCGATGCAACCAGCAACAACGAAGAATCGATCCTCGACGACCTGCTCGGTCAACTCGGTGACGACACCGTCCTCGAGACCATCGGACAAGACCACAAAGGCGCACTCGACGAAGTGATCGAGTCGGGCGACATCGTACAGGCGGGCGTCGCAGCCGAAGCGCTGGTGGCAATCGCTGACAACGCCGGTATCACTGACGAACTGATCGACGCGCTCGCTGCCGGCGACGACGCTGCCAACAAAGCGCTGTTGGCTGAACCTGAAGCGCCAGCGCCGACCGTGTCGAAGAAAGCACGCGCCGGGAAGAAAGCTGCACCCAAGGCAGAACCCGCAGCCGCTGCACCTGTTGCACCAGCCAAGGGCAAGGGTAAAGGCAAGAAAGCGACCACGGTGCCTGCTGGTTACGGTAGCGATGCCGACGAGGACAAGAAAGACGACAAGGTTGCGGCGCCGAAAGCTGATGACAAGTCGGTCGAGCCGAAAGAACCTGCGGCACCGAAAGCGCCACGCGTGACCAGTATCACCCACTCGCCGGGCGACCTGTTGATGCACAAGCTCGGCACCGCAGCCGACGACATTCTGGTGTTCGACCTGAACCACACTGCGGAGCAGATGACCGAAGCGCGCGCCGCTTTCATCGCACGCATGAATGACCGCGACGCGATTGCCGACAAGGTGCGCGAGAAAATCTGCATGCTGCTGGTGTGGCTGCAGCGCGGTGGCGCCGGCGAACTGAATGAAGTGCTCAAGCGTTCGTTCCAGGTGCTGCACAAGGAAGGCAAGCTGACCAGCGGCGAGAAGGGCAATCTGCAACAAAACCTGTTGTCGAAGCCGTACTCGCTCGGCACCGCGCGCAGCCAGGCGAACCAGATGTTCATGGCACTGCCCGAACTGGGCATCACGATCAAGAACAAGGGCGAAATGCTGCCGAACGAGAACAGCCCACTGCTCAGCGCCATCAACGCGAAACTGGGCTTGGCTTAACCACGCAACTGGGCGGCATCGATGCCGCCCAACTCACCAGGAGAACACCATGAAGATTTACGACCACATCACCTCCATGATTGCCCAAAGTGGGCACGCGATCATCGCCACCGATGATGGACATCGAAGCTTTGCCTACACGATCGGGCTGACCGAGCAAGACCTGCCAGAAGTGATCATCTTCGGCATGAATCAGCAATACGCCGGCTTCTACCTGAACGAAGCGGCGCGCATCATGAAGGAGCAAGGCGCGTTTGCCGACGGCTCAGTCAATAATGACTTATCACATCTGCCGTGCGGGTTCAAGGAAGTCAGCGCCGAGCAAGCAGAAGGCTACGCACTGCAGGCGCTGTACCGCTATGAGGATTGCCCGGTCCCGCCGAAGTTCATTCAAATGGTGGTTCCCGACCGTGAAGGCAAGCTGCCGTGGGATGAAGGTTATGATGCCGCTCACATGGGCAAGTTTCAGCCTTTGCTGTGGGAGCGCTGACATGTCGAACGCGAAACTGATGGCACTGCCGATCGACGTACTGCAAAAGCTGAAGAAGGAAGTCGACGAAGCGATGAATCGTCGCCGCTATGAACTGTTCAAGATCGGCAAGCTGGCCAGCTTTTACTGCCCCAAAAAGCGTCGCGATATCACTATCAAGATCACCGGCATGGGGCCGAAGAACATCATGGGTGACGAGGTCAACGAGCGCGGCATCCCGATCGGTGGCAAATGGCGGGTCGGCCCAAGCATATTGACCGTGCTGCCCGATCCACCCAAGGTCGTCGTACCAAAAGCGGGTGAGGGCGCCGACGCGCCGCAATCGGACCTGTCGGGCATGTACTAAGCAGGAAAGGTGGGGTGACCCACCTTTCTTTTGCCCTGACGAAAGCCTAGGAAATGCAGGTTGCGCGTCTGCGTGCGCACCGGTTGCGTTGCACTTGCTGCTCCTGCCCTCAGAACGCGCTACAGGGCGATGGAAGGGCTTGATACGTGTCAGCGCACTGGTTCATACGAAAAGCGCTCAAAACGCGTTTAAAGGGTCGGCAACGCGGCAAGGCAATATACCAAAACAGGTTGCTGCGCCGCGGTTGCTGGTCGATAATTATTGCTGGTCGATCTGCGACCGAATCAAACTAAGGAGATGTCTACGTGATGAAAAAACGACTGCAAATCGGCACCGAGTTGGTCCAGGTGCATCTGTACGAGGCGCAATCAGAGCGCAATCAAGGGCTGATCTTGGCGCAATGCCCGATCAGCACAATGCGCCGCGGCTTTGTCGCTACCGAGCATCAGCAAAATTATTGGGCCAACGAGGTCAACTACCTGTTGCTGAGCAAACCTGGCGCGACCTTGTCCGATGTCAGCAATTTTCTCGGACAAGACTTGCAAGAGGTGCCACCACACCTGATCGGCGGGGTGACATGATCGCTACCTGCCTTGATATCTCGGCGCACCATGTCAGCCAAGGCACGATGAAAATGCTGATGAAGCTCGACGTCGAAACGCGCATTCGTCAAGGGTGGCCGGCAATGACGGTTGCCCCGTATGAGCATGGCGTATTCATGACGGTGCCAGAGCAGCAGTTTCTTGGCATCGACGCGCTCAAGCAAATGCCTGACGACTTGCACAGTCTATTGTCGGCAGCGCGCTTGATCGGCGTGAACCTGCTGCGCCTGGATCAAGACGGTGCCATCTATCCACATCTTCCAACCTACGACTGGTAAGCCATGGGCAAAATTCACGATAAGATCAAAGCGCGTCAAGAGCGTATCAACGCCGTTATCGTACCACCAAGGCTGCTCGATCATGGCTTTGCGCGCGAGGCATCAATTTTGTTGGAAGATTTGCCGCGCGTTCGTGCCGATCGCAATCTTGGCACGGCTGAACGACACTACAAAATGCAAGAACTGGCTGATAAAGCCAAGCGTCTTGGACTGAAAGGTCGTTGGAATCTGCTGTGCAATCGAACGCAATGCCTGCGCCCTGACGCCACATGGTACAACCGCGGCAGTTACGCCTTTTATTGCTGCGCGTGCGCGCTTGACCTAAACCATGTCAACCGGCGTGATGCCGAAGAATTTCTTGGGGAAGGTGAGAAGTTGTGCATTCGCATCGACAACCCCGAGGAAGCGGGTCGCTGTCACGTATCGTAAGTCGCCACTTCGATGCCAGCATGTGATTGCGAAGATGAGTCTATCGCAATCACATCGAGGTCAACAAAATGGCAGTCAAGAAAACACCGCAGATCGTCAAGAAGCTCTTGGCACAGCACCGCGCACGCATCGCGTGGATTGACGACATCTTGCGCATCAAGGCAACCGTCGCGCTTGAGAACCAAGCCGAGCATGTGCGCAATCACAGCGTCGAATACTATGAAGGCATGGCGTGGGGTGCCAATGCAGTGATCGAAGAAGTGCTGTCGGCGCACAACTGCTATCACGGCTTTCAAAACGTTGGCCCAATCATGCTTGGTGTGCGCAAGGTCAACGGCCCGAGTCTGGTGCGCGAGGATGAAAACGAGGCGTACACTTTCCCGATCGTCAGGCATACCGACCCGACCTATCAATCATGGCGTCGTCTGTACCTGGAGGCGGCATGAGCACCAACATCTTTGACTGGAAAGAGGACCATCAAGGTAACGAAGGCTGGGTCATGCGCGGCTACGATCACTTCGATACTACCGGCGTCGACTCTTTCGCGCATGACGTCATCGAGCATCTGCCATGCGGCATAAAGCACGGTCGTATTGCCGACGAGTTGCTGGCGCTGGGCGCGCGTCTGCATGCGCGGGTTGAGTCGGGTTGGTGGCTTCAACAACGTCACTTCGGCAAGCCTGCCGATGTCTGGGCCACGGAGATTGTGTACCTGCTCGACGCCATGCGAAGGGAAGGCATTGATGTTAAAGAGATTGGCCCGACGCCGGCGCTCGAGAATGCGAAAGAGGGGCTGACCAATATTGAGCCAATCATTGTCGCTGCCGTGGCAAAAGCGGTCGAACAATACAATTTCGATCTGTACGACGATGACGACGACAATGACGAAGCGCGCGCGGTTGAGGATGAGACTATGCAGCGCATGGCAAGCTGGTTACGTCGCGGCGTGCTGGCTGCGCGCGCCCGATTCAAGGGCCGCTTTGCCGAAGAAATCATGTTCTTGAATGAGGAAATTACCCATGCTATGCGGCAGTATCAGCATGGCGAGCATGGTCAAAGTCTGGTCATTCGCGTCAACGAAAAGTACATGGATTTTACGGTGCGGTTGATCAGCCCACCCTAATTATTGCCAGTTGTGCGCCGGGATCAAGTGCGCACAATGCGCGTTCACAAATGAGAGATTCGATGTCTACCATATTTGGCATACCTGACCCACGCGGGCCGGGCGACACAGACAATGAGCCTGACGACCCGATCGTGCATGGCGGTGACACTGGCGAAATCGAGATCGTTGACCAAGCGACCGGCAAGGTGATCGGTCGCACGCTCAAATGGCGCGTCGGCATGTCGAATGAAGAAATGGACACGGCGCTTTTCGCCTTGGAAAACAACGAGAGATATGCCAGTCAGGAAGACCTGAACCACCTGTTTGGCATCAAGCGTTCACCTGACGAACCGTCGCCTGACTACGACGGTAGTGGAGATTTTTCATGAGTCGCGCACCGATTACATCGTTGCCGGGCAGACCAGTCGGCAAGAATGTTAACCAGTGGGCCGACATTCA
>Ga0265780_10005445_pt1 | contig 16141 bp, 8 predicted proteins | sample P1T30metagenome_FD_192432 | JGI IMG/M metagenome (GOLD analysis project Ga0265780, IMG submission 192432) | Plant litter microbial communities from East Loma Ridge, Irvine, California - P1 T30 | ecosystem: Environmental > Terrestrial > Plant litter > Unclassified | place: USA: California... | reverse complement strand
GGTGACCGCCATACTCCAGAAAGCTGTCCGCCTTGGACCAGCTTTGGTATATGCGACGCTCGATAGGAGAGGAGTTCTGGCCGAGTACTGTATCAAGGCGAGCTAGGTGTGTCCGCCGTGCTGACACTCGATTGCGCCTCCTCGAAACACACACCAGAGCAGACGAGTTCGTGTTATGTTCGTGTTCGCCGATTTGTGTCAGCATGGCGCGAGAATCAGGTGTCAAGAAACAGCGGAAATGTAACAGCATTGACATGAAAGGAGTTTGATCAGAGGGAGGAGCGACCATACCGCGAACGGACCAACCACATACTCTCTCTCAATGGCACAACTTCACTCGATGAGAACGGCGAATCCGGTCTGGCTGACCATCAAACCAGGCAGAACATAGAAACCCTCGTCACATCCGAGTCGCCGGGCTCCCAGTAGCGTTCTCATCATTATCATCACTGTCAAGTACTACCGCATACGAAACGACCCATCGACCTACCAGGCAATCTTCATGTCAAGCCAGCCCAAGGCAACGGTGAATCGAACGTCCGTGATGGGGAAGACCAGGGAAAATTCTGCACAAATATAACGGATCAATACCATAATACTTTCTCAAAAGATGTTCCGCGCTTTGGTTGCTGCAACACGCTCACATTTCCGCCCTGCTCAATGCTCGCGAAAAGGTTTCAACAGATTGCCAACCCCAGATGAACCGACCCAGAAACAACGCAAAAAGAAGATGTTGGTGCTAAATAGCAAATTCCGCAGATCGAACCAAAAACAAAATTACGCCTCGAGCGCCAGGCTATCGAAGGCATCAAATTTCAGAGGGCGTGATATTCGTCGTTCAGTCGTCAAGCGATGGCTCTTGCTTTGAGCACGATTGCCCTTGGCAGCACCGCCAGGCTTGCGCACGTCGTAGTCGTGAAGAAACACGCAGCCCCGACTACGTGTCGCTGGGCGGCGAAGGGATGGCAGTGACCACTCCAGCCGGCGCCTCAGAAGTCTCGCGCTTCACTTCCGTGACCTCTTCCTTCGTGGATTTGTCCTCTGTGGGCTGGTCCTGGCTGGCCCGTTCCTCGGCTTCGGCGAGGCAGTCTTCCAGAATCGAGGTGCGAACCGTTGGGGCGTCCAGCTTTCTTCTCTTGCCGCGCGGTGCGGGCTCCAATGGTGTGCGGCAGTAAGTCACTGTTCTAGTGACGACTTGGCGGACGCTGACTTTGCCTGGCTTGCCGTTGGCTTCCGGATCGGCATCGCGTGGTGAGTAGGTTGCGCTCCAGGGTGCGGCGCTGAGTGGGGTGCCGGAGTATGGTGTGGAGTGCGCAGAGCTGAGTGCAGGCGTGAAGGGAGACTGAGGAATGTGAAGCCTGCGAGGTGTGCGAGATGATCGGGGAGCCGGCATGGCGAATGGTGATTGTGGAATCGTGATGCGAGGCGATTGAGGCTTGGACCGGGATTTCGTGCTGGCGCTGCTATGCGAGACAGCACTTTCAGCTGACGATGTGGTAGAAGAGGCATTCGACTCGAACGACGTATTCCGGGACAAGGCTGGCTGAGAAGTCGATGGACTGTGTAGGGGCCTGTCGGTACTAATCTCGGAGATCCGGCTCGAGACCTTGTCGGGGAACTTGAAGTGGCTACTGGTGCCCGTTGGCAATGGGCTCATCAAAGCCGGGGACATGCTCTTAAGGAAGTCCAGGTAAGCAGAAGGTGGGGTGATTGGCGTCTTCAAAGCGTCGTCCTGTCGAAGAAGGCTCGGAGAGGCCACCATCGGGCTCCTCAATTCGGATGGAAACGTTCCAGATGCTGGTGTCTGTAAGGAAGAGGCCGCACTGGAGCTGGAGCGCTTGTTGAAGCCAGCAGCGGCCATGGTAGCCGTGGCAGTTGCCGAAGCCATAATGGTTGGAGGTCTCTTGGATAGGTAGTGAAAGTGAAAGTAAGTGAGGTAACGAACGGCAAGGCAACGGCGAAGACCCAGGACTGGCAATGATGAATGCCGATGGATAGGGAAGAAAGCCGGGGCACGAAGAGGGAGAAGTAAGGCTTAAGGACGACCGAAGGAGTGTGTGGAAGCAGACGGTGATGGGGCAACAAGCTGCGACAGCACCTGCAAAGCGTAGTAAGAGACAAAGAGACGGCGGCAACTATTCTTGGAGGGGTGATGGCGGCGGGCGCGTAGAGGCAAAGGCGAAGAATGATGTTGTCCGGCCCGCCGTTTGTGATGTGAGCCAGGCGGCAGAAGGGCCAATCAACGGAGAGTCCAACGAGGCTGTCGAAGACCTTACTGGTTTTGGGGTGTTTGGCGAGGACGAAGAGCAGATCTGACGACGTGTGATTCGACCGTGATGCATTTGCTAAGCGCCCAACTCTGGGCTGTCTGTGCCTGGGATTGGACCACCTCCTGCGGCGTCTCAGCGAAAGGCCAATTGCTTCACCGGTCAGCCTGCTAATTGCTTGATGTCAAGTGGAATACTGCTGTAATGACAGTCAATTAGAGCCCTTTCTTTATTGATGTCGTTGATGGTGAAGACTTGAGAGAAGATGAGAGCTCTGGCTGGCTGGCCCACGGTAGAGACCCACCACTCCCGATGCTGTGACTCTGGGTGGGGTAGCCTACCATGTATTTTGCTCTATATTTCCAGAAAACACGTGGAACTCCTTAGGCCTGCGTCTAGAAGGCTGTTTGAGATTGACAGCCGTTTCAAAGATGCTGTATGAAGTATACCCTAAAACACCACGCGTATACGTCCATCTCCATCCCTCATCTCAACATGATGGTCAGGCGCTACAATAATAAACAGCAGTCGTTCACTTTCCTTCCTCGCCCAACACAGAACACGACTGCACTGAAAGCCATACTCGTCTAGGCGCGCGTCACTCGCATATGCATGCAGGGAACGTTCTCGCGGGCGTCTCGCTGCCCAGATACGAAAGCTGCCTAAGGTGGCGCTTTCCCCGATCTCTTCAGATCCAGTAGCTAGCGATCTCGCAGACATCACCTCTTTCAAGAATTCGGATACGACTGTCTCGTGTTGGTCCCAAGGAATCCTCTCCTCGGAATAGCCTGGTGGCTTGACGTGTGTAACGAGAGGTAAACTCACTCAAGCATAAGTTAGCGCGCGCCATCGCAATGCAGACATGTCGTATGCTATCTAGTGGTCTTCAAGAGCCGCAAGGACGGCCACCAGCCGCGCGCCATCCGTTCGCATGGTCTATCCGGTACTGTGAGCAGCTCATTGCTCGAGGGAATCTGTCGATGGTAGACGATGGCGACGGCAAGCGCTTCCTCTGTGTCAAGTACCGTCGTACAGTGAATTTCCTTTTTCTCATCTGGCGTCAACTCTGTAACTTACCGAAAATCGCTGAAGCCCAATTGATATTAGACCACCAATGACCGAATGCTGGGCTGTCAGCTGTATAACCCCACAAGACTTCTCGAGTTTTCCCGTGCATCACCGCTGACGTGTACTGCTCGTTGCGGCTCATGTTCTAACACCCAGTTGCTATCCTCTCGACATAAGCGCTCCCATTGCGTGCAGTGGGTTGTGGCTGCTGTCGCGAGCACCACATCTCGCGATGCTAGCGCTTCCATTGTGTCCAGTATGTTGCTGCCGCCGCCGCGGTTACCCTCGTAGTCATCAAGATCAGACCATCAGTAGCACTCGGGATGAATCAGTCTTTCTCATTTCCGTCTCAATCCGCTTGGTGTCGCATGGAAGACGTTAGTGACGAGAGGCTTGATTTCTGCTTTCTTTTCAACCCCAACACCAACCCTAATGTTCGGTTCACTTCCGATTGAAGATACCATTTTCTGATCGTCATCATAGGAGATGCTTTGAAGGGAATTCGCCGTAATAAGAGGACAATGCCAAGGCAGTACTGCGTGCTACCTGCCATTTCTCTGCCGACGTGTGGGCATCCGTCGTCTGACAGTATCTGGCCGGAGTTTCGTGACTCTTCTTACTAGGCTCGGGTGATTTGTTGTCAATGTCTGCTCCTAAACTCATCGTTGATTAGCATGAATGTACTCAGATTGAGAGTGGAGGTAATTTAGCCGTCACTCAACCGTGAGTGCTATGAGTTGATAAGGTAAGACACTGTCAAGAGAAAATGAACTTTGAAGTTTTACAGTATTTACAAAAAAACACCGCCAACAGCAGTAAACGAACAGCCAAAGGAAAAGACGTCTCCAGCAACTTCACTCCTTAAACAACTTCAGCCGTCTAGGTGAAGGCCATGCTCTTCTTAATCTCGGCAATGGCGAGAGCAGGGTTGAGGCCCTTGGGGCAAGTCCTGCTGCAGTTCAGAATGGTGTGGCAACGGTACAAGCTCATGCTGTTGTTGAGGCCGTCCATGCGCTGTGCGGTCTTCTGGTCACGCGAGTCGGCGATCCAGCGGTACGACTGCATGAGGACGGCGGGGCCGAGGTACTCCTCGCTGTTCCACCAGTATGAAGGGCAGGATGTGCTGCAGCAGGCGCAGAGGATGCACTCGTAGAGACCGTCGAGCTTACGGCGGTCTTCCTTGGACTGACGGTTTTCGCGGCCCTGGATTTGATGTTAGTATGTAATGCGATCTATAGGGAGGCAGCATATAACTTACGTCCTCAGGAACGGTGTCGCGCTGGAGGTAGGGCTGGATGGACTTGTACTGCTTGTAGAACTGGGTCAAGTCGGGCACGAGGTCCTTGACAACGTAGGTGTGAGGAAGAGGGTAGATGCGAGATTCCTGCTTGGTTTCTCTGGGAATGCGGCCTGTCAAGATATATTAGCGCGTGTCTTTGTTTCCGTCTGAACAGCCATGCACATACACAAACACGCCAGCGTGTTGACACCGTCAATGTTCATTGCGCATGAACCGCAAATGCCCTCTCTGCAGCTTCGCCTGAAAGTAAGAGTCGGGTCCATCTCGTTCTTGATCCTGATGAGCGCGTCCAACATCATGGGTCCGGTCTTGTTCAGGTCGAGAGTGTAGGACTGCATCTTGGGCTTGCTCGTGGGCTCATCGGGATTCCAGCGGTAGACGTGGAAGGTCTTGGTGAGGGCCTCGGGGTCCAATGAAGGCTCCTTGACGGTGGTGGTCTTGGTCTCGGGGACGGGAGGGCGAGAGGCGGTCATGGCCTCGGCGGCGGTGGAAATGGGCTCGCCCTTGGTGTGCTCGATGGTGGTGGCCATGCTACGGCGGAGCATCTGAGGCGCGAAGCTGGGCGCAAAGCGCCTGGTTGCAAGACGGAGAGCCATGTTGCTGTGGTTGTGTGGGTGGAGTGGAGAGTGGTATGAGTGACGGCGGAGAGTGAGGTTGAGGCTCGACTTTGGACGTGGTCGAGGGAGGAGGAAGTCGATGATGGTCGCTCGCGGATTTGTCGAGCCAATTAGCGTTGAGCTATTATTCTAGTCCCGAGGTCAAGCGCGGATCGAGTGGCGTAAATGTGATCGCCTTGGGCTAAATAGAGAAGTGTAAGGTATATCGATGAGTTGTCTGTGTTGTGAAAGTGTCCTTTGATCCAAGTCAACCAACGACAATTTATTATACACCTCAATCACTCGCCACCACTCGTGGTCATCATGTTCAAATCGGGAATATTCACTTCCGTTGTTCCCCTGTTTTCCGATCAAGAGTGTGGAGTATTGGAGATACGCGGCGAAATACGGACTTTGTTGCTTCTGCAGCCAGCCCAAAGCCACGATCGACACTGCCATTTGTCTTCAGTGTGGCTGGGCCTCGACATCGTGTAAGTGAAGACACCAAGCATCGTTACTCACGTTCACACGTCACATCTTTTCTCTCAGAAATTGCAAATGCATGTAGCTGAATAGTCAACACCACACTCTTCGAGCCGTTGATTTGCACACTGTTCCATGCGTCGCGCGATACAATCTCTAAGAAGCAACATGTCTCCCAAGTCAATCAACCTCGTCCTCGATTGGGACGGGACCATCACCATGAAAGACACAATGTTCGCGTACGGCAAAGTGGCTGACATACGAGATGCTCGTCTGGGCAAGACTCCTACCGGTACGGCAAAATTCAAGGAATTCGGCAGAGCCTGGATGGACGACTACACCGTCCACGAACAAAACTACACCCCACAGACTGATGACCGCCGGAACCCCTCCCAGGAGAGTGCATGGCTCAAGAGTCTCTCAGCCGTGGAAACATCTAGTGCTGAACGTGTAGAGAGCTCGGGCTTCTTTTCAGGAGTCACTCTTCAGGATGTCTCCGACGCTGCGAATGACTTAGTTGGAAGTGGAGAGGTATCTTTACGCGCAGGCTGGGAAGACGTATTTTCGCGAGCTTTCAAGGATTTCATCAGCCAACGCCATCGTGATCAAGGGATTCCCGGATTCGGCGTCAGCATCCTGAGCGTAAATTGGAGCGAGTCGTTCATTCGCAGATCACTCATGACCGCTGCTAGCCGTTCCTCATTGGCAGGCGGCGATGACTTCAACCTTTTTGTCGACAAGGACCTCAAGGTCGTAGCCAATGAGATCAGTGGTCTACAACGACCAGGTGGTAGTTCAGGTGTCCTGACTGATCCAGATCATGCCATTGTCCGGACCAGCTACGACAAGCTGCAGAACTTTAGAATTCAGAACGACTCGCGCAACATCTACGTCGGCGACTCCGCAACAGACTATGACTGTCTCCTCGCAGCAGACCTGGGCATATGCATCCGGGATGCGCAAATGGGCTCGAGCGCCAAAACCCTGGCAGACACACTGTCTCGTGTGGGATCCAAAGTTCGACATGTCGGTGAGATCAAAAGCTGGCAGGAGGTCAATTCAGGATCGAATCTGCTCTGGGCGAGCGACTTCAAGCAAATCTTGAACTTGTTAGAAAGACTACAAGAGCCCGATGGCCGAGAATAAATGGATCCCAAAGCGCGCTCACAATCTCGCTGCAGCCACAGTGCATCTCGCCGTTTGTGAAGAAATCCCAGACACGAAAATCTTGAACACGACTTGAGATCTTACGTACATGTTCGAGCTTTCGGTATTGCCAGGCGCATGAAGGATGTTACACGAATGTGAGGCTGAAGGTCCCCGCATGCATACTCCAGGTTCTTTCATGCACACTTCGGATCCTTCCACACATCAGCCCTCGCCGTTACGGAGCTTACGCATTACAGAGATACCTTTGACGGCAAAGTGCAACTCGCTGCGTTAGCCAACGAACATGCTCTCACGTCTTTCGAGGGAGTGATTCCACTGTTCAAGTTGAAAGTATTAGGTGAGTGTAACTCGGTAGAATCCGAAAATCACGAAACCTCCACGGTCGTCTGGAACGTCGAATGCATTGGAGCCACGCTCCACGGAAGCTGGGATCGCTGTTCAGCTGGCGTCTAGCACTAAACTCATGGTCCGTACATGTAATCCAGAAGGGTTGACCTCGAGTTCAGTGATCTGCACTCGGAGGAAAGCCAATCTTTGGCACCCCGCACCACCCAGCCGAGCCTACAAGGCACAACCAAAGACCACATGGATTACCTCCCGAGCACTCGCCATTGTAGCGGCCTCTCTTCCCGTCCAGCTGACCACAAGGGCAAAGATCAAGAGGGGTTGAGTATTTCTACAACCGAGGCACAAGAGTAGCTGAGCTTGTTTGTCCAACGCAAGGTTGGCAAACATGCATTATTTCCAGATATAAGTACAGCCCCAGGGTTGCCACTCGGTTTTTTCGTTCTCGCTTTTGACTCTCTGCCACTCGATCTAGAGATAGCAAAGTAGTACCATCGATCCAACTAATATGGCTCCCGATCTGAACTCCCTGGCTGCCAGCGAGCAGATCGATTACTCGCAATTCGGCTCCTCCACAGGCTACAAGATCCGACAAGATGCAACATGGATGGACCCCAAAAACCGGCGGCTCCGAGTCCTCAGCATTGGAGCCGGCGTCAGCGGAATCCTCATGGCCTACCAGATCCAAAAGCACTGTTCCAACGTCGAGCACGTAATCTACGAGAAGAACGATGATATTGCAGGAACCTGGCTCGAGAACAGATACCCAGGAGCGGCCTGCGACATCCCCTCACACGCCTACACCTACAACTTCGCCCTGAACCCGGACTGGCCCAAGTTCTTCTCTCACTCCCCAGACATCTTCGCGTACCTCGAGAAAGTCGTCGAGACCTTTGGCCTACGCAAGTACATGAACTTCCACACCAAAGTCGTCGGCGCATACTGGCAAGAGGAAAAAGGGCAGTGGCTGGTGAAGATCGTCGAGGAGAAACCAGGCCAGGAACGTCGAGAATTCGAAGATCACTGCGACTTGCTGCTCCACGGCACGGGCCTGCTGAACAACTACAAGTGGCCCGACATTGCCGGCCTCAAAGACAAATTCAAGGGCAAAGTCGTGCACACCGCGACCTGGCCCAAGGACTACCAGGCAGAGCAATGGGCAAACGACAACGTCGCCATCATCGGCTCCGGCGCCTCGTCGATCCAAACAGTCCCCGCCATGCAGAAGCACACCAGACACCTCGACGTCTTCGTCCGCACGGGCGTCTGGTTCGTCTCGCTGGCCAGCAACACAGGGCAGAACAAAGTATACTCGCAGGAAGAGCGCGACGCTTTCCGACAGGACCCCAAGGCCCTCGTCAAACACGCCAAGGAAATCGAGGACCAGGTCAACGGGCTATGGGGCGCTTTCTACGAGGGCTCCGAGTCGCAGCAGATGGCGCGGGAGATGTTCAAGGCGCGCATGGCCGAGTGGATCAAAGACGAGCGGCTGCTCAAGGGTTTCACGCCGGAGTTCGGGGTGGGGTGTAGGAGGATCACGCCGGGGGATCCGTACATGCTGGCGATCCAGGAGGAGAATGTGGACGTGCACTTTACGCCCGTGGTCAGTTGCACGGAGGATGGTGTTGTGGGTGAGGACGGGGTGGAGAGGAAAGTCGACACGATTGTCTGTGCTACTGGCTTTGACGTCTCGTACAGACCTAGGTTCCCGATTGTGGGCAAGGATGGCGTTGATTTGGCGGAGAAGTGGAAGGTTTGTCCGGAGGCCTACTTGGGGGTCTGTATCCCAGACATGCCGAACCTCATCACCTTTGTGAGTACACACCGATGCTATCTAGCAACGGCCTCGATTCGGAAACTATGCTAACGGAATCTGTCTCCAATACTAGATCGGACCTAGCTGGCCTGTTGAGAGGTAAGTCTTGCTGCAAGATGTATATTGTCCATGGAACATGACTAACGCAACTCACAGTACGTGCAAAACCCCCATTCAAGAGCTCCCCAAGGAATCGCAAAACCCTCCTCTCAGCGGACAAGAAGACAGGGACAGACAAGGGCGGACGTTGGAAGTGGCCTGTCCCAATCGATTTGTCCGCCGAGAGCCCCTTAACCCGCAGCCTCAACACCCCCCTCCCCAAAGAGAAAAACCCAAAACTAACCCACCCTCTCCCAGACGGAAGCGTAATGGGCCCCCTGCACTCCGTCTCCGAATACGCAATCCAATGGATCAAAAAAATGCAAAACGAAAACCTCCGCAGCTGGTGCCCCCGCCAAGACATCACCGACCAGTTCAACGAGCACGTCCAGGAATGGATCAAACACACCGTCTGGAAGGACGCCTGCCGCAGCTGGTACAAGGACAACGCCACCGGCCGCGTCAACGCCGTCTATCCCGGGTCGTCTCTGCACTACATGAAACTGCTCGGGACCCCGCGCTACGAAGACTTCGATATAGAGCGCTTCAGCAAGAATCCTTGGGAATTCTTGGGGTTGGGTTGGACGATGGAGAATAGGGTGGGGCCTGAAGAGGCGGATTGCAGTCCGTATTTGGCGCTGGGGAATGTGGATCCGAAGTGGTATGGGGCTTGTGGGGGTGATGTAGAGGGGCTGAGGAAGTTGGCGAGGGAGGCGAGGGAGAAGGAGGAGGAGGGGAAGGAGTGGATTGAGAGGAGAATCTGAGATAGTTCTCTGGTGACGAGTTCATCGTGACAGGCTGCTGCCGATCGCAAGCAAGAGTGTTCCGGTGTATTTGTCCCACGGGAGTATGTATGTGTGGGTTCGAGTACTTGCTGCCGGATGAGAGAGATCTAGCGGCTTGGTTTGTGTGAACTGCATTTTGATGCATAGCGTGACTTTTATGTAATTTCGTTTCGATGGGTTCTGTTTGTACTTTGCGTCAATTCAAATGTACACCCATGTGCAAACCCCAGCGCCTTTGCTAAACGCTCGATTTGACATGTCGTGCAACGCGTTGGAAGTCGTCAGGTCGGCGTCGTTAGGCGACGTAGAAGCCAACTCTCTTGTCGCCGTGTGTTGGTACTTCAAACCTTGACGTTGACAGGGAAGCTCTCCTTGCCAGCGGACTTGCTGGCGTCAAGTGCACCCTTCAGGCCAAACTGGCTGTTAATACCCTCAACACGGTGGGTGGAGTTGATGTTCTTGACAAGAGTGATTTGGTAGCAAGTAGCACCACCCTGGCGAGATGTGATAGTGCTGTAAGCGAGGAAGTACTCCCAGATCTGTAACCACGTTAGTCCGGTGCGATCTTGTTCATTGCAGAAAGATTGATATCAAACATACTCTGTACCAGCGAGCCCCGTACTTGCCAACAACCTTGTCCTTGTTGGCGAGCCAGTTGCGGTACCACTTCCACAGAGTAGCGGAGTAGTGCACGCCGATCGTGTCGATGCCCTTGATCTCGAAACCAGCGCCCTCGAGCGAGCCAACAAAGAAGTCAAGAGGAGTCGAAGCGTCAGCACCGGGGAAGACATATTTGTTCATAAACAAACCCCAGATGAGGTCCTCGTATTGCCAAGGCTTACGGAGACCGGCGATCTGAAGGAAGAAGACACCATCGTCGGTGAGCATGTCGCTGACCTGGCTCAAGAACTTGCTAAAGTGACGGACACCGACGTGCTCGGCCATCTCGAGGCAGGTGATCTTGTCGAAGCCACCCTCGGGGACGGGAATATCACGGTAGTCCATGCAGAGAATACGGGATTGCTCTTCGGGAATGCCGGCGTTGCGCAGACCGCTGTTACCCCAGGCAGTCTGGTTGCGGCCGAGGGTGACACCAGTAGCGTTGGCACCGTAGTTGACAGAGGCGAACTTGGCAAGGGTACCCCAACCGCAGCCAATGTCGAGCATCTTCTCACCAGCCTTGAGACCGATCTTCTCGCAAACAATGGCAAGCTTGTTATCCTGGAGCTGCTCGAGAGACTCCTCAGTGTTGATGTCAGAGATAATACCAGAAGTGTAGATCATGCGAGGACCGAGGAACCAGCCGTAGAAGTCATCACCACGGTCGTAGTGGTCGCGGACCTGCTCCTCGTCCTGAGAACGAGTGTGCATGATCACCTCGGGCATCATGCCAGTAAGGAAGAACCAGAAGAGGGACAGGGTGAAGCGGAAGCTGGCCCAGTCGTGGCGGTACTCCATAACCTCGAGGCAGTCGCCGTTGAACTCGACATCGCCGTTGAAGTACATCTCGTGGAAGGTCTCCATGGGAATCCTGTTCCTGCCGCGGTACTTGAGCTGGTCGCTCTTGTTTTTGAAGGTGAGGTAGTGCTCGACGGGGGCACCCGGGTAGCGAGCCTTCTCGTTGACACGGGGAGACATTGAAGAGGCAATGGTCCAGAAGGCCATGAGGATTGGGATGGCGAAGAGAAGGGCGAGGATAAGCCATGTCCAGAAGCCACCGTTCAGCTGCCAGGCGCACCATGCCGGGACACCAGCCAAGAGAGAGAAGAGGATGACATTGTTGAAGCTCTGAGCACCAGCGGCGTCGGCGGGGAGGGGAGCGTTCTTGATAGCCGGGTACTGCAGTAGAAAGAGGTGAGGTCAGTTTAACAGTGTTGCGGTCCAATGGATTGGGTGGTGCAGCGTACGGCAGTGGTGCGAACACCGAACTTGTTTCCCTCTGGTGCAGGCGGAGCGGCGGCGGGAGTCTTCGCGAACTCGAACGAGGCCTCTGTCATAGAGGCACCCGGAGTCTGGGACGGACCCTTCAGCTCCTGTGCAGACATGATGGGCGGTGGTGAGGTCGATGGAGAGACCAGACCAGACCAGACAGCACACCGATAGGTAAGGTATAGATGTCTATACTTGTCGCCCAGCTCGGACTTCTTCGCTCAACAATAAAACCAGCGCTAAGCCTCGTGTCCCTGGATTTCAATCAATCCAATGCCCTGTGCTGATGCTGTGCCATGTGCCCTGTGCGACACGGTGCGCGGGGCTGGACACCGTTTATTCCCCGCCGCTCATCCCCTTTGGGAAGGGGCTCACATCCGAAAGAGGAAAGTGTGCATGATGTAAGTGAAGTAAACGAAACCGCGCTTCCGGCTACTACTGCAGTCTATCTTTCGCCCCCATCACTCATATCCCGTTCATGCAACGCTGGACCGATTTCGACATGGTCGCCGTCAACAACGCCGCACCGATCCTACGCCGGACCGCCTGGTCCAGCTCAGCGCCTTTCCGCTGTTACCAACGCCGTTGGGCTCAGGTCCACGATGTGCGCTTCCTCGCCACACACCAGAGCTCCGACAAAGTCCTCGAGAAATACAGGGAAAAGCTGGAGCGTAAAGCACGAGAGGAGGGCAAGGGCAGCGTCGACGAGCTGAAGCAGGCCTACAAGGAAAAGATCGAGGCGCTCAAGGAAAAGACGAACGTCCCTGGAGCAAACGCACCACTACACTCCCAACCGGCTCCTGTTCCGAACGAGATCTCGAAAAGCATTCCCTTCCAGGCCCCGCCTCCCCCACAGGCGCAATCTGAAGTTGCTCCTGCTGCTCCCGCCGCCCCGGCCGCCGCATCGGTACCCAAAGGCGCGAGTAAGGAGGTTCCGACGCTCGATAGCTTCATCGATTTAGAAAAGTGCGCGGCGCTGCCGGACAGAGAACTCGAAGCCATCTGGCGTCTGCGCCATGTGCGCGACGGCCAGTCGCTTTGCGCGACCATGCAAGGCGAGACTTTCCGTCGTATGATCGCGACCGCTCGCAAGCACCCGCAGTTCATCATTCCCCTACCCAAGAAGGACCAGGGTGCCGAGATCCACTTCCTGCAGTGGACGTTCCCATCCGAGACTACCGCGACAGTCCTATTCACACACCTTGCCGAGTTCAAGCTGCGCGGCGAGTACGCACAGCCGCACACGACGGTTACGCACCACACGGATCTCATGGAGAGCAACGAGCTGGTGCTGATGGAGGGCCGCGTGACCGAGAACAAGGGAGTCAGTGTTGACGAGGGCAAGTGGTTGTTGATGTGCCTGCAGAAGTTCTACGGCTTCGAGGCGCTTAGCGGCGCGGCAAAGGAGAGCAAGGCAAAGAGGCAGAAGCTCATGGAGCAGTTCAGTGGTGGAGACGAAAACTTCAAGATTGAGGAGCTCCTTGAGGAGGCAGAGAAGCTGCCTTAGACTGTTGAAAAGCTGGCGGCGTTGACAAGATATAGATGGATGTAATATACGGCCTGTACACTACTTGGAAGATCATCACTGGTCTCCCTTCCTGGGAAAGAAAATCGCCGTCGAATTGTCCCCTCGATCCGCAGCAGACTTCCCAATATTAATCGTCCAGCTCGACAATTTTACACAGGCTACCGCGAAGGCCCAACAGCACCAATAGGCCAACAACAACAACAACAACAACGCCAATCTTAAACTACACATCTCTGAATCTAACCTTTACCGCGACCAGGCTACTCCACAACATGTCTCCTCCGACAACTCTCACCAACTAACTCCCAACAGCCTGACTCAACGCATTAACCCGATAACTCTCACTCCTAACCACGAGCTCCTTATGCGTTCCCCTCTCCACAACTCTCCCATCCTCCACCAAAAAGATCACGTCCGCCTTCCGGATAGTGTAGAGCCTATGCGCGATGGCAACGACCGTCATACCGGCCGCAGCAACCCTCTCCAATCCCTCCTGCAACAACCGTTCGGATTCAGCGTCCAGCGCACTCGTCGACTCGTCCAGCAACAAAAGCTTCGGCTTCCTCACCAGAGCCCGCGCAATCGCCAGCCGCTGCTTCTGCCCGCCCGACAAGCGATCGCCGTTGGGTCCGCAATCCGAGTCGTACCCGTCCGGCATGGCGAGGATCGTCTCGTGGATGTTGGCGCTCTTGCACGCCTCCTCGAGCTCCGCCTGCGTCACCACCTTCTTGTCCGGCCGCGCGCCCAGCGTCAGGTTGAAACGCACCGTCCCGTTGAAGATGACGCTCTGCTGCGGCACGTACGCAATCTCGTGCCGGAACGCGGCGTCGCCGTCGTACGCGATGTCGCGGCCGTTGATCTCCACGCTGCCCGAGGATGGGGCGTAGAGGCGCTCGATGAGCGAGATAATTGTAGATTTGCCCGCGCCGCTGGGGCCCACGAGGGCGGCGAATTGGCCTGGGCGGACGGAGAGGTCGAGGCCGTGCAGGACGCGGGTGTCCGGGCGGGCTGGGTAGGAGAAGTGGACGTTTTTGAAGACTATGCTTGCGCCGCCTGGAGGGGACGACGAGGGTTTCTCGCTTGCGGGAGAGGAGGCTGCTTCGATGTCTGCGCGTGGTTGGAGGCCGGCGGAGAGGTTCTTGGTCGAGCCGAGCTCGAGGACGTTTAGCAGGCGGCGGGTGGCGGATAGGGCGCGCGAGACGTCTGGTGCTAGGGCGAAGGCTTGGCCCCAGAGTTGGGAACTTACTAGGAGGGCGAGCTGGACGATGAAGAATTGCGTTTGCGTGTACTCGCCTGCGATGATTCGCGTTGAACCCCACCAGTATGCGAGGGCGTAGAGGAAGTTACTGAGGCCGTAGCCGACGGCCAGCCAGAGGTTGGCCCAGGCGCTTTGTTTGGTGATCTGTCGCATGGGCTCTTGGAGCGAGCGACGGTAGGTCCCAAGAATTTCGTGCTCGAGGGAGTAGCATTGCAGTGTCTTCATCGAGTTGACCGCTTCGATGGTGATGGCATTGGAGTCGGCGAAGGCTTCGAGGTGCTTCTCTTCGAAAGCGGCGACTGTTGTCACCCGCATGTAGCCTGCGCCTAGCAGGAGAGGGACGACTGCGAGACATACCACCGCGATCTTCCAGGCGATGATGTGGGTCATTGTGATTGTTGCGATGAGGGACACGACGATGGAAAGGATGGTGCAGATCACCGAGCCGGCCAGACCGTTCAGCGCGTTGCTGTCTTGAGAGATCAGACCGAGCAGAAGAGACGGGTTGCGGTCTTTGGACTCGTGCCATGCCAGATCTTGCTCGAGGATCGATCGTAGGGATAGCACGCGGACTTTGTAGATGATTTGCTCTGCGACCCAACCGAAGAGAGACCAGCTTATGAAATTGGCGAGAAACTCGACGATCGCCAACATGAAGAAAAGTAGTCCGAACAGCTGGCCTGCATTGCGGATCGCTTCAGGGGTCTCGCAGTAGCTGAGCTTTCCAACGACGTTACCGAAGATGGCTGCCGAAGCGCAGTAGGTGCCGCCGATTACGATTGCACCGGTAGTAGCCAAGATGAGAGCGAAAGAATAAGGTCGGAACAAAGCGCCCATAGACTTCACAGTTGCTGCGAAGGATTGATCCGCAGCCTTCGTGCTTGTCGCTTTATCGTCAACATGAACTTCCGCTGCCTTGTCTTTCGCATCTTTAGTGTCAGCAGGGGAAGTCTCGATGGCCTCCGATTTCTCTGGAAGAACATCCGTCGAAGCAGTCGAGAGGATGGACTCGACGTCTTCGCCCGCGTTCACATTGAGTCCCTGCAAACGAACGAGTCCAGCGTAGGCACCGTCGCTGGCAATCAGCTCTTGGTGGGAGCCTTGCTCTACGAGCCTGCCTTGGCGCATGACGATGATATTATCGGCATTCCTGATAGTCGACAGGCGGTGAGCAACAGTGATGACCGTTCGGCCAAGCGCCACTTTCTCCAGTGCTCTCTGAATGCGTAGCTCGGATGCAGAATCGAGCGAAGCGGTAGCCTCGTCGAGTATCAGAATCCGCGGATCCTTGATCAGCGCGCGAGCTAGAGAAATCCGTTGCTTCTGACCCCCACTGATGAGGTTGCCTTTGCCGCCGACAGAGGTTCCGTACCCTTCGTCAAGACGTTCGATGAAACCAGCGGCGTCCGCCAGTTCGGCTGCATTCAGCACGAGATGGACAATTTCCTGTACTTGGGTGCCGTACGAATGGGCAGCTTGCTCCAAATCTCTACCGTC
>Ga0265780_10005444_pt1 | contig 16142 bp, 7 predicted proteins | sample P1T30metagenome_FD_192432 | JGI IMG/M metagenome (GOLD analysis project Ga0265780, IMG submission 192432) | Plant litter microbial communities from East Loma Ridge, Irvine, California - P1 T30 | ecosystem: Environmental > Terrestrial > Plant litter > Unclassified | place: USA: California... | reverse complement strand
GAGCGGTGCCGAAGCACCGAAGGTCGACATCGTCACGGTCGCGCCGTCGAGCCCGACATAGCGGTCCCAACCGATCGACCCGGCCATCTCGACCGCAACGCGCGCCCGCACTTCGCGCGGCAACACGCTTTCCTTGTACGCGGCGTCCTGCAGTTCGTAGCGATACCAGCTCGGCATCGACACGACTCGGCTCTTCACGCCGTCCGCGGTCAGCTTCTCGTGCGCCTCGACGACCAGCGACACTTCGCTGCCGGTCGCGATCAGGATCACGTCGGGCGTGCCGTCGCTGTCGGCGAGGACATAGCCGCCCTTCTCGAGCCCGTCTGCGCTTGCATACTTGGTCCGGTCGAGCGTCGGCAGAGCCTGGCGCGACATGATCAGCGCGGCCGGCGTGCTCGCGTCCTTGAGGACCGCCTTCCAGGCCGCGACGACCTCGTTCGCGTCGCTCGGACGGATCGTGTCGAGGCCGGGGATCGCACGCAGCGTCGCGAGATGCTCGATCGGCTGGTGCGTCGGGCCGTCCTCGCCGACACCGATCGAATCGTGCGTGAACACCCAGATCGCGCCGACTTCCATGATCGCCGACAAGCGCACCGGCGCGCGCATGTAGTCGGCGAACACCAGGAAGGTGGAGCCGTAGGAGCGCAGATGCGATAGCGCCATGCCGTTGACGATCGCGCCCATGCCGTGTTCGCGGATGCCGAAGTGGAAGTTCCGACCGGCGTAATTCTCCGCCTCGAACGAGGGCTGACCCTTGATGTCGGTCTTGGTCGACGGCGCGAGATCGGCCGAACCGCCGATCAGCCACGGCACCTTGGCGGCGATCGCGTTGAGCACCTTGCCACCCGAATCACGGCTGGCGACGCCCTTGGCATCCGCCTCGAAGGTCGGGATGTCGGCATCCCAGCCCTCGGGCAGCTCATCCTTGAGCAGCAGGTCGAGCTCGGCGGACAGCTCGGGATAGGCGCCACGATACTTGTCGGTCAGCGCGACCCACTCGTCGCGCAGCTTGGCGCCACGCTCCGCGATCGCACCGTTGAAATGTTCGATCACGCCGTCCGGCACGTAGAACGACTTGTCCTCGGGCCAGCCATACGCCTGCTTGGTAAGGCGGATATTCTCCTCGCCGAGCGGCTCGCCGTGGGCCTTCTCGCTGCCTGCCTTGGGGCTGCCGTAGCCGATCACCGAATGCACGACGATGAAGGTCGGCTTGTCGTTGGTCGCCTTGAACGTCTCGATGGCGCGGCTCAGCGCGGCGGTGTCGTTCGCGTCGTCGATATGGATGACGTTCCAGCCATAGGCATCGAAGCGCAGGCCGACATCCTCGTCGAACGCGAGATCGGTCGCGCCCTCGATCGAGATGTGGTTGCTGTCGTAGATCCAGCACAGATTGCTGAGCTTGAGGTGACCGGCGAGGCTCGCCGCCTCGGCCGAGACGCCCTCCATCATGTCGCCGTCGCCACAGATCGTGTAGACGTCATGGTCGAACAGCGTGAAGCCGTCCTTGTTGTAGCGCGCCGCGAGCCAACGCTCGGCAATCGCCATGCCGACCGAATTGCCGCAACCCTGGCCGAGCGGACCCGTCGTAGTCTCGACACCGGTGGTGTGGCGATATTCGGGGTGACCCGGCGTCTTCGACGACAGCTGGCGGAACTGCTCGATATCCGCGAGGCTGACGGCCTCCTTACCGGTCTTGTTACCGTCCGCATCGATCTCTTCGATCTTGGCGAGGTGAATCAGCGAGTAGAGCAGCATCGACGCATGGCCGACCGACAGCACGAAGCGATCGCGATTCGGCCAGTCGGCGTGCTTGGGATCATAGCGTAGAAACTTCGACCAGAGCGTGTAGCCGACCGGCGCGAGCGCCATGGGGGTGCCGGGATGGCCCGAATTGGCCTTCTGCACCGCGTCCATCGACAGCGTGCGGATGGTATCGATCGCCAGACGCTCGGGGGAGCCGTCCTCGTGCAGCATAGGGTCCGCCTTGGTGGGGGCGGTTGCGGTATCGGTCATGGAAGAAGCCTCGCTCTAGACGGTGACCGAACGCCGCGCATCCGATCTGGTTGCCAACATAGGATGCCTTTAGTCGGATGCACCCATCCGTTCCAGTCGCGTAACGACGCCGTTCGTTGCAATATATGCGGCGTCGACCTCGTCGAGGAACAGGCCGTGGCCGAGAATGCCGGGGATCGCGGCTAGCGTGGCGGCGGTTGCGCGGGGGTCTTCGAGGGTCGCGAAGTGGCAGTCGATGACGAGATTGCCTTGGTCCGTCCGGTAGTTGTCGCGGATGATCGGGGCGGCGGCCATGTCTGTCAGCACACGCATTACATAGGCGATGGCGAAGGGGAGCACTTCGACCGGCAGCTTGGCGGCGCCGATCCGGTCGACGCGTTTGGAGCCGTCGGCGATCACGACCATCCGTGCCGAGGCTGCGGCGACGATCTTTTCCCGCAACATCGCGCCGCCTGCGCCCTTGATGGCGAAGCAGCGCGAGTCGATCTCGTCCGCGCCGTCTATGGTTAGGTCGACATGCGCGATAGTGGCGAAATCGAGGATCTCGATGCCGAGTTCGCGGGCGAGTTTGCCGGAGGCTTCGGAGGTGACGACCGCGCGGATCTGCAGGCGCTCGGCGACTAGTTCGCCGAGCGCCTGGATTGCGAACGCCGCGGTCGAGCCGGTCCCGAGCCCGACTAGCATCCCGTCCCGCACCTCGGCCACAGCCGCAACGGCAGCCGCCTTCTTGTCGTCATCGATCGAAGCCATCGGCCCACCCTTCCGTCATGCCGGGCTTGTTCCGGCATCCACGCTTGAACACATCCCAGAGGATTTAGTTTGGACAAGAGGATTTAGTTTGGGGGACCCGCGCACAAAGCACCACCCCGGCGGAGGCCGGGGCCCAGTTGGAAAGGTCGCCGTAACGACGGACCGCCCTCCGTTAGCACCGTCCCCCAACTGGGCCCCGGCCTCCGCCGGGGTGGTGCGGTGTTCATCCTGGGTGGTGCACGGGATTGCGGGAGTGCGCCCCCTCCTTGTTCTCCCGCGAAGGCGGGAGCCCAGTCTGGATCCCCGCCTTCGCGGGGAAACAATCTTCTTGGTCTGCCGGGGGCGTTTCACCCCCAGACAATCAAACAGGTTACTCTTTCTTCCCTATTTCTCGCCTCCGCTTTTCAACTGACATACTTCTGGTACATCCTCGTGGTTTAGGCCGACCAACAGCTGCCACCACCGATCGCGAGCGGATACCAAACTTGATAGCCACACGATTTTCCACGCGGCGGTGCGCCCTACTGCTGGTGCCCGCCCTGGCGCTCGCCGCCTGTTCGGGCGGCGGCGACAAGGCGCAAGGCAAGGCAGGCCGTGGTGGCCAACCGGGCCAGGGCACGCCGACCGTCGGCTATGTCGTCGTCCAGCCGACCAGCGTCGCGATGACCACCGAGCTCAGCGGCCGCACCACCGCGTTCGAAAGCTCGGACGTCCGCCCCCAGGTCACCGGCATCATCCGCCGCCGCTTCTTCACCGAGGGCACGCTCGTCAAGAAAGGCCAGCCGCTCTACGAGATCGACCCGCGTCTCTACCGCGCCGCCGCCAACGAGGCGCAGGCCAACCTCCAGAGTGCGCGCGCCAACCAGCAGGCGCAGACCATCCTCGCACAGCGCTACAAGCCGCTCGCCGAGATGGAGGCGATCAGCAAGCAGGATTACACCAACGCGGTCGCCACCTCGCGCCAGGCCACCGCCTCGGTCGCGCAGACCCGCGCCGCGCTCGAGACCGCGCAGATCAACCTCAAGTTCACGACCGTCCCCGCACCGATCACCGGGCGCATCGGCCGCTCGCTGTTCACCGTCGGTGCGCTCGTCTCCGCGACGCAGACCGACCCGCTCGCGCAGATTCAGCGGCTCGATCCGATGTTCGTCGACATCCAGCAATCCTCCGGCGATCTGCTCGCGCTGCGCCGCTCGCTCGGCCAGAACGGCATCGTCGCGACTCGCGCCGAAGTCCGCCTGACGCTCGAGGATGGCAGTGAATATGGCGCGACCGGCACCGTCGAGTTCGCCGAAGCGCTGGTCAACACCGAGACCGGCACCGTGACGCTGCGCGCGCGCTTCCCCAATCCGCAGGGGCTGCTGCTGCCCGGCATGTTCGTCCAGGCCAAGTTCGCGCAGGCGATCAACCAGCGCGCGTTCCTCGTGCCGCAGGCGGGCGTGTCGCGCGATGCGAAGGGCAATGCCACGGTCTATGTCGTCGATGCGAACAACAAGGCGGTACAGAAGAAGATCAAGGCGGACCGTACGCAGGGCGCGTTCTGGGTCGTCACCAGCGGGCTCAACCCAGGCGATAAAATCATCACGCAAGGCCTGTCGAAGATCGCACCGAACCAGGGCGTGAAGCCGGTGCTGGAAAACACCGCGCAGAAGATCGAAGCGCCCAAGGATGACTCCTCCGGTGGCGACTCCAGCCAGAAAAAGGCCGGCTAAGCCCTTATGTTGTCCCGTGTCTTCATCGATCGCCCGATCTTCGCCTGGGTGCTCGCGATCATCGTGATGCTCGGCGGCATCGGCGCGATCATGAGCCTGCCGATCGCGCAGTACCCCGACGTCGCGCCGCCGCAAGTGACCGTCCGCGCGTCCTTCCCGGGTGCCAACGCGCAGACGATCCAGAACAGCGTCACGCAGGTCGTCGAGCAGTCGCTGACGGGTATCGACGGGCTGATCTATTTCAGCTCGTCCTCGTCGTCGCGCGGCTCGGTGAACATCACGGTGACGTTCGAGAAGGGCACCGATCCCGATATCGCGCAGGTCCAGGTCCAGAACCAGGTCCAGCAGACGCTGTCCCGCCTGCCGCAACAGGTCCAGCAGCAGGGCCTCGTCGTCCGCAAGTCGAATCCGGACAACCTCCTGATCGTCGGCGTCTATGACGAGACCGACAAGCTCACCAACCAGGACGTCTCGGACTATCTCGTCTCCAACCTGCAAGACCCGCTCGGCCGTATTCCGGGCATCGGCGACAGCAACGTGTTCGGCGCGCAATACGCGATGCGGATCTGGCTGAACCCGAACAAGCTCGCCAGCTACCAGCTGATCCCGAGCGACGTGACGACCGCGATCCAGGCGCAGAACACCGAAGTCGCGGCCGGCGAACTCGGCGGCCAGCCCCAGCCCGACACGCAGATGCTCAACGCGACCGTCACCGCACAGTCGCGCCTCCAGACGCCCGAGCAGTTCGCCAACATCATCCTGAAGACGACCAACGACAGCGCCGTGGTCAAGCTGCGCGACGTCGCCCGGATCGAGCTGGGCGCGGAGAACTACAACGCGCGCAGCCGCGTCAACGCGCATCCCGGCGCCGGTATCGCGGTGCTGCTCGCGCCGGGCGCCGACGCGCTCAAGACCGCCGAGCTGGTCAAGGCGTTCGTCGCCAAGTCTGCCAAGAGCTTCCCGCCCGGTCTGAAATTCGCCTACGCCAACGACACCACAGACTTCATCAAGCTGTCGATCGACGAGGTCGTGAAGACGCTGATCGAAGCCGTCATCCTCGTCGTCATCGTGATGTTCGTGTTCCTGCAAAGCTGGCGCGCGACGCTGATCCCGACGATCGCGGTCCCGGTCGTGCTGCTCGGTACGTTCGGCGTGTTCTATCTGGCCGGCTTCTCGATCAACACGTTGACGCTGTTCGGACTGGTGCTCGCGATCGGCCTGCTGGTCGACGACGCGATCGTCGTGGTCGAGAACGTCGAGCGCCTGATGGAGGAAAATCCCGAGATGACGCCTCGGGAGGCGACGATCGAATCGATGAACGAGATCACCGTCGCACTGGTTGCGATCGCGCTCGTGCTGTCTGCGGTGTTCCTGCCGATGGCGTTCTTCGGCGGATCGACCGGCGTGATCTATCGCCAGTTCTCGCTGACGATGGTGTCGGCGATGGTCCTGTCGGTGCTCGTCGCGCTGATCCTCTCCCCCGCCCTCACCGCGACGCTGCTCAAGCAGAAAAAGAAGGACGCCGACGGCAACACCGAGAAGAGCTGGGGCGAACGTAAATTCCCGAAAGTAGCGCACTTTTTCACGCGCGCTGGCGACAAGTTCAACAGCGGGTTCGAGAAGGGCACGCAGAAATACACCAGTGCGGTGCAGTCGGTGATCGACCGCAAGTGGCTGTTCCTGCTGATCTACGCGGTGATCGTCGCGGTGCTCGCGGTGCTGTTCCTGCGCCTGCCGACGGGCTTCCTGCCGACCGAGGATCAGGGCTCGGGCATCGTCCAGTTCCAGCTGCCCGCCGGCGCCACGCAAGGCCGCACCTTCGCGTTGCAAAAGCAGATCGAGCAATATTACTACACCAACGAGAAGGCCAACGTCCGCACGATGTTCACCGTCAGCGGTGGCGGCGGCGGCGGCGCAAGCGGCCAGAACACGGGCCAGGGCTTCATCGCGTTCGCACCGTGGGATGATCGCAAGGGCAAGGAAAACACCGCGGAGGCGATCACTGGTCGCGCGTCGAAGGCGTTCGCCGGGTTCCGCGACGCGCAGGTCTATTCGCTGGTACCACCGGCCGTGCGCGGTCTTGGTTCGTCGAACGGCTTCACGATGGAGTTGCAGAACGCAGGCGGGCTCAGCCAGGTCGAGTTCAACGCCGCACGCGACAAGCTGCTCGCGCTCGCCCGCGCCGACTCGTCGCTGACCGCGATCCGCCTGACCGAACTGCCCGACGTCGCCACGTTGCGCGTCGATGCCGACCAGCAGAAATTGTCGACGCTCGGTCTCACTCAGGCGAACGTGAACTCGACGCTGTCGACCGCGTGGGGTGGGCAATACGTCAACGACTTCATCGACCGCGGCCGCGTCAAGCGCGTCTATGTCCAGGGCGACGCGCAGTTCCGTGCGCAGCCATCGGACCTCAGCCAGTGGTTCGTGCGCGGATCGAACGGCCAGATGGCGCCGTTCTCGTCGTTCGCGAAGACCAGCTGGGGTCAGGCACCGACGACGCTGTCGCGGTTCAACGGCATCGCCTCGTACGAGATCCAGGGCTCGGGCGCGCCCGGCGTCAGCTCGGGCGACGCGATGGAGAAGATCGCGCAGCTTGCCGGCCAGATCCCCGGCACGTCGGTCGCATGGTCGGGCCTGTCGTATCAGGAACGCCTGTCCTCGGGTCAGGCACCGATCCTCTACGGCCTGTCGCTGCTGGTCGTGTTCCTGTGCCTCGCCGCGCTGTACGAAAGCTGGTCGATCCCGATCGCGGTGCTGCTGGTGATCCCATTGGGCCTCGTCGGCGCGATCCTCGCGGTGACGCTGCGGGGGCTGATCAACGACGTGTATCTCCAGATCGGCCTGCTGACGACGATGGGGCTGGCGGCGAAGAACGCGATCCTGATGATCGAGTTCGCCGAGCAGGAGGAGAAGAAGGGCAAGCGCGTCATCGAGGCGGCGCTGTCCGCGGCGAAGATCCGGTTGCGCCCGATCCTGATGACGTCGTTCGCGTTCATCCTCGGCGTGTTGCCGCTCGCGCTGTCGACCGGTGCTGGTGCGAACAGCCGCATCGCGATCGGCACGGCAGTGGTCGGCGGCATGCTGACCGCGACGATCCTCGCGATCTTCTACATCCCGCTGTTCTTCGTCCTCGTCCGCCGCGGCGCGCGTGATGGCATCGCCAAGCTGCGGGGCAAGCCGACCGGCTTCCAGGGCCATGATGGCCACGACCATGATGGCCACGGATCTGATGGCGATCACAACGAACCGCTCGGACCACCCGAACCACAGGGCCCTCACCGGCCGGAGCCCGCATGATGCGCTCGCTAGTCCTGATCCTCGCCGCATCGACTGCAATCGCCGGCTGCTCGCTCGCCCCGAAATACGCGCGCACCGAACTTCCCGTCCCGCCGTCGCTCCCGGTCGGCGACGCGTATCTGCGCCAGTCGGAGGCAGCGCTGCCCGCGATCACCTACCGCGATGTCTTCAAGGACCCGCGGCTCCAGCAGATCATCGTCCAGGCGCTCGCCAACAACCGCGATCTGCGCGTCGCCGCCGCCAACATCGCGTCGACCCGCGCCCAATACCGCATCCAGCGCGCCGACCTGCTGCCGCAGGTCGATGCCAGCGGCCGCTACAGTTATTCGGGCGGCGGCAGGGGTACGCGGAACACCGTTACGAGCGGCGGAACGGGCGGTAACACCGGCACTGGAACGGGCACCGGAAATACGGGAACGGGTACCGGTACGGGCGGCGTCGGTTCGGGCGGAACAGGTACCGGCGCCGGCACCGGATCGGTCGTCAGTTCTTCCAGCTCGAACAGCGCCTTCTCGGTCGATCTCGGTACGACCGCATTCGAGCTCGACCTGTTCGGCCGCATCCGTTCGCTCACCAGCGCCGCGCTCGATCGCTATTTCGCGACCGAAGCCGCCGCGCGCGCCACCCGCCTGACGCTGGTCGGCGACATCGCCGATGCGTGGCTCACCTACGCGTCGGACCAGAGCCTGCTCAAGATCGCGCAGGACACCGTCACGAGTTCGCAGCGCAGCGTCACGCTGACCAACGCGCGATTGCGCGGCGGCGTCGCCCCACGCACCGATCTCCGCCAGGCACAGCAAATCCTGTTCACCGCGCAGTCCGACCTCGCGCAACAGCGCACCGCGCTCGCGCAGGACGTCAACGCGCTGCAACTGCTCGTCGGCGCGCCGGTCGATGCCAGCCTGTTGCCAGCCTCGATCGAACAGGCGCTACCGACCGTCGCCGCGCTGCCCGCAGGGCTCGACAGCAGCATCCTCTTGCGCCGTCCAGACGTCGTCGAATCGGAATACCAGCTCCGCGCCACCAACGCCGAGATCGGCGCAGCACGCGCGGAACTGTTCCCGAAGATCTCGCTGACCGGTATCCTCGGGTTCGCCAGCACGTCGCTGACCTCGCTGTTCAGCGGCGGCGCGTTCAACTATTCGGTCGCGCCCTCGGTCAGCTACCCGATCTTCCGCGCCGGTGCCGGGATCGCCGGCGTCGCCTATTCGAAGGCGCAACGCGATGCCGCGCTCGCGACCTACGAAAAGACGATCCAGACCGCGTTCCAGGAAACCGCTGACGCACTCGCGCGCCAGGGGACCATCGCCGACCAGCTGAAGGCGAACCAAAACTTCTCCGAGGCAGCCCTCGACACCTACCGCCTGTCCGATGCGCGCTATCGCGGCGGGATCGACACCTTCCTCAACTCGCTCGACGCGCAACGCTCGCTCTACACCGCGCAGCGCAACCTCGTCGCGACGCAGCTCGTCGGCGCGAGCAACCGCGTGACGCTGTACCGCGTGCTAGGCGGTGACTCGACGCTCGAAGCCACCGCCGGCGGTCCCCAACCGGTAACGATGAGCGGCGCACCGCGGCCGGAAACGGACTGAAACGTCGGAGGGAACGGACGAGCCAGACGCAACTCCGTCCTCTCCGCCTTTATAACGCACTGAGCGGACGAAGTTTTTTTCGCGTCCCGCCAATCTTACCGTCTCAGCAAGATATTCCAGTCAGAACGGTTGGATGTACGCCCCCCTCCCCGTCGCGGATCGCCGCGCGCGCGATCGATCGCCAGCCCCCGCCGTGTTTGGGCTTGGCGAGGATGCGCGCGAACAGGTTGCCGAACTCCTCGATCGCAAACTCGCGCAGGTCGCGGAAACCTGGCCGATCGCGATTGCCACGCAGATGGTCGGCTGTGCCCTCCTCGTCGCGCTTGCGCTGATCGCATCGCCTGCCGCCGGTCTTGGCACTATCGTCCCGTCGATCGGCATCCATGCCGCGATCCTGGCGGCGCTGTCCGCAGGCGTGTTCGGCATGTTGCGGCTACCGGGATTGCGCGAATGGCCTGCCTATAAGCGCAACCGCGCGCTTACCGTCGGCGTCGCGGGAGTCGCCGCGCTGTCCCTGTCACTGTTGTGGGCCGTTGCGCGCGCGCCGTCGGGGTCGCTGCAACTCGCCTGCTGCGTCGCGGTGCTGGGGATGATCGCGGTGACCGCGGTCAGCGTCCATGCGGTACGCGCCGCGACGCTCGGGCTCGGCACTGGGATCGTCGTGATGCTCGCGGTCTGCGCGGGGATCGGCGCGCCGCTGGCAGTCGCGATCGTGTTCCTCGGCAGCTTGGGGATCGTCGCGCACCGCCTCGCGCGGATCGACGTCGCGCAGGAGCTGCACCGCGCCGAGAACGCGAACGAAGGCCGCCTCGCGATCCGGATGGTCGCCGAATTCGAGGACCAGGGCACCGGCTGGTTCTGGGAGGCCGACCGGCAGGGCCGCCTGACTTATCTGTCCGCCAAGGTGACCGACGAACTCGGCCTCGCCGACGACGCGGTCGGGCAACCGCTCACCGACCTGTTCCGCATGGACAACGATGCGCCCGGCACCGAACGGACGCTCGCCTTCCACATCGCCTCGCGCACGTCGTTTTCGGACTATTCGGTGTGCGCCGCGACCTCGCCCGATTGCGAACGCTGGTGGTCGATCTCGGGGAGGCCGGTGGTCGACGATCTCGGGCGCTTCCAGGGGTTCATCGGCTCCGGCCGCGACCTGACCGAACAACGCAAGTCCGAGGCTGAGATCACGCGGCTGGCGCTGTTCGACGGGCTCACCGGGCTCGCCAACCGCCAGCGGATGCGCTCGTCGCTCGACAAGACGCTCGCGCAGAAGACCGGTCCGTACCGCGCGACGTCGCTGTTCCTGATGGATCTCGATCGGTTCAAGGCGGTCAACGATACGCTGGGCCACCAGGCGGGCGACACACTGTTGAAACAGGTCGCGCAACGGCTCCAGCGCGGGATCGCGGATGCGGGGCTGGTCGGGCGGCTGGGTGGCGACGAGTTCCAGGTCGTGCTGCCCGGCATCGCCGACCGCGACACGCTCGCCGCGTTGTCGCGTGAAGTGATCGCATCGCTGTCCGAACCCTATTTCATCAGCGGGACGTCGGTCACGATCGGCTGCTCGATCGGCATCGCGATCGCACCCGACGACGGCGACGATGCCGAGACGCTCGTCCGCAACGCCGATCTCGCGCTGTACGCCGCCAAGGCCGACGGCCGCGGTGTCCACCGCTTCTATTCGGACGACATGCTGACCGGCGCGCGCACCCGGAAACTGCTCGAGGACGATTTGCGCGCGGCGATCTCGGATGGCGCGTTCCACCTCTGCTACCAGCCGATCGTCAGCACGAAGTCGGCGCAGATCGTCGGCTACGAAGCACTGATCCGTTGGGACCACCCGACGCGGGGACTCGTCTCGCCCGCCGACTTCATTCCGGTCGCGGAGGAATGCGGACTGATCGAGGCGATCGGCGAATGGGTGCTGCGGACCGCGTGCCTGGAGGCAGCGCGCTGGCCCGGTTCGGTGCGCGTCGCGGTCAACGTCTCGCCGATCCAGTTCGCCAACCCTGCTTTGCCTTCGCTCGTCACCAGCGCGCTCGCGCAGTCGGGCATCGCCGCGGGCCGCCTCGAACTGGAGATCACCGAAGGCGTGTTCCTCGACGAGACGCGCTCGTCGGAACAGATGTTCAAGGCGCTGAAGGGGATCGGCGTGCGACTTGCGCTGGACGATTTCGGCACCGGTTATTCGTCGCTCGGCTACTTACGCAACGCCCCGTTCGACAAGATCAAGATCGACCAGTCGTTCGTGCGCGGTGCCGCCGAGCCGGGCAACCGCAACGCGGCGATCATCAAGGCGATCGTCACGCTCGCCGACACGCTGGGCATGGAAACGACCGCCGAAGGGGTCGAGGTGCAGGACGAGATCGACCTGATCCGCGACCTCGGGTGCAGCCATATCCAGGGCTATGTCTATGGTCGCCCGGTCCGCGCGGACGAGGCTTTGCGGCAATTGGGCGTCGAGAACGGCACCGCCGCCGCGAGCGGCTTCAAGGTGAGTCGCGCGCCGCGCACCAAGATGCTGCGCTCCGCCCGGATCGCGATCGACGGGGTTCGCGGGGACGTCCGCATCCGCGACATATCGACCTCGGGCGCGATGCTCGACGGGCTGCGGATCGACGGCAACCCCGACGGCGTCGAGATGCAGATCGAACTGGTCGAGGACCAGATGTTCGGCGCCCGCATCCGCTGGGCCCGCGCCGGCAAGGCGGGGATCGAGTTCCACGAGGCGTTCAACCTGGAACGGCTGAACCAGGGCCACTCAGCGCGTCTGCGCCGGACTGGGTGAGTTAGGCGGACCGAGCAGCAGTCAGTCCGACTTTGCGGGAGACCGGTAAAAGGCCACCACCCCGGCGGAGGCCGGGGCCCAATTGGAGAGGTCGTCGTAACTGCGAACGACGTTCGCCAATCCACGTTTCCCAATTGGGCCCCGGCCTCCGCCGGGGTGGCGGATGAGCCGCCGGGGTGGTGGATAACGTCCCGAGTCCCCCGCTCAACGACGGCCTGCGCAAAGGTCCGGGAGTCCCCCATTCCCGGGAACCAACCGCCGCCTCCCACCGTCTCACCCTCATGGTACATCGCGCCCCGATCAAAGCCCTCGCGTTCGACGTGTTCGGCACCGTGGTCGACTGGCGCTCGGGCATCGCGCGCGACGCCGCGCCCGTGCTCGCGCGCCTCGGCCGCACCGATATCGATCCGCACCGCTTCGCCGACGGCTGGCGCCAACGCTATCAACCGGCGCTCGAGGAGGTCCGCAGCGGACGGCGACAGTTCGTCATTCTCGACACCATCCACCGCGAGGCACTCGAAGACCTGCTCCGTCACCACGGCGTCGACCCGGCTGCCGTGGACGAAGATACGCTCACCGACCTGACTCACGCCTGGCACCGGCTCGATCCCTGGCCCGACTCGGTCGAGGGCCTCACCCGCCTCAAGACGCGTTACCCGGTCGTCACGCTCAGCAACGGCAACATCGCACTGATGCTGGAGATGGCGCGCCGCGGTGGCCTGCCCTGGGACGCGATCCTCGGGGCGGAAGTCAGCCGCGTCTACAAGCCGCTTCCCGAATCCTACCTCGCCACCGCGCGTTTTCTCGGCATCGATTCCGGCGAACTCTGCCTCGTCGCCGCGCATCACAGCGACCTTGCCGCGGCGCGCGCCGCCGGCCTGCAGACCGCCTATGTCGACCGCCCGCACGAATATGGCGGCCGGCCCGCGCCCGACGCGGATGCCGTGCAGGATTGGGACCATAGCGTCGACAGCCTGACGCGCCTGGCGGACGAACTGTGCCGATGACCCGCCGACCTGCCCGCGAACCGGTGGAAACGCGCGTTGCAGCCCCGTATCGAACGCGCACCGGCGTAAAATTCGGCCCGGCGTGCGACCCGGCAGGACTTTGAGATGACCACACAGACGGCCGAGGCCGATTTCCTGACCGGTGGCGGCGAGATGGCCGCGATGATCCGCGCGCATGACTGGTCGTCGTCGCCGCTGGGGTCGATCGAGCACTGGCCGCAGTCGCTGCGCTCGATCGTCTCGTTGATGCTCGCATCCGAGTTCGCGATGTGCCTCGCCTGGGGGCCCGAGCTCGGCTTCCTCTACAACGACCATTACGCGCGCATCATGCACGACAAGCACCCGCAGGCGCTCGGCCGGCGGTTCGCCGACGTGTGGGCGGATGTCTGGAGCGATATCAGCCCCCTGGTCGACAAGGCGCTGGCGGGCGAAGCGTCGTTCTTTGAAAACCTGCCGCTCGTCACCGACCGCAAGGGCTATGACGAGCATGCCTGGTTCACCTTCTCCTACTCGCCCGTCCGCGATGAAAGCGGCACGATCGCAGGCATGTTCTGCTCGACCTACGAAAGCACCGAGCGCGTCCAGACCGAACGCGCGCTGCGTGACGAGCGCGAGCGGATGAGCCAGATGTTCGCGCAGGCGCCGACCTTCATGGCGATGCTGCGCGGGCCCGAGCACCGGTTCGAACTGACCAACCCCGGCTACGACAAGCTGGTCGGCCACCGAGAGATGCTGGGCCGAACCGTTGCCGAAGCGTTGCCCGACGCGGTCGAACAGGGGTTTCTGGACCTGCTCGACGATGTGTATGCGACAGGCGAAGCGTTCACGGCGGTGGGCATGCTCTATGCCGTTCAGGCTGAACCCGGCGGTTCGGTCAACGACCGCTACGTCGATTTCGTCTACCAACCGATCCGCGACGCGACCGGTGCGGTCGTGGGCATTTTCGTCGAAGGCGCGGACGTCACCGACCGCAAGCGGCTCGAACGCGACCTGCAGTCGCTCAACGCCGACCTCGAACAGCGCGTTCGCGATCGTACGCAGGAGCTGGTCGAGGCGCAGGAGGCACTCCGCCAGGCGCAGAAGATGGAGGCGGTCGGCCAGCTCACCGGTGGCATCGCGCACGATTTCAACAATCTGTTGCAAGGCATCACCGGCAGCCTGGAGATCGTCCAGCGCCGCGTTGCGCAGGGGCGTGTCGGCGAGCTCGATCGCTTCATCACCGGCGCGACCACCGCCGCCAACCGCGCCGCCTCGCTCACCCACCGCCTGCTGGCGTTCTCCCGCCGCCAGCCGCTCGATCCGCGCCCGGTCAAGGTCAACCCGCTGGTCGCCTCGCTCGAAGACCTGCTCCGCCGCACCACGGGTGAGCAGATCGAACTCGAGTTGGTGCTTGGCGCCGGCCTGTGGACGACATTGTGCGATCCCAACCAGCTCGAGAACTCGCTGCTAAACCTCGTCATCAACGCGCGCGACGCGATGCCGCATGGTGGCAAGCTGACGATCGAGACCTGCAACGCGCACCTCGATGACCATTTCACCGCCAGCCAGCGCGACGTCCGGCCCGGCCATTACGTCTGCATCTGCGTATCCGACACCGGCACCGGCATGTCCGCCGCCACCATCGCCAAGGCGTTCGAGCCGTTCTTCACGACCAAGCCGATCGGCCAGGGGACCGGGCTCGGCCTGTCGATGATCTACGGCTTCGCGCGCCAGTCGGAGGGCTATGCGCGGATCTATAGCGAGCTCGGCCAGGGCACGACGATCAAGCTGTATTTGCCTCGTCACTACGGCGAAGCGGGGCAGGACGAGGCGCTGCCCGGCCTGACCCAGGAGCATGTCACCGATGCCGGCGAGATCGTGCTGGTGGTCGAGGACGACTCAGTCGTTCGCGCGCTGATCGTCGAGGTATTGGGCGAGCTCGGTTACCGGGCGGTCGAGGCGCATGATGGCCCGGCGGGACTCGACAAGCTGCGGACGATGGAGCGCGTCGACTTGCTCGTCACCGACATCGGCCTGCCCGGCCTGAACGGTCGCCAGGTCGCCGATGCGGGTCGTGCGCTGCGTCCGGGGCTCCGCGTACTGTTCATGACGGGCTATGCGGAGAATGCCGCGCTGGCGTCGGGCTTCCTGGAGCCGGGGATGTCGATGATCACCAAGCCGTTTGCGATGGAAGCGCTGGCGACGCAGATCCGGACGATGATCGAGGGGTAAGGCGGACAGGACACGCCAACCAACCGCCGCCACCTCGGCGGAAGCCGGGGCCCAAGTGGAAAGGTCGCAGTAACGACGCGACGCGCTCAGTTGGCAACGTCCCCCAACTGGGCCCCGGCCTCCGCCGGGGTGGTGGGGTTTTCGCGGCATGGTGAGGTCCTGGCGGGGCGATGCTCTCGTTTTGGAAGAGGAAGAACGCCCCATTCCGTTCCCCCGCGAAGGCGGGGGTCCAGGAATCAAGTAGGACGACGTTCGTGGCTCCTGGGCCCCCGCCTTCGCGGGGGAACTAGAAGGGGGCACCCCACATCCAGTGCCCCTACTCTCACACCCCTCGAAGCAACATTTGCCATCTTCCGCGCTTAAATAATTTTTCGTTCCCGCTTCGCCCCCTTGCGCATCGTGAACCCCGCAGAAGTCCACGCGTCGCGAATATCCCGCTCGCCCAACCCCGCGACGAACGCGACGAACCGAGCCCTCGACCACCCCCGCACCCCCTTGCGTCTCTTCGCGCTTTGGCACAATCTCTTGGGGTTGCGTTCGGGGGCGGACCCAATCGCTGGTAGAACAACCCTCGCATAGCCATATGCGATATGACCGTAAGCGCGCCTTCCACCGCCGCGATGGTCACTTTTTGTTCTCCCGTTAGGGGCCGTCCGATGGTAGCATGGCGACAGGCGACCGATTCGAACGAATACAGAACACTAGGAGCGGTTTCGATGGATTTCAGAGACAGCAGCCGGGATAGCGACATGACCACAGACACGATCGA
>Ga0265780_10005443_pt1 | contig 16145 bp, 10 predicted proteins | sample P1T30metagenome_FD_192432 | JGI IMG/M metagenome (GOLD analysis project Ga0265780, IMG submission 192432) | Plant litter microbial communities from East Loma Ridge, Irvine, California - P1 T30 | ecosystem: Environmental > Terrestrial > Plant litter > Unclassified | place: USA: California... | reverse complement strand
CCAGTCGCAGTTGCGCGTTCCTCCGAGCCCGGAGACGCGAGCGCCTTCGCGTTCGGCATAGGGAAAGTTGAGCCCGGACTGATAGAGCATGGTGCTCTTGCCCGCTGCGGGCTGGCCAACCACCAGGTACCACGGCAACGCATAGAGGGCATCCTTGGCGTTGGTGCCGCGCGGCTTGTTGCTGTGCAGACGCTCAATGCTTTGCAGAAGGCGCTCGCGTAGCAGACTGATTTCTTCGCGGTCGGCCGGGCTTGCATTGAGCACGGCCTGATCGGCGTCTTCGCGCAGTAGACCTTCCAGGTTGTGATGCCGTGAAACGCCCCGATACATCAGCAGTACATAACCTGCCGACAGCAACAGGAACACACCGATACCGGTCAAAAGGCTGTTCAATGAGCTGAAATCGAGGGCGCGACCAATGCTCCAGACGATGAAAATCGTCAGGAAGAAGAACACCCCGAGAATGTAGGGCTGGTAACGCAGAAAGTAGTATTTGATTTTATTCATACGGACTTCAAATCCAGCACATCGACAAAACGGTCGATAACGTCATAAAGAGGTCGGTCCATGTCCGCAAACACATGACTCCGATGGTGTTCGTCGAACGCCTCGAAGGGCTCCAGCACGTCATAGTTTTCCGATCGGTCGCCAGTACCTGTCACTACGCGATATACCCCCGTGGTGTTGCGCGATGGAAAACAGAACAGTCTGGGACGCATGAAGTCATCCGCCAGAATGCAGATTTGCGGCACAGCATGATCTGTAGCCATGCGCGTCAACCAGCTGACCCATAGATCGGCGGTCGGGTTTTTCAAACCCCGCTCGGCGGGCAATGGCAGCGAAATACCAATAGGTGCCTGGTGATACATGGGACGGCCCAGCGCTTGCAGTCGTGTCAGTACGGCGTTGGTAATGAATTCCGGGTAGGAGCTTTCAAGCGATCTTGCAATGTCGCGTAATGTAAAGTTCACCAAAAACTTGTCGTGCACGCGGCGGAACAGTTCGAAGTCCTGACTTTGCAACGGTCGCAGCGCCCTTATGCGCTCGAAGACAACCGCTGTGGACTCCCCTTGGGCCGCCATATGCAGCAAAGGTTTTATCTGGGCGCAGAACAGTTCGCTGAGTGTGAATGGGTTCACGAATAGCCCTGCGTCGCTGGACTTTACCGTTTGAAAGATGAAAAACGGATAACGTCGCTCACTGGAGTCTCTGGAACTGATCAGACCGCCGACCAGCCAGTTCCCACTGCGCGCACGGTAGCTGAAGAAGCACACCGGCAAGCGGTCGAACAGCGTGCGCCAGTCTTCGCTCTGTTGCATGGAAGCGAGCGCTCCCTGCAGCCACGCGTCGAACTCGCACACGTCATCACCGGCACCATGCAGGCTGACAAAGTCCGGGCTTGCAGGCACTTTTCCAAAGCAGCCGATCATCGTCTGCGCCCCCTTTGCGCCGTGTACATCCTCACTTGGTCCGCCCGTCAGTTGCATTGAGCGCGCTCAGTGCCTTCACGTTTGCAAGATCGGTCAGCTTGACGCCGCCGTAGTTGCGAACCACCAGGCTGACCGGTCCTTTGGCGGTGTTCCAGCTAAAACGCTGCTGGATGCCGTCCAGATCGCTGACGCGTGCACTGTCGTTCATGCGCAGCAGACCCCAACGGCCCGTATAGTCGAACACGGTAATGCGCTCGCCAGTCAGCGTGACCACGTCCAGACGTGCGCCCGGTGCAGTCGTGGTGCCTGGCCACGAGAAACGGTTCCAGCTGGTCCTGCCGTTGCGGTAGTGCTGTTCCTGACCATCAAGCGTGAAGATGATGTCAGTGAAATAAGCCGACGGCTCAAGCATGATTTCGAAGCCGTTGTCCTTGTCCGACAGGCTGGCAATGACTTCGCCCAGCGAGCTGGCCTTGTCGATGTTGCTGACCATTTTCGGATTGACCAGAGGAGCCGCTTTGGCGTCGCTGCTCATGCCCAGCCCTTCGCCACCGGACAGGTTGCCGATCTCGTTTCGTTTGAAGTTCGGCAGCAGCCCGGATTCAGGGTCCACGAAACGCTGCAGATCCTTCACCGAAGCCTCATTGCGGCTGTCAGCTGAAATCGGGTAGCGGTGAGCCATGACTTGCTCCCAGGGCTTGGCGACCTGCTGAGCCCAGGCTTTGGCGATCTGCTCGCCAGCCGGATCCCGCAGGGTTTCCCAGGCGAACTGGATCGGCAGGCTGAACAAACCCTGCAGCGAATTGGACAGACCGCCCTGGCTCGTGTCGACCGTGGTTTCGACGTAGTTACGCACACTGGTGACTTCGCTTGGCTGACCTTCGAGCGTTTCGCTGATCAACTGCTTGCTGCTCTTGCCAACATCCTGAGAGCGCTGGATGTTGTTCATCCGCACTTTGAGCTTGCGCAGCGCAGCCAGGTAACGATCCATGATGGTGCTGTCGGCGCCCTCGGCGTTTTGCGCCGCGAAGACACGCGATACCGGCTCGAAACGTTTGGCAAGACTGCCGTCATCGACCGCTGGCAGTGGCGAAATCAGAACGCTGGCTGCGGCTTCCTTGTTGTCAAAGATGCCGCTGACCTTGCCCCAGAACCCGTCATCGCGTTTGACGCCGACCTGCTGCGCTTCGCGCGGGGCGGGTACGTCCCACTGAGTGTTGTCGTTGACCGCAGACAACAGCAGTTTCACCGGTGAGTTGCGCACATCGCTGAGCAATGACAGTTGCTGTGTGGCGTTGGCCATGTCGGTGAAGCGACGAACGCCTACGCTGTCCACCATCGTGTACCAGGCTTGCGTGTAGTCACGCTTGTAGCGCGCCATGAACTCGCGGACGAAATTCGCCTTTTGTACGACGCTGTCGCCGCCTTCGCCATCGAGCACCCAGTCGGTCTCGTTACGCAGGTTGCCGGAGACCATCTTGATCAACTCGGGCTTCACGAACTCTTCCCAGCCCTGGCGGGTGAAGATCGCGGGCACCGCTTCCGAGCCGTAGAGCAACTGGCGACCCGGCATTGGCACCAGATCGTTCAGGCCGATGGCCGGGAACTGGCGGCTGGATTCCAGCTGCAGACGCAGGTACTCGCGATCCACCAGCGAGCTGGAGATCATGAAAAACTTCAGACTCTTTCTGGTTTCATCGATCAACTGTTCGTTGCGCGGCAAGGCAGGTGCCTGACCGTTCTTGAGCAGTTGCACGTAAACCGGTGAGTTGTCCTGAATCACGTCTTCGCTTATTGGATTCGCCTGATTGGCCATGCCTGACCAGGCCACTGGCAACGCGACATCGACGAACTCGGTTTCCGGGTGCGCAGATGGCTGGGTCAGAATCAGATAGAGCTTGAGGGCGTTATATGACTCGATGATGGATTCGACTTGCCGTTCATCCAGTCGCCCCAGCATTTCCTCCGACAGCGACAGGCCGCCCGTGGTGGCCGACAGTTCAGCTGCATCGTTGGCAGTCGCCGGGTTGCGCAGTGCTGCGATGGCTTCGGTACGCGTCTGGTTGGCCGTGCCTCGGGCCGCGCCGGTCAGGCGTCCGGTCACATCGCTTGTGCTGCGAGGGATGCTTCCAAGACTGGTAGGGCGACCTGCCGCAATATTCTGAGTCGTACGATCCAGCAGCTTTTTGCCTTGAGCACGCGCCTTTCCGTTTTTGCCGTCAGGGCGAGCCGGTGTTGCACCAAATCCGTACTGCGGGTCCATGGTTTTGGCAAACTCGTTGAACTCGCGCATCTGCAATTGCAGCTTCATCGTGATCGGTTCAAGCGCCTGGGTCCGCAATTGCTGCAAGTAGGCGTTCTGGGTCGCGAGGTAAATGTCATCACCCCGGTACAGACCACCGCTCAGTTGCAACGGAACGCCTTTGGTGCGGTACTTCTCTATGGCTGCCAGTTGGTTGCGCAACAATTCCAGACCTTCGCCGGAAGCAAGACGCTGCGCACGGTCAGGCGACTGCTTGAGTTCGGTCAGCTGATTGCTGATCGACGCAAGCCATTCGCGATTGTTTTGGAATGACAGGGCTTGCAGTCCGATGAACGCCAGTCCGATGAACAGGGCCACTGCGATAACGATCGGCCCAATCGATCTGTCACGACCAAAGCGTGATTGATAAAGCGTCAGGTCGCGATCCGGAAAGATGACGCGTCGGAATGTGTCGGTGATGAAGTAACTGCGCTCACCGGTTTTGATGTTGTCGCTACGCGTCGCGGGATCGCTCTCAGGCTCTGGTCGCAGGGCAAAAGATTCCGCAAGGCTGTCCTCGTAGACATGAGCCAGTTGCTTGTCAGTCTGAAGCGCGCTGGTGAAATACAAGCCACGCAACAGGAGCTGCGCGCCGTTGTGATTGCTGCGGGCGAAGTGCTGAAGAAACTGTTCAAGTATTACCGACAGCTCGGCGAAATAGTTGGGGAAGTTCAGCAGGGTACTGTTGGCGTCCGCGCCCAGCGCTATGATTTGGGCGTCGACATAACGACGGACATGGCTCTGCAGGTTCTCGAGCTTGCTGTCGAGTACGCTGCGCAGACCTTCGCTGCGAATCTCCGACAGACCGAACGTCATGCCCAGCGGCTGCTGGCGTTCATGCAGGTCAAGGCCCTCGAATGCCTGACTGAAGCCCGGCAGTTGGTCGGTCTTGCTCAGCATCAGGTAGATCGGCGGGTTGGCGTCCAGGCATTCGGTGTACTCCTCGATGCGCGACACCAGTCGAGCAGCAAGGTCGTTACGCTCGGAGGCGCTTGACGCCAGCAGCTCCGGCAGGCTGACAACCAGCACCAGGCCATTAACCGCAGCTTTACTACGCTGCTTCTTCAGCATGCGCAGGAAACCGGCAAACTCACTGGCTGACTGATCGTCACGCAGGTAGCGGCCAGCTGTATCGATCATTACGGCTTCAGGGCTGAAGTACCAGTCGCAGTGCTGGGTGCCGCTTTGATGTTCGTTGGCGCTGCTGGCAATGCTCGCAGACAGGCCCGAACGGGTCAGCAGCGAGGTCTTGCCGGCGGCGGACATGCCGATGACCAGATACCAGGGCAGATCGTAAAGTGCGGACGAACCACCGCCACCGGCCGAGCGATCAGTGCGCAGCATGGCAATCGCGTGCTTGAGGCGCTCACGCAGCACTTGCTGATCGCGGAACTCGCCTGTGGATTTCAGCGATCGGTCAACCTCGATCTGGACCAGATTCTCAAGGTTGTGCTCGGTGCGAATCCGCTTGTACTGACGCAGCACAATCAACAACAGATAGAAGGCGCTGATGATTGCCATCGCTTCGAGCGTGTAATCGCGCAGCCAGATGACGCGAGGTGCGACAAACCAGCAGACGGCCAGGCTCGCCAGCCACAAGACCGGGACGAGGAACCAGAAACTTTTTAACAGGCGCAATAATGTCTTCATGTCTTCCTGACTCGGTTACCTGATCTGGACTCAAGCATTGAACAGTTGGCTGATTTGTTCGGCCAACGCGGCCACGTCCTTGCCCAGCAACCAGTCAAGGGTCAGATAGACACCCAGGCAGACGATTGCAATGAGCACCAGATAAAGCCAGACAGGAACTTCATGACGAAGCATCTGCGAAACCTGGTCGGGCAACGCCCAGTCAGGCGAAAGCGCCTTTGGCGTTTTGCGATGCCGGGCGATGTCCTGGCCCAGCGTATTGGCCAGATAGCGCAACTGATCTTTCTGCCCCAGCCCGTACTTGCCTTCGAAACCCAACGCCAGGCACAGGTGGTAAACCTCAAGCACGTCGAGATTCTTTTTCACGTCGGCGCGCAGAGAATCGATCTTCTCGAAGAAACCTTCGCCTGCCAGATGAACGCCGAAATAGCGAAATTGCAAAGGCTGTAGCTCGAAATGACGACGCAGATCGTTGTCACCCGAACGCAGCACGCTTTCATCGAGAAAGGCACACAGCGCGTACTGGGTGTCCTTGACCTGATCAACGCTGTAGTTGGCGCTACGACCTTCACGCTCCAGTGTGGCGAAGAACGTTCCGACACTGGCTTCGAATGCATCCACCGAAGTGACCTGGCGGCCACGGCGCACGATCAGCGCCATGCTGATGAAGTCCTGAACCAGTTCTTTGAGGGTAGGTTTTTCGGTTGCGGCCGCAGCGGCACCTTGCATTACGGCTTCAGTCATTTGAGTACCGCCATCAGTTCAAGCTTGAGATTGGTAAAGGCGCTGGGCGCATAAAAGGAGATAGCCTGAGCTTCCATCATTCGCTCGTAGACTCGCCCATGGGGCTCTATGGAGAAATAGTGGTTGTCCAGGCGCACCGGAATGGCATTGGGCAGACGAGTCGAGTGATTCAGCGTGACGCCCGGCATGGCGCTGTTGACCACCACCTCGATGTCTTCTGGCGAGCCGACCTTGAATGCGCGCGGCACCAGCTCCAGCAGGCTGGAACCTGGCATGTCGGCGTGGACCGAAATGTAAAAGTCGGCTTCTGCCAGGCGCGGGTCCAGCAATTGTCCCTGCCAGTACGACGGCTTGGTCTGCGAGAGATTGATGATGATGCACTGGTTCGGGATCACGTTATCCAGCAGAACCCGAATCATCTCGTCCAGCTTTACCAATGAAGCGGCCGGGTCGTGATGATCGTATTCGGGAATGTCGTGAAGCTGCGTATCCAGCGAGAATGTCAGCAGGCCACCGGCCAGCTCCGCAAGAAACAGGTACAGCCGCTCTGGATGCAGACGCGGGTGCGCGAGTAAATGCGCCAGATTGGGGTAGGCGCGGTTCACTGTATTCAACAGCCAGAACAGCGTGACATCGCTGGAACCGAATTCGGCGATCTGGTCGGCACGTTCACGGCGCCGTCCGGAAAGAGCCTTGCTCTTGGCCTGCAGCACGCCAAGCAGACGCTTGCCCAGACCAATCAGCGTGTCGTGTGTGCCGACATGCAGCGTCGGGTGTACGAAATGGGCATCAAGGTTGAAGCCGCCGATGTTGTTGCGCGTAAGGCGTGCAATCGGGCAGTAGCTGTAACCGTCCAGATTGTCGCCGTCGATCAGCATCACGACGTTCAGGCGGAGACTGGTGATTTCGTTTTCCAGATCACCTTCGTTGAGGTCCGGCAATGTATCGAACTGCTTGCGAAAGCGACGTGCGCTCTTCTGTTCCTGACCGTCTTCGACGTAGTTCAGGCCAAAAGGCTCTGGCAGTTTCAGCGCTGCGTAAACCTTGAGTTCGTTGCCCTTGAGCAGACTTTTCAAGTCGCGAGCGGCTGGCAGCGGGTCATGCTGCGGTGCGTCGTACAGGCTGCCATCGGGGAATACCAGCTTCAGGCGTTTCAGTTGCAGAGAGCCTGTGGCCAGCGCCTCTTCATCGACTTGAAGCGTCTGCACGCCCCAGTGAAACGGGGTACTGCGCAACGTCGACTCGGCGAGCTGATGTTGATGAAATTCATCCTGATATTGGAAATGTTGTGGCAAAAGGAACATGCCTTCCGACCACATCACTCGGCTTTGCTTACTCATTTGGCGCCTTCCAACAGAGAATTGAATGTTGAGTCCATCGCCTTTTGCGCAGAGTTGCCGACAGCGTCTCCGGTTTTCTCGATGGCGGAATCCTGAACGCGCTCGGTCAGGCTCTTGCCAGCAGGCTGAGCGGGCTGAGCGGGCTGCGCCGGTTTGGCCGCCTGCGCTGGTTGTACCGGCGTCGCTGGCTGTGCGGGTTGTGTCGGCAGCGAGTTGGACTTGGCGAACTGCTCTTCAGTCTTGAGCTTGTTCAACACGTCTACGCCACGCACGGCCAGGATGTAGTTGTTATCCACCAGCACGCGTACGCCGTCGGACGAGAACCAGATACCGTCCTTGCGAAGCGAATTGGCGTCAAAGGCCACTTTCCAGCGACTGTCCTGATCGGTTCGGAAGAACGCCGCAATGCCCACGTAGGAGGCAGCCGGGTTCAATGGCCACTGATCGGTCTGTCCCATGCCTGGCAGCAGGATGAGTTCACGACTTTCAACCAGCGTATTACCCAGCGCCTTCTGCGGGTCGTCCCAAAGGGTGTCGGCATTGATCGACTCGAAGCGCTCAAGCGACGACAGTTGATACACGCGCACGACCACCGAAAGTGGCTTGCCTGACTCGTCCGGGTTGAGCGAGTTGCCCCCGTCGGATGTCAGGATCACCTTTTCGTTGTCGCCGAACATCATGTCGCCGGCCCAGGTGTCGTCCATGCGCTTGGCGACACGGTCCGTCACGCCGCACGCGGACAGCGCCATCATCATTGCCAGAACAGTCAGACACTGTGCCAGGGCTTGCTTCGAGGAACGAATGCCTTGAAGTCTATTACTCATGACTTGCTACCTATGGGTGATCAATTACATCAGGCTGTAGGCGAAATCGCCGTCGCTTCCCAGCTCGATGGTCAGGCTCTGGATCGGTTTGTCCTGCGCCATTCGCTCCAGGACGCGCTGAGCGAGTTCCGGCATGAGGGTCTTGGACAGAATGTTGTCAATATTGCGTGCGCCGCTGTCGACTTCCGTGCAGCGCGAAGCGATGGCCTTGACCAGCGCCTCGTCGTAACGCAGAACCGCTTGATGATTGCGTTCGAAACGCTTGCGAACGCGCTCCAGTTTCAAGCCGACGATGCGTTCCAGAATCTCGTCCTGAACCGGGTAGTAAGGCACGATGGTCAGACGGCCAAGGAAGGCGGGTTTGAATACCTGATTCAGCTCGTCACGCAGACCCTCGACGATGTCATCGGGCGTTGGCTTCTGCTCGGCATTCAAGCACCACTGCATGATGCGGTCAGTACCGGTGTTGGACGTCAGGATGATCACCGTATTACGGAAGTTGATCTCGCGACCTTCGCCATCGTCCAGAACGCCTTTATCGAAGACCTGGAAAAACAGTTCGAGTACGTCCGGGTGCGCTTTTTCCACCTCGTCCAGCAACACGACGCTGTATGGCTTGCGTCGAACCGCTTCGGTCAGTACACCGCCTTCGCCGTAACCGACATAGCCCGGTGGCGAGCCTTTGAGGCTGGAGACCGTGTGCGCTTCCTGGTATTCGGACATATTGATGGTGATGACGTTACGTTCACCGCCATACAGCGTGTCAGCCAGCGCCAGCGCGGTTTCAGTCTTGCCGACGCCACTCGGACCGAGTAGTAGGAAAACACCAATCGGCTTGTTCGGATCTTCCATGCGGGCACGGGAAATCTTGATACGTTTGCCGATTTCTTCCAGTGCATGATCCTGGCCCAGTACACGCTCACCCAGCAGAGCGGGCAGGCTTTGTACGGTATCGATTTCGTCGCGCAGCATCTTGCCCAACGGAATACCGGTCCAGCCCGAAATCACTTCACCAATGGTGCCGCCATCTACCAGCGCATGAACCAGTGGCTGCTCGCCCTGAACATTGCTCAGTTCGGCGCGCACGGCGGAAATCTCGTCGGCATTCGGAGTATCGGTGCTCAGCGCGCCGAGCTTCTCGACCAGCTCCAGTTCACGTTTCCACTGTTGCTCCAGCGATTCACGGGTCTGTTGCTCGGTTTGCAGCTCTTCGTTCAGGGTCGCAAGACGACGGGCGTGATCGCTGCCCTTGGCGGCTTCCTTCTCCAGCACTTTGATTTCAGCCTGAAGGTTATCGATCTGACGCTTGCAGTCTTCCAGCGCGCCTGGTTGGGCAGACTGGCCCAGAGCAACGCGTGCGCAGGCCGTGTCCAGTACGCTGACGGCCTTGTCCGGCAACTGGCGGCCCGTGATGTAGCGGTTGGACAGGCGCACGGCTTGTACCAGCGCTTCATCCATTACCGTGACCTTGTGGTGTTCCTGCATCTTCGCCAGCAGGCCGCGAAGCATGTGGATCGCCTTGTCTTCATCCGGCTCTTCGACTTTTACGACCTGGAAACGACGCGCCAGGGCGGCGTCCTTCTCGAAGTACTTCTTGTACTCCGCCCAAGTGGTGGCAGCGATAGTGCGCAGCTCGCCACGGGCCAGCGCTGGTTTGAGCAGGTTGGCAGCATCGTTCTGTCCGGCCTGACCGCCCGACCCGATCAGGGTGTGCGCTTCGTCGATGAACAGGATGATCGGGTGCAGGCTGCGCTTGGTTTCTTCGATGACGGATTTGAGGCGGTTTTCGAATTCGCCTTTGACACCCGCACCGGCCTGCAACAGACCCAGGTCCAGTGTGTGGATCGCCACGTCCTTGAGTACGGACGGCACGTCGCCCTGAACAATGCGCAGCGCCAGACCTTCAACGACGGCAGTCTTGCCCACGCCCGCTTCGCCGGTGAGGATGGGGTTGTTCTGACGGCGACGGGTCAGGATATCGACCATCTGCCGCACTTCAAACTCACGCCCCAACACCGGATCGATACGACCTTCACGTGCGCTCTGGGTCAGGTTGACGGTGTATTGATCAAGCGCAGGCGTCTTGCCATTGCCCTTGGTGGCTGCACCTGTGCTGGCGTCAGCGCTCGCCAGCGGCTTGCTCAGTCTTGTCTCGGGGCTGCCTTCGACCAGCGCGCTCAGGTTCAGGCGCAGATCGTCAGCGTTGATCTTTTCCAGTTCTGGAGCCGAACCGATGACCACGCGACGCAGGGCGTCATCGTCCAGTAGCGCCTGAATCAGGTGCCCGGTGCGGATTTGCGCCTGACCAAATTCGATGGACGCCAGCACCCAGGCCTGTTCGATCATGCGGGTGATGTGCGGAGACAAGGCTGGCGTACGTGTGTTGCCTTTCTTGAACGTTCCCAGGGAAGTCACAAGCTGCGCTTGCAGGCGATCAGGCACAACGTCGTAGTGACGCAGGATCACCGGCAGGTCGTTGTCGTTGTTGTCCAGCAGTTGCAGCAGCAAATGCTCGACCTCAACGTCGTAATGATTTTCCGACAGGCACAGTGCAGCGGCGCTTTCCGTCGCAGTACGGCTGGTTTCGTTCAGCTTGGCAAACAGGGACTTCAGGTTCACAGGGAGACCCCATCAAAAGGAATTTGGAAAAGGGCGCAACGTGAGGGCTCCACGTCAACACCGGGACGTTTGAGCCAGCCGAGCCAGCCCAGAGAAACATTGCCCTGGCGACCCAGACGGGCCGCGGGTACCGCTTCGCGCTTGAGCCTGGGAGCAATCTGGAAGTCCAGTTCTGCACCCACGTAAAAGCGCACCAGTTCAATAAGCTTTTGGTAATCCTTGGTGCCCGGCTGGAACCGTTGGTAGTCGGCCAGCTCCAACGGCCCTAATTCGATACGCACGCACGACTGGTAATCCCAGACACGGTTACCCGCCACAGCGCTATTGCCCAATACAGCGTTCTTGCGACCGAGCTGGGTGCATTGGGAGCTGTCGAGCTTCAACCAGCGACCTGCGAACGGCTTGACCTTGAAGGGCAGCGAGAAATAAAAACTCAACATGACTTCCAGGTTCAGGCTATTGCGTGGCTTCTGAGCAAACATACCCGAGAAATAGCTGAACAGTTCACGGCGCAGCGGTGAGTCGCTCTTTTCAAATTTCTGCTTCTGCGCCTCGGGACCTAATCCCACCAGATTGAGCAGATAACGATCAAAGTTCGACGTGCCGTTGCGCTCGTATTCGATGTAGAACTTGTACTTCTGCCAGGCTTCGTAAAACAGCGTGGTCATGCGATGCGAAAAAATGTCCAGGAACGCATGCGCGGCATCGTCCCGATACTGAATGTGACGGTCGATCAACAGCTCGGTGTACGGGCGCGGCAATACGCCCGACGGTCCGACAAGCCCCATGAACGTGACCTGCACCTCGGACAGCGGCAGCCCGGCTGCAGAAACCTTGCCTTCGCGTTCGAACTGCAGGTCACTGACTTCACTGGCAGGGAAGTTGAGCGACAACTGCGAACGAAAGCGCAGCGGGTCTTCATGCGGCCTGGTTTCCAGGTCCATGCGCCCGTTCCTGCTGTAATGCAGGCGGAGCAAACGCACCAACTGGAAAAATTCGAATCGGTGCGGCTCAGCCCTTGCCTGGTCGATCAGACCAGGGGTTGATCGCCTGTTCGCGGGGGCCATTGGACCACTCTCTTTTCGCGCTGCAAGGTGCGAAGGGTTAATTGGGTAAAGCTGTTCATCGAGCAGTACTGACCGAAGAAGTGATCGAGCACCATGCCAAACAGAAATACACCGCTGCCGGTGTACTGACTCTCATCGAACTTCAGGGTGATGCCGACGCCGCGCACGAAGTTCGGACGCGGGTGACCGATACGCGCGACCACCGGTTCGCTGCTGACCGACACAATCCCGTTGATCTGCTTGCGGATCGCCGAAACGTTGCGGTAGTTGTAGAGCGACAACAGTTCGAGCAGCACTTCACGGCCTTTCGAAACCAGCGACATATGGTTGAGCGAAAGGTGGGAGATCAGACGCCAGATCACTCCGCTGCCCAGCGGAACACGCACGGTTGCTGTCGGTTTGCGCAAGCAGCGAATGTCCTTGACCACTGAGTTGGACGGGATGTTGAAATCCCCGCGCTCACCGCCAAACGGCAGCATCAGGGGCAGGTCACGATTGCTGCAAGTCAGTCGAATGCTGAGTGTGTCGTTATTGGAGTCGATCAGTTCCAGATCGCGATCCACGACACGAATGAACATGTTCGAGCCATCGTTATGGCGCGTCTGTACGGCGCGGCGACGTGCGATCCAGAAACTCTGCCCCGGACCCTGATCGCCACGCGGTTCGAAGAATGGATGGCAGGTGCCGACCTGATCGGCACCGTTGATCTTCTTCACGCGGCGCACACGATCAATCGACACCACTTCAGCCGAACTCTGCAGCCGCACATCCGGAGTGACCGCATATTCGTGCTGGGTGTGAGTCAGCTTGATCGGCTCGGCCTGCTGGCGGAACAGGTTGATGATCGGCGTGCAGTTGAGCTTGAAATTGTTGCGCCCGATGTTTTGAGTCAGGCGCACGAGGCGGTCGGTCAGGTCGTAATCGGAAAAGTAGAAGTTGACCTCCACCTTGGCGATTTCCTTGCCCGCCAGAATGCGTTCGAAACCCGAAAGGTCGAAGAACATGAACTTGTCGGGGAACGTGAAATACTCATGCAGCAGGCGGTAGCCCAGAAACGAGCGTTCCGAGTAGTCCACCAGACCTTCGTCCAGCCCATAGCCCACTGACTTCAGGGATCCTGCCGGCAGCACGACCTCGCGAACCCTGCCTTCGTCTTCGAACGACAAGGTCGCCTTGGCCAGATTGTTGAACAGCAGTTCGTACAGCTGATGCATCAGTGTGCTTTCGCCATCGAGGAAAAAGCGCAGGCTGTTCAGTTCCATCTTGCCAAACATGACGTCTGACGTGGCAGCAAGGCCAATACGCAGACGCGCGATCAAATCAGCACTGTGGCCGTTGAACGCGGAGCGCTCCATCTCTACGAAGGACGCGCTTTGCACTGCCACCGGCCACAACTCGACCGGATAGCACGTACGGAATTTGCACACCACGCCATCAATGGGAGTCGCATGCAGCTCGGTATGTCGAGCGACGCGATAGGCTTCAGTCACCTTTTCCTGTTTGCCGAGATTGAACTCGACAATCGACATCGATGGGGTAGGGCGCAGGTAATGGGGGTAAAGCACCTCAAGAAACGATTCGACGATTTCAGGAAACTCGTCATCGAGTTTCTTGTGCACGCGCGCAGACAGGAACGAGAACGCCTCGATCAGTCGCTCGGTGTGCGGGTCCTCGCAATTGTCACCTTCAATCAGCAGTCGCGAAGCAATCTTCGGATACTGAGTGGCGAACTCCTGGCCCAGAAAGCGCAGGTGCGAGAGTTCCTTCTCGTAATAGGGCAGCAGATCGTCGAGCATCAGTTGAGGTTCTGCACTTTGTATTCCTGAGTGTTGACCTGCAGCACCGCGTCAAAAGAAACCTGGCGCGAAATGTCCTGCAGGCGCAGTACTGCGTCTACGCGAAATGTGAGCATGCGTTGGCCGGTCTGTTGTGCAAGCAACTGTACTTTCACACTGCGAAAGCGCCGGTCCCCGACCGTAATCGCTTTCTCCAGCTGGCGCTGAATCAAGAGACGGTCCTGTGGGTCGAGAACGCTTCTGCTGGTGAAGTCGGGCATGCCATAGTCCAGGATGGTGCCGCCCAGATTGGCAAAACCTTCCAGCTCGCCCGCAACCAGGGACTGGCGAGTGTTCACCAGAATCTCCAGGTCGCGGACGATGCTGGCCTTGTAATCGGCCAGCGAGCAAAGACGTTGCGATGACGCTTCCATGGACTGATGCGGTCGATCGTCCAGCAATCGATCCAGCAAAGAAGGCAACAGCTTGTGTTGACTACTCATGTTGCCTCCCTGGCTATGTGATGGATCAGCCGCGAGTCGATTGCGGCAGTTCGGCGACCAGACGCAGCGACGCCGTCAGTTCATCCAGTTGGTAGTGCGGACGCAGATAAGTCACGGCCTTGTAAACGCCCGGCTTGCCAGGAACTTCGAACACTTCTGCGCGTGCTTCGCGCAGCGGGAACTTGGCCTTGGCTTCCTGGCTGGCGGTGTCATCCAGCAACACGTAGCTCGACAGCCACTTGTTGAGGAACAGTTCGACGTCCTTGCGGGACGCGAAGCTGCCGATCTTGTCGCGCATGATCGCTTTCATGTAGTGGGCGATACGCGAGGTAGCGAAGATGTACTGCAGCTGCGCAGAAAGACGGGCGTTGGCGTTGGCAATATCAGTGTTGTATTGCTTCTGCTTCTGCGTCGACTGGGTACCGAAGAACGCGGCGTAGTCGGTGCCTTTACAGTGAACCAGCGGAATGAAACCCAAGTCCGACAGTTCTTTTTCGCGACGGTCAGTGATGGCGATTTCAGTCGGGCATTTAAGCGCGATTTCACCGTCATCGGTCTTGAAGGTGTGAGTCGGCAGGCCTTCGACCAGACCGCCGCCTTCAACACCACGAATTGCTACGCACCAGCCGTAACGCGAGAACGCGTCGGTGACACGAGTGCCCAGCGCGTAGGCAGCGTTCATCCACAGGTATTTGTTGTGGTCGCGGCCATCGACGCTTTCCACGAAGTTGAACTCTTCAACCGGCGTAGTATCCGGGCCATATGGCAGGCGACCCAGCACGTGCGGCAGCGTCAGACCGACATAGCGCGAGTCTTCGGACGCACGGAACGACTTCCACTTGGCGTATTCGACGGTGTCGAAGATCTTCGCCAGATCGCGAGGGCCTGCCATGTCGGTGAACGAGTCCCAGCCGAACAGTTCCGGCGATGCCGCCGAAATGAAAGGTGCGTGGGCTGCGGCTGCGACGTGGGAGATCTCTTCGAGCAGGTACATGTCTTCCGGGTTGCGGTTGAACTCGTAGTCACCCAGCAACATGCCGAACGGCGCACCACCGAAGGTGCCGTACTCTTCTTCGTAGATCTTCTTGAACAGCGCGCTCTGGTCGAATTCGGACGATGACTTCAGGTCACGGACCAGGTCTTTCTTCGACGCGTTGAGCAGTTGAATCTTCAGTGTGGTGCTGGTCTCGGTCTGATCGACCTGATACTTCAGGCCACGCCAAGAGGCTTCCAGCGCCTGGAACTCGCTGGCATGCATGATCTCGTTCATCTGCTCGGAGAGCATCGAATCGATTTCAGCGATACGTGCGTCGAGCACAGCGATCAGGTCTTTGCTCGGTGTCATCTCGCCTTCGAGTACCTGGGCGACCAGTTCGCCGATCAGGTCACGTGTACGAGTGCGCTCGGTTTCGGAGCGAGCCACACGGCTTTCGGAAATGATGCTGTCGAGCAGGGAGGATTGCGGTGCGAGGTTTTCAACTTCGACCAGAGCGCTGTCCTGCTGAGTTGCTGTTTGCTTGTCACTCATCGTCAGGCTCCTCCTTACTCTTTAGCGTCAGTGGCTGGAACGGCGGCTTCGCGGCCGAATTCCTTGCCCAGGGTCTTGAGCTTCTCAGTGTTCTGCAACACGTCCATCAGCAGCTCTTCCAGTTTGTCGTTGCCACCCATCTTGTTACGCAGGTCAGCCAGCTTGTTGCGCACTTCCAATAGTTTGCGCAGAGGCTCGACCTGACGAACCACGTTCTGTGGCTCGAAGTCTTCCAGGGTGTTGAAGTTGAGCTCGACGCCCAGCTGGGTGCCGTTCTTGGCCAGCGTGTTGTCGACGCGGTAAGCCAGACGCGGCTTGATGCCCTTGAGCACGCCGTTGAAGTTGTCACGGTCGATGAAGATG
>Ga0265780_10005442_pt1 | contig 16147 bp, 17 predicted proteins | sample P1T30metagenome_FD_192432 | JGI IMG/M metagenome (GOLD analysis project Ga0265780, IMG submission 192432) | Plant litter microbial communities from East Loma Ridge, Irvine, California - P1 T30 | ecosystem: Environmental > Terrestrial > Plant litter > Unclassified | place: USA: California... | reverse complement strand
CGCTGCTGCGTCGGGCCTCGTCGCCGAGGTCTGCGTAGCGCGATCGGACGGCAAGATTGATCACGTTGAGGCAGCCCAGCTGAAGACGCGCGCCCGCGCAGTCATCGCCCAGCTGTCGGACGCGGTCGACGAATAACTGACGAATATTACGCGGAAAACCCCGCAACGGAGATGACTATGGACGCGCTCAATAGCGCAGCGCCGGTTGAGCCCGGTTCTGCGGACGGTTCCTTGCGCGCGGCGGTGAATGCCTCGCGGGGCTACAAGGTCGGCGATTACGCGCGTGCGGCGCAGGACTGGTATGTCGAGCCGCGGTGGTGCGTCGAGCAGCTGGCCGACGCGGTCGACTTCGCGGGTCATGTGATCTGGGATCCGTGCGCCGGCGGTGGCACGATTCCCGACACGTTTACCGCCCGCGGCATGCGCGCCTATGCCAGTGACATCGTCGAACGCCGCGACGACATCCTCCTCCACGATGCGACCGATACGTGCGCGCCGATCTGGCTGCCGCCCGGCGTCCGACTATCCGTCGTGACCAACCCGCCTTTCAAAATCGCCGAAGCGATCACGCGCCGTATGCTGGCCCTCACGGACCACCGCGTCTGCATCCTGCAGCAGCTTTCGTTCCTCGCCAGCGCGGCGCGGCATCGCCTATTCACCGAGTTCCCGCCCAGCGACGTGCTGATCCTGTCACGCCGCCCGAGCATGCCGCCTGGCGCTATGATTTCGGAGATGGGCGCAAAGGCGTTCAAGGGCGGCACGACCGACTTCTGCTGGATCGTCTGGACCAAGCCGCACGATCGCGAGACGCGGACGCGGTGGCTCTCGCCGGTGATCGCAGCATGACGCGCCCGAAGAGCCGCACCACGCCAGCGGTAGCCGTCGACGCCGCAGCGGCGCAGCGGTCGCTGGTCGAGGCGCTGTTGCTCACGCACTCGCTGCAGGACGTCTACGTGATGCTCTCGGGCACCGTCTCGGGTGCCGGCGTCACCTATGATCGGATCCGATACGCCCGGAAGCGCATGATGCGCGAAGGGAAGCCGGTCTGGGTTGGCCCGCGCCCGGCGCGCGCGCTTCGAGGCTCGAGCGCTCCGACCAAGAACCGTCCGGACAAGATCGACCCGTCTGAACAGCTGCGGCGGGCCATGGTTCGGATGTTCGAGCACAAAGCCAAATCGCTCGGCTGCTCTGTCGCCACAGCGAAGATCCTGACGCTCTACAGCCCCGCCCAGATCGCGCGCATGGCTGACGCTACCTCGATCGGGATGCACTGACATGCAGACCGATACTCATAGCTGCGCTGCTAAACCGGCTCACCTGTCGAGCATGGCAGACCTCGACGCGGCCATGCGCACACGCGGCGACGCTCGGCGTCAGCAGGCGGCAGCCGACGAGTCCAAGCGGAAGGCCGCTAAAAAAGCCTCGAAAGCGGCTCACACTACGCACCTTCTCTCGGTCCCCCGCATGGCTGGGCTGATGAAGGCCGGCGTGCTGCTGGGCAGTGCCGCGGCGCTCGCCGAGGCTATGGGGATCGAGCCCCGCAGTCTGCGCGCGAAGACCGGTGCCGAACGCGGCGTATCGTGTGACGATCTCCGGGCGGCGGCTGATGCCCTCGACGCGCGCGCTGCCGCGATGATCGAGCATGCCGCCAAGCTACGCGCGGAGGCGCTACCAGCGTGAGCAATCACCTCATCTCGGCGACCTACAAGCGCGAGCTACGCACACCAATGCGCAAGTCCGTCATGGCGCTGCTGGCCGACAAGGCCAGTGACGACGGTTCGGGCATCTACGCGTCCAAGCAGACCATGGCGGACGAGCTCTGCTGTTCGAAGCAGGCGATCCTCGACACGATCAAGGGCTTCCTCGCCGATGGCCTTCTTGAGGAACTCGGGCAGCGCCGCGTGCCGAGCGGGTTCACCGTCGAATACGGTATCGTCGTTGACGCACTGGAGGCCCTGCCGTTGGTCAAGTGTCATGCCAAGCGCGCGAAGCGGGGGTCAGCTAAAACGACCGGTCAACGTCAGGCACCGGTCAAGCAGGTTGACCGGTCAACGTCGCATGCCGAGGGGGTCAAGCAGGTTGACCCTAACCCTTCTGAACCCTCCTCTTCTACGATTGCTACGCAATCTCCGAAGAAGGACGGGCCGGCAAAGCCGACCCTGCTGCCCGAGCATGTTCTCGAAGCATGGAACGACATGGCGACACGCATCGGCTTGCCCAAAGCCAAGATGACCCCCGATCGCCGCAAAGCCCTGAACGTCAGGATCCGCGCCTACTCGGTCACCGACTTCACGGAAGCGATCGAATGCGTCGAGCGGAACCCGTGGATGCACGGCGAGAACGATCGCGGCTGGCGAGCGGATTTCGATTTCTTCCTCCAACAGAAGAGCTTCGTGAAGCTCGTCGAGGGCAGCTATGACCGAGCATCGTAATCCACTGATGGACCGCCCTCGGAGCACGGGGTCGCTTCCGGCCTTCGTCACCGTCGAGGGCCAGCAGGTCCCGACCGATATTCACGAATACTGTGGCTGGCTCAACGCACGCAAGCGGCGTCGTGGAATGTGGGCTGTGATCCAAGCCGGCGATCGCAAGACGGTTGAGTGGCGTGCTGAGCTGGCCAGTCAGGATTGGATTCGCGAGCGCGACCTGACGCCGAGGATCGCACGGGCAGCATGACACATACCTATAAGAGCAGGGGTTGAGACGATGGGGCGGGGAAACGGATGGTGCATACTGCGAACGGGATCAGCGGCCACGCTGAGGCTGGCCGCCACCCTGGCCGAGGCGGGGATAGAGGCATGGACCCCACGGCGCACGGTCAAGCGTGACGCGCCCGGCAAGCGCCGTCGCCTTGCGATGGGGCAGCGCCGGGTACTGGTCGAGGTAGAGCTGGCTATCCTGCCGGGTTTCGTGTTCGCGCGCGCGGATCGGCTGCTCGACATCATCCGGGCCGGTGCCCTGACCTATGGCCCGCATCCTCGGTTCACCCTGCTACAGGTGGGCGATCGGGTGCCGGTTGTGGCAGAGGAACAGGTGGCTGGCCTGCGCAAGGCTGAGGCCGATGCTGTCGAAGCGATCGAGGGCGAGCGTCAGGCTGAGCAGCGCGCGGACGAGCGCCGCGCGCGCGCTGAGCGGCTGGGTAGCGAGCGTGCGCGCCGCAAGGCGCTGCGACAGGAGCGCCGCCAGTTCGACCACGGCGAGCAGGTCACGGTCGACGACATGCCAGCACTGTCGGGCATGGTGGGCACGGTCATCGAAGGGCGCGGCACCTCGGCGCGCATCCACTTCGGTGGTGCCCTGACGATGGAAGTAGAGGCTTGGCGCGTGCGTCCGTCTGGTGTACAGAGCGGGAACACCCTTACGAGGGACGCTGCCTGAGCAGCTACGGGACAGACGAAGTGGAGCAACAGGCTCTTCCGCATCCCTGATCGACCACTCCCTGCGGGTGGTCGTAAGCATGTCCGAAACCTACCGCAGCATCTGCCGGCTACCATGCGAGGGCTGCTCCTATGGGCAAGCTTAGGTCTTTGCCGAACCGCCTCGGCTCGCTGCCGTCGCGGCTCTCGACGTTCCAGACCGGCGATAAGGGCCGCCAAGATGCTGCGCCTTGGCGCGCTTGGTACAACACCACCGCGTGGCGCCGCCTGCGGATGGATATCTTGGTACGCGATCGCTTTACCTGCCAGTGGCCCGGGTGCGGTCGGATCGAGACCGACACGTCGCAACTGGTCGCTGATCACCGTGAGCCCCATCGGGGCAACGAACGCATGTTCTGGGATCGATCCAACCTGCAGACCCTCTGCAAGCCGTGCCACGACGGGCCCAAGGCGAAGGCCGAGACCCGCTACGGCGCCTGAAGGCAGGGGGGGGAGATCGAAAACCAGCAGCCCCCTGCCCCTCTATACCGCATCCGTCACACGCGCGGATAATTTTCCTCTCACCGTTCGGGCTGCGAACTTCCGCCGGAGGACGGCCCCTCGATGGCGACGCGCAAGACTTCTTCGGATTGGGACCGGATCGAGTTCGAATACTTAGCGGGCGAAGCATCGGTCCGCGAAATTGCTGATCGCCACGAGATTTCCGATACGGCTATTCGTAAACGCGCAAAGGCCAGCGGCTGGGTTCGCTCGGTTCGCAGGGCCGAACCAGCGCGAACCTGCGAACTTTCGCCTCGTGAGCCCAGGCCGGCGCATGAGCCGGCACCGGACGCGGCGGTCATCGCCGAGCGCGGCCGCGGACTGGTCGCCCGGATGCTCGACGAGCTCGACGCGGCGACGACGCATCTCGGCGAACTCGAAGAGATGATCGAAGAGCTCACCGCGGACGATCGCGAGGCCCGGCGCCGTGATGGCCTGATGGCTGCGATCAGCCTCACCGGCCGCGCGAAAACGCTCAAGGAATTGGCGACCGCGTTCAAGACGATCAACGAGGCCTCCGCACCGCAGGGCAAGAAAGCTGCCCAGCAGGAAAAGGCCGACCAGATCGCCAACCGCTTCCGCGGCGTCGGCCCGCCCACGCTGAAGGCGGTCAGATAGGTTGCCGACTTGGTCCACATCCTGCCCCGACTGGAAGGAGCGCATCCGGGGGCGCCGGTCGCTGATCCCATTCGACCCGCTGTTTCCGAGCGTGGCGGAGGCCAAGATGGCGATGTTCACGTCGTTGCGGCTTATGGACGTCACCGGTCAGCCGACGATCGGCGAGTCCTGCGACACCTGGCTGCTGGATTTCGTTGCGGCGATCTTCGGCGCGTATGATCCCGATCTCGGCGAGCAGATGATCAAGGAGTTCCTGCTGCTCGTCAGCAAAAAGAACACGAAGTCGACCATCGCTGCGGGCATTATGGTCACCGAGTTAGCGCTTGGCTGGCGGCACGAAGACGAGAACCTGATCCTCGCGCCTACGAAGGAGGTCGCCGACAACAGCTTTAAGCCGGCGGCGGCGATGATCCGCGCCGACGAAGAGCTGAACGACCTCCTGCATATCCAGGACCATATCAAGCTGATCACGCAACGGTCGACGAAGGCGACCATGAAGGTGGTCGCCGCGGACAGCGCCACGGTGTCGGGTAAGAAAGCCAGCCGAGTGCTGATCGACGAGCTCTGGCTGTTCGGCAAGGTGCCGACGGCCGACGCGATGTTTCAGGAAGCGACCGGCGGCCAAGCGTCACGGCCGGAAGGCTACACCCTGTTCCTCACGACGCAGTCGGACCAGCCCCCGCAGGGTGTGTTCAAGAGCAAGCTGAAGGAATACCGCGCCATTCGGGACGGCACGGTCACCGCACCGACCAAGCTGCCGGTCCTGTACGAATTTCCGCCCGAGATGATCGCCGCGGAAGAACACGTCGACCCCGCGAATTTCTACATCACCAATCCGAACCTTGGCCGGTCAGTCAGCCAGCCATGGCTCCAGAACAAGTTCGACGAAGCCCAGCGCGCCGATATGCCAGAGCGGCAGGTCTTCTACGCAAAGCATCTCAATATCGAGATGGGCGTCGGCCTAATGCACGATGCCTGGGCGGGCGCGCTGTACTGGCTGACGGCCACGGCATCGCCGCAGATATGGGACGGTACGCTCGATCACTTTCTCAAGATCGTCGAGGTCGCTGTCGCCGGCATTGACGGTGGCGGGCTCGACGATCTGCTCGGACTGACGCTCATCGGACGCCACAAGGTCACGAAGCAATGGCTGACCTGGTCGCATGCATGGGGCCAGCTGGACGTATGGGAACGCCGGAAGGACATCGTCAGCGCGCTCGATGGCTTCGTCGCCGAGGGCACGGTCACCAAATGCGACAACCCGACGCAGGATCTGATCGAGCTCGCTGACATACTCGAGCGCGTGAAAGATGCGGGTCTGTTCCCCGAGGAATATGCCATCGGCCTCGATCCAGCTGGCATCGCGGCAATTGTCGACGAGCTATCCGGGCGCGGGTTCACCGAGAAGCAGATGCTGGCGATCACGGAGCACTCCACCCCGCAGATCGAGCAGATCCTTCGCGAAGCCATCCAGGAGGATACGAGCATCGCGCTCGACGTGGTGCTGCTCGACGCCAACCCGGCGACGACGGTTCGTCCCGCAGGCATCCGGAACGGCGCGACCTCGGCTGCCGGCACGGCGGGCGGCAACATGGCAGCGCTCGTCGCCGACGTGAAGGGCATGCTGGCCGACCTGACCACCAACACGCTGGGCATCCTACCGATCCGGTGTCGCTCTACCGCTTCATCATCTTTCTCGCTGGCTGCGCGGTCGCGAGCCGGGGCGGTGCGGAGGCGATCAGCCTATGGTCGTGGAGTTCCGGGGACGCCCACACGATCGAGCGGGTTGCCGAGCTCAAGCGCTGGCTGGATCCGGTATCGGTCGGCTGCGGGTTCCTGTGGATGGCGTTGCATATCCTCGCCGAACCAATGCTCGAGTTCCAGCTGCGCAAGGCCCCGCTGCCGGTCGATATGTGGTCTCGGTGGCCCCAGCTGCGGCGCTCGGTCGCGATCCTAGTCGTGAGCCTGCTGATGGCGACCGCTGCCGTCGGGCTGCGGTAATGCGGGAGGGGGCTATCGCTGCGGTGCCGGGCGTATCGGTACCGGTTATCTGGTCATTCTTGGGGTACAGTTTTCCAGCCGGGTCGATGATCGTCGGGCTTCTCGCGTGCCTCATGGTTCGGCTGTTCATCACGCTCGACACCCCCGGCCCTAAGCGCTGGGCACTCGACGCGATCGTGACGGGGATCGCCATGCTCGTCACCGCGGTCTGGATCGCCGAGCAGCAGGTCAATCTGTTCGCCGCGCTGGGCACCGGGGGGGCGCTGGGCGCGATCGGAACTGGCATCATCACCTTTTTCAAGCGGCGCGGGCAGAGCGCCATCGATGCGCTCGACGCCGCCCTCCCCGGCAAGCCCGCGGTCCCGGCTGACATGACGGCGACCCTGCGCGAGATCGATAAGCAGGGATAACGGCCCGCCCAACCTTGAGGGGATAGAGGCGGGCCGACCGAGCCGCACTTGGGGGTGACCCGGCTCGTCAACAACGGGCGCCCTGCTCGATAGCTTCACACCGAAGGAAATAATCATGACCGACCGGAAGGTGGGGCCGAAGGCGCGCGCCCTGATGCATCACTTCGAGTCCTGCAAGCTGCTGGCGTACCCTGATCCGGCGACCGGCCGGAAGCCGTACACCATCGGCTGGGGCATGACCTATTACCTCGACGGCCGATTGGTGAAGCTGGGCGACCGGATCACGCAGGAGCAGGCGGACGAGATGTTCGCCCAGCTGGTCGAGCGCGATTTCGCAAAGCCAGTGTCGGCCGCGATCGGCGATGCCGCAACCACGCCCGCGCAGTTCGGCGCCATGGTCGCGCTCGCCTACAATATCGGTATCGGCCCCCGGGTCTGGATCCCGGGCATGGCAAAGGGCTTCCGCCAATCCGAGGTGCTGAAGAAGCACCGGGCCGGGAAGCATGCCGAGGCGGCCCTGGCGTTCGGCTCGTGGACGCGCGCAGCCGGGCAAGTGATGGCGGGGCTCGTGCGTCGCCGGGCTGCCGAAGCCGCGCTCTACCGCAGCGACATGGCGGAAGTCGCCCGTCTCACCTTCAACGCCGTCACCTGAGAGGATCATCATGAAGAGACTGCTGACCGCTGCGCTGTGCGCGGCGTCGATGGCGCTTGCCAGCTGCGCGAGCATGCCGACCGGATCCGCTGCGGCGATCGACCGTGCGCAGGCCGCGTACGACCGCATTGCCGCCTCGGCCGACGTCATCCTGCCGTTCCTGTCGCCCGAGCGTCAGGCTCGCGTGCGCCTGGCGATGGCCCTGACTGAGCGCGGCCTGATCGCAGCGCGCACCGCGGCGACGATCGCCGAGCAGCGCGCTGCGCTCGCCCAGGTCGAAGCCGCTTCGACCGTCATCACCACTACCGCCTCGAACTGAAGGAACCCCCATGGCTTATCCGATCGCCACCCGCGGAGGCCGCGGCCCCGGCAACGCTTCGCCTTATGTCCCTGCTCTTGGCGACTTGGTGCTCTCCGGAGCGCTAGTCGTCGGGGTAGCGTCGTCGGGTACGATCCTAAATGCCACGGCCGGCTCGGCCATCGCCAGCACGGTGTCGGGCCTGACCGTCAACAGCGCAGCGCGAACCTATACCTACAACGGTTCCGGCGCGGCGGGCTCGACCAATAACGGCCTGACCGAGACGCTGGCCGGAGCGACGTTCAGCCCGCGTGGCAACGTGGTCACGATTGTGTCGTCTGCTGTTCCCGCGTTCACGTCCAACCCATCGATCTCGCCTCAGGGCGGCAACGTCGGCGGCACCTTCAGCGGCATTGACGGCGCCATGAGCAACGGTGGCTCGATTCTGAGCCGGCGCTGGCTTCTCAACGGCACGTCGATCGGTAGCGGCACCACTGTCGTGCCGAATTCGGCCGGGTCGCTCACCTTTGAAAACACCGGCACCGGCAATGTCATCGCGACGTCCACGGCAGTTACCGTCGCAGCAGTCAGTCCGACCCTTGCCCTTTCGCCAACATCGCCATCGGTAGCCTCGAACGCCGCGGCGGGCACGCTGGTCTCAAACATCAGCAACGTCCCAGCGGGCGCCACGCCGACTGTCACCCCGAACGACGGTCGCCTCGTCATCGCCGGCGACGCCTCGGCAGGCTGGAAGGTCGTCGTCGGTATGTCGGCGCTGTCGGCAGGCACGGTCAACTTCTCGGTCGCTGCAACAGGTGCGCCGGGGGCAAGTGGCGTGCTGACCGTCAGTGCGGCTGGCGCTGGCCCGACCGCATTTGCCTATCAGCCGGAAACCGCATCGATCATGTCCGCGCAGTCGACCGCGGGCGCGCCGATGTCAGCCGCTTATAACCGTCATCTCGACCGTCTTATTCGGATCATCAAGGGGCAGACCACCCTTGATAACTTCCACTATCTCTATTTGCAGCATCCGACCTCTGAAGCCGGTTTCATGGTCAATCTGGCGAAGCCGGGCACGAACAATCTCACGAAGATCGGGGCTCCCACCTATACGCCCGGTGTGGGCGGGGGCATCTCCACCACAGCAGTCACGGATTACTACGAGACCGGCATTCCCCTGTCCGTTATTCAGAAAGACAACTTTTCGTTCGGTGTCCATTCCCGCACGGGAACGGCGGTAGCCAGCACCGACGCTGGAGCGCTGGATAGCGCAGGCGCAGGACTGTTCCTCAACTGTCGGTCGGCAACGCTTGGGTTGCAGGCTCGCGCTTTCACGACCGCAAGCAACACCGCAGCGATTAATACCGCCGCCGCGTGGAGCGGAGTCGGCTGGAACACCATTCACCGGAACGGCTCTGGCAGTTTCCGTGCGAGTCATTTCGGCGTAAACCAAGGCACCATTAACACCGCATCTATGACGCCGGCAGACCTGACGCGAACCGTCCGCCTTCTTACAGCGTCGGGCGCCACCAGCTTCTCGGTGCGGACGCTGACCTCGGCATATCTCACCAAGACCGCGCTGACGACGGCTCAGGCCGAGATCATCGAAGCCGCCATGCAGGACTGGATCGACTGCATCGACTTCGGCATGCCGCTCGCTGAAGAGATCGGCACCGGCGATGCATCGGTTACTGCTGACGTTGTGGTGTACAGCCTCACCCCGGCATCGCTCTGCGCCGCGTACGAAGCGAAGCGACAGGGGCGCAGCGTGGTACTGCTCGGCGACTGGCAGGACAGCACGCTGTGGCATCTCGCAGGCATGCCGGGCTCGGGCCTCAACTGGTTCGATATTGCAAACAATCCCGCGCGCGTGTCGGGCATCTTGCGCGACATGATCCGGTGGGCGAACATCACCTATTACGGTCGCGCCACGATCACGAACGAGACGGCGGGCAACACCTCCCAAGCCGGCATGTCGATCGAGCCGCGCGCGTGGAACATGGCCGCACGCCGGATGCTCGATCCGACCCGCACGACGGGCGAGTTCCCCGGTCTCGACATCCCGATCTACATGAGCGGCGGGGTGAGATCGGCACAGAAGACCGGCGCCGTCATCAACAGCATCACCATGAACGATGGCCGCGTCATCAACGGCAAGCAGTTCATCTTCGGCGACTATGACGGCGATGGCGTCTTGGCGATCGGTGCGCCCTACATCCAGGGCACTGAGGCAGCAGGTGCAAGTGGCGAGGCAGGCAACGGATTCCGTCCGCAGCTTGGCGCGCTGGTCTTGCCGACCAACAGCACCGGAACGGTGTTCCGCCTCGATCCGTATGTCACACCCGGAACGCCTGCGTCGGGCCTGCTGCCGGACATCATCCCCATGCCGTCTACCGCTACGGGCGCGGCGGACCCGGCATTGCAGTCGATGAACTTCCGCCTGACCGTCCAGTCGAACGTCAACCGCCTGCGTCCTCTCGATACCACGCCACCGCGCAATTATAACGCGCAGCGGTTCGAGATCATTGGCCGCATGTACGCCGCAGCAACCGCAGCCGGCGAGACGTTCGCGTTCGCCAGCCTGTTCGAGCTCAACGGCATCGGCAATGGCGCCTTGCAGGATATGAACTCTGGTGCCGGGGGCATTTCGACCGATCTGCCGCAGTCGGGCATTCGAGTTCTTCAAGCCGGTAGCGACCTGGCCGCTCGTCGCGCCGTTACCGAGGACGTGGTCGATTACATGCGCGGCATGTTCTACTACGTCGGCAAGTCGGGTGACAGCCGTCTGTCGGCCAACACCGTGACGAGCATGAACGCGCTGGGCCTCGATGCACTATCGTTTTTGCTGCCCGGACCCGGCAAGTCGCTGGGGTGGCCTGACCGTGTGTACCCGCGCGAGCCGGTCTATCAGATGGTCAGTGACTTCGTGCTGACGGGCACCGACACCCGTCTCGCGTCGGGAACCACGCCGCGCTCGGTAAAGACGATTTCGTCGATGAACTACCGCGACGACAAGCACGATCTTCGCCGTGTCGCGTTCGACCCCGGCGACGGCACCGGCATGGCGATTTACCGTCAGGGCGTCGTAGGCGGTGCAGTCCGCAATATCCCAGTGCCGTACGAAATTATCGTGCCGCCCCGCACCGTTGCCACGAACGCTTTCGTGATCGCTGCGCCCTCGTGGACCAAGCTAGCGCACGCACCCGGCCGCATGGAGTTTACCCTGTCGCTTATGGGGCAGTCGGCGGGCATCGCGGCGTCAATCGCGATCCGCGATAACGTGGCCGTGCAGGATGTCACGTACTCGAACGGCTCGAGCGGTTTGCGCGATCTGATGCTGGCAACGCCGGACACGATCACGCCCGTCCTTCCTCTGACGAATTGAGGCTAGCCATGATCCGCTACATTCTCGCCCTGCTCGCCCTGATCGTCCTGATCTCTGCGCCAGCGACGGCGCAGCAGATCGTCACCTCCCCGGTCCGACTGGTCGACAACAGTCCGAAGACGCCGGGAATCATCATCGCCAACGCGAAGACCACGCCCTCCGTCAGGCAGGGGGCGACGGTCTTCGAGTGCGAGGGAGGCCCGCCCTGGCGTTACAGCGTGGCGGTGCCTTGCCCCGCGCCGGCCGCGCCGATCGTCACGGCCATTGCCGCGGCGCGCGTCACGACCGCGTGCAAGGATCTTGGCGCGAATGCCCAGTGGACCTATGCCAGCAAGGGCGGGACCTACGGGAACGCGTGCATCACGCGCGCGATGGATGCCGTGCCGCTCGACGGCGCGCTCGACGAGCCGCGGGTGTTTCAGGACATCACGCTCGCCAGCAGCCGGCACTTCATCACCCAGAAGGGCACCGCATGGAAGGCGTTCAACAACGTCATCTTGCAGCGCTTCGACGTCACAGCATGGAAGCGCGGCATCTTCATTCGGGGCGGCTCGCGCGACTGGTTGATCCAGGACTTCCGCATCAAGGGGTCGCGGGTCAACACCTCGCCCGGTGACATTCCGGTCGGGATCGCGATGGGCGGCGCGACCAACATCGTGATCCGGCGCGGCGAGATCAGCGGCTTCCAGACCGTGCTCGCCGACAAGAAAAAGTACGCTAACGCCGACTGCATCAGCGCCGAGCGCGGGGACAGCTTCACGGCGACTGACATCTATGCGCACGACTGCACCGACGGGATCATCGATACCAAGGCGACGACGTACCTCGACCGGATCCGCGCGGCGAACGCCGGCCACTATAGCTACCGTTTCTGGGCGAAGGTCGAGGCGGGCACCCTGATCTCGGAGAACCCCGGCCGCGCCCATGTGCAGGTCGCCGCTGCATCGGCTGACATCCACATTGCCAAACTGATTGCTATCGGTGGAGGCACGCTGATCACCGTCGACAGCCATGGCAAGGGCGGCAAGGCGGTCATCGATGCCTGTGACTTGAGTGGCTGGACGGGAAAGACCATTCAGTCTGGGGCGAAGGCCGACATCATGCTGGGGAAGGGGTGTACGCGGTAAGGCGGATGGCGGGTTGCCAAAACGCTCGCAATGCACATAGCTCGTCACTGTTCAAAATCAGTGAGTAGCAGATGGCTATCGAATCGGTTCGCGATGTCGTGTTTGGCGGATTCTGCGTAGGATGCGGCGGTTGCGCGGTAAAATCCCAAGGCGCGATCGTGATGGGCTTCAGTGAGGACGGTGCCGCACAGCCGGATCTCAGGCTATCTGATCCCAGCGCGTTAGCTCTCCCGCAGGCCTGCCCATTCTCAGACGCCTCGCCAAATGAAAATGAGCTATCAACTCGGTTCGATGACGGCAGCCATTCGTTTGATAAGCGGATTGGTCACTACACTGAGCTCGCGGCGGGGCGCCTGTCGGACGACTCAGCGTTGCAAAATAGCAGTTCGGGCGGTTTAACTAGTTGGCTGGCCGCGCAATTGCTGGAGCGTGACCTTGTGGACGGGGTTATTCACGTCGGGCGAGAATCAGATGGGCAGCAACGGCTTTTCAGTTACGTGATTTCTCGCGGGGACGTTCTGCGTTCGGAGCGCCGGAAATCGGTTTATTATTCTACGCACATGGCCGACGTTTTGAAGTCGGTTATTGGTGATGGCCGACGGTATGCGATAGTCGGTGTGCCATGTTTTATCAAAGCCACCAGTATCCTGATGGGCGAAATACCGGAATTACAGGATCAGATACGATTTCGAGTTGGCTTGGTTTGCGGCCACCTGAAATCATCGGCGTTTGCCGAAGCTCTAGCATGGCAGGCGGGTGTCCCACCTACAGAACTGCTCGCCTTTGATTTTCGCGTTAAGGTGCCTGGTGAGCCTGCCAATGCGTACCGTCACGCAGCGCTTAGCGCTCACGATCGCGAATGGCATCAAAAGCAGACAAATCGAACACTTGGCGGCAACTGGGGCCACGGCATGTTCCAGCTAAACGCCTGTAACTTCTGCGATGATATTTTCGCTGAAACTGCGGACGTTTGTTTCGGCGACGCTTGGCTTCCCCGATACAGCCAAGACAGTCGGGGCACAAATCTGATTGTGTCTCGCCATCCCGTGATCGATGCAATATTGGAGGAAGGGAAATCGTCCGGCCTCATCGGTTATGATGCTCTAACACCTGACGAGATCGCAGTTTCTCAGGCGGGCAACTTTCGTCACCGTTGGGATGGCTTGTCGGTGCGGATGGCCGACGATCTGCGCTTGGGGCGCTCCGTCCCGACGAAGCGTATTGCTCCAGGCAGCCGTCCAGTACCTAAGATACGGCGTACCGTGATCCGCCTCCGGCGAGCAATGGGTGAGCTAAGCCACGCGGCGTTCCGGCGTGCAAAGGCAGAAAATAACTTCGCTGTTTTCCAAGCGGAAATGGAGCCTCAGGTTCGTCAAATGGCGAAGCTTAGCCGACTGGAAAAGCGGATCGGACGGCTGCCGCTCGTCCGAAACATCGCCAAACGGCTCCACATCATTTAGGGGCGGCGACGTCTGCCGGAAGGAACGCCGAACGCTATGAAGAAACTTGTAACGATCACCAACATGACTGGCGCGCGCAATGGGGGCTGTGAGGCACTCGTTGCGTCAATAGCAGACGGCGTCGCCGCCAGCTGTGGTCGGCAGAATGTTACGATCAATCTCGACAGTGCGGACGCGGTATATGATGCACGCGCCTTCGAGGGCCGAATTGATCAAGTTTTCCCAACCTCATCAATCCCGAAGCCTTCATGGTCGCCTGCCGCTCAGAAAGCTGCGTATGCCACGATCGGCGGCATTGCTGAGAAACGGGGGAAGGGTTCGGCCGCGATCGCAAACCTGCGTCGCTCTGATCTATTGATAGCTACCGGGGGTGACGTATTCACGTCAGACTACGGAGGCTTAGCAAAGCATGCCCGAACCCTTGCGGTAGGTCGACCAGTCGCATTGCTTGCGCAAACGCTCGGGCCGTTTAGCCCGGCTGCCGAGGATCGGTTCCGCAAGTTGATGAGTACGGTGGTCCTTTGCACTGTTCGAGAGTCGGAGACGCTTGCCTATCTCCAAGACAAGTTCCCTGAACTGAACGCCGAGCAAACAGCTGACGTCGCGTTTCTGTTACCGGTTACGTCCAAACAAGAGTCGCGTTCGATTCTCGAAGACATTTATCGCTTCCCGGTGGATGGTCGAAAGCTCGTTGGCTTGTCAGTAAGCTCGGGAATTCTCTCTTTCAGGTCCGAGTTGAAACCCGAAGAGTATCTCCGTGAGATTGCTGCATTCGTCGACCACCTTAATGCCAAAGGGTACGGCGTTGTCCTTATTCCGCACGTCCAAGAACGCGATCCGCGAAATAATGACATCTACGCGTGCCTCGAGGTGATGAAGCGGGTGAAAGCCCCCCAGGAGAACGTACTACTTTCCCTGACGACCCTCTCTGCGTCCGATTACAAGGGCATCATCGGGCTGTGCGACGCTCTCGTCGGTGCACGGACCCACGCGACGATCGCATCTATGTCACAGGGTATACCCACCGTATCGATCGCTTACTCGCGGAAAGCCTGGGGAATTATGCGTGATTACTATGGTCAAGAGCTTGGGACTGCCCTGACGATTGACGTAGCAAGCCTGACAACAGCGCGGCTAATCGACGCCTTCGACACAGCTATCCACAACGGTACGACCGTTTCGACTGCGGAAGACATGAAATGTCGCGCTTATGTTAACTTCGACCGAGTTAAAAACTTTCTTCATCTGTGAGACTTTGCGCATGTCAACGTGACGAGGAAAACCTCGCGCAATACCTCTGAATGTCGCGGCTTGCTGATCCGGGCCGCGACATTTCAGATAATAGCAACAGGGTGCAGCCTTCGAAGAATTTCTTGATATCGAGCAGGGGCTCATCATCCTCGATAAGCCAGAAGTTTCCGGCGCCGTCCTCTGCCTCCGGCGCATAGAAAGCAGACGTGCCTTCTTCGATCCACGCTTTTTGTGTTGAATAATCCAAGACAAGATAGACCCTGTCTGTGCCCTCTCCAGTCGTGCATCGATCAAGGATGCGATCATCGGTGACAGAGATTGTCGAGTTGTCGTTCGCGAAGAAGCGCACTTTGTTGTCCCCCAAGCCGTTCTTTTGCGGCGCGCTTTCATTTGCTAAAGGCTGGAAATGATTTGCGATAGGATTTTCGCTGATCAGATCACCGCATTAGCAGCGCTTCGTTTCCTGGACGGTACAGTGGGTCCCGTTCTCCCGTCCAGTGCCCGCCCCCTCCCCGGAACGCGTTGCGCTCCATAGGACCGAGCATACGAACTGGGTTTGCTGCCCGCAGTCGCCGCGGCGGAAGCGTAGATACTCGTTCTCTAAACCTAGTTTCCAGGCTTAGCCGCATCTGAAGAGCGGCCAGCAGTAACCATGATCTTCCCATTTTGGCATACTATGCTCATTCAGATGGTTGACGCGGGACCCTGAGCCATACATCGAGCCAACTTGGGGCGGGGGAAAGTCACGATGCACGATACCAAGATATTACCGGAGATTGCTGAGCGGGCGTCTCCGGTTGTCGGATATAGATCGGATATCGATGGACTACGCGCGTTGGCGGTGCTTCCCGTCGTTTTATTCCATATGGGCTCCACATTCTTCAGTGGCGGCTTCGTTGGCGTAGATGTCTTTTTTGTTATTTCTGGCTATCTAATAACTTCTGCTATCATTCGAGATATCGACAGTGGTCGGTTCTCGTTGATCACGTTTTACGAACGCAGAGCGCGACGCATTATGCCAGCCTTGT
>Ga0265780_10005441_pt1 | contig 16148 bp, 13 predicted proteins | sample P1T30metagenome_FD_192432 | JGI IMG/M metagenome (GOLD analysis project Ga0265780, IMG submission 192432) | Plant litter microbial communities from East Loma Ridge, Irvine, California - P1 T30 | ecosystem: Environmental > Terrestrial > Plant litter > Unclassified | place: USA: California... | reverse complement strand
GTTCTGATGGTCGACTGCTCGACCTTTTCCTTTTTGATTTCCTGACCGATTAGCTTGCTCTGCGACCATTCACTTCAATAAGCTTACGCTCGGGCTCAAACTTCTCCACTTGCTTCCTCTCTCTACCTGTTCTTCTAGGCTCTGCTATATCGTTCGACATTGCTACCTGTGGTTGATGATGTAAAGGGAATAGCAAAAGAAGGAAGAGAAAGTGTGAACATGAGTTCTTGATCGACGCGTCCAAAGAAGTCGCGTCACCCGAAACAATTCAACAGATGGGTTTAACAGAAGCACGTGGGATATAGACTGTAGTCCCATGTGCAGAGAACCGGGCTGGAAGGATGGATAACCCAAGGAACATGACGAGATGGTACATGGCGATATGGATCAGGAATATTGTTGTTACGAAGGTGTCACTATGAAATTGGATGAACAATTATGGCAAAGAGCAGAAAAGGAGTCGAGTAGAAGCCGAGCCCATCACTCCATCGGCGCGTCCTCGAGCCCACCTGAGCTTTCTGGATTACTGTCGACCCAGGACTGTTCTACCGTTTGCTACTGCGTCAGCCTGTAGCTCAATAATCGATAGCCAGACAGCTTACCTTGACTCTACGCTCATACTCCTTCGTGTTATCCTTGTACAGCTGAGCAGCCTCGGCGTTGGCAGGACTGGATATCAGCTTTGCACAACGACCTCTTGATGTCATTGAGCGAGACAGCAGAATGCAACTGACCTAGCGGGATTAGGATCATTCAATAGACTCTGCACACTCGTCAGGATCGCAGCCACGTCGTAAGTCGGACTCCATCTATTTTGCAGGATATCCAGACAAAGTTCGCCATTCGCGTAGATGTTTGGATGGAACATGCGTGATATGAAGCGTACGACAGGTGGTCTGGTGGGGTACGAATCGGTGAATGTGAGAGTGAGGCGGAATGATCCATCTTCGAATGGTGTTTCAGCTGGTCGTCAGCATAGCTCGAATGGGATATTCATTGTGGAGGTGGTGGAAAGCTGGTATTTGACGGCTGCAGCATATCACTCTGACGGAGAAGTCTAGGTCTAGTCACTGGATTGAGTGCCTTCGGGATTCCTAGCCGCAACCGCGAGTCGTGGGAGGAGCTGAAGCGTTGGAAACCATAGAACCAAGCAAGCCACTCACGAGGTCCAAAGATGACTGCGTTCCATATCATGATATTATCAGGATTCGGAGATCCGCTGATACCGACCGGCGGATCATTGGCGAGTCTCTTAAAGTCTCGAATTAGACGTCGTTTAGCAGCTGTTGACTGAGTGGTCAGCGCTTCTCAATTGATCAATGAAGAGTGGAGGTTGGGAGGCCCATGCGTTACAAGCAAGCAACATGCTCATCTCGAGAGCCATCCCTCAGGACCACAAACACTCATTGAGGGGAGCTAAGGAAGTTGGAGGGGTATGCGTAAGGACCAAGTGTTGGCTGACCAAGAAAGGTTGGAAGTAAACGTACCATGATACTGATACTATAGTTTGTCCGTCTATCTCAATCCTGTAACTACGGTTGTATCGTATTCGGGACTGGCCTGTTGTACAACGACGCGGTATCACTTCCTTCAATGATCCAGTTGAAGGTCACGTGAGACGAGGTAGGACGGGCGGAGTTGAACGAGATCTGAGGTAGAGTCGAGGGGACAGGACAAGGATGTGATCTAGGGGTGATTGGATAGAAGACGATTCGGAATACAGGCTACCGATACGATAAGGAGGTAATTGTATGTATGAATGAAGGTGTATAAGTTGAAGTGTAAGAGATGAGGTACGTTGAAGGTGGACTGTGGACTGGGAAGGACCAGTTGACGTTTCCGGCGGAACGTGGCTTGTGGCGTATCATCAGTGGCGGATATCAGTCAGCTGGATGTCAGTCTGCAGGACACATGAGGGGACAGATTATGCATGGCAAGGCTATATTCAGAGTATGAGGCAGCAGCTGCATACCACATGACACCATACCCTTTTACTCCCGCCCCTTTAGCTGCCTGTATACAGGCGACACTACGATATAGTAAAGTTGTTCTGATCCTCGAGCAGATGGCGGCGACTGCCCAGCAGACGGAGCGCAGGAGGTGATGCGTACAGTCGTAAGTCGTCGAATATATGATGTTGTTGATCATAGTCGATATGTACTACCAGTGCTATGGGTAAAATCCACCACTCAAAGGCTCCGTGAGCAGCGATATTTATACGAAGCCAACAATTGCATCGGCTGACAGGGTGAGGTAGCCCAAGTCAGCAAAAGGTGTCCATCACGGGTCACAAGTCCCTGGTCGCCTGTCTTCTGAACTGTGCTGGTCAGAAGTGGATCTGTGGCCTCGGAGAATTACCTCAACCTCTTTGACCGACTTATCGGATCAGAGAGCAAATCTACAGCACTCATGGATCGTAGACCTTCCTTTAGTCAGGGAATGAGTCATGTCTGTCAACAGCGTGAGTGCTCGGCGATCACACCTTTTCATTCATCATCTGGGATCGCTATTACTCACCCCCCTGAGACTCTACATAGTCAAAGATAGAGCATCATTACCCCTAGGCTCTTCCCGCCCTACTCCTATGTCCTGCCTTGTGTCTTGTGATCGCCGATCAGAGTAGCCTGACCATGAAATCCATGCTGCAGGGATGAAAACAAAGACTAGATTCGGCCACAGGCCCCCCATACACTTGATGCTCAGACATTCAACATCGAAGAGCTTGAATGTCAAACATGCAGATTATTTGCCTTTTCTATCTGCTTCCCTTTTTCGCAGTAAGCATCACAGCTCCTGGTATATCTTTCACCTTCTACAGAGGTAGGTACTATTTAGCCCGGACTACTTGTTAGAGAACGCTGAGAACGTGCCCCCAGAACCCGACGGCAAAGGTGACATCGTGGGACCGTCAGATATCGAGCCGAACGGGGTGTCCGGACTCAAGCCGGAGGTCTGCGTCAATACCACCGATGGGTCATATATCCAGATTTCCAAGTCAGATAGGCATAGGGATCTCTTCCAGGGTTCCGTCGGGGTGGAACTGGCCTCTACCGTCTCTCGAATCAAGCAGTACGAGTCTAATGTCTGCGATGACAACGATCGATACATTATCAATATGGATTGGGACGACGGTTTATACCGTAAGCAGAGAGTGCAGAGATTGTAGCCTTGAATGACCCCTGTCAGCGGATGGAACTCACTGGCTGTGACATAGAGTGCAGTCAGGCAAAGTCATCACGGTGCGTCATACTCGACTGAGCAATGTTGCAGTCAGCTAGCTGACGGTGGCTCAGGGCAAATGCCCCAATTGATCAATTTGAAGCGGCTGGATGAAGCCAGGTTGATTGGGGGCGGAAACTGCGTAGGATAGTTCCTGTACTGTAGAGTCATCAAGGTGCCATGTCCATGCAAAGTGATTGCCAACGACCAAAAAAAGTGAATACATCATTACATCATACGCGGGCTGCCAGCCCTTTATACTCCTTCGACATCGACATTGGACTGGGTTGTTGAACATCCGCCGAAGACCCAGCCAGTCCCATCATCGATCCCCACGATCTACGTCTACGCCTATTACGCTGCCCAACACATCGCCATAGTAGCAGTACCGATAAGAGACATATTCCCAAGCATGCTTGTAGTATGAGCGAGTAGTATTCTCCAATGAGGACGATGGCGGCAGCATCCCAGCCGTGCCAGCTGCTAGCGCCGCCGTGCTTGAAGAGGGGAGTCGTGATGATACCTCGAAGCATGTGTACGTTGATATCGCCTCGCTGGTCTGCCAAGATGTATAGCTTATCGGAGGGGCCCTGAGTGTTTGAGGTCGAGTATTTCATCCACATATTTGAGAAATACATGCAGCCGGTGCTGAACATGTTCTCGACATATGGTAAACCCCAAGAAAGATCCCGACTGGGTACAGCCTCCAGCAAGGTCTTGAGGAATGGATGACCGTGTCGAGCTGAAATGAAAGCATTGTTGACGCCAGCAGGATGGGCTGCAGGTGTGAGCCAAGGAATACCGCGTAGTGGTTCCAGACTGCGTCGACAGGTAACATCCATATCGATGTAGACGCCTCCAAAATGGTCCAATAGCGCATATCGAAGGATATTTGCTCGTTGAATGGTTTGTTTGTAGTTGTTGTAATGGGGAAAGATTGTTGGATAATGAGCTTGCATGAAGTCCGACGAGGTCTCATCGTTCCATATAGTATAGTTCCATCCTTCGTGCATAGCTCGGCAGGACTCGATTGCTGGGCCGTACTTTTCGATGACAGATGGCCTTCCTTCCATCAAATGGATCTGATGAATCATGCGTGGTACAAGAAGGTTTTCGTCAATCTGTGATGTCGATGGATCTCCCAGTGCCGCATCTTCGGTGTAACGATATAAGACATCGGGATGTGTGTCGAGATACGGATAAAAGGAGCTGTATGTTCTGACAACCTCGCTCAGGACCTGTATGTGATGTCGCAGGAAAAAGACTGTTGTCGCAGTGAAAACAGCTACGGTCAAGAAAATGTGTACAGACCGCATGTTGTGAGAGTTGAAGAGACCTGATCGTAGCTCATCGTTGAGACTTGTCTTTAAAAGTGCGGCCTGATTCCGGTGATCAGAACTGGGGTGTACATCCCGTAACAGAACGCGTAGGTCGTCAATGGGTGTACGATAACTCGATGAGTCTAACATAACAAAATTCGTAATCTACCCAAACGCATCCGGGCTATGACCGCATGAGGCGTGAAGCCCCGAGTCTCTTTTGCATCCATCAGGGGCAGATCTGAACCTTTCTCCGATCTGGAATCTGCCGGACACGCCGGGGTTCCGCTGGAAAACGCCAAGACTCCTGAAATAATGTCCCTACCAAGTCCGCCGGATGCTCAGCTTTGACCCTCAGATGACTGATAGCCAAACTTTCGTTGGCCTTGTTAGGGGATACATTGGGAATATCGATCTGGAATAATCGAGCGGTGACGTTAATGACAGCTGGCAAGAAGAGACGATAGATCTGGGTTCACGGGGAACGGGGAAAGCGAGATTCGGGTTCAGGGGGGATATACAAAGACCGAAATCTGGTCAGCAGATGATTTTTTACGCTTTACCGGATAGACGAGTATCCATCGCCATCCACCAACAGCATCACGATCCATGAAATTCCCTCCCATGATCTCAGGAATGGAAGACACAAAGGAGCCTCTTTCACCATCAGAGCGGCGATCAAGCCTTTCTGAAGGGGCAGGTTCCAGCTGGTGCTGTGATCTCTCGTCAACGGCAGAAGAGCAAGATACGTGGATCTCAAGCACAAAACAAGCCTTGATGACGAATACTACGGGCTTCAGATAGTCGGGACAAAGTCCATGATAAGATGCCCCGATCCCTCTTCATTGTCTTGTCAGATGTCGGATGTCGATGTGATGCCCTGAAGCGACAAGCCCCCTCCATTCTCTCCTCATGCATAGATAAAAGTGTCAAGCGGCAGAAGCTGTTACTTATACGGTACACACTCAGATATGGCATACCTCGGGTGATCACATCAGTGACGATCGACCGAGCAGTCAGCTGTGACGCATCTCACCGACTTCCGATCCACCGTCTTCAGGCGCCATCAAGCCTTATGACAGCGGGACCAGCGATCATCTTTCGGCTCATCTACACTACATACTGACCCTGCACCCATCACCCCGTATGACTCGTTGAACAATGGAAGGACCCCATCTCCCCTAACTTGCTTTAAGAATCACCTTTCATCAAAGGATCCATCTGAGGAAGTGACTTTGCCGTCTGATCGCACTTTACTTGATGTGGTGTAACACTCGGTACCTTACATCATTTACAGTATACATCAGCGACAGACAACTGGCTCATCAATCGTCACGATCAATACGATATCAGGAGCGATGAGATTCATCGTGAAATTCGCCTGTGCAGCGGTCCTCGCAAGTCCAGTCAAAGCTGCCAACTCCCTCTTCGGCTTTTATCCAGGTCAGCTAGTTCCCAGCACCCACACTCAAGGGCTGAATTCATGTATTTAGAATCAACCAACAGCTCCTTATTCGCTCATCGTTCAAGCTTTGATTATGGTTTCGGTACCGACCTTGTCCCTACCAATACTTGCGTCAGTAGCAATCTCGTCAATAGCAATGTCCAATTCAAGATCGATGGCGTCAAACAGATCTGGGGTAGATTCTTTTTGAACGACTATAATGTGATATTCTGCGTCATGGGATATAGTGGGGCCGAGTGTTTGAGTCAGGACCTTCAGGTACTCGACAATTGGACTAGTTCTAGTACATGTACGTCGTGCGAAGATGCTGCTGAGCTGCGCTTACCTGCTGTTCAGCTCTAGAGGAATCCGAGTATGGCTCTCCAGCAGACTACAATCTAACAGTCACAACTAGATCAGCCAAGGTCATCCTTGTGAGTCACAATTGCAGTCACCAGTGCGTGTCAGCCATGTCGTCTGACCATGACAGGGTCCATGCCCTATCGCGATTGATGGCTAGCGGAGCTTGACGGTGTAGGAGGAGACCAGAGTGAGAGGGAGAGAGAGAGAGAGAGAGAGAGAGAGAGAGAGAGAGAGAGAGAGAGAGAGAGAGAAGCAATAGTACACCTCTTGCGTCCCGCATTGTATGGCACGCTTTACGGCTTTTCGGTTCCTATAGGTCACTCGGTCGCACTATACAGATTGTCAGTCGCAACATGGCAGAGCCGCCCGATGTTTGTCAAGGATACATCACAGGCAATATGTGCCGTCGGGCTCATGAAACTTCCATTCCCTCCCATCCTCTCTTTACAGCAATCCCAACCTCCCCTTCTCCAACAGCAGCCGAAACTCTATTCCAAACATATTTCGTAACATCCAAAATATCCCCATCTCCAACATTATCATTAACATGAACAACAACACTAACGCTCAATTTCGTATGTCCAGTCGAATCGCTTGTAGATTTTCTCCGGAACGGAGTCATCTCTGGACTGGATGGTGGTGAATCATCTATGCTGACTGTATTTGCGATCGAGTTGGACCGTGATTTGCTGATAGGATCGGAGATGGGTTCAGAAGTTGAGTAAATCATCCAGACTCGAGTACTTCCTATTCCGAGTATACGTCTATCGTCCGATATTGACCTCAGGGATTGTCGTAGGGATCGCATCTGTGACGAAGAAGGTGAAGGGGCGGTTTGAAGAAGAACCATAGCGAATGATCGGGTTGTTGGGTATGCAAGAGCAGAAGTGGCAAGTGTGAGCAGGAGAGACAGGGACGAGTCTAGGACATGAAGGGATGTTCTGTTGATCAGCCTTGCTCGCGTTGTGATGGATATCCTCACGGTACAATGACCATTGAACCCAACAGGATGGCTAGACTTGCACCAGCAATAGTCATTGTGAATGGATTGCGTAAGATCGAGAATTGTTTCGCAAGTCTTGACTTGACAAGGATAGAAGGCATGAACAGGGAGCCGACAGCTAGATGATGAGCATCCGGCATTCCTTCTCATGCGGTAGACTTACATTCAACAAGCTTCGAGTGATTGAGAAGGATGACCCCAGAGAAAAGAGAAGCAACGACAGAAAGGGCCAGCAGGAGTAGTGGGAGGGATCTACCATGAGCTATGAACTTGCCGACCTGGGCTCCACTTACCTGGCCTCCGCCTCTCCATCGTGATCATGTCCATGCTCGCGTTCTGAACCATGTCCATGACCTCCTCCACCATGTGAGTGCGCCCCTTCTCCTAAGAGGACCGTCTCTATCGATTCCTTGGCAATGTAGACCGAAGCGAACACAAGGAACAGCGATTGAGCAAAGTATAACAGAGTCATAAAGCGAGCGTTTCTACGTCATCAGCACCATTCGCACATTCTCGCCAGAATGACAAAACTCACCCATAAGGCCGCCGTGTACTTCTCTGACTATCTCCATCACTCAACATACGTATAGCCACACCAGCAGCGTCAAATACGCTCAAGTATCCTACTCCAGCTAAACACCGCCACCCGCTCAACTGCCCCTCAATCCATAATCCAGCTCCGATCAAGAACTCAATGACAGCTACCGACAGGTACAATTGTGTTCGAGGATCTATACGGCGATTGGGCGAGGTATCGGATGAGGCAGAGCCGAGGAGGGAGGTCGACGAGTTCTGGAGAGGGATTGGGACAGAAGTAGGGAATTGAGAAGAAGTAGCTGCTGGCGATGGTATGCGTGGACTTGGCGAGGAAGGTGCAAGGGCTGGGTTGGTGATAGTCGGATCGAGGAACGAGAAGAAGTTATGGGATAAAGAGTGTTTATGCTAATCCGTTAGACTCATGGAATGATCAGCGGAGGAAACCACTCACATGATGACCACGACGCTTCCCTCTCTTTGCTTGTTCAGGTGATAGGGCCAGCCCATCGATATTTTGCTCTCCAAAGCTCCATCCTCCTTTCCCACCAAACACTTTCCGATCTTCACCAGCAGGTAGAACATTCTCTGATCCCTCTCCACCTTCATTCCGGAAGATATCTCCCTTCACCCCTCCAGTAGCTTTTGCCCCTGGCGAAGGGAAGTACAGTGATAGATTCCTAGCGTGAAGTCCATGTGTTGGAGTGGGGTCAAAGCGTCGGGGGCCAAGTGGTGATGGCCCGGGTACGCCTGTTGGAGAAGCTGCATTTTGTCGTATAGATGGCGAAGCATCAAAAGATTGCCATGCGGGTGATAATGGTGTCTCTGGTGACGGACCAGAGAGGGCAGCTTTGAATGCTGCAACTCTAGGTGAAGGAGCTAAATCGGCCAGACTGTCTCGTTCATCCTCCCTTTCTTCTCCACTGTCCTTCAAGTCATGAGAGATCTTGCCGGCGGTCGGTAAGGTCAGACCTCTGATATTGAGACCTCCTCCTGGGATCGGTGATCGATGATTGGGTATACGACGTGGTCGCGTCGGTGTCTCGTCCATCTCTACACTTATACTCGGTACCATTCCCAATCCCATCCCTAGGCCGGCTCCCTCCTTTTTCTTCCCATCCTCGTCCTCCTCGTGACCATGAAGATGTCCGTAGTCGTGACGATGGCCTTGTCCCTCCGACGGCGGCGTCATTTGTTGATCGTGTCCAGACGCGAGCGTTGGCGATATTATAGTCGCACGTGACGTGAAGGTAGAAGGTAGCGATGGAGTAGGTAGTGTATCGGTCGTATCAGAAGATGCCGGTGAAGGGTACGACATTTGTGCGATCTGAATGGCAAGAGACTTAGACTAACGAGGTCATGAGGTAATGTAATCACGATATGTGGAGTGAGGGCGGGATGGACGCGTCGTGATTAAACCTCCTTTAAAGGTATGAAGGGGTATGTGTGACTTCCTTTGCTTTCTTGTCGATCGCTTTGATGATAAGGGGCACTGAATGCTGCTATGAACTACTTCCAAAGGGCTACTGGTATGCTACTGGCTGAGTAATTGGGTATGGTATGAGAACAATAGATATAATAGGTTACACGTTCGAAAAGTCAAGTTGTCTACCCGCGTCTCTTTTCTCGGCAAAATCAGTCTACACCATGTGAAGGAGGGGGTATTATACCGTCCGGGCTCAGTAATGAGAGATATTAACAACCATATAACAACTGGTCATACTGAAGATAGAGGAGGCCAGCTCCTGAACATGCATATCTTCACACTTCACGACTACCTAGCGACAATGCGATTTGCAGTACTTCGATCGCCCAATTCCAGCGGCTAGGCGCGACTCGGCCTCTGCCTGCTACCCTATCAGCTCATATCGAGGATGATATAGAGGAACATACTGGCATCGCGTACGAGTGGGTCGCCCGGAAGGCTGGCTTAACTCTGACGGGATGGCTGTGGTGGTCGCGGAGGTCGAGGCGGATCCTGCATCTGTGTCGGAGGATTCAGAAGAGGACGCTGGATCGGGCGCGTCGGTAGCCAAAGCAGAGGTGGACGACGTCGACAAATCGGAAATGGCATCCACGGTACTTGGAGTCGATGATGGACTTTCTGAATTGGCGGAGATGGAGACCGATGATGACTCGACTGCGGTTTCACCAGCAACTGGCAGGGGTGGTGTTCCGGTCTCATCTGCGCCAGCGACGACTTCAGTCGCAGCTGAGCTTGATTCGCTTGACCTTGTGGAAGCAGGTCCGGATCCGCCAGCAGGATCTGTGGCGCCAGAGGCGGTGGTGGACTCGCCGACTGGGCCAGCGTTCAAGGCTTTGATGACGAATTCAGCACCGAGATTTTGCATCCCTTCACTCCCTTGATATGCGGTGTGTTCATCCGTAATCTCCTTTTGACCATTGGTAGTATCGCATACTCCATCGCCCTGACCATGAGCTCCTGACAACAGCAAGGCTGCTGTGAGATAGAGAAACAAGGAGGAGACATACCTTATTACAGACATCCAGTGTTTTCGATACCCAATTATCCGGTGTCGCATTATCAGAAGTCAAAGCTTTCCCATCAACATTCAAAGTACTATCCCCACCATCCAGATCCACATTACAAGCCAATCCAGCTTTATGGTACGGGTTCCCAATTAGGCAGACAGCTTTAACAGCATCAAAGTTCGCCCCAGTGAGCGAGGGCATAGCTTGTACTGTTGATTTGGCTCCTTGTGAATACCCTTCCAGAACGAAGCAGTGTTGAGGATCGGTAGAGAGGGTGGTCGTGATGTATCTGATGATATCTTCAGTACCAACCTCAGAGGTCTGAGACGAATCGGCAGGATAGACTGTATTGTAGGTCTCACCACCTGGGACCGCTGCTCGAATGGCTTTATTCATTGTCTTGAAGCCGAAGGATTCAGCTTGAGGTTCGGTCGTTCCACGAGTATTGATGATAGTGTAGGCTGAACATCCTGTGTTCTGCCTCTTGAGAATAGAGTCGATTGGGTAGGTGGGCACGGCGCTGCCGAGTTGGAGGAGAGATAGAAAGGGTACAAGGATGAAAAGTCGGAGCATTTTGACTTTGTTGCAGATAGGTGGATGAGAGATGTTGAAGGGAACACGGTGTCTGATGGTAACGGTCAATGGTTTCTTATACCTTTGTTCCAGCAATTGTCAGTCCCCAGATCAAGTCCGTCAAAGGCATACCCTGAGCATGCGAACCCCGGGGTACTAGGGTGATCGTCCTTGTCTATGATCGGTCCAGCGTTCAATCAAAGGGGTGACATCCGTTGTCAACTGTTCACTCGGCTTTCGTTTCGAAACGAGGGAGAATGACGGTATTGCTTCTTGTCGCTAAATGTATTCAAGGAGTTTCAGGGGGTATTTCGGTCCTACCCATGTCAGCAATGAAGGATACCTCCGTATCGGCGGCTCGGAGGCTGCCTCCATGCGTCATGAGGTCCAGCAAGTCGGGTTACGGGCTAGCTGATGGCCAAATGGGCATTCGCGGAAGATGAGCTAAATTCTGATTTGAGCGATCGTCCCAAGTCAGCCGATCAACGCAGTCACACCTCTCCGAAACAAACGTACGCAGATGCATCTTACACATATCACCTACATAGAACTAAACCCCTAAGCCTGCTCCTTCCTACCCTTACCCTTACCTCCCTCAAACCCAGGTCTCTTCTTTCCACCTCCTTTACCTCCCTTTGCTCCTCCAGCGGATTTCTTTCCCTTATCCTTAATACCCATCTTTTTATCCCTCTTGGTCTGGATACGCGAGGCGATATTGTCGTTCCTCTTCTTGATAGATGTAGCTTGACTCTGCTCGATATTCTTCTTCCTATCAACCCTACTCATCAGTCTTTGCTCATAGTGGCTATAGAAGTTAGAAGCAGGAGACGTACCAGTCCTTGCCTGATTTCGATTTTGTCTTTTCCAACCTCTTGACAGCCTTCTTCAATGTCTTCTCCTCATCTGCTACTTTTCCTCCTCGAGCCCTTTCTTCAGCTTTAGCCCATCTCTCCCTCTCCTCGACCTCTTTTCGCTTCTCCTCAGGTAACCCAGCTAGTTTGCTGTTGTGTTTCTCGAGGTGTGCCAATGCCTGGGAAGGGTTCGAGATATGTTTCAAAGGTGCTTTACCCTGTTTCGAAGTAGATGGTAAAGCCATAGATTGATAGCTGACCGAATCAACCGGTGTATGAAGTTGGGGTACGATCAATTGTTGCTATCTTGTCAGCAATCGACACCGCAGTGACATTCAGCCAAAATCACCTTTGCTGGTTTAGCAGTAGGCTCAGCTTTACTCTTTCTCCTCTGTTCTTTCCTCTCTTTTCTACGTTTATCCCTCATCTCACCCCTCTTAGCCCTTCGCTCAGCCTCGAGCTCATCTCGAGTTTCTGGCTCTCCTCGATCTCGCTTGAATTTGTCGAGTCGATCATGTAGCTTGGCCCTCAGATCCGAGATAGAGGCAGTGGGGGGTAGTGGAGCGATTTGGACCGGCGGAAGGGATGAAGGACCAGCTTCTGAGGTGGTAGTAGCGCCAGTGGATTGCTGAGCGAGTAGTTGATCAGTCGTCAGATTGTTTGCTGGGTCCAACTACGATATCAGCATCTGACGCAACCTCTGACAGGTCTGAAGACTCACCTTATCAGCCTTTGCTTTCCTCTTGTGCTCTTTGATCTCCTCCCCAGTACGACGCTTCTTGTTCTTCATCCATCTCGAATCCAACTCATCCTGATCAGGTGGTAGGTAGAATCTGGCGGGAATCAAAGATAGCAATTTGGTGAAAGTCGCATTGTGCTTCTCCAATGATACTACTAGATCCTCTCTTGGTGTTGATAGTGAAGCTATTGCGGTAGACATGGTAGTGGTATATGGTATATAGTCACTGGCTGATGACTACTGAAGCGCGAGATAGAATTTTGAAATCTTGCCACGTGATTCAGTGCCTGGATTTACTCCTTCACCGAGCATCTTCCTCTGTCCAGATGTGACCACCTGTTTGTAGCTGTGCATCGACTCTGAGTATCTAAGGAGACATGAGCCGACGATATTCGAGCTCAATACGGCCGCAAAAACTTAGGTGTCAGACCACTCTGAACGTGAATTTCGGGTTCTGTTTGGATGAGGTGCGCCTAATAGGTCATGCTGCATGGTTACATGTAGTGTGCACTTATGGAAAGTGAATTAATATCTGCTGGTTATGCGTATATGTATATCGGTAGGAGACCGTTCGGCGAGGAAGGGCACTCAGATTAAGGTGATATGAGTGTGATGAAGAAGCTGTAGTACAGTACAGGCCGTATGGCAACATCGAGACGGAGCAAGGGGAGCATGATGTCCATGATCACTGACAAGACTCATTCAATATACTTCTCAACTCCCTGACTCGTCCTTCGGCAGCTTTCCATGCTTCTCCAATGATATCCTCTCCTCCTTGACCTTTCAGACCTCCCATTCCATCCTGCCTTACCAGACACGCCTTATCTTTCTCATCTAGCGCGATGACGACCGTCGTGGGTAGTAATGGAGTCTCAAGAGCGGTGGGGTCGGGCAGGAAATATGATCTGTACATCAGTATCAGCATTATCATCGAAGAGGCAAGGGGACTTACGATTGGAAGATACCGAAAGTACATGATAGTGGTAAGCTGCCTAGAGGCAGTGGATGTCGTTCTGGACCGGTAACTTTTGCTCGACCTGAGTCATCCTCGTATCTTACGGCTGGTAGAGTGGCTTCTGATCAGCATGAGTTTACTCAGGGAGCAGGAAAACTTACTGCTCTTCAAAGCAGCCATTACCGCTAACACAGCCGCATCAAACGCATTGCCATCGTAATTGATACAGACCACATCGATGTATATTGCCCATACCGCCTTACGAGGGGATATACACAGCGATGACAGGGGTACAGTCTGAGATCTATTCGTCAGCAATGTCATTCAGCGAATCAGGCGACATACGAAATGAGAAGGTCATAAAGCTGATTCGAGTAGACCTGAGCTTCTTCTACCGGTGGTCCGGGCTTGAATTTAGGTGAACAGAGGGCTGGTAAATCGATATTTGGGACTGCTGTCAGCTGTGTCCTATCTGGTAGTCGCCAGTCACCTACTGATGAACCCTTCATTAGGTCTTGCCGAGTCAGGCTCGGCGATTTCCGCCTTTATCCCACAGACCATTGTCGTCTCTCCCATCCTAATCAACGCTGATCCGTCCGCCGTTGACACAGAGCCTATCATCAGCGAGGTTTCGAACCCCGCATCGTGCATTGTACATACCGATATTGACGCTAACATCCCTCCATCCATTCAACTTTCGTCCATCCGGTCTGTACCCCTCGCCGAGAAACCGGCTGATGTATTCATCGGGATGTAATCGCTTGAATACTTCCGCTCTTTCTCCAGCAGTGGTGGTATGTGATGGTCCTGCTTCGTTGTCTACTATAGCGGTCGTCATGGTCGTCGAGATGTATATGTATATCAGGCAGGTGCATCGAATCTTAAAGTTGCAAAGTGGAGGTTCTTGCAAAAGTAGGCGCGTGTGAATGCTTTCTTCATCGGGCCTAGCGCCTAGCAGCGAGCGCTCATGACCACTGGACCCCCTATCGTGTATTTGATGCGTAATTCAATTTTGCATTCATGTCCTTGTATCTGACTTCTTCCTGTTTATGATAGTACAAGCAAATATCTAATCCGTTCCTAGCCCTTTCGTTCAACCCACACTACTTGAGCTCATGATGACTAATCTCGGCTTTATCACCCATCTTCTCCTCGACCACCTCGGCACCCTTACCCAGAGGGGTCTCGAACTCGGTAACGGTGGTGGTCTTGAACTTCCTAGCTGGGACACCATTTGCAAACATGACATCAAGTTCACCGTATGTCTGGAAGTCAGCTTACCTCATTTCACTGAATAGGACACATACCCTTCCCAGAGATTCTGGGAGTCTGAAATAACAGTATGTCCACGATATGGCGTTGGTTCCCAAAAAGAAGAAACCACACTTGGCTCCCCAATTCCTGAGCTATGTCAGCGAGGCTTCTGAGAGTTGGAAAGGAGACATACCAGTCACCGGTACTCAACATTCTAGGGGTGATCTGGGCGTTGACAATTCCCGAAATGACATATGCCGCTCGAGCCAACACCACGGTCTGAGCTCTAACTTCGGCAGCAGGTATTTCGGCAACGATGGTGTAACAAACAGGACCGAGGGTAGTGGCGAAGGTAAGATTGATGAGCATCATCAATGCGCCGATACCATACGAGATGTTGGCGCTTTGAGGTAAACAACCCAGTATACCGATCGTCCCAAGTTGAGCAGCAATAAGAACTTGTCCAGTCAAGTAGATTCGACGTCGTCCGACTCGATTGATAACTGATCGTCAGCGTACATCTCAATCTGTGTGGGATGAAACTTACATCCCCAAACTACAAGAGTACCGAAGATCAACATCCCGTAATTTCCGAGATTCATACTGAAGGCTGCGCTGACAGATAGACCGGCATTCTGCAAGCTATAGAATCAGCATGGTCTTAGTGCAAGAAAGACATGACGAACAAATAGGTAGAATATCCAGTCATGGGTTGACCGCACCAATATTGGACCGACCAAACAACACACACGATTTCAAGTCGACGTCGATTGGTACCCTTGAAGCAGTTGAACAGACTTCCTTTCTTTGTCTCTTGCCATTCGAGCTCGTAAGTGTGGTCCATCAAGGCGACTTGAGCATTCAATAGCTGTTCGGTATAGTAACCCTTGACAGCGGTTCGTCGGATCGAATTCTTGGCTTCCTCTTGTCGACCGACTCGGCATAACCACCAGGGACCTATACATCAGCAGAGTCGCAGGGTTGACCCTAGATGGGCTTACTCTCGGGCGCGAAGAGACAGATCACGAAAAGAGGAACAGGCCAAACCCATTGAAGCATATATGGTAGCCTCCACCCCCATTCGTTTTCGATACTGATCGTACCCCTGACAACGCAAGCAGCGATGAACAGACCACTGGCCCAGCAGATGTTCACAAAACTTGTGAGGTGCCGGCCATCAGCTTAGCAATATCATATGCATTGAGATGACATACCCCTCGAATAGCCATTGGGCAGATTTCAGCGGCGTAAGACGTTGTCAAAGTCTGGAAGACTCCCCAAGGGACTCCACACAAGATACCTCCAGCCATCAACATCTCGATCGATTGGGCGAAGACGAGGATGAAGATGGTGGCGATCATGCTCGCCATGGCGACTAGGTAGACCCTCTTGTAGCCGAAT
>Ga0265780_10005440_pt1 | contig 16153 bp, 16 predicted proteins | sample P1T30metagenome_FD_192432 | JGI IMG/M metagenome (GOLD analysis project Ga0265780, IMG submission 192432) | Plant litter microbial communities from East Loma Ridge, Irvine, California - P1 T30 | ecosystem: Environmental > Terrestrial > Plant litter > Unclassified | place: USA: California... | reverse complement strand
CACAGCTACCCCGCCCCACCTACCCCCAGCCCTGCACGCTTTTGATGTTGCTGGCACCCCCGCGACAAAGTGAAGCAGCGCGTCACCCGGTCGCATCCCTTCTTCACGCAAATCCACCCAGACTGGTCCGGTATCCCCACCCGCGCCCGGCAGGAGGACGTCCCCTTGGACGCATTGCTGTTGTCCCGTTTCCAGTTCGGCTTCGTGGTCAGTTTCCACGTGCTGTTCCCCGCCTTCACCATCGGCACCGCCAGCTGGTTGGCCTTCGTGGAATGGCGCTGGCTGCGTACCCGCAACCCGATCTGGCGGGAACTGTTCTTCTTCTGGCAGAAGATCTTCGCCGTGTCCTTCGGCATGGGCGTGGTCAGCGGTATCGTCATGGCCTTCCAGTTCGGTACCAACTGGCCGCGCCTGATCCAGGTAGCCGGGTCGGTGATCGGCCCGCTGCTCACCTATGAAGTACTGACCGCCTTCTTCCTGGAAGCCAGTTTCCTCGGCGTAATGATGTTCGGCTGGGGCCGGGTGTCGCCGAGGCTGCACTTCCTGTCCACCTGCATGGTGGCCCTGGGCACGCTGGTGTCCACCTTCTGGATCCTGGCCTCCAACAGCTGGCTGCATACCCCCGCCGGCTTCGAGATGATCAACGGCATCGTGCATCCGGTCGACTGGTGGAAGGTGGTGTTCAACCCGTCCTTCCCGTATCGCCTGACCCACATGGCGCTGGGCTCGTTCATCACTACCTGCTTCGTGATCGGCGGCATCGGCGCGTTCTACCTGCGCCGCGGCGTGCACGTGGAAGCGGGTCGCCGCATGCTGACCGCCGCCGTGATCTTCGCCGCGATCACCGTGCCGGCGCAGATCTTCGTTGGCGACATGCACGGCCTGAACACCCTCAAGCACCAGCCGATGAAGATCGCGGCGGTGGAGGCGCACTGGCATGAAACCGCGCCAGGGGAGGGGGTGCCGCTGGTGGTGTTCGCGCTGCCCAACGAGGAACACGAACGCAATGATTTCGAGGTCGCCATCCCCACGCTCGGCAGCCTCATCCTTACCCATTCACGCGAGGGGACCATCGCGCCGCTGACGTCCGTGCCGGCCAGCGAGCGGCCGCCGGTCACCCCCGTCTTTTTCGCCTTCCGGATCATGGTCGGGCTGGGCATGCTGATGCTGATGCTTGCGCTGGTGTCGGTCATCGCCCTGTGGCGTGGCAGGCTGCTGCAGTCGCCCTGGCTGCTGCGTGGCTGGAACTGGATGTTGCCGAGTGGCTTCATCGCGCTGGTGTCAGGCTGGTTCGTAACCGAAATGGGGCGCCAGCCATGGGTGGTGTACGGCCTGCTGCGCACCGCCGATGCGGTGGGGCCGCAGAGCGCATGGATGACCGCGCTGTCGTTGGGCGTCTATGTGGTCGGCTATGCCTTCGTGTTCGGCTGGGGCATCTGGTATCTGGTGAAGATCCTGCGGCAGGGCCCCAGGCCGCACGAAGACGGCCCCTCGCTGGATGGCGGCCACCACACCCCGGCGCGTCCATTGTCCGGCGCGGACGAACCCCTGGAGGAGCGCTGACATGGACCTGATGACCTGGCTGCCGGTGGCGTGGTTCGCGGTGATCGGCTTCGGCGTGCTGATGTACGTGGTGCTGGACGGTTTCGTGCTGGGGATCGGCATCCTGGCCCCGTTCGCCCACAGCGAAGAAGAACTGGACCAGATGATGAACACCGCCGCGCCGATCTGGGACGGCAACGAAACCTGGCTGGTGCTGGGCGGTGCGGGCCTGCTGGCGGCCTTCCCGAAAGCGTACGCCGCGCTGCTGTCGGCGCTTTACCTGCCGGTGCTGCTGCTGGTGATGGCGCTGGTGTTCCGCGGCGTGGCCTTCGAGTTCCGCTTCAAGGCGCACCGCTCCAAGCGGCTGTGGAGCGTGGCCTTCGGGCTGGGTTCGCTGCTGGCCACCTTCGCCCAGGGACTCATTCTGGGTGCGTTGGTGCAGGGCCTGCCGATCGTCGACGGGGTCTACACCGGCGGGGCGCTCGGCTGGTTCAGCCCGTTCGCGATGCTGACCGGTGCCTCGCTGGTGGCCGGCTACGCCTTGCTCGGCAGCACCTGGCTGATCCTCAAGACCACCGGCCCGGTGCAGGTGCTGGCCCGGCAGTTGACCCGGCCGCTGGTGGTGGCGGTGATCGTGGCGATGGGGCTGGTCAGCAGCTGGCTGCCGTTCCTGCAGTCGCACCTGATGCAGCGCTGGTTCTCCGACGGCAATTTCTGGTGGCTGTCGCCGGTGCCGATCCTGACCCTGGCGGTGGCCGCCGCGCTGTGGCGCAGCGCGCTGCATCCCGGGCGCGATCTGCCGCCTTTCCTGCTCAGCCTGGGTTTGTTCGTGCTCGGCTTCGCCGGGCTGGTGCTGGGCATGTGGCCCTACCTCCTGCCACCTACCATGACCCTGTGGGACGCAGCGGCGCCGGCGTCGTCGCTGGGCTTCAGCCTGGTCGGCCTGGTGGTGCTGCTGCCGGTGATCCTGGGCTACACGGCGTGGTCGTACCGGGTATTCCGCGGCAAGGTGGAAGCTGGCGCCGGCTACCACTAGGCGCGGTGGGTGAGGACCGTTGGCCGCGGTGGGTGACGACCGTTGGTCGTCACGCTCTTCGCCCCGGCCGTGCTAGCGTGCGGCGCTCCGCGCAACCGCAGCAGTCGTTCCGCAATGATCGAGTTTTCCGTTGTCGACTGGGCCGCCTGGGCGCCCGGGCTGGCCACCCGCAGCGCCTGGCAGGAATGGGCGCAGGCACCTTGGCTGCCTGAAGGCGAGGACACTCCCGGGCTGCCGGAAGTACCGGCCATGCAGCGTCGCCGGATCGAGCGCCTGGGCCGCATGGCGATCCAGGCCGCCTGCTGGTGCGAAGCCGGCGAGGGGGCGGACAGCCGGGTGCCACTGGTGTTCGCCAGCCGCCATGGCGATGTCGCCCGTTCGATGGAGCTGCTGGCCGCGCTGGTGGCCGAAGAAGCGCTTTCACCCACCACCTTCGGCCTGTCGGTGCACAACGCGATCGGCGCGCTGTACTCCATCACCCGTGGGCACCGCGGCAACAACCTGGCACTGGCCGCGGGCAAGGCCACGGCCGAAGCGGCCTGCCTGGAAGCGGCCGGGCTGCTGGCCGATGGCGCCGAGGAAGTCCGCATCGTGGTCTACGACCCGCCGTTGCCGGCACTGTATGCGGAGTTCATCGATGAGCCGGCTCCGTTCCACGCCTGGTGCTGGCGCGTCCGGCGCTCCGAGTCGCCGGGCGTGCGCCTGCAGCTGGGCTGGCAGGCCACCGGGCAGGCGGATGATCCGCCCGGGCTGCTGCCGCATGCGTTGGACCTGCAGCGTTTCCTGCTGTCCGCGCAGCCGTCCTGCGAACGGGTGATCGACGGCCAGCGCTGGACCTGGAAGCGTGGCTGCTGAGGCGCTGCTGCGCGGCCTGGACCGGGCCTGGCGGGTGTTGGCCACGGGCCTCAGCTTTGCGGCATTCGGGCTGGGCGGGTTGATCGCCGGTCTGGTCGTGGCGCCGTTGATGCTGGTCCTGGTGCGCGACCCCGCGCGTCGCCGCCGGCTCGCGCGCCGGGGCGTCCAACGGGGATTCGCGCTGCAGGTGGCGATCATGCGCCGCCTCGGCGTGCTCACGGTTTCGGTCAGCGGCGCAGCTCGGCTGCAGCGCGAAGGCCTGCTGGTGCTGGCCAATCATCCGACCCTGATCGACGTGGTGCTGCTGGTCGCGCTGCTGCCGGATGCGGACTGCGTGGTCAAACGCGCGGTGGCGCGCAATCCGTTCATGCGCGCCACCGTCCGGGCCGCCGGCTACATCGTCAACGATGATGGACCGGCGCTGGTGGAAGCGGGCATCGCCACGGTATGCGGCGGGGGCTGCCTGGTGATCTTCCCCGAGGGCACCCGCAGCGAGCCCGGCCAGCCGCTGAAACTGCGCCGTGGCGCGGCCAACATCGCCGTGCGCGGGCGGCGGGACATCACCCCGGTACGGATACGCTGCACCCCGCCGACGCTGGAAAAGGGGCGGAAATGGTATCGTGTGCCCCCGCGACGCTTCCACGTTTCGCTGGAGGTCGGTGAGGACATTCCGATCGGCACGTTCATCGACGAGGACGCAGCGGCAGGAGGGGAAGCCCTGGCCGCGCGGCGCGTCACCGACCATCTCACCCGATACTTCCAACCCTGTGGAGAGCTGCCCCGTGCAGGAACTTGAGCACGAGATCAAGGAGCTGATCATTTCGGCGTTGTCGCTGGAAGACATTTCCGCCGCCGAAATCGATGCGACCGCGCCCTTGTTCGGCGAAGGCCTAGGCCTGGATTCAATCGATGCACTGGAGCTGGGCCTGGCCCTGCAGAAGCAATACGGCGTGAGCCTGTCCGCGGATTCGGAAGAAACCCGCCGCCATTTCGGCAGCGTGCAGGCGCTGGCGGCCTTCGTCGCCGGCAGCCGCGCGTGAGTGACCTCAACGCCATGACCAAGACCGACCTGTTCGACCACATCGCCGGACTGCTGACGACCAGCTTCGAGATCGATCCGGCCCTGATCGTGCCCAGCGCGCGGCTGCATGCCGACCTGGATATCGACAGCATCGATGCGGTGGACCTGATCGTGCAGTTGAAGCCGCTGCTGGGCCGCAACCTGCAGCCGGATGCCTTCAAGACAGTGCGCACCGTGCAGGACGTGGTCGATGTGGTGCATGGGCTGCTGCCCGACCCGGCCGCTGCCTGACCGCGCGCGCCGGAACTCCCTCGTGTCCCATCCGCGCAGGCTGGCTTTCGTGCTGCTGTCGCTGGCCTATCCGCCGCTGATGTACCTGGCGATGGGCCGGTTCGAGCCGCGCTGGCTGTCGCTGCTGTTGTTCGCGGTGGCCTTGCTGCGCGCGCTGGGCACGCGCGAACGATTGTGGATCTGGTCGGCGGTGGGCACCGGGGTGTTGGCCATGGTGGCCCTGCTGGGCAATGAAGCGCTGCCGCTGAAACTGTATCCCGCGCTGGTCAATGCGGTGCTGCTGGTGTTTTTCCTGGTCAGCCTGCGCCATCCCCCCACCGTGGTCGAGCGCTTCGCACGCCTGCAGGATCCACAGTTGCCGCCGTTCGCCATCGTCTACACGCGCCGGGTCACCCAGGTCTGGTGCGGCTTCTTCGTGCTCAACGGCAGCCTGGCGCTGGCCACTGCGCTGTGGGCCTCCGATGCCACGTGGGCCCTGTACAACGGCCTGCTGGCCTATCTGCTGATGGGCCTGCTGCATGCCGGGGAATGGACCGTGCGGCGCCGGGTGAAGGCAGCGCATGGCCATGTCTGAATGGATCCCGCTGCACCTCCTGCTGCAGTCTGCACGGCCTGGCCGCACGGTGGGCGCGCTCGACGGTGCAGCGCTGGACCACGCCGCGCTGCTGGCACGGGTATGCCGCTGGCACGCTGCGTTCGCGGCCGCCGAAGGGCGTGACTGGGCGCTCTACTTCGACGACAGCCTGGCCTTCGCCGCTGCGTTGCTGGGCGCATGGTCGGCTGGCAAGCGGGTCTACCTGCCCGGCGACGACCTGCCCGGTACGCTGCAGGCGCTGCGCCCGCACGTGGATGGCTTCGTCGGCGATGTCGATCCGTGCTGGCAGCCGCTGCACGCGGCACCGGCCACCGACATTCCCGCCACCGGCGTCGTGCTGGATCCACACGCCTGCCGGCTGGTGGTGTTCACCTCCGGCAGCACCGGCCAACCGGCTGCGATCGAAAAACGCCTGGACCAGCTCGGCAGCGAAGTCGAGGCACTGCAGCAGGCCTTCGGCGCGCTGCTGGCCGGTGCGCAGGTGCATGGAACGGTCTCCCACCAGCACATCTACGGCCTGCTGTTCCGCGTGCTGTGGCCGCTGGCCGCGGGCCGGGCGATCCAGCCACGACGTTTCTTCCATGAAGACCTGGTAGCCGCGCTGGCCGCCGCACCCAGTGTGCTGGTGGCCACCCCGGCGCACCTGAAACGACTGCCACCGCAGTTGGACTGGGCTGGCGCGCGTGGCCAGTTGCGCGCGGTGTTTTCCTCCGGTGGGCCGCTGCCGGCACAGGCCGCCGCGGACGTGCGCGAGGTGCTGGGCATCGCGCCGATCGAAGTGTTCGGCAGCAGCGAAACCGGTGGCATCGCCTGGCGCGTTTGCGCCGATGACGCCCCCGCGTGGCAACCGTTGCCCGGCGTGCAGTGGCGCATCGATGACGGCCAGCTGGCGGTGGCATCGGCCCATCTTGCGCAGGGCGGCTGGTGGCGCAGCGAAGACCGTGCCGAAGCCAGTCCTGACGGCGGCTTCCGCCTGCTCGGGCGGGCCGACCGCATCGTCAAGATCGAAGAGCGCCGGGTTTCGCTGGGGGCGCTGGAGCAGGCCCTGTGTGGCGATGCGGGCGTGGCTGAAGCGCAGGTGCTGGTGCTGCCGGGTACGCGCGAGCAGCTGGCCGCGGTGATCGTGCCGAGCGACCCTGCGCTGGCGCAGGCCGGTGATGCCGAGCGGCGTGCTTTCATCGGCCGTCTCACCGCACTGCTGGCGCAGGGCCATGACGCGGTGACCCGGCCGCGGCGCTGGCGGCTGGTTGCCGCACTGCCCGTCAATGCACAGGGCAAACCGACCCAGGCGCTGCTGCAGGCGCTGTTCCAGAAAACGCTTCCGTCGCCGCAGTGGCTTGCGCGCGATGCCGCCACGGCACGGGTGCAGCTTGTACTGGAGCCCGACCTGGGCGCCTTCGAGGGTCATTTTCCCGAAGTCGCCGTGCTGCCGGGGGTGGCCCAGCTGGACTGGGCGATCCGCCTGGGCCGCGAGGCATTCGACCTGCCACCGCGCTTCCTGCGCATGGATGCCCTGAAGTTCCACCACGTTGCGCGCCCCCACGACGTGCTGATGCTGCAGCTGGACTGGGACGCGGCGCGCGGCGTGCTGGGATTCCGGTTCAGCTCCGATCACGGCATCCACGCCAGTGGCAAAGTACTGTTCGCCGATGCCGATTGATTCCCTGGTCCCCGCCGCCGAGTACGCCCTGCTGGTCGTGGTACCGGTCTACGACCATGAGCACGCCATCGCCGAGGTGGTGGCCGGAATCCGCGCTGCGGGACTGCCGTGCCTGCTGGTGGATGACGGATCGCACGCGGACTGCGCGGCCGTGCTGGCCAGGCTGGCACGACAGCCGGGCGTAGGCCTGCTGCGGCTGCAACACAACCAGGGCAAGGGCGGGGCGATGCTGGCCGGTTTCAGCGAAGCAGCGCGCCTGGGCTATACCCACGTGTTGCAGATCGATGCCGATGGCCAGCATGACACCGCCGAGCTGGGCCGTTTCGCCGCGCTGTCGCGCGAGCGTGCGGATGCGGTCATCTGCGGTATCCCGGCCTACGATGAAACCGTGCCGAAGATCCGGTTGTACGGCCGCTATGGCACCCATGTGTGGGTCTGGATCAACACCCTGTCGCTGCACCTGCGCGACTCGATGTGCGGTTTCCGGGTCTATCCGTTGGCACCGGTGCTGCAGGTGATGGCGGAGGAAACCATCGGCCGGCGCATGGATTTCGACACCGAGATCCTGGTGCGCCTGTACTGGCGCGAGGTGCCGGTGCATCACTTGGCCACGCCGGTCACGTATCCGAAGGACGGCGTGTCGCACTTCGATGTGTGGCGCGACAACCTTCGCATCAGCGGCATGCACGCGCGGCTGTTCGGGGGCATGCTGCGGCGCGCTCCTCGATTGCTGCGTCGGCGCCTGCGGGGACAGCCCTGATGGCTGCCCGTCCTGGTCCTGCCGCACCGCACTGGGCCGACATCGGCGAGCGCACCTCGGTACGCGGCGTATTGGTCCTGTGCTGGATCCACCGCTGGTTCGGGCGCTGGCCGTACCGGGTGTGCGCCTGGCCGGCGGTGGCCTGCCACTGGCTGGCCAACGGCCTGGCACGCCGCGCCTCGCTGCAGTACCTGCAGCGGTTGCAGGCGCACAGCGGTGCGCTCGGCCGCGCGCCGGGCTGGCTGGACAGCCTGCGCCACTTCGCGCTGTTCGGCGACACCATGCTGGACAAGCTGCTGGCGCTGGGACGGCGCTACCCGCCGCAGCGCCTGCAGCTGCACGACAACGAGGCGTTGCAGCGCATTGGTCGCGCGCAGGGCGGGGTGTTCCTGACCGCCCATGTCGGCTGCCTGGAGCTGTGCCAGGTGCTGGCGGAAAAAGTCCCGGGCCTGCATCTCACCGTGCTGGTCCACACCAAGCACGCGCAGCGCTTCAACAGCCTGCTGGCACGTCTGGATCCGCTCGCGTCGGTGGAGCTGGTGCAGGTGACCGACGTCGGCCCGGCGATGGCGATGACCCTGGGCCAGCGGGTCGCCGCAGGTGGCTTCGTGGCGATCGTCGGTGACCGCGTCCCGGTCCACAGCGAACGCGTGGTGCATGCCGACTTCCTCGGTCATCGCGCGCCGTTCCCGGTGGGCGGCTACGTGCTCGCCGCCGCGCTCGGCTGCCCGGTGTACACGCTGTCCTGCCTGCACAATGGCGGTGGCTACCAGATCCGCTTCGATCTGTTCGACGAACGCATCGTACTGCCACGCGGAGCCCGCCAAGCCGCGCTGCAGGACTGTGCGCAACGCTATGCCGCATGGCTGGAACAGCAGGTGATCCAATCGCCGCTGGACTGGTTCAACTTCTTTCCGTTCTGGGACCAGGCCACCGATGCCGATTGAACCGCTTCCCTGCTGTCGCTTCGGTGCCGGCCCGTTGACCATCGAAGACGTCGTTGCGCTGGCGGACGGCCGCGCGCTGGCCGTGCTCGACGATGCGCCCGGATTCCGCGCACGCATCCAGCGTGGCGCGGATTTCCTCGACCGCCTGCTGCGCGAGGACGGGGTGGTCTACGGGGTGACAACCGGTTACGGAGATTCCTGCACCACGGTGATCCCGCCGTCGCTGGTGGCCGAACTGCCGCACCATCTGTACACCTACCATGGCTGTGGGCTGGGTCGTTTCCTTGACGCACAGGAAACGCGCGCGGTGCTGGCGGCGCGGCTGGCGTCACTGTCCCAGGGCATGTCCGGGACCAGCGTGGCGCTGCTCGAAGGCCTCGCCACCCTGCTGCAGCATGACGTGCTGCCGCGCATTCCCGCGGAGGGTTCGGTCGGTGCAAGCGGCGACCTGACCCCGCTGTCCTACGTGGCGGCGGTGCTGTGCGGTGAGCGCGAGGTGCTGTTCGAAGGCCGTGTGCAGCCCGCCGCCGAGGTACTGCCGCGGATCGGCATGCAGCCGTTGCGGCTGCGCCCGAAGGAAGGCCTGGCGCTGATGAATGGCACGGCGGTGATGACCGGCTTGGCCTGCCTGGCCTGGCAGCGCGCGGATTACCTGTGCCGCCTGGCCACGCGCCTGACCGCCTTCAACGTGCTGGCCAGCGATGGCAACGCGCACCATTTCGACGAAACGCTGTTCGCAGCCAAGCCACACCCGGGCCAGGCGCGCATCGCAGCGCGCCTGCGTGCCGATCTGCACAGCGATCGCCCGCCGCGCAACGAACAGCGCCTGCAGGATCGTTACTCGCTGCGCTGCGCCCCGCATGTCATCGGCGTACTGGAAGACACCCTGCCGTTCCTGCGCCAGTTGATCGAGACCGAGCTCAACAGCGCCAACGACAACCCGCTGATCGACCCGGACGAAGAACGCGTCCTGCACGGCGGCCACTTCTACGGCGGGCACATCGCGCTGGCGATGGACACGCTGAAGAATACCGTGGCCAACCTGGCCGACCTGCTGGATCGCCAGCTGGCGCTGCTGGTGGATGCGCGTTACAGCCACGGCCTGCCGGCCAACCTGTCCGCTGCGACCGGTCCGCGTGCAGCCATCAACCATGGCCTGAAGGCGCTGCAGATCAGCGTCTCGGCGTGGACGGCCGAGGCGCTGAAGAACACCCTGCCGGCGTCGGTATTCTCGCGTTCCACCGAATGCCACAACCAGGACAAGGTCAGCATGGGCACCATCGCCGCGCGCGACTGCCTGCGGGTGATCGAACTAACCGAACAGGTGGTCGCCGGCATGCTGATCGCCGCACGCCAGGCGGTGGCCCTGCGCCAGCGGGTCGGCCTGCAGGCGCAGCTGCAGGGTGAGCTGGCCGCGATGCACGATGACATCAGCCAGCGCATCGCGCTGATCGAAGAAGACCGCGCGCTGGATGGCGAGCTGCGCCAACTGCTGCAGGACATCCGCAGCCGTCAGTGGGAGTTGTATCCGGATGCATGAGATGGTCGAAGAGATCACCCTGGCGCCTGCCTTCCACGACTGTGACCCGATGCAGGTGGTCTGGCATGGAAACTACTTCAAGTATTTCGAGATCGCGCGCTGCGCACTGCTGCAGCGCTATGACTACGACTATCCGCAGATGCAGGAATCGGGCTATCTGTGGCCGGTGGTGGATGCACGGGTCAAGTACGTGCGCCCACTGCGTTTCCAGCAGCAGGTGCGGGTGCGGGCAAGCATCGTCGAATGGGAAAACCGGTTGAAGATCGCCTATGAGATCTTCGACGCCGGCAGCGGTGAACGACTGACCCGCGCGCACACCGTGCAGGTGGCCGTCGATGCCGCCAGCGGTGAAATGCAGTACCTGTGCCCGCCGATCCTGTGGCAGAAACTCGGAGTTCCCGCGCCATGAAGTCCCCTCATTTCCTGCGCCTGCTGGTGCTGTCCGGCCTGCTTTTCGTTTCGTTCGTGGCCGGCGCCGCCGAGGACGCGGTGCAGGCGATCGCCCGCGATGTCGCACGGCCGGCGGTGCTGCGCGGCCAGTTCAGCCAGGAAAAACAGGTCGCCGGTTTCCGCAACCCGCTGCGTTCGCAGGGCCGCTTCGTGGTGGCGCGCGAGCGCGGGGTGATCTGGACCACGCTGAAGCCTTTCCCGTCGGAAATGGTGATCACCGCCGAGCGCATCCTCAGCCGACAGCGCGATGGCACTACCCGGGTAGAGCTGGATGCACGCCAACAGCCGGCGATGCGCTCGGTCAACGCGATCCTGTTCGCGCTGATGAGCGGCGACGTGCAGGCACTGTCCAGCCAGTTCACGGTGGATGCGCAACGCGATGCGAAGGGCTGGGCCCTGTCACTGACACCGAAGTCGCCGATGCTGGCCAAGGCCTTCAGTTCGTTGCAGCTGCGGGGTGACCGCTACGTCCGCCAGGTCGACATCGTGGAGGCCAGCAAGGACCGTACCCGCCTCACCTTCAGTGCCCTCACCGAGGCACCGGCCACGCTGGCGGCGGACGAGGCAGCACGCCTTGACTGATCGCATGTCGCGCGCCGATACCCCCCATCGCCGCTGGCGCTGGCTGGCCCTTGCCTGGCTGCTGGTGCTGCTGGCGCTGGGCGTGCAGCAGGTCCTGCAGTGGCGGCAGCATGCGCCGATCGACACCGACATCCTCGCCTTGCTGCCCCAGGACGCGCAGGACCGGCTGCTGTCGGACGTGACCCGGCGCATCGCCGATGCGAACTCGCGCGATGTGGTGGTACTGCTGGGCAGTGCGGAGGCGGCTGCTACGCTGCGCGCGCAGGCGGCCTTCGCCGATGCGATGGCAGGCGATGCCGATGCGGCGCTGCTGCAGCCAGCCGGGGCGCTCGATGGCTGGTTCGAAGAGGCACGTACCTTCTACGCGCCCTACCGTGACCGCCTGTTGACCCCCGCACAGCGCGACACCCTGCAGCACACCGCACCGGATGCGTTGGCGCAACAGGCGTTGGCCCAGCTGTACGGGCCCATGGGCGGGCCACGGCTGACCGCCTGGTTGCAGGATCCGCTGGGCCTGTGGCCGGCCTGGTGGCAGCAGCAGGCGAAGGCGGCCGGCCTGCGACTGGGTGAGGACGGCCTGCTGCAGGCAGATGGAAAGCAGTGGGCGGTCCTGCGCTTGGACACCCGCGATTCGGCGTTCCAGCTGGATGGCCAACCGCATATCGGCGCGCTGCTGGAACGCGCGGGGCAGGCCGCGACCGCCGCCACGCCCGGCCTGGAGATCCTGCATGCCGGGGTGCCGCTGCATGCCGAAGCCGCGGCGGTGCAGGCCAATCGCGAGATCAACACCATCGGCTGGGGCTCGCTGGCTGCGGTGCTGCTGCTGGTGTGGCTGGCGTTCCGTTCGCTGCGCCCGATCCTGCTGGTGGCGATGTCGCTGCTGGTCGGCTGCGGCGTGGCGTTGGCCGTGACCGTGCTGGTGTTCGGCAAGGTGCATCTGCTGACGCTGGTGTTCGGTGCCTCGCTGGTGGGCGTGGCCGAAGACTATGGCATCCACTGGTTCGCCTCGCGCCAGGCAGCGCCGCGGCAGAGTCGCTGGTCCCTGCTGCGCCATCTGCTGCCCGGCCTGTGGCTGGCGCTGCTGACCAGCGCCCTGGCCTATCTGGCGCTGGCGGTCACCCCGTTCCCCGGGCTGCGCCAGATGGCACTGTTCTCGGTGGTCGGGCTGGCGGCTGCGTTCGTCACGGTGATCCTGTGGTTCCCGTGGCTGGATGGTGGAACGGTACGCCAGACGCGTTTCTCGCATTGGCTGGGCAACACGCTGCAGCGCTGGCCGCGGCTGCGCGGCCGGTCGCTGGGCGGTGTGATCGCGGTGCTGTTGCTGTTCTCCGCCGGAGGCATGCTGTTCCTGCACGTGGATGATGACCTGCGCAGCCTGCAGTCTTCGCCACCGGCGCTGATGGAACAGCAGATCCGGATTTCGCGCCTGCTCGGCATGCCCAGCCCGGCGCAGTTTTTCCTGGTGCAGGGCGCCGATGCCGGTCAGCTGCTGCAGCGCGAAGAAGCCTTGACCGTGCGCCTGCGCGCGCTGGAAGGGCAAGGCCGCATCGGCAGCCACCGCGCGCTGAGTGACTGGTTGCCGTCTCCGTCGCAGCAGGATGCCGATGCCCGGCTGGCCGCGCAGGCCGAGTCGGCCGTGCTGCAGGCGGTCGGCGCGGTCAGTGGCGAGGCGCTGCAGCGACCGGCATTCGCCCGCACCCCGATCGACCTGCAGGCCTTCCTCGCTTCGCCGGCCTCGGCACCGTTCCGTTCGTTGTGGATCGGCGCACTGGGCGAGGGCGTGGCCAGCGTGGTGCTGGTCGATGACCTGTCGCAGCCACGTGCGTTGGCCGACCTCGACCAGGCCGGCGCCGGACTGCCCGGCGTGCGCTGGGTCGACCGCACCGCCGATTTCTCGCGCCTGCTGGGGCATTACCGCAAGCTGATGAGCGGCATGCTGCTGGCGGGTATCGCGCTGGTGTTCGCCGCGTTGTGGTGGCGCTACCGCCGTCATGCCTGGCGGGTGATCGTGCCCACCCTGCTCGCCGGCAGCCTGACGCTTGCCGTGCTGGCCCTGCTTGGTCATCCGCTGCAGTTGTTCAACGTGCTGGCATTGATGCTGCTGCTGGGCATGGGCATCGACTACGGCATCTTCCTGCTGGAACACCGTGGCGATCCCAGCGCCTGGGTCGCGGTGTGCGTGGGTGCGGCCAGTACCTGGCTTTCGTTCGGCCTGCTCGGGCTTTCCAACACCCCGGCGCTGCGCGCCTTCGGCATGACCCTGCTGCTCGGCATCGGCCTGGTATGGCTGCTGTCGCCGCTGTTCCGCCCCGCACCGCCTACAACGACAGGAACCCCGTGACATGAGCCGCCTGCTGCCTGCGATCCTGCTCACCCTGTTGCTCGCCGCCTGCGGCGGCCGGCCGGTGCGCTCCGATGCGGCGCTGCCGCCGCTGCGCCTGTCACCGGCCAGCCTTCAGGGAACGCTCGCTTTGCAGCAACAGCTGCATTTCCGCTTCGGTCGCGCCGAACGCGACCTGGATGCGCTGCTTGAAGCCGATGCCGACCAGGTGCAGCTGCTGGTGCAGGCAATGGGCCAGACCGGCTTCCGCGTGCAGTGGGATGGACAGAACCTGCAGGAACAGCGCGCTGCCTGGTTGCCCAGGCAGGTACGTGCCGAGCGCGTGCTGGACGACCTGCAGTTCGCGCTGTGGCCGACCACGGCGATTGCCGCGGTGCTCACCGACGGCTGGCAGGTGGTCGACGATGGCCGCGTGCGCCGGCTGCAGCGTAGCGGGGTCGAGGCCCTGCGGCTGCAGCGCAACGACGATGGCAGCCTGCAGCTGGACAACCGCATCGAAGGCTATTCGCTGACCATCCGTTCGGTGCCTACCGGCGAGCAAGCCCCATGAGCGCGCCGGTTTTCCTCAACGACATGGGCATCGTCTGCGCGCTCGGCGCCGGCCGCGCGCCGGTCGCCGCCGGCCTGTTCGCCGACCACCCCGGTGGGCTGAGCGACTGCGACGACGTGCTGCCCGGACGCACCCTGGCGCTGGGTCGGGTGCAGGCCACGCTGCCGGATCTGTCGGCGCTGCCCACCGCGCTGCGCGGCCGCAACAATGCCTTGCTGGACCTTGCGCTGGAACAGATCGCCCCCGCCGTACAGGCCGCCATCGAGCGTTACGGTGCCGGGCGGGTCGCGGTGGTCATCGGTACCAGCACCTCCGGCATCGGCGAAACCGAGCCGGCCCTGCGTGCGCGCGAGGAGAGCGGTCGCTGGCCGGACAGCTTCGCCTATGGCCAGCAGGAGATGGGCAGCGCGGCGGCATTCGTGCGCCATCGCAGCGGTGCAACGGGACCGGCGTGGACGCTGTCCACTGCCTGCTCTTCAGGCGCCAAGGCGATGGCTTCGGCGGCGCGCCTGCTGCGCGCCGGCATCGTCGAGGCGGTGATCGCCGGCGGTGCCGATTCGCTCTGCCGTTTCACCGTGGCCGGTTTCAACGCGCTGGAATCGATCTCCGCCACCCGCTGCCTTCCGTTCTCGGCAACGCGGGCGGGCATCAACATCGGCGAAGGGGCCGCGCTGTTCCTGCTGACCCGCGAGCCGGGTCCGGTACAGCTTGCCGGCTGGGGCGAAAGCTCGGACGCCCACCACATGTCCGCCCCTGAACCGAGTGGTGCCGGTGCCATCGCGGCGATGCGCGAGGCGCTGGAGCGCGCGGGCTGGGCATCGACGGACGTGGACTACATCAACCTGCATGGTACGGCCACCCGCCACAACGATGCGATGGAATCGCGTGCGGTACACGCAGTGCTGGGCGGGCAGGTCGCGGCCAGTTCCACCAAGCCGCTGACCGGCCACGCACTGGGCGCGTCCGGGGCGATCGAAGCGGCGCTGTGCTGGATCGCGCTGGCGGACAATCCCGCCCACCGCCTGCCGCCGCACTGGTGGGATGGCAAGCCTGATCCGGAGCTGCCCGCGCTGGCCCTGGTGGCGCCGGGCACCGTGGCGGCCGGCCCCCTGCAGCGCCTCCTCAGCAGTTCGTTCGCCTTTGGTGGCAGCAATGCCGTGCTGGCCCTGCAGCGGACGCCCGGCGCATGACGATCCATCCGATCCAGGACGTAGTGCCGCACCGTGGCAGTGCCCTGCTGCTGGAGCAGGTGCTGCGCTGGGACGAGGACAGCATCGAGGTGGCGCTGGTGGTGCCGGCCTCGGGCCTGTTCAACCAGGCCGACGGCGTGCCCGCCTGGATCGGCATCGAGTACATGGCACAGGCCATCGCGGCGTGGGCGGGCTGCCGCGCGCGGCGTGACGGTCGCCCGCCGCGGATCGGCTTCCTGCTTGGCAGTCGCCGCTACAGCAGCCAGGTTTCCGTGTTCCCGGCGGGTACCGCGCTGGTGGTCCACGCGCGGCGCGAACTGATGGGTGACAATGGCCTGGGAATGTTCGCCTGCCGTATCAGTGCGGGCACCGAGACATGGGTCGATGCCAACGTATCGGTGTTCGAACCGGCCGATGCGCAGGCTTACCTGGAGAGTGGAAACGCATGACAGCCAATCTTGCCGTGCTGGTGACCGGTGCAAGCCGCGGCATCGGCCGCGCGATCGCCCTGCGCGCTGCCCGCGATGGCTTCGATGTGGCCGTGCACTGCCGGAGCCGCATCGACGAAGCGCAGGCCGTGGTCGCGGAGATCATCGCGATGGGCCGGCAGGCGCGCGTACTGGCCTTCGACATCAGTGACCGCGCCGCCGCGCGCACCGTGCTGGAAGCCGACGTGGCCGCCCATGGCGCGTACTACGGCGTGGTGTGCAATGCCGGCATCGCCCGCGACGGGGCCTTCCCCGCGCTCAGCGAAGCGGACTGGGACCAAGTGCTGCATACCAACCTGGATGGG
>Ga0265780_10005439_pt1 | contig 16155 bp, 21 predicted proteins | sample P1T30metagenome_FD_192432 | JGI IMG/M metagenome (GOLD analysis project Ga0265780, IMG submission 192432) | Plant litter microbial communities from East Loma Ridge, Irvine, California - P1 T30 | ecosystem: Environmental > Terrestrial > Plant litter > Unclassified | place: USA: California... | reverse complement strand
TTGTAGATACAGGATTTCCGTACGGAAATCCGTAATTCAAATAAGCATAAATTGATTTAGTTTCTTTTCAGTCCTGAAAAAGAGTTGTTTGTAAATAAAGAAAGCGTGAGGACTACTAACTTATTCTATCAGGTAGGTTCTGGTAAACCTTGGAGTCGAATAAGCAGCAGACCCCCACGCCATATAGATATGAAATGAGAGTTGCTAACATATTCCCTCCAATTAAATGTACCAGATTTACCTGAGGAATGTCGTTAGACAAGCGTTCTATGTGTTCGAAAATGTCTTATTAGTATTTCATATATCCGTAATATTTAACAAATATAAAGAGTTTTTTCAAAGTTGAAAACATCATGTGTTTTTTAGCGCAACATTAGCACTTCAATCCTATAATACCATGATTTTACGGATACCATTCTTCTAACAGTAGAAGATATGAATATTTTTAATGAGCTTAAAATCAAATCATTAAAACAATTGATTTTAGCATTTTCGACTGAACATACATGTATTAATTTTTTAGAAAAGATTTTTTGGGGTGGAAATCCAGTTTTACCTTTTAATAAAAGTTCAAAGGTTTATAAGTGTAAAGGGAATAGATACAAGTGTAAAAACACAGGAAAATATTTTACGATAAGAAATATTGGAATTTTTAAGAACTCAAACCTTAAACTTCAAGATTGGTTTATAGCTATATGGTTATTCACAAGTCACAAAGGTGGTCTATCATCAATGCAATTACAAAGAGAGCTTAATTTGACACAGAAAACAACATGGTTTATTTTGAAAAGATTAAGAGAATGTTCCAAATTTGAAAATCAACATTTTTTATCTGGAGAAGTCGAAATTGATGAAACTTATGTAGGTGGAAAAAATAAAAATCGTCACGCAGATAAAAAAGTGAAACATTCTCAAGGACGTAGTTTTAAAGATAAAGTTCCTGTTTTAGGAATGATAGAACGAAAAGGAAAAATTGTTGCTCATGTAGTTGAATCTGTAAGCGCTGAACAATTAGAGCCTAGAATATTAGAAACAATAAACTTATTTAATACTGTTTACACAGATGAATGGAAGGCATATAACGATCTACATAAATATTATAATCATTCAATTGTAAATCATGGTAAGAAAGAATATGTGAATGGAAATACAAGCACAAATTGCATTGAGAATTTTTGGGGGAATTTAAAACGTGGAATTATTGGTGTATATAGAGTTGTTTCAAGAAAACATCTACAGAAATATATTTGTGAATTTGTATTTAGACACAGCACAAGAAAGATGAGCCCTAGTGAAAGATTCTTACACTTAATTTCAAATATTAAAGGATGTAGTTTGACTTATAAAAGATTAATGACAAAATAAAATTATACGTCAAGTATTGACGTTATCGTAATTTAAATTTGGGTAAGAAAAATCTAAAAACAATCAATTATGCTCTACAAACCTATAAAAAGAATGAAAAATATCATGAAAAGATTACAAAATGTTATAAAAAAACTTGTAATGGAATAAAAATTGATTATTTTTGCAAACGTAACCGAGTATAAATAACCAAATAAAATAACAGATATGTCAACTAAGAAAAATGATATGGATCTTATTCTTACATATATGAAGAATAATAACATAGAGTTGACGATTGACAACAATCCAACTCAAGAAAAGATTGATAGAATCTTAAATTCTATCAGGAAAAAGCCGCAAGTGTTTAAAGAAACAATTGATAATTATAATCGAAAACTGAATAATGCCAATTGTTTATAAAGACGAATTTGCTGGAGCACAATTTTATACAATAAAAACAGATAATAAAGTTCCCTATCAAGTCACATTTGATAGGGACTTAAATTATAATAGGGTTAGTGTACACTTAGTACCATTGATAGATCCTGAAGATGATAAATGCGACCATCAATTAAAAAGAGATGTTTGTGAATGTATTATTGATTACTTTAATGTAAATGATACAATTATGAATATTTATTTTGAACTGGAATTAAATTATGAAAGAAATAATGCAAGATTATATAAATTTTTAAAATGGGGAGAAGCTCATAAAGAACAATTTAGTATTTCTGCAGATGTAACAATAATTAATTATGTTCATTATGCTGATGTAACAATATCTCGATTATAAAAAGACTGATTCTTAAATCAGTCTTTTATTTGTAAAGTCTTTCCTTATGTACAAACAATGTTGATAACTAAATAAATCATATATTTAAAGTTTAATAATATTTCATAATTTTGGGTTAAATATAAAATATAAAATATGGCAAAATCAAATTTTGAAATAGGAGACATAGTTACTCTTAAATCTGGTGGTCCTAAAATGACAATTAAAGAAATAAAAACAAGAGAGTTTTTGTTTGCTGGTGGTTCAAATGAATTAGACGTTAATAAAATAAAAACTCAATGGTTTGAAGGTTCAGAAATAAAATCGGGAGAATTTAGTGAACCTCAATTGGAATTATCAAAATAATATCATTTTCTTAATTATAACAAAAAGAGTCCGTCTCACAACTAGTGAAAACGGACTTTTTTTATGATTTTTCTCGACCTCCTGTCGGAGAATGATTTTCATACAGTCGATTCTCAACACACATCATTGAGTTGTGAGACCTACTCTTTTTGTTGGTGTAAGATAGTATGTAAGTGCCTATTATTTATATCTATTGCCTTTTAACCTATTCATAATTACTTGATCAAGTTCACAAATAACTTTACTATTTATTTTTCTTACTTGCCTCAAATCCATCCTTAAATCTCAGAAAATCTTCTGCATTCTTAGGATTGTTCTTGATCCATAATTGCATAATCTGAGTGTTTTCGCTTAAGATTATAATCTCATTTTCATCGTAGATTTTTTTTCCTTCTTCAGCAATTTCTTTTAAAATATCTTGCCGAAGTTCACTTTTGGCTTTGATGCTTTCTTTATACCAATTAGTTGCGAAATTGATAGAAATAACCAACACCAAAACTGAGAAAATTGCAACTCCAATTCCGCTCCAAATAAATTTTTCCATCCTTTTTGCTGGTTTTTCAAAACTTTGCAAAAAATCGCTGGTTTTCTGTGAAATGACGGCTCCCATTATGCTGGCAACATCTGTTAAATATTGACTCCTTGAAAGTTGTTCTTTTTCATAAAAAGCCAATACCTCATTAGGAATTTCTTTTATTACTTCAAGATCTAATTGCATTTGACCAATTGCCAATACCAAATCTTCAACATCCGCTTTTACTTCTGCATTAGATTTCTTATTTTCCAAATTTGAGGTAATGTTGTTTTCATTAGATTTTATCACATTTTCCAAAAGCTCCATTCCGTTACTTTTAGATTCTTCATTTTCATTTTCCATATTGATTTTTTTAAAATTTTTGATTAACGTCTTAATTTTCGTTTCTTTTTCCAGAGTTCATCTTCGTCCTGAGAAACATAGGTTGGTTTAAGGAAGTCACCTAGTAATCCACCTGCAATTTCTATTAAGCTTTCATTTATTTCTGATTTCAAATAATCACTTACATCATTTTTTATACTACTTTGACTTAATGATGTTACGAGAGAACCAACATCAGAATCTATTGCCGACAGAGAGAATCCGACATTTTTCCGAAAAAAGAATCCGTTTTTCTCTTGACTACTATCAATTCTATTTATCCATAAATCTTGAATTTCATTTTTTTGACCGGCTTTAAATTCTCCCTTGTATTGAATCTTTACAAAAAATCCCTTTTGTTGAAGATTTTCCCTAAACTCCTTTAAGTTGTTAGCGTTTTTTTGTGCTTCCCTGACCACTCTTTTCATTTTAAATACAGATTTGATCTCAGAAATTTTTAGCTGATTTGAGATTTCAGACAATTTGTAACCAGCTTTATAAATTCTTTCTGTCTGAAAATTTTTGTCTTTTTCCATCACAATTCGCATTCCCGAAATCCCGTCCCTGACATTTGAAGACAATTGAACTTCAAAACCTTTTTTCTTCATTTCTGAGATGAGATTATCAAAATTATCTTCTGACCTAATGGCTTGGGTCAAGCTTTTAAGCATCTCAGCTTTTTTCTGAATTCCAATTTCTATATCAGTCAACAATCCTTTTTCTTTACAAACTTTTCGAACAGCTTCTCCAAATCTCTTTCCGATATCATGCGCTTTCACGGTGCACTTTCCCGAAATATCAATCCTGTTGACAACAAAATGGATATGCTTATGTTTTGTACTATTATGAATATCCAATCGGTATTGATTTTTATCCGTCACACCTACGTTTACAAGAGCTTCCATCGCAATTTGTTTTAATTCTTCGTTCTTCAATTTTCTCCCGATCTCGTCCGGTTGAGAAATATAGCCGGTCAATGCCCATTTCTCTACTTTAGGGTTTCGATTAGCTACGGTTTTCATTTCGTGAAATTGACCTTCAGCCGTATCACTCAAAAGACAATTAGAAGCAACCATTTCTGCTGTTCCTTTGTCATTGCCATTATATTCCAAAGCAATTTTTGTAATGGTTCTTGTGGTTGCAGAATTATTCATTTTTCTGAGTTTTTGAATATAAATATTGATGAATCAATTCAATCAGCTTTTCAATTCTAATTACAATTTCCTTTTTATTTTCAAAAACATTCCATTCACGATTTCGTAAAAGATTGCTTATTTTTTTGAAATGCGTTCCATATTCAAGTAAGACCTCATCAGTTTGAAATTCATTAATTTTTAGTTCTTTTTCAAACAAAATATTCCTGATGTAAGTAGACAATTTTAGCGGATATTTTTCTTGTTTTTGAATGAGAATTTCATATTCTGAATGTGTCATTCTTATCGAAATAACCTTATCCAGCTTTTTATTTTCTTTGGTCTTCAAACCACCTTTTCTGCCCAGCTCCTGAAAATGTTTTTTTCTCTTTTCCTGAGCAATTTTGGCTTCGTTTTCTTTGCTGGCTTGGCTTATAAATTCTTGTAAAAAGTCATTTTGCATTTCGTTAATTTTAGCGTGTTTAAAACATTTCTGACGATAGGAAGAAATCAAAAATCCCAATTTTGCAATCAGCGGACACGCTTATTGTAAACTTTGGGTACTTTTTGCACTAACTACCCACCATATTTTACCTATGCTTATTTTACCTAGGTTAGTCTCTGAATACCTGTATCTATTTTACGTACGTATTTAAAAGACAAACTTGTGTTATTTTACTTACCTTCTTCTAAGATTCACTTGTCTCACATTTGATGGTTTTTTGTGAACCAACCATTCATTCAGGTCTTTAAAATCTGAATACAAAATCCGACAGTCTTCTGCGTTTTTGTTGTCACTTTTAATAATTTCAACCGCACGATTTCCTGCTTCATCATTGTCAAAATAAAGCTCAATATTTTCATAATTTTCAAGTGAGTTTTTAATGTTGGAAATCATCGAAACGGAATTCAAAATGATGTAATCCGAAGGTTCTTTTTCTAAAAATTTCTCTACATTTTTAAATGAAAGAAAATCGAAAAAACCTTCGAAAACTCGGAGCGAATCCGAACTGTTGTTTATGGATGAAATATCCTTTTTACCCAAACAAATTTTTGAATATTTATTACGAATTTCATAACCTCCGGAATCGTTCTTGAAACCAATTCCGAAATAGTTTTTGTCATTCATTCGGTAATGAACTTCTTTTAAAAATTCGATTTGACTTTCTACTTTTCTTTCATTTAAATATTCTAAAAGGGCTGGATGTTGAATCTCTTTTGATTCAAGTATCTCATAATTTTTAGTAAGGCCTTGTAACTTATGATCAGGAATTCTTTGCTTTTGAAAAGAAGAAAAATTCTGATCCTCTGCCCAAATTAAAATTTCACTTGCAGTCTTGTTCAGATATTTTTTCAAAAGATCTACGTTAGTTCCGCCGATCCCTTCTGAAAATAGATACCAATAATTTAAACTTTTATTCAATTTAAAAGAGGCTTGGGATTCGGTGGCAAAGGGGTTGAGATACCAAGCTTCTTTTTCATTTTGTTTCGTGGGAAGGTGTCCGAGAGAAAGGAGGACTTCTTCCAACGGGATTGTATTTAATTGTCTACAATTCATAGCTGTAAATTTTCCGTATTTTGAGTAAGATGTTTTTTGTTGAATTGTTGAGTAAATATTGTAACTTATTGATTAAATATAATTTACACACTCAACAAAGTCTCAACAATTCAACAAACTAGAGGTTTTCCGCTCAACAAACATTCAACAAAAAGTTGGGTTTAAAAGTTTGTTGAGGATTTTGTTGAGTTTAAAGTGTTTGATTTTCTATTCATTATCAATCAATTCAACATTTCAACACGTTTATTAAGAATAAAATCCTTTTTAATGGTGAAATAGCGACCAACTGAATTGTTTTGATAGAAAATTCCTGCAAAATCAAGGTCGTATCTGATGTAAGTCAAACCATTATTTTGTGGATTAAATTTCCAAGTTTCCTTTAAAAGATTTCGAATATCATTTCTTGTCCAGTAAGTTGGGCGAAACATCCTATTCATCATATTCAGCAAGTCTTGCGGAACGACATTAATTTCCTCATCATTGTTGCTTTCAAAAAACTCATAAAGCAATTCTATAATTTTAGATTCGAGTTTATTGTTGTTTTTGAAAACTAATTTCTGAAGTGCTTTTGTTCTGATCTCATCTGCAGAAAACCACATTCGTGTTTTCTTCTCCGTTGAAAATGGTCTTTCGATTAGATACTGAAGAAAATAGGGGATTTCGGAAATGAGGTTATTCAAAAATTCAGTGTTTTCGGTTTTGATAGGATTGATTTTTAAAATCCAAAATCGGATTTCGTTTTCATCGATTTGAATAAAATTCTCCTCATTATTGGAACAAAGAATAAACTTGGCAAAAAAATCGATTTCTTCTCTGTCTTTTCCTTTGGCTTCCAACTTATCTTTATTGGTCGTAGATAGATATTTGAGTCTCTCTGTAATTTCTTTTTTATCAAAGAAAACTTCATCGATTGCCACCAACAACATTGCTGCCCAATCGCTGTTGAATTGACTTCCGAACGAATCGCCTTTGATGTACGTCATATTCAATCCGAAAATCTCCCTCAGCCATTTGATAAATGTTGATTTTCCGGTAGCTCGTTCTTTGGACACCAAACATAAAATAGGTAGAATTTGTGTTGGAAATTGCAGGAGAATTTTCAAATAATCCAAGCCCATTTCAAGTTGTTCACCGAAAATGTGCGCTACAAAATTCAAAGAAAATGGAATTTTACATTTCAAATCTTCCGTTTCAGATGAAGGAGCAAATGGAATTTCGTTGTAAATATTATAGAAACCTTGAACGATTTGCTTGTATTCGAGATGATCCGGAATACAACAAAAACCATCAAATTTTGGAACTGTTGAAACATAAGTTTTTCCGTGATCGCTGACGATTGTTTCTCGATTCCAACGAACCAAAACAGAAGTTTTATCTCCCGAAATTAATGGCTTTTCTATTACTTTATAGTAAGTTGTACCAACTCGGATATAGGGAATTTTTTGGCTCATCTTTGTGGATTTTGATTAGAATCCACATTTGCCTTTCTTGAATTTTTCCTGAAATTGGCTTCCGCTTCAGATTGGATTTCTTGTAATGTTTTCTTTTTTCCTTTAGAAATCCAATCCAATAATTCGTCTTCAAAAAAGTAAAGTTTCTTACCATTTTTATAACAGGGAATCAATCGTTTCCGCACAAGAGTATAAACTGTCGGTTTAGCCTTACCTATAATTTGGCAAGCTCCTGCAATACCAATCGGAATTCTTTTTACGGGAATTATCGGAGGTTCTTTCCTTTCTACCAGAAATTTAATTTCGGCTATTTCGCTAACCAGATGCGCAACTGCTCTTGGCAGATTTTCAAATGAAATGTCATTGCTATCCATAACTATTGTTTTTAATTGTTATGGTGCAAAGAAAAAAAGTGATTCCTCTGTGATGGCTATAAACACGCAATCACAGAGGAATCACTTAACATACACTTCATTTTGTGATTTTTTATGTTTTTTGGTGGTCCGCCAAGTCTTCTTGAATTTTAATATTCCCTTTTTTAGGTTCATCTTTCAAATGTGACTTGATACTATCTAAATCAATATCCTCAAGCGAAACAAAAACAGATTTTAATAATTTTGAAATTTCTTCCTGTTTTATTGGTCTAAAATAATTCCAAATATTCCAACCGAAATGATAAAGATCTAGATTTGTTAGTCCTTTGGTTTGGACAGAAATATCGTTAGGAATCTCTTCTTTTTTTGAGTATAAACTTACGGCATTACAAAGTGCATCAAGACCTTCATCTGTTACATATAGCGCAAATTGATTTCGGATATATTCCAGAGCGATTTGTAGTTTTACACTGTCATTTTGTTGCTTTTGTTGAAGTTGAGTTTTTCTTATTGACTCCAGATTTGTAGATTCCGAAGTTTGATTCACAATATTTTCCTCTGAATTTTCGACCAAATACGTTGGTATATTTTCATCAATTATTTGTTCTTGTTGCTTTTCCTTTATATTCTCAAGATTTTCAGTTGGAATAAGATCTTCAGTAGAGTTCTTGGAAGCATTCTTTTTAGGGAAAATCTTTCTGAATAAGATAATTATCCCATCAAGAAATAAAATAATAATTGCAAAAATTAATATGCTTAGTGCTGTAATTGACCAAAATACAATATTTGCGGTGTATTCGTCTCCACCTTTACCAAGAAATGAAATTCTTGCAACTACTCCTACAAATACACATACCAGTAATACGGAGAGGTAAATGACAATATATTCAAAATATTTTAAGTGCATTTTATAAGTTTTTCAAATGAATAGCGGTCGAAGCTTTATTTTTCTTTTCATCAACAACCTTTGCGTAGACCTGTGTTGTTTTTACGTTGGTATGACCTAGCATTTTACTTACTGTGTAAATATCAGTTCCACTCGAAAGTTGAAGCGTTGCAAAAGTATGTCTGAAATTATGAAAGGTTATTTTTTTAGTAATTCCTGCGCTTTCAATCCACTTTTTGAGTGGTCGGGAAATCCAAGCCGGATTAGTCAAATTTTTAAAAATCAAATCAGTTGGCAAACCTACTTCGCCACAAAGTTGTAATGCTTGTTTAGACATCGGCATATATTCTACACCTTTTGTCTTTTTTTGTGTAAAATTTATTTTTGCCTGATCGTTTTCAATACTTATTTCTTTCCAGGTTAGTTTCTGAATATCGGAATGTCGCAGACCTGTTAAAGCTGAAAAAAGTGCTGCACGTTTAAGAACTTCAAGTTCGCACGGCGTTTCAACTAAAGTGTTAAGTTCATCAAGTGTTAAATATTCTCGTCTTGATTCTTCGTGCGGAATCGCTTTTATTTTAGCAGAAATATCAGTCGTAAAATATACATCAATAAAAGCTAGTTTTAATGCAGCTTTGAATACAGAAAAATAAGTTTAAGCCGTATTTTGAGAAATAATCTCTTGCTTATTGCTACCAAGCCCATAAAACAACTATTTTAAGAATAAAAATTAAATTAGACCGAATAAGACATAATAAGACCCAGAAATTCTGCTATTAAGACGTGGTTCAAATGAGATACAAAATCACGACAAAAATCGATTAAAATCAACTATTAAGAAAAAATACAAAAACAAAAAAAATCGCTGTAAACGTTACGTTTACAGCGATTTGCTAATTTATTTCAATCGATGTTAATCGATGATAATTGCTACTTACTTGACCTGTAATAAAAACACTCGTAACTCCCAAGACGGACGTCATCTTGATAGCACCCACGCTTTGGGTAGTATTCATTCCGATGCTTTGGCTTCTGTTCACTCCGATTGTATCCGACTGATCCCTTCCAACGATGGTTGTGATATTTTCTGCCACATTAATGAACATGTTCTTGCAGTTTAATGTCATCGTCTACGGAGCCGTGATATTGATATTACTTCCGGTCTTATCCAGATGAATTTCATTACCCTATTTATCTGTAATGATGATACTTTCATCTTCCTTCAAAACTACTTTATGCCCGCTCCGCGTCATGATTGATTTTACTCTGTTGTCTGCAAAACCGCCAAAGGATATTTGATTATGGAACTTCAGTTTAGAATTTAAGAATATTTTTGATAAAAGGCTCAGATTATAAAATCTAAGCTCTAATTTTTCAACCTAAACAATTAGTTTAACAATACATATTTTACAATGATATTATTTTATATTTATAAACAATGTATCTTTTTTCCTTTCAATAAATGAATAATTAATTCTTTCACCGTGTTGTGACCAAACTGTTTTAACTGTATCCACAGATCTGTTTTTGTAGAGGACTGTCAGATCACTTATTCTATTCTTATTTTTTTAAATTCTGAAAAAACCATTTTTATCAGTCACTGAACAGTTTACTGTACCCATCTCACAGATTTTTACAGTACTGACAGGTTTTTTTTATCTCTGTTGTAAATATAACCTTCATAGAATTTCGGAATATCTTTACAACTGCTTAAAGATGAGATAATAATGACAATATTTAAAAGAAGTATTTTCATAATAGCAGCTAAAAATTCTGTGAAAAAAATGTCTGAATACTTATCATTAGATTGTTTAAACTTTGTACAGTCAGTCCTCAAGCAGGTTTATTTTTGTTTCATAAAAAAAATTTCCGGCTCTGGAATAATGATTTAAAAATGTTCCTCTGCCTTCACCGTAGGTTCTCTAAGTTCGTGCTTAAGGAAACGTTTGGGCAGTTCTGCATACGGGAAAATGAGTAATTCCAGAATGATTTTTTTCATAATATCAGATTTTGGTACAGAGGTGAATTTAGTCAATCTGAAATTTCAGGAATTCAATAAGAAAAATGATGCATCACTTCACTATCATTTTAAAACTTTTTGAAAGCTCTTTTCCTGCAGAAATCTGCACAGAGTAAGTTCCCGTCTGCAGTCTTCCCTGATAACTGAAAGTCTGTCTGGTATCTTTTTTCATTTTTTCAGTATATAACAATCTTCCCGAGAAATCGAATATTTTTAAATCAAAATCTTTCTTTTTTAAAATGTCACCTTCGACGGTAAAAATACCATTGTTTGGATTGTCATAGAGCTGTAAAGTACCTGTCTTTGTCAAATCTTCGACAGATAATCCTTTTATGGTGAATTTAGCTATAAACCCAAAAGGCTGTTGCAATGCAGGATTGAGCATTGTGGGATAAGCTCCGTTGACGGTAGCAATTCCGGATGCTGCACCGGTGCTGCCCCATAAGATGAGCGAACCGTCATTTAACAGTTCGGGATGTATATATTCTCCCAGGAAATTACTACCCTGCCCACCATAATAAGAAGTCCACAATCTGTTTCCAGACGAATCAAACTCGGTGAAGAACATACTCCAGTTGCCCGCATTAGGAATTGTTGTAAGAAATGCTCCCGGAGTCGAAATGTTGTTTGTATTTCCAAACTGATTTCCTGCAAAAATAATTCTGTTTCCAAGAATGGTAAGAGGGGTGGCTCCCAACCAGAACTCGTATCCGTCGCTGCCAAAGTAGGTACTCCAGGTACGGTTCCCATCGTGCGTGAACTTAGTCAGGAACATATCGCCATCGCCCGTTAGCTGCGTTTTGAAAGCTCCGGCTGTAGCATAATAAGCAGGATTCGCAGTATCTTCTGTAAAACCACAGAGATATACCCCTGTTTCGTTAACTTCAATATCCGACATCCCTAATCCAGTGTAGGTATTGGAATTAGAACTTGCATAATAGGTCCCCCAGATTTGCGTACCGGTTACAGCGTTTAGCTTGATAATCATCTGGTTAGCCTGCAAAGAGGGTTGAAAAGTACCTGCAGTTGCAAAATTCCCGGGCATCTGAGGCCTGTATACCACAATAAAATAAAGAGCATCATTATAATATGCTAAATCAGTAATGCCTGTCAGTGAATAGGTACCCCAGGTTTTCTGACCTGCAGCATTGAGCTTCACAATGTAGGAATTTCCATATGTAGTGCCGGAAACAGAGTATGGGATAAAATTTTCCTGAAAAGTTCCTGACGAACCGACGTTGGTAATCTGTTCATTAGTGTAACCCAACAGAAAAACATTATCATTCTCATCAAACCGTAAACTGAAATTTTCCCCCTCACTGTTTGGTAAGTATGTGGTCCAGAGGAGATTTTGATTAGCATCATACTTACTCAGGGTATATGTTTTTGTTTCGGATATATTGGTAGGCTGTGAAAGCCAGACCCCCGAAGTAGCCAGGTTGAGCACAATACCGGGCTTCATCGATAAAATATACTTACTGTCGTTTCCGTCTATACCAAGAAGACGGTTGTACATCGTGGTATTTATATCATTCTCATAGCTGCCGGTAAGCATTTGCCCATTAGATGAAAATTTTGCCGAGTAGTTACTGCTGTTGAGAGAAGTATCGGGCAAAGTTCCACCTGGTGCAAACTGGCTGTAATATGCTGATGTGTAGCCGCTTTGAAAACCTGTATTCCCATTAACGTATATGCTATTCTGACTGTCGGTAAAAAAAGAATTTCCCTCAATGTAATAATGATCTAAAAGTGTTCCTGTGCCTCCAACGTAAGTTCCCCATGCTCTGTCGTAAGGAAATGATTGGGCAGATACACAGACGACCAGGAAATTCAGAATAATTTTAAATAGCTTCATTACAATCAATATATCTGCACATAAGTATACGTAATTCCACCTGAACTGATGTTAAACCATTCTGCATCAGAATTAGTGCCAGAATCATAAAAAATTGGTGTAGTTCCACATGTTCCAATTTCTAAATAAAGGTCATCAACTGTCGAGTTGTTCCCAGTATGAGTAAGAAATGAAAAGTATGACCAATTGGTATTTAATGCTATCGCACCACCAGTAGCTAAACTAAAATTGCTCCATAATCTATTCTGCCCATTTGCATTTGGCAAAGTCCTAACAAACCAGTAATCAAATGGTACTGATGAAGTAATTACTGACGCGTAAGTTGGATACGCAACCACAAATGGATTAGTTGTAGAACTAGCTGCTGGTATAGTCAGATTTAAATTGCCTGTATATGGATTTGATCCAAGTGTGGGATGGCAATTACCAGCAAGACCTGATGCTCCAAATCGTGTATTTAGCTGATAAGGAGAATAATTGTTTATGATTAATGATGTCGTTTGTGAAAAAAGAAAATGTCCTAATGAAATTAAAAATAATAAAAATAGTTTTCTCATATCAAATAGATTTATAGGTGTGAATTAGTATATTTAAAGCCCTGATATTATATGTGAATATATGGTAATAGTTTAATAAATGTTAATATAAGTGAAGTTTTGTCCACTTGATGAAGTAATTTTAAACATTTCTGCATCTCCATTTGGTGTAGAGATATAATTTGATCCAGCAAAACAAGATCCTGAATAATCATCCAAATTCCCATTGAAGGATACTTGATTATTAGTTCCTGCGTAATACATTTGAAATTTACTGTGTCTCCAATCAGTTGATGATGAAAGTACTCCACTCGGAAGTAATGATGGATGATTGTAATTTCTAGTTCCACCTACTCCGGCTCCTGAAGTTTGAACATAAAATGTTGATATCGGATATAAAACAACTGGATTCGTTACTCCCGAAGTATAGTACTTCGGATAATAAGCGTTTAGACCATTTATATCGTTTGAATTAGCAGGAACAATTAATAGTGATGGAGATGCTGTATTGGTTCCAATCTCAACCATTGGATAACAGGATGTGGCTGGAGTTGCCGTAATATTTCCATGGTAATCGTAATTTGAATAATTATTAATAATCAAACTACTTTGTTGTGCCGAATAATAATTTGCTAAAACTACTCCTAATGTTAATACAAGTTTCTTCATAGGTAATTATAGTTTTAGTTTTTCTTTGATTTCAGCATTCTTTTTAATATTGATTTCAGTTGCCCAAATTATAATTGCGCCGGCTTCGCCACGAGTTTTGCTCTCAATATCAGCATCCGTGAAACCCTCTGATTTAATCAACTCTAAAGAACTCGGAATAAGTATTTGTTTCCTTCTGTCGCTTAATTCAGATGAGCCACCTTTTAACTCTTCTTCTGTAGGTCGGTTTTCTGGGTTTCCTAGACTTCTCATTGCTTTACCAAAGTTTTTCATTTGTTCTGTTCTTAAAGACTCGACAGTTTCTGAAGTAGTACTCTCAGCAGTACATGCTGATAGCGATAATAATGCTAGTACAGCATAAGTGATAATCTGTTTTTTCATAGTAATTTTTGTATAATTTGCTTTTACGATTGAAAGATAATAAAAATTAATCACAACAAACAGATTTTTATTATGATTTCTCTATTTCACAATACTGATATGAGAATTTAAAGACTAAAAAAATGCATGCCGGTGATTTATTGAGATGAGATGCAATTGATGAATTCCCGATATGAATACGGATAATGATCAAAAGACTACAATGATTCTGACCTGATAATACCTGATCTAATTATATCAGATTTCTTAAATTTTGATACATCACACTTTTTTATTTTATACCCATTCTTTCTGATAAATATAAAATGACTTAATTTCTGAATTTTCCTTTTTGATTCCTGAGAATCATCTACTTCAATTGTAGGGAAAATAAACTGACCATTAATTCCACTGACAATATGTCTCGGACTGAGAACATCTGAAGAATCATAGTAAATATGTATCTGGGACAGTGGTTTATTCTCAGGATCTTTTAGTAGTCCAACAACAAGTTGTCGATAGACTATCTTTTTTGAGCAAGACTAATTTATAAAAGTAATAAAGACTATACCGGTAATCAGGCAAAAATAAGTTTTGACGCTTACCATCATTTTATTTTTCTTTCAGTTAAAAGTTCTGTAAGTTTTAGAATCCTTCCCGCCATCACAACAATCTCAGGTAAACTGGTACTCTGAAACAGCGTACTTCCATTTTCATTTAAAATTTGAAATTCCAAAAAATCTATATTTCCAAGCATTAATGAGTAGTTAAAAGCAAAATTGGCATTTTCATCATTTCATTCAAAATCTGTCAGCTTTAAACCTTTCTTTTTGATAATAGAATTTCTTGCTTTTTTTTCAAAATAAATATCTCCTCTCCTTTAAACAGTTTCTCTTGCCGTTCACCATTTTGAATCTGTACTGAAGAAATTGTATCTTTGTTCTACAAAATCTGCAATATCAAAATGCGATGTGCTTTTATCCGTAAAAACAATACTTTGGTTGTCAATAGATTCTTGGATCGTTTCGTTAATTTCTTCTGAATCATGCCCTTGCAAAACCCTGGCTTTAAAGTAGCGAACTTGCTTTTCTTTTTTACCTGTTTCTAAGTTTTCTAGTAGGGTACTTTCCAATAATGTTCTTCACCATTACATTTTGCGCAAATAACACCCTGCAAATCTCTCTGTTCTTTGAAGTGAGTTCTGCAATCTTCTTCTGTTCCAAAATGAGCTGTACAACTAAATAAATTCATCGTTAGTTATTTGATTAACAAAAAGATAGTGAATTTTAGGCAATTTTACGGATATTCACTATGATGCTCGTCATTTTTATAGAATTTAGCATCTAGATCTTAGATTTAGAACATTCTATCAATGCCAAAAGTATAACAGAAAAATGATGTTAAGTAAGATTTAAATAAATAGTTTAATAATGATAATAAAGATTCTTACATAGCTATGATAAAGTTTTAACACATATATGCCAATATTTCAAAGTAATTTAATCAACATGATTGAAGATATTTTTGTAGCAAGGAATTTTTCTTTCTCGTACCAAAGTATAAACGGTAGGTTTAGCTTTTCCGATAAGTTGGCAAGCCTCGACAATATCAATAGGAATTCTTTTTACTGGAATAATTGGAAGTTCTTTTCTTTCTAGCAAAGATTTAATGTCGGCTACTTCGATTAGCAGATGTGCTATTGCCCGTGGAAGGTTTTCAAATGAAATGTCATTGCTATCCATAACTATTGTTTTTAATTGTTATGGTGCAAAGAAAAAAAGTGATTCCTCTGTGATGGCTATAAACACGCAATCACAGAGGAATCACTTTATATACACTTCATTTTGTGATTTTTTATTTTTTTTGGTAGTCTGTCAAGTCTTCTTGAATTCTGATGATGCCTTTTTGAGGTTCATCTTTCAAATGTGACTTG
>Ga0265780_10005438_pt1 | contig 16156 bp, 12 predicted proteins | sample P1T30metagenome_FD_192432 | JGI IMG/M metagenome (GOLD analysis project Ga0265780, IMG submission 192432) | Plant litter microbial communities from East Loma Ridge, Irvine, California - P1 T30 | ecosystem: Environmental > Terrestrial > Plant litter > Unclassified | place: USA: California... | reverse complement strand
CACATCCTTCTGGCCGGTGAATTTGACGGCGTTCGACAGCAGGTTGTACAGCGCCTGGTACAGGAATGCCGGGTCGCCCGTCACCTCGGGCAACTGGCCGATCTGCCACTCGACGCGGCGGTTGCCCAGGTCGGGCAGCAGTTTTTGCATGCAGGCCCGCACCAGTTCGCGCATGTCGATCGTGGCGGGACGCAGGGACGCGCGCCCCATCTGCGAAAAGCTGAGCAGGTCGTCGACGAGCTTGCCGGCCAGGCGCGCCGAGTCCTTGATGTTTTTCAGGAAACGCTGGCGCCGGGTCGCATCCTCGGTGCCGCTCGACTCCAGCAGCAGATCGGAAAAGCCGACGATATGGCGCAGCGGCGCGCGCAGGTCGTGGGACACCGAATACGAAAAGGCTTCGAGTTCCTTGTTGGCGCGGCCGAGCTCCTCGGCCAGCTCGGCCATCTGCTCGGCGCGTTCGAGCGCGATGCCGAGCAGGGCGCTGCGGAACTCGAACGCCAGCTCGATTTCGGCGTCGTGCCAGGGACGGCTGTGGCCATGAATGGTTTCGCGCCAGGCGGCAAAGCTGGTGCGCGGCGACAGCTGGCCCGGTACCGCGGACGTGGCCGACTGCATCTCCTTTTCGTGCGGATTGCCGGCCCAGTCGATGCTGTAGACCTGCTCGGGGCGGAACCACAGCAGGTAATGCTTGTGGATCTTCGAGATCGGCATCGACAGCAGGCCGCTGGCATTGCGCGTCATGGCGGCACCGGCGGGATAGACGCGTGCGAGTGCGTCGGTATGGAACACTTCATCCTGGCCGCGCGTTTCCAGCCAGCCGACCAGTTCGCGGACCTGATCCTGCCCGGGGGTGTCGCCGAACGTCATCACCTGGTCGTCGACGACGATCGCCATGCCGTCGGCGCGGGCGAACTGCAGCAGTTCCGGGAACACGTTGCTGAGGTTGTGGATGAAGTCGTGGCTCTGCGTCAGGCCACCCAGCATCGACACCATGATGCGCCGCACTTCGAGGCGGAACTGCAGTTCCTGCGCATCTTCGCGCGCGCCGATGCACAGGGCCAGGATCTGGCCGAGCTGCTCGCACGCGGAGCGCTCTTCGAAGCCGACCGGGCAGGGCGTTTCGTTATGGCAGGAAATCAGGCCCCACAGTTTGCCCTTGACCATCAGCGACACCGACATCGACGCCAGCGTTCCCATATTGCGCATGTACTGCAGGTGCACCGGCGAGACGCTGCGCAGGCTGGCGAACGACAGGTCGTTGGCGGCGCCCGTGACGGGATTCATGGCCGGTACCAGCGGCGACGGCGTGTAATTCGCGTCCTGGATCAGGCGGATACGCGACAGCGCATACAGCTCGCGGGCCTGGCGCGGCACGTCGGAGGCGGGAAAGCGCTGGCCCAGGTAGGAGTGGTAGGACGGGTCGCGCGCCTCGGCCAGCACGTGGCCATGGCCGTCGCGGTCGAACTGGTAAATCATCACGCGCCCGTAACCGGTCACGGCGCGCATGTGGCGCGCCGCCAGCTGCGCCAGCGCGTCGATGCTGGAAACGTCGTTCACTTTCAGCAGGAAGTCGCCCAGCAGCGGATACAGGTGGCGGAAATCGGCGCTGCCGCTGCGCCGCACGGCCTCGAATTCGACGATGGTGACCCCGTCGCAGGCGTGCGCCGACACATCGAAATGATGGGCGTTCGCAAGGGTGATCGTGCCCAGGTAAAACGGTCGCGGCCCCACCGTGCCGGCCGCCAGTTCCGGGCCCAGGCTGGCCAGCGCCTCCGCGCCGATGACGGCGTGCAGGGGCTTGCCGAGCGCGTCCGCGGCAGCGCTGCCGGTCCAGGCCAGCAGGTTTTCGCTGGCCTGCAGGATCGTCAGGTCAGGCGTCAGCGTCAGCAAGAAGCCGTGCGGCTGGATGCTGCCGGGGAACCGGATCGGTTCCCGGTCACAGGACGTCAGGTCGATTGCCGCTGCGTCGGAAAGCGCGTCAAGATTAGTCAAAAGGTGCGGGCGGCAGATTGGGAGAACCATCATTTTAGCGTTATTTCAACGATCCAGACGCAGCGCGCGCGTCGTGCGGCCGATTTTTGAGGATGGCGTTGTATAGTCGCAAGAAATTGCTCAACAGGAGATTGTTTTACATGACGAACCACGCACCTGAAGGCGCCGCCGGCGCACCTGCCGCGGCACCACCCCTGCACATTGCCACGCCCCTGCTGGAATCGCGCGCGCTTCCAGTGCGTCCCGGCCAGGCGGTCTGGCTCAAGATGGAAGCGCTGCAGCCGACCGGCTCGTTCAAGCTGCGCGGCATCGGCCACGCCTGCGCCGAATACCAGCGCCGCGGCGCGAAACGCTTCATTTCCTCATCGGGTGGCAATGCGGGTATTGCCGCGGCTTACAGCGGACGCAAGCTGGGCGTGCCCGTGCTGGTCGTGGTGCCGGAAACCACCAGCGCCCGCGCACGCAGCCTGATCGCGCGCGAAGGCGCCGACATCCTGGTGCATGGCGCATCGTTCCACGAAGCCCATGCCCACGCGCTGGCGCTGGTGGGTGTGGGGGATGCCTTCATTCACCCGTATGACGATCCCTTGCTGTGGGAAGGCCACGCCTCCATGATCGACGAGATTGCCGCGGCGGGTGTGCGCCCCGATGCGGTGGTGCTGTCGGTGGGCGGTGGCGGCTTGCTGTCCGGCGTGATTGCCGGCCTGCGCCGCCAGGGCTGGAACGACGTCCCGGTGATCGCCGTGGAAACCGCGGGCGCCGATGCATTCGCCCAGTCGGTGCTGGCCGGGCGCCAGGTCGAGTTGCCGGTTATTACCAGCATTGCCACTTCTCTGGGGGCACGCAGCATCGCGCCGCACGCGTTGCGCCTGGCGGGCGAGCATCCGGTACGCAGTTATGTCGTCAGTGACAACGATGCCGTGCAAGGATCGATGCGCCTGATGGACGAGCACCGCGTGGTGGCCGAGCCGGCCTGCGGCGCGGCGCTGGCCATTGCCGGCCAGGCCGCGACGGTGCTCAAAGAGTTCGATACCGTGGTGGTGATCGTCTGCGGCGGCGCCACGGCGACCGTGGGCCAGCTGCAGCAGTGGAGCGAGATCGCCGAGCGCAGGCTGGGCCCGCGCGCCGAGGCCTGATTTCACCGCGCTGACGTCGCCTCTTAATTCGCCCCGGTGCTGCCCACGGCGCCACCGGCCGCCGGCTTGGCTTCGGCGGCCGACAGCGCGGCCGTCATCGTGTTCGGCTCGTCGCGCACGCCACGCCAGACCACATTGTCGTCCACCGAGTACAGGGTGCACGGCTGCGCGCTCTTGGCCGAGCAGGTAGCCAGGGCGCGGGCGTCCGGGTCTTCGCCTTCTTCGGTCCAGCACCACTGGCCGCCGGGCGATACGGCAAATGCACGCGGCGTCAGCTTGGTCAGGTACTCGCGATACGCTTCCCGGCCGGAGGCATTCAGGAAGGGCACGGCCTCGATATCGTCCAGCACCGCGAAGTCGGTTTTCGGCGGCGCCGGCTGGTCGGCGAAGTCGTACAGTTTTTCGGTCGGCATGCCGATCTGCTTGAGGAAGCGCTCGGTGTCGGCCATCCACACCTTCTCGCCATCGCGGCTGGCCACCATGCCGTGGGAATCGCGCTTGAAGGCAGGATATTCGACCAGTTTCGCCTTGCCGCCGGCGCCCTCGAACGCCGAGTACAGGCGCGCGGCCACGTCCGGGCCGAACAGCGAATCGTTTTCGCCGTACATCCACAGGCTCGGGATCTTGTTCTTCGCACCGTAATCGGCAAAGGCGGTTTCCAGCGCGCCGCGCCAGTCGCAGCCGTTGCTGTCGTCACGCAGGCCGCCGGCAAAATTGATCAGGCCGCGTACGCCCGGCAAGGTTTCAGTTCCGAGCGCCATCGTCGCCAGGCCGCCATACGACTGGCCGGCCACGATGATGTGCTGGCTGTCGATCCACGGCTGGGTGCGGGCAAAATCGAGCGTGTCGCGCACGTCGTCGGCCTGGGTATAGCCGTTGGCGCGCATGTCGCAGCCATGGTCGATGTAATGGCCGGTGGAGGATGCAAAGCCCTGGCGCATCGGCACCATCACCGCATACCCGCGCTTCACGAAAGCGGCCGCCATATGATAAAAACGGTCGCGCGGCTGCAGGCTCGGGCGGCCGGGATCCTTGCCGTGGTTGATGACGATCAGGGGGAAGGGGCCGCTCCCGTTGGGCTTGAAGACAGTCGTTTCCAGGCGCGCCTCGTGATTGGCGCCGGCAGGCACGAGCATCACGCGTTCATTGATGCGGTAGTCGAGCTGGACAACTTGTTCTTGCGATATCGCAGGCGACAGCGCAAGCAAAGCGACGATGGCGGAAGTGATCTGACGAACGTGTATGCGGCTCATGAACATTAGGAATTCGAATTACTTACAAAAGTAAATTGCCCCTCGGAACAATTTATTCTATGCAGGTAATTTGAGCAGAGCAATACCAGATTTGCCAACATGCGACATAAATCTGCGCGTGTAGATACAATGATCATTAACATCCGGGCATCAGGAAAATCGTCGCTCAGGAGCCTCCGGGATTCCATTTCAATCAAGCTTTGCCCAGGACACTGCATGAGCAAGTACGCGCCGCGCGAGTGGCATCCCAACGAAAAACCGTTGATGCCCGGCTCGCCGTCGACGCCGGAGCATTCCACTCCCCGGCGCTTCGCCTATTTGTTTGTCGGCATCCTGCTCACCCTGACTGGCGGCCTGGGCAATGCGCTGGTGTCCGTCAACCTGGTCAACCTGCAAGGCACGCTGGGCGCGTATTCCACCGAGACCAACTGGCTGCCGGCCGTCTACGTGATGACGAACGCGTCGATGAACTTGCTGCTGGTGAAGTTTCGCCAGCAGTTCGGCTTGCGCCTGTTCACTGAATTCTTCCTGGTGCTGTACGCGCTGGTGACTTTCGGCCACCTGTTCGTCAACGACCTGAGCTCGGCCATTGCGGTGCGCGCGGCGCACGGCATGGTGGGTGCCGCGCTGAGCACGCTCGGCCTGTATTACACCTTGCAAGCTTTCAAAAAAGTGTGGCGCCTTAAGGGCATGGCGCTGTCGCTCGGTGTATCCCAGCTGGCGCTGCCCATTGCGTACATTTTCTCGAGCGACCTGCTCGAATTTGCCGAATGGCGCGGCCTGTACCTGTTCGAACTGGGGCTCACGCTCGTCTCGCTGGGCGCCGTGCTGCTGCTGAAACTGCCGCCGGGCGACCGCTTCAAGGCGTTCCGCGGACTCGACTTCGTCACCTTCGGCCTGTTCGCCCCCGGTATGGCCCTGCTGTGCGCCGCGATCACGTTCGGGCGCATCCTGTGGTGGCGCGAAACGCCGTGGATCGGCGTGACGCTGGCCGCGTCGCTGGTGCTGATCGTGGCGGCCATCGCGGTCGAGCACAACCGCAGTTTTCCTTTACTGAACCTGCGCTGGCTGCGCACGGGAAACATTGCCGCATTGGGACTGTCGCTGCTGCTGGTGCGGGTGGTGCTGTCCGAGCAGAGCGTGGGCGCCGTGGGCTTCCTGCGCGCCATCGGACTGAACAACGACCAGTTGCAGACGCTGTTCGTCGTGGTCCTGCTCGGCAATGTCGCCGGGCTGGTGGTGTCCACCATCACCGTCAACGTCGCGCACCTGCAGGCCCCGCAAATCATCTCGCTGCTGCTGATGGCGCTGGGCGCCTGGCTCGATGCGCACGCCACCAGCCTGACCCGCCCGGAAGAGATGTACTTCAGCCAGTTTTTGCTGGGTTTTGGCGGCGCCCTGTTCCTGGGGCCGGTGGTCATTTCCCTGATCGGGCAGGTGGTCGCCAACCCGGGCAATCTGATCAGCTTTTCCGTGCTGTTCGGCCTGACGCAGAACCTCGGCGGGCTGATTGGCTCATCGGCGCTCGGCACGTTCCAGGTGATGCGCGAAAAATTCCATTCCAGCATCCTGACCGACCATTTGAGTTCGCTCGATCCGCTCGTTGCCGCGCGCATCCAGAGTGGCGCCTCGGCGTATGCCAGGGTCGTGCAGGACCCCGGTGCGCGCACCACGCAGGGACTATCCGTTTTGCAGTCGGCGGTCGCGCGCGAGGCGAATGTGCTGGCGTTTAACGATGTCTTCATGCTCATTTTCGCCATTGCGATGGTCACCGCAGCGTGGATTGGCGTGCACACGCTGTATGGCATGGTCAAGGCCATGCGCGCGCCTGTCCCTGTCCCCGCCGCCGCACCGACCGGCACCGCCGCACCGTTGCCCCGTCTTCCCAGCCCCGAACCCGTGACCGACTGATATGTCCGAAACCCCGAATTACGCCGCCCCCGCCAGTCCTGCCGCCGCTCCCGCAGCCCCGGCAGCCCCGCCAGCCCCTGCCGTGCCGCCGCCACCGAAGCGCCGCATCTGGCCTTCCGTGCTTGCCTTTTCGATGGTGGCGCTGACCGGCGTGCTGATCGTGCTGTACGCCTGGGAGCTGCCGCCGTTTCGCAGCACCATCGAGAGCACCGAGAATGCCCTGGTGCGCGGCCAGGTGACGATCATCAGCCCGCAGTTGAGCGGTTACGTGGTCGAAGTGAATGTGCAGGATTTCCAGCAGGTGCACAAAGGCGATCTGCTGATGCGCATCGACGACCGCATCTATCGCCAGCGCCTCGACCAGGCCAGGGCCCAGCTGGCGACGCAGCAGGCAACGCTGGCGAATAACCCGCAATCGCTGGCCAGCGCCGAAGCGACGGTCGCGCAGAACCAGGCGGCCGTGGCCAACGCCAGGGCCCAGGCGGCTCGCGCGGCGGCCGATTTGCGCCGGGTCGAAGAGCTTGCCGCAGACGGTTCGCTGTCTGCGCGCGAGCGCGATGCCGCCCGGGCGGCGCATGCGCTGGCGTCGAGCGGCACCGCGCAGGCGGCGGCCGCGCTGGAAATTTCACGCCAGTCGCTGCGCACGGTGGGCGTCAACCGCGGCGGCCTGCAGGCTGCGGTCGCCAATGCCGAAGCCGCCGTGCAACTGGCCGAAATCGATTTGTCGAACACGCGCATCCTGGCCCCGCGCGACGGCCAGCTGGGCCAGGTCACGGTGCGCCAGGGCGCGTTCGTCAATGCCGGCGCCCAATTGACGGCGCTGGTGCCGGACCAGATGTGGATCATCGCCAATTTCAAGGAAACCCAGATGGCGAATATCCGCATCGGCCAGCCGGTGCGCTTTACGGTGGACGCGCTCAACAATGCGCGCATGCAGGGACACGTCGAGCGCATCTCGCCGGCGGCGGGTTCCGAGTTTTCCGTCATCACGGCCGATAACGCCACCGGCAACTACGTCAAGATCGCCCAGCGCATTCCGGTGCGGATCACGATCGACCCGAACCAGGAGCTGGCGCGGCGCTTGCGTCCGGGCATGTCGGTGGTGGTCAGCGTGGATACGAAGGTGGCCGGGGCGGTGCGATGAAGCGAGGTGTGTGCGCCAAGGCCGCGCCGCTGGCCGTGTCCCTGGTCCTGTCCGGTTGCGCGATGGGCCCGCAGCCGGCGCCGCCATCGACGCTGCTCACGCCGGCGCAGTGGCGCAGCCCGGCCAATACCGGCAGCGCCGCCGCCGCCCCGGTCGAGCGCGACTGGTGGCGCGCCTTCGGTGACCCGGTGCTCGACACGCTCGTGCGCCAGGCCGAGCGGCAAAACGGCGACATCCGCGTGGCCCTGTCGCGCCTGCAGGAATACCAGGCGCGCGTGCGCATCGCGGCCAGCGCCCAGGCGCCCGGCCTGACGGCCAGCCTGGGCCCGGGCCGGGCGCGCCAGATCGGCCCGTTCGGTACCCCCATCGCGGGCACCTCGATCACCGGCCAGGTGCAGGCCAGCTACGAGCTCGACCTGTTCGGCCGGCTGGAAGCGGCCACGACGGCAGCGCGCTTCGACCTGGCCGCGCAACAGGCATTGATGGCCGCAACCATGCTGGCGGTGGCCGCCAACACGGCGTCGGGTTACCTGAACCTGCGCGGCCTGGACGCCCAGCTGGACCTGGCGCGCGCCACGCTGGCATCGCGCCAGCGCTCATTCGACCTGGCGCGGCGCCAATTCGAGGTGGGCTACAGCTCGCGCCTGGACCAGTCGCAAGCCGAGGCGGAGCTGCACAGCACGGCCGCTGTCGTGCCGCAGCTCGAACGCGCCATTGCCCAGCAGGAAAATGCGCTCGGACTGCTGCTCGGCGCCAGCCCGGGCGCGGTGGCACGCGGCACCAGGCTGCTCGACCTGCGCCCGCCGGCCATCGATGCCGGACTGCCATCCGAACTGCTGCGCCGCCGCCCCGACATCGCGCAGGCTGAAAGTACGCTGGCCGCGCTCGACGCCAGCCTGGCCGCCGCGCGTGACCAGCTGCTGCCATCGATCCGCCTGAGCGCTTCGCTGGGCGTGCAGGCGGGCACTTTGCCAACCCTGCTGCGTTCGCCCACCGAGCTGTGGAGCATTGGCGGCAGCATCCTCGCGCCCATTTTCGACGCCGGCCGCCTGCGCGCCCAGGCCGAGATCGCGGGAACAGTGCGCGACCGCGCCGTGTTCGGCTACGAGACGGTCGTGCGCACCGCCTTTGCCGAAACCGACAACGCCCTCAGTGCCGTGCAGCGGCTGAACGAGCAACTGGTCGAGGCGCAGGCGCGCGCGCTGGCATCGGCCGAAGTGCTGCGCATCGCCCACAACCGCTACGCCAACGGCTACGCTTCCTACCTGGAAGAACTCGACGCCCAGCGCAATGCCTTTGCCGCCGAAAACAATGTGCTGCAACTGCGCGCCAGCCTGCTGGCCGCGCACGTCGACCTGTACCGTGCACTGGGAGGCGGCTGGCGTGCAGGGTGAGGGCGTGACGCCGAAGCGGGCCGTCTGCGCGCGTTGCCTGCGGGCGCAGGCGGCCTGCATCTGCCAGTGGATCACACCGCTCGTGTCTTGCGTCGAGTTGCTGGTGCTGCAGCATCCGCTCGAAGTGGGCAATGCGAAGAACAGCGCGCGCCTGCTGCACCTGAGCGTGGCGCCAAGCGTACTGGAGGTGGGCGAAACATTCGACGCGCCGGCGTTGCGGCATAGGCTGGAGGAGGGCGGCCGCACGCCGGTATTGCTCTATCCGGATACGCCGGGCGACCAATCGCTTGGAATCGCGCCGCCACCGCCGTTCGATCCCGCGTTATTGGTGCAGCCCGGCAAGCTGCGCCTCGTCATCGTCGACGCGACCTGGCGCAAGAGCCGCAAGATGCTGTATATGAATCCGCTGCTGCAGCGGCTGCCGCGTTTTACGTTGCGGGCCATGCCGCCGTCGCATTACCGCATCCGCAAGGCGCATGCGCCGGACCAATTGTCGACGCTGGAAGCGGCTGCGTATGCATTGATGCAGCTTGAGTCCGAACCAGCGCGGTGGCAACGCCTGATCGAGGCGTTCGATGGTTTTGTCGGGCAGCAGCGCAGTTTTATACCCCCTTAAAAAGTCACGATCGGCCACGCGCGGCTGCATTGGTGGTTCGCCTCGAACGCCGTCAATGCCGTCACGCCACCGCCCGACGCCACATCCAGTGCCAGTATCCGGTCCGGCGCGGTGAACGCAGGCCAGGCCGCGGGGACATCGCCGCCAGTGTTGGGGTTGCCGGTCTTGGCGAAATTGGTCCAGTAGCGCGTCATTGCGGTTTGCAGCTGGCGCCGTTCGTCGTTGCCGAGCTCGCCCAGGTTGTACAGATACTGCAGGTCGTACGAGTGCGCCGCGCCCTGCTGGAAGCTCAGGTAGTAGCGGCCGTTCGCGACGCCGACGCTCGGTGGCGCGGTCTGGTCGCGGAATTCGTACATCCAGACCGGCGTACCCTGCGTGTTGACGCGCTGCGACGTGCGCAGCGCAGGGCAGGCGAACCCGAGGTCGGTCGCCAGCGCGGCGGTCGCCAGGCTGGGCTGGATGGCCGGATTGCTGCCATAACTGGCGAGCGGATAGTAGGTGGTGACGATGGCGTTCGCATTGGCGCCGCTGCCGGCCAGCAGGCCGGTGACGGTGGGTGCATAGGCTGCGGCCGGCAGCGCGAAGCTGGTGTTGGCCGGATCGAGATTCGGTGGCGACGCCGCGGCGCGCCGGGCGGCTTCGTTGATCGCAATGTACAGCGCGTATTCGTTTTCATTGGTGCCGTTGACGAACGGCACCTTGATGTTTTCTCCCGCAGCGAAGGTGGCCTTGACCGATTTCGGCAGGACTTTTCCGTCGATCGACGGCACCATGGTCGGGATGGCGGTATTGATCGCGTTCGCCAGGTAGGTGCGGACGACCGCATCCGGCAGGCTGCGCAGGCACGCCGCCGTGACCGCACCCGCGGTGCAGCCGACACCGCTCACGCCCGCATCCCTGGCGGCGTTGAGCGCCGTATCGACGATGGACTGGCTGGTCGCCCCCATCTGCGCCGCCGTCAGCTGGCGGTCATTGCCATAGTTACCGCTTTGCACCATCGCCTTGCTGAACAGCCCCTTCGAACCGGGCGCCGCCAGGTGCGTCATGACGCTGAAACCGCCGGCCGATTCACCGAAGACCGTGACATTGTTCTTGTCGCCGGCGAAGTGGCCGATATTGTCCTGCACCCAGCGCAGGCCTGCCTGCTGGTCCATGATGCCGTAATTGCCGGCAGCGCCATTCACCGCCAGGGCCGGGTGCGCCAGAAAGCCCATGGCGCCCAGCCGGTAGGCCACGTTGACGACGATGACCCCCTTGCTGACCAGCGGCGACGGATCGGCATACACCGTGGTGCCGCCCGTGTTGAAGGCGCCGCCGTGCAGGTTGACCATGACCGGGAACGGCCCGGTGCCGGTGGGGGCGTGCACGTCCAGGTAGAGGCAGTCTTCGCTGTCGCCGGCCAGCCGGAACGGGCTGGCGCTGGTCTGCAGGCATGGCGCCGCCGATGCGGTTTTTTCCAGCCTGCCGGTCCATTTTTGTGCCGGCGCCGGTTCGGCCCAGCGCAAATCACCGACCGGCGGCGCGGCAAACGGAATGCCGAAGTAGCTGCGCATGCCGAGCCGGTCGATGGCCTTGACTTCGCCGCCGGCGGTGAGCGCCACGTTCGGGGCGCTCACCGGTTTGGTGCCATCGTTGAAACCGCAGGCGGCCACCGCCACGGCCAGGCATGCGGCGAACAACAGCTTGATTCGGTGGCGGCGGTTCAACGCTTTTGGTTCCACGGCTGGTCTCCTGTCGAGTTGGCTAACGCAATGTCGCGCAACATGTTGATATTCGGTAAATACAAGTCGATCATAGCTGCTAATCGCGCAGCGATAAAGCGGATTCGGGCCGAGGTAACGCTTGAATTTGTTTTTTGCGCGGCGTAGGATACTGTATAAATGTACAGTAAAGTGAGGCCGTGATGGAACGCAAGGTGGAGCCTTTCAACGATTGGCAAGCCATGGAAGTGGTCCGGCCATTGGCTGCGCGCAAGGGCCGCGGCGCCGTCTCGAACCTCCAGGGACGCTACGAAGCCAACGGCAGGGAAGACGTCGACGATGGCTGGGGCACGCACGAAGACGACGACGGCGACGCCGCGCCGTTCCGTACCCAGGTGACGGATGAAGTGGCCAAAAGCATTCTCAGCCGCAATACGTCGCCGGACATCCCGTTCAATGTCTCGCTGAACCCGTATCGCGGCTGCGAACATGGCTGCATATATTGCTTTGCCCGGCCCACGCACAGTTACCTTGGCCTGTCGCCCGGCCTCGATTTCGAGAGCCGGCTCTATGCCAAGGTGAATGCGGCCGAACTGCTGCGGCGCGAACTGGCCAGGCCTTCCTATGTGCCCGAGCACATCGCCATCGGCGTCAATACCGATGCGTACCAGCCATGCGAGCGCGAACGGCGCATCACGCGCCAGGTGCTGGAAGTGCTCAGCGAATGCCGGCATGCGGTGGGACTGGTCACCAAGTCGGCGCTGATCGAACGCGATATCGACCTGCTCGGGCCCATGGCCGCGCAGGGCCTGGCGTGTGCCGCCATGACCATCACGACGCTCGACCCGGCCATTGCACGCACGCTGGAGCCGCGCGCGGCGGCCCCGGCGCGGCGCCTGCGCACCATCGAGACACTGGCCAGGGCCGGCATCCCGGTCAGTGTCAGCGTGGCGCCCATCATCCCCTTCGTCACCGAGCCGGAAATTGAAAAGATCCTCGAAGCGGCGCGCGACGCCGGCGCGGTCGGCGCCCACTATGTCGTGCTGCGCCTGCCGTGGGAAGTCAATCCCTTGTTCCAGCAGTGGCTGCAGGCCCACTTTCCTGAACGGGCGCAGCGCGTCATGAACCGCGTGCGCGACCTGCGCGGCGGGAAGGATTACGACAGCGATTTCGGCAAGCGCATGCACGGGGAGGGCATCTGGGCAGACCTGATCCGCCAGCGGTTTACCAAAGCCGTCGAGCGGCTGGGCATGGGTGGCCTGCGCAGCCGCTTCGACAAGCTCGACGTGGCCCAGTTCCGGCGCCCACTGGTGGTGCCGCCGTCCGTCGCCCGGAAGGCCTCGAAAGGGGCGGGGCAGCTGGATTTGTTCTAGTCCGGTGCCGGCGCTCGCAACAAGTCGGTCAGGTGGCGCTCGATGGCAAACACGTGCGCATCGGCCTTGCCCATGTCGCGCAAGGCCTGCGCCAGCGCCAGCAGGTAATCGCGGTTCGGCCCGCTCGGGCCGGATGCCGCCGCGATCTGCGCGGCGATCGCGCTGTCCAGCGCCTCGCCCAGGAATGCCGCGTTGTCCGGCGTGGCGATATACACCAGGCCCACCACCGTGCTGCCATCCTCGAAGGTGATGGTCGTGGCCAGGCGCAGGTAGCCATTCTTTTCGCGGTAATCGAGGTGGGCGAATTCTTCCGGCGTCACCAGGTACGCCATGCCGTGGCAGATGACGCCCGGTTCGGGGACGAGGGTGACGACCCGTCCCGGCGCATCCTGCGTGCCGCGGTGGTCGTGCGACCCTTGCCAGAAACGCCGCGACCAGCCCGCAATACTGGCAGCGCGGCGCGCCAGAAATGGAAAATCGGCCTTGAAGATCAGCGAGCCATAGCCGAACAGCCAGACTTCGGCCTGGCCGTCGAATTGCGTCATGCCCTGGTTGATGGCGACCGTGTTGAGTGACATGCACCTGCCCTGATATACGTGGGCATGCATTATATCGAGCGGACGCGACAGGAATGCTGGCGAATGTTCGCGAGCGCACTGTTTTACCGTCCGTCCTCTGGCTCAATGACGATAGCGGCACAGGCCGCACGTTTCGATTGCGAAAAAGCGATTGTATGCTCAAGGGAAATAGTTTTAAATGGCGTCAATTTTAATAAAAAGGAAAGAGACGCCATGAAACTCGCAACACTCAAAACCGGTGGCCGCGATGGCACACTGGTGGTCGTCAGCCGTGACCTGGCGCGGTGTCAGCGCGTGCCGGACATTGCGCCGACACTGCAGGCGGCGCTGGACGACTGGAACCGGAGCGCGCCGCAGCTCGAAGCGGTGTATGCACAACTGAATGCGGCGGGCAGCGCCGGCAACATCAGCGCTGCCGAAACGTTTATCGAAGCCGATTGCCATTCGCCGTTGCCGCGTGCTTACCAGTGGGCCGATGGCTCGGCCTATATCAATCATGTCGAGCTGGTGCGCAAGGCGCGCGGCGCCGAATTGCCGGCATCGTTTTACAGCGATCCGCTGATGTACCAGGGCGGCTCCGACCGCTTCATCGGCCCGCGCGACCCGATCGCCGTACTCGATGAAAGCTGGGGCGTGGACCTCGAGGCGGAAGTGGCCGTGATCACCGGCGACGTGGCCATGGGCGCCGCCAGCGCGGAATGCGCGCAGGCGATCCGCCTGGTCATGCTGGTCAACGATGTGTCGCTGCGCAACCTGATTCCCGGCGAGCTGGCCAAGGGCTTCGGATTCTTCCAGGCCAAGCCGGCCAGTGCATTCTCTCCCGTGGCGGTGACGCCGGACGAGCTCGGCGCGGCGTGGCAGGCGTCGACACTGCATTTGCCGCTGCTGGTGACGCTCAATACGGCCGCTTTCGGCAAGCCGAACGCTGGCGACGACATGACGTTCAACTTTGCGCAACTTGTCGCGCACGCGGCCCGTACGCGCGAACTGGTGGCCGGTACGATCATTGGCTCGGGTACGGTGTCGAACAAGCAAGGCGGCCTGCATGGGTCGAGCATCGCGAACGGCGGGGTCGGTTACTGCTGCCTGGCCGAAGTGCGCATGTATGAAACCATTGAACAGGGCGCGCCGGCCACGCCTTTCCTGCGCTACGGCGACCGCGTGCGCATTGAAATGCTGGACGAGGCAGGCGCCAGCATTTTTGGCGCCATCGACCAGGTCGTGGCTCCCTACAGCCGCCCACATTAACCGGAGGACAGCATGAAGCTTCATACCTATTTCCGCAGCTCTGCCGCATACCGCGTGCGCATTGCATTGAATCTCAAGGGAATCGACTACGAAGCCGTGCCGGTCCACCTGCTTCGCGACGGAGGCCAGCAGAAGCAGCCGGCCTACCGGCACATCAACCCGAGCGGCATGGTGCCGACCTTGCAGGATGAGCGCGGCACGCTGACGCAGTCGATGGCCATTCTCGAGTATCTCGAAGAAACCCATCCCGCCGTGCCGCTGTTGCCGGTCGATCCGCTCGGGCGCGCCCGCGTGCGCGAGCTGGCGCAAATCGTCTCCTGCGACATCCACCCGCTCAACAACCTGCGCGTGATGCACTACCTGGTCGATGAGTTGGGCGTCACCGAGGACGCCAAGAAAACCTGGCTGCGCCACTGGATCATCGAGGGTTTCGCGTCGATGGAAAGCCACCTGGAGCGCCATCCGGGGACCGGCAAATTCTGCCATGGCGAGACGCCGACGATGGCCGATTGTTTTCTCGTTCCGCAGGTTTTCAACGCGCTGCGTTTCGAGATCGATATCGCGCCGTATCCGAATATTGCGCGGATTTACGGCAATTGCATCGCGCTGCCGGCATTTGAAAAAGCCGCGCCTGGCCAGCAGCCGGACGCGGAGTAGTCACCGTTGCGGCGGGCAGCTTATTTCGCGCCTGCCGAAATATCGCGCAACGCGTCGTCCACCTTGCCCGACTGCGTTTTTGCCAGGTCGCCCAGCGATACCATCCCGACCACCTTGTTCGAATCCTGGTCGATGACCGGCACGCGCCGGATCTGCTGGTCGCCCATCGCCGCCAGCACATCGTCGACGCTCTGGTGGGCGTAGCAGGTTGCCGCTTCCGGGCTCATGATATTGCCGACCCGGTCCGATTCCGGATCCTTGCCCTTCGCAATGGAGCGCACCACGATGTCGCGGTCGGTGATCATGCCGACCAGCGCATCGCCGTCCAGCACGGGCAGGGCGCCCACGTCGAACTCTTCCATCAGCTCCGCCGCGCGGCGGATCGTATCGGTCGGGCCGACATATTGCACATCTGAACTCATTATTTCGCGAATGACTGGCATCGAGAATCTCCTGAAGGTTGTTGGTTTGACTTGAGCATGATGCCTTCGATGGCATGGGAATGCCCACGCGCTTGCGCTGGCCCAGCGCCGGCAGCGATGCCGGCGCTGGGCTACAATCCGCGTCTTTCCTTGCACATTGACCATGGCCTCGATTCCACCCTTGCTCCTCGCCGCACTCGACCTGGCCGACCTGTCATGGCGTCCTCATCTGCTCGCCGGGCTGGAGGCCGTCGCTGCGGCCGATCCTGGCTACCTTGTCCACCTTGCCGAGGACGATTTTCTCCCGACCGAAGGCCGCCTGTTCGCCGCTTTTGCCCTGCCGTTGCCGCAGGTGCGCTATGTGCTGGTGGGCGAGGGGCCCTATCCGCGCGCGGCCAGTGCGACCGGGGTGTGTTTCATGGATGGGGCCGTCCGCGACCTGTGGAGTGCCGAAGGCCTGTCAAAACCTGTCAATCGCGCAACTTCCTTGCGCAATTTCATGAAAATGCTGCTGGTCGCGGACGGGCAATTGCAGGCCGGCGCCACTGGCGGCGCCCAGATGGCGCCCGTGGCGGCGCGCGCCCGCAGCGACAGCGCCACCATCCAGACACTGCCGGCGCTGCAGGCGAACCTGACTGCGCAGGGCTTCCTGCTGCTCAACGCCTCCCTGGTATTTCGCACCTCCGTCAAACCGGTCGTCGATGCGCGGGGCTGGCTGCCGTTCCTGCAAGT
>Ga0265780_10005436_pt1 | contig 16158 bp, 21 predicted proteins | sample P1T30metagenome_FD_192432 | JGI IMG/M metagenome (GOLD analysis project Ga0265780, IMG submission 192432) | Plant litter microbial communities from East Loma Ridge, Irvine, California - P1 T30 | ecosystem: Environmental > Terrestrial > Plant litter > Unclassified | place: USA: California... | reverse complement strand
GAAAACCACTGTTGCCCTGGAGGTACTCGATCACACGAAAGACGCTTCGAATAAGAATCAAGGCGCTGGCAACATATAAAACGACAAAGTGGCGCTTCCAGTCGACCATATCGGAAGTTACAAATATGCCGGAATGGGTGAAGCGATAACTTATTGGAAAAGTATAGCCGTTACGAGGAAAAAGCCAAACATGACAATCTGGATAAGCAGACCCGCAATAATGATTTTCTCGCCCATGTGATAAGCTTTAAGGTGCCTGCTGACTGTTCGCCGCCGCCCCAGCTTGAAGGGTGAAAGAGACCACGTCGCTGGTAACGAAAATTCTCGTCACCCAGACTATGGGTATGAGAGATAGTTGCTCGGCTCGTAGGGTACGAATGAGGCGACCAAGGATCATGTAAATGGAAGCCGCGTAGGAAAGTTTAGCGACCCTTTCATGCATCGAGCCGTAACTGCCGTAGTGCTGATATCGGCGAGACTACAAAATGCCTCCAAGATCTGACCCAGCCCCGTGCACGCTGCGCTTCGCGACCGATTCATGGACGAAATTCCTTTCTGCCTTTAGGAGTCTTAGGCCGGCACTACTACGCCACTGAAAAACTCTTAGCGGCGCCCATCAAAGAGACCGGAGAGCCAATCAGCAAACAATCAATACGCTTTCAATCGTAACTACTGTGGTCTCCGACACAAGTAGTGTACATGGTCTGTGCGGTGGCTGGTGCTCTAAAGCCTGTTTTCGTCAGTTTGAACCAGCTCTTGGCGCAGCTCTAGCAGTTACTCAGCATGTTCTCGTGTGCTGATTGGCCTGGCAACCTCGGTCTATCTGTTCTATTGCCCCTGTCTCATCCCTGTACGCACTGACTATGTACACTACTTGTGTCGGAGACCACAGTATACGCTTATACGCACCTATACGCAATTCGCAACGCTAGTGCGTTTCAGCAGGGGCTAAGTCTAGGTAGACGCGTTCGCCTAGCCTAGCCCTAAATGGAGTCTTGGCTCATGGCATCATTGTCAAATAATCCTTCATTTGTTCAACAGAATCTTGCAAAAGTGCCGGAGGGAGCAGACAGGACTACTCAAATCATCAGAGCGAGGAATCGATTCGTGGACTATGGCTATGGATGCTGCGGATTCCAAACATTTCGACTCTTCATCGGATAGAAAAGGCGTTGCTTGCGATGCACCACCTCCCTATGAGTTGCACTCTTCCAGCGCTCTCCTCAGCAGCTCTTGTAAAGTGCAAGGTATCAGACTCTATCTTCTGCTTAATGCATAACGCTGACTCTGCGACGTAGCGGATGGGACGCTGAATATCGATATTGCTTCCTCAGCCCCATATGAACTTGAACAGTCGCTTCCTGTACGCCCACCAGCGGTGGCCGAACCAGATGTGAAACCTGGAAGATGTCCGCCATTGAACGTCGTTGTGCAAGTGGTGGGCAGCAGAGGAGACGTGCAACCGTTCGTCGCCCTGGGTACCGCTCTTCAACGATACGGGCATCGTGTACGGCTGGCAACTCATGGCGTCTTCGCCGATTTCGTACGAAAGTCGGGTTTAGAGTTCTATCCTATTGGCGGTGACCCAGAGGACTTGATGTCTGTAAGTGCTTACGTCATTGTCACGTGTAGCCTTGCTTCTTACCCATCGCGAGTAGTATATGGTGCGCAATCCCGGCCTACTCCCATCGCTCGATTCCTTGAAAGGAGGAGATATTCCGCGGAAGCGGCGCATGATTCACGAGATGTTACAAGGCTGTTGGAAATCTTGCTTCCTTCCAGACCTTGTCTCGCATGAACCTTTTGTTGCAAACGCAATCATTGCGAATCCACCATCTTTTGCACATGTGCACTGTGGGCAGGCTTTGGGGATTCCTGTCCATATGATGTTCACAATGCCCTGGACGGCAACGCGTGCATTTCCACATCCGCTCACAAATGTGAAGGCTAGGAATATGGAGCAATCACAGGCGAATTATCTTAGTTATGGCATGGTCAACATGATGACTTGGCAGGGGTGAGTATTGTGTTTCCACTTAGTACTTTGCGGTGTATCACATTGTCCTAACGATGTCACGGATGAACTAACTTTGGTATCTAGGCTAGGCGATGTTATCAACAAATGGCGAATAGAGGATCTAAGTTTGGAACCTGTCCATGCGAGCATGGGTCCCGATCTCGTTGACTGGTTGAGATTACCTGTGACCTATTGCTGGTCGCCAGCACTAGTTCCGAAACCCCAAGACTGGGGTTCCAACATTGGTAAGGAGGCCATTTCCAGCGCACGTTTTCACCGCCCTAACATGCATGAGATATTTGTGGTTTTTTTATGAGAGACGAACCTGCATACCCACCTCCTGAAGACCTTGCGAGGTTCCTGCGCGCGGGCCCTGTCCCTGTGTACGTTGGATTCGGTAGCATAGTTCTGGAAAATGCGAAGAGAACGACCGAAATCATCCTTCAAGCTTGTAGGATGGCCGGAGTGCGGGTCATTATCTCGAGGGGATGGAGTAGATTGGGAGGAGATGATCCCAGTACAGACAACGTCTTCTATTTAGGAGACTGCCCTCATGGTAAGCGCTTAAGGAGTATCTGAACGGAAACATTGCTAAAGTCCCGTCAGAATGGCTTTTCAAGCAAGTCTCTGCTGTCGTCCATCATGGCGGAGCAGGTACGACAGCTTGCGGCCTATACAATGCCCGGCCGACCGTCGTGGTGCCTTTCTTTGGCGAGTAAGCGCTCTATTCTGTGCAGAACCGACATTTTTAGTGTCTAACTCGAGCGACAGTCAACCCTTTTGGGGCAATGTAGTCGCCAGCAATGGCGCTGGACCAATCCCGATACCGCACAAGTCTTTGAGCAGCAAAAACCTTGCAGATGCAATTGGATTTTGTTTATCATCCGAAGCTCAGCAGGCTGCTCGAACCGTCGCAGACCAGATGCGCCACGAGCATGGGGTTGATATGGCCGTACAGTCATTCCATCGTCACGTCAACGCTTCTTCTATGACATGTGACGTGTTACATCAACATGCCGCAGACTGGGCTTACCGCTCACCCGACTCAGAAGCAGATATGAAATTATCCCATGCTGCGTTAAGAAACTTGACCTCCAGTGGAGACCTAAAGCTCACAAAAGCAATGCCGTAAGCCGCTTCGCCCCTCTTTAGAAATATCTGAAATGCTTATTCTAGCAAGGTATCGGCCAAAGGAGTACAACATGGACGTTGAGCGATGGGACCCATTGACCGCGGGTGCATCCGCTACCCTCGGCATCCTGACTGACTTCACGTCCGCACTTGGAGGTACCTTCGTCAATCCTTTTAGGGAAGTCAGGCAAGCTCGACTCGCGGGTGGCGATGATGGTTCGGCCAGCTTTGCAGCAGCGAGTGCTGTGAGCAAAGGCTTCACGTCGATGGCGTCTAGCTTAGGCAAGGGCGCTCTCGTGGGCATACCTTTGGCACTCGCAGAGGGGCTTAAAAACGCTCCAAGGCTCTATGGCGAGGATGTCAAAGACCATGGCAAAGTAAAGGATTGGAAGAGTGGAGGAATCGTTGCCGCAAAGGTATGTATAACTCAGGATTAGCACTACGGTTACACTAATACATTCGCAGAATTTTGGAACGGGTTTTTACGAGGGAATTACGGATATCGTGACTAAGCCGCGGGATGGTGCGAAGAAGGAAGGTACCCTTGGTTTCGTGAAAGGTGTAGGCAAAGGTTCGATGAATCTGGTGACGAAACCTGGAAGCGGTGAGTGATATTCAGATCTATTCACTGATGACGCTAAGTGATGACATAGCAATGTTCGGACTGCTGGCTTATCCTGCGCAAGGAATCTATAAGAGCATAAAGGGCTCTGGAAAGAACAACACTACAGACAGAATTAGGGCTGAGAAACTCGCAAGTTTTCAGCGCCAAGTCCCTACTGGGAATTCAACCGCGACGAAGCTTAGTGGCATAAACCAGTAGTGAACTCCGAAAGTATGTGGCATACAATGGATCTTTATACGTATGTCCCATAGCGTCGTTTCAGCTCAAGCTGGTCTTCTTTCGTCACACTGTCAATCGTGGTCGTAAAAGTGGAATGTATGGGGTTCAGGATGAGGGAACGCCCAGCCCTACACGTATTCACTGCCTAAATGTGCTTTCGTACGTTTGCATGGGGTCCACAGTTCATGCCGAAATGTACCAATGATGACGCTATTGTTGGGCAACCCCAAACGTGATAATCGGCAGAACACCCCCAAGAGGGGCAACGTGTGGGGAGCTTAGAAATACACTACATACCTCCATAGGGCTGTTGGATAGTGCTGTAGTTGTCATTTGCGGCGCGTGGTATCGTACGCGCCGTGGAGTAGGGTGTCGCCAAGTTTGCTAATCGTTGCTCGCGTCGCCAGCATTGTCAACTGTAACGGTATAACCAGAGGATGAGTGAGGAGAGGACATGCCCTTGATTGACTATCTGCGGTGGGCCGAGCTGCATACATAGATAGCCGTACATGAGATAACCTACCTCGTACTAGCGGTTGGGCATGGCCCAAACCGTTACACTCCCCCCCCCCAGCTGCCGTGATCAATAAAGCTGGCTAATGCCAATGACGCAGCTCTACTGGATAACCTAAACGCCGACTCTCCATTGCCTTCTAAAGTATCATTCTCGATGTCTGAAAGCAGAACATAACACTTCTCAGCATTTTGATACCTTCGAAACATAGAGTTGATCGCTTTGGAGAGTTCCGTATTGTTTGCCTTGTCGATGCAGCAGGTGTCCACCCAGAAGTATTCCGGACCGTCACGCTTAGCCTGCTGCGCGCAGAAGCGAATCTTCTTATATCCCTCCTTGTCAGGTGTGTCGGTGTCTCCTGCGTTGTCTAGATCTTTCAGATCGGCAAAAGTCACTTCCTGCCCCTCCTTCCAGGTATGCGACAGGATCGCATACGGGGGGATCTTGTCCCCAATCAAGTCCTTGGTCCATCTAACATTCCCATCGCTCTCAATATATAGCAGCCTCATCGAGTTGTGTATGCGTCTGTGTGCGCGAACGGTAGAAGGAAGTCTTGGAGCCTCGAAGCAGGCTGACGGAATCCACGGCGCACGGTGGCTCGCTCGCGTAGGGCATGGATTCGTAGCTGTTGGCGTAGCTGTTGGCGTAGCTAATAGATTTATCGCGAGTGCTGACTTAAGTAATGGCTTGTTAAATCAGAGGTGGGGAAGGCTGGCATCCTCGTTGTTGGGGCAGGCTGCATCTCCAACACGCAGGGCACGAGGCGCAGCCCACCTGTGCCGTAACGTGAGGCTGGCCGGGCAAGGCTGACAACGTTTAGTCGCGCGACAGCCACCATGTTGGGAACTTAGAAGCAAGAATTGCTTAAGTATGCGATGTAATGCTGCAGAGAGCGCGTTTCACAGGTCGTCGTGTACAGTACCGTAAGAAAACATCAGGACATATGTGCAGCGCGTGCTGCGACAAAAGCCTCCCCACTACCGTGTTCGTGCACGTGCCGACCGCGTCGCGTGCCGATCGCCGACTTTCAATCCAACGCGACTTACACCCTAACTTTGACACGCCATAACTTTTTTGAAATGACTCTAAATAAGGAGCGATTTCAGCAATTAAATCACACGAGCTAGGAGATGGTCTTGTATACTATAAGTCTGCTGACATGTTCGGCGTAGACAGAAATACTTTAGCTTGAAGACACCAAGGTCGTCAGGGCTCGCGAACCACCAAAAACTTCGACTAGAAGAAACTCGCGCCACAACAAGAGGAGGAGCTTGTACTCTATATTAGAGACTTAGAAGAGCGAGAGCTACTACCTACGAGAGCTGTGATACAAAAATTTGCTTCTACGATAGCCTACGAACGCGTTTCTGAGTTTGGGGTAACGCGCCTTAAGCACCGACACGAGGACAAGCTTATCTTAAAATACACCACCGCCCTGGACGCTACGCGCCACACAGCCGACTCATGTATTAAGTACAAGCTGTACTTTGACCTGCTACACGCCAAGATCATGGAGCATGAGATTCTGCCCGAGAATAGCTACAATATGGATGAAAAAGACTTTATGATAGGTGTGATCGGACGATCGAAAAGGATCTTTACAAGGGTACGATGGGAGAAGCGTGAGGTTACTGCAGCCCTCTAAGATGGCTCGCGTACCTGGATAACAACTGTCGCTGCAGTTTGCGCTGATGGGACTGCGCTGCCGCCTTGCCTGATATACAAGTCTGCAACCTGTACTCTACAATCGTCATGGGTGACAAATATCAGGCCCGGCGTACACGACGTTTTTGTGGCTTCAACACTACCTGGATAGACGGAACACGACGTAGGATTGGCCTGGTTGGAGCAGGTTTTCGACCGCTGCACGAAGAAAAAGGCGAGGCATGGGAGAGGCTGGCGATTACTCATCCTTGACGGCCACGGCAGCAACCTTACGGAGGACTTTTTACACTGCTGCCTTACTCACAAGATCTATGTTGCTGTAGTTCCACCTCACAGTACTCATACGCTGTAGCCGCTCGATGTAGTTTGCTTCGGGCCGCTGAGTAAGGCCTACTCCAAAAAGCTTGCAGAACACACCCGGCGCAGCCAAAGGCTAGTCTCAATCAAGAAGGGCGACTTCTTCTTGTTGTTCTGGGACGCCTGGCAGGCGAGCTCCAAGAAGCGGACGATCTTGCTGTCTTTCGCTGCCACCGGTATATGGCCTATGGATCGAGAGAGGGTCATGGAGCGCTTCCCAAACAAGCCCACGAACAAGCCTGGGCCTAGCTGGCGTGAGGCTGATCATCTCCTACGCGCAGCTGCCAATAAGTCGTCGTCTGATCTCAAAACGGTATCTTCGCTAATCCACCACCTAGCCAACCAAAACGAGCTTCTTATGGTGAGAATAAGGTCTTACGCGACGCGCTCACCACCAAAAAGAAGCAAAAAAAAAGAAGGGCAAGGTGCTTGATTTGCAGCAGAGGCAGGATTATCAAGGCGGAGCTGTGTTCTAGTCGCCGCGTAAGATGGCTGAGGGTAAGGCACGTAAGCGCACGAACAAGCGACTAGCTGAAGAGGAGAAACTCCAAAAAGCTCAGACAAAACAGCTCCAAACTGCTAAGGCCTTGTACAACAAGAAGCTCAAGGAGGAGAGGCATGTGGCGACTGCAGCAAAGCGAGAGGAGCGTGAGAACGAGAAGGCAGAAAAGGCGGCTTCTGCGGCAGCTCGAAAGGCGCTCCAAAACACTCAGAAGCCTATTCAAACTTCCCAAATGGGTAAGTTCGAAGCGTCAGCTACAATTACTCCATAGGCAAAGCGACAAAAGCGTTCTCGTGGTGCTGCAGCACCTGCTGAAGTCGTACCTGCTGTTCCAGCCAAGGTTGCCCGCAGCGGCCGTGCTGTCAAGCTGCCGACTAGATACACATAATCTGAGTAGCACAAACTGTTCGCTATACTCAACATATTAATCGACTGCGAAATCTCGTGATAATAGCTATTGTTCGTGGCGCAATAGCTTCAAGTTTTGGTGGGTGAGATTTTGGATGGGGCGATCGGCACACGACGCGGTCGGCACGTGCACGAACACGGTAACGTTAGCACCACCAAAACAAAAAACTAACGCTAAGCTTCAACGCATGACAACGTCACCACGGTGAGAGCTCCCCATACCCACACTGCGCACAACCTGTGCCGTTCACATCTGCACCTGTTCTCTTGCTTTTCAGCTCGCTCCCCAGCATTTCGCGCCTAATCACCGCCCAGCGTCGACCCCTACCTAGCCTCCCTACCAGTGTTGCCTTCTCGCTCAACCGTCTTCCCCGCCTCGAATCGGCCTTCTGCCTTCGCCCCGCCATAGGTCCCTCTCCAAAGACGCTTTTTGATCTTGTCACCCTTCACACCGTCGCTGCTGGACAACGAACTCGCGTCTCCAACTTACACAGCCCTTCCCCTTCTACAGCCAATGGCTCGCGAAACGCAATACACTGTCTACGTCTCCTGGGTTAAGAATGATGAGACGAAGATCAAGGATAGGACGTGTTTGTGGATAGTGTATCAGCGCCCATCCGCGACAACGCCTCGTCCCGACACTCCCCATCACCGCCACAAAAAATAATCAGTGTCTACAACCCGAGAGCTAATGCAGGTCAGCTGCCACCCTTGTCAGTGGTCGCGATTTGCCGCCACCTATCTACGCTATGTCACTGATACCGTGATTCAAGACAGACGACGCCCTCCAATTGCATGGCTCACAGATGGCATCATGTTACAATAGGCTGCCTCATATATAATGATGGCCCTCCAGTGAGTGTGAGGCACAGTAAAGACGCTGGACGCTGCTATGTGTTAACCCGTGATTGGTGCGTTGTTCTCGCACCTCGCCTAATACAAGCAAGATTAATTCCCACATCCGGCAGAATCTCTCCAGGTGTGGGGTATTAAACACATGCGCACTACAGCCCGTTTGGGGTCGAAGTGGGCGTTGTATACTTTATTTCCTGGCGTATACCCACAGCTACATGGATCTGTGGCCTATGAGTCCTACACCCTCTTATGTTCTCACCGGTCTTGACAAACCGGTGAGTGAAACAGCATAAGCACGTTTCTAATTATGTCTTTCGAGAAGCAACTCGATTTCGAATGGTGACAAGCAACGTGGTGATATCCTTCCACACTCTACCTGGCATATTTATTAACCTACAAGATTGAGATCTTTTTGTTCTCGCAATTTCATTGAGCCTTTTCACACATCAAATGTGACTGGTATCTTGTTTCTTGTTTAACATCGAAACTGAATGCAGTACAAACCTCTGGACAAAGCGAAGATTGAGATACGTGTTCTCAGGTTTCTTGGTCTGTCAAGCCCGGTCTCAACTAAAGACATTATTCAATGTTCTATCGAAAACGTTCCGCTGGGAGGCTCTTCACACTTTCAATCGCATCATAAATACCCGCATGACCAGAAGTGCCCGATGGTGTGGGACGTTTTCACGAAATGCGTAGATCTGCGAGATTCAACTCTGGAACAAACGACACTGAACAAGGCCACCAATCTTGGCCTAGTTCAACATCACAATCAGCATAGCGACTCTCGTTTCATCTGGGGTGATTTCGAAGCTTTGTCATACACGTGGGGTGACCAAGGCGATGCAAGGAGTATCTTTGTAAACGAAATCTGCAGAGACATTCCAAAAAATCTTGAAGAAGCATTGAGAGCCTTACGGGACCTGCAGGAGACACGCTTGGGTATGCGTTATTGGGTGGATTCGTTGTGCATCGACCAAAAAAACGTGGAAGAGCGAAATGAACAGGTCAAGCGCATGAAGGAGATCTACAGTCGAGCTAGAGCTGTCATAGTCTGGCTTGGTCAAGAAGAGAAGAAGGACAGGAACGCAGTTCAAACAATGCGTCATCTTTGTCGGAATCCTTACGTGGAGAATACACTACAGCTTCCGAAAGACCTACTACTTGACGGATGGCCAGCCCTTTTCGCCTTCATGCAAGAACGTTACTGGGATCGATAATGGATTATACAGGAGCTCGCGATGAATCACAATTCGACTTTAATACTATGCGGGAGATTCAAATTGACGAGGAGAATGATACGCTTGGGTGCGATCTACTGTCAAGAGTTGTTACAAGCTTCGGAAGACCAGTCTTATCAATCTGATCATTACTTGGAGCTGGACGCATGGTCTATGGCCAGTCGAATGTATCGGCTAGCAAGTCTGAGCTTCAATCCAAATGGTGAAGCAAGTTTGGACCTGTTACTGAATCTTGTTCGCCAAGCCAACGCGACCGATAAGAAAGATAAGGTTTACGGCATACTGGGCTTGTTGGATCCTACTGTTTCTGAGGATATCATTCCTGATTACTCGCTCTCGGAGCGGCAAGTCTACACGGATTTCATGATATCTATCGTTAAGAATTCAAGAAGGCTGGAGCAAATTATGTTTGGAGGCATCTCAAGCGAGAAAGGTTGGCCGTCATGGGTACCCGATTGGAGACTACCATTTGGGCGTCACCACATCCGTTATCTGAGATCCCGTCGAGCAAGCAAGCGGAAACTCACCGGCCAAAATTCGGTTTCTCAAGAAAGGAAGGAATGGTGACCTGCTTACTTGCAGCGGATTTCAAGTGGATATAGTCGATGGCGTTGCAGCTCAGCCTTTTCCGCGTTGTTATTCTAATCAATCACGTAATGTCTCGAATAGATACAGCAGTCGAATATCGGAAGCACTTCAGCGGACGTTACTTATAAACCACCCTGGAGCGAATGGGGAACTACTCCTTGAGGTACCATGGATATTGGAACGCGATACTGGTGCCAGTCCTGCCAACTTCCCTTCAGCATCGAAGTGGCTCAAGCTCTCCCAATCGAGTTATTTCAGAAAGTTTCATGAGTTCAGAGAACACAATGAAAAGTTTAGTATCGGCGGCCAGAGCTTTCGAGATTTCTTCCCACAATCTGGCAAGGAGAGTGTGGACATTGCGTTCACTTTGCGATGTATGCGGTTGGCTCTACTCTCTTTGGATCAAAGAGCTCTTATGACAACAGGAACAGGCTACTTGGGTTTGGCTCCAAAAGCTGTTCAACAAGGAGATGTCGTGGCCATCTTATTAGGTTGTAGGTGTCCTATAGTCTTGAGACCCTGCTGTGATAACATCTTTCATGTTATCGGAGAATGTTATATTCACGAGCTCATGGATGGAGAAATTCTGAATCAGGAGAGTGGGAAAAATCCTTTAGAGCGAGAATTTGTCTTATGTTAGCATGGTCTTCAGCATTGTAGATCTTCTACCCAACACCTCACAGCATTCACCGTGTTACCAGGAGAACGTACAAGAACCAGGAGTAGTGATAGGATGCCGAAGGTGCGTTTGTACATCCTTACTCTGCCCGTGAGAAGACATCTAATAAGCGAGACACCTATGCGACTTCTCGGTCTAGACGAACAGGGTCGGCCCATACCGCAGGACGTGTCCCGGTATGCGCACCATACACCATGTTTGACTTGCCTTCCGCTGATAATTTGATATCAATTGGCCTTATCGATTGCAAAAGCGTTCTCAGACTCCTGCGCATGTCTCCGTGCGAAATTTGCAATATTCTATAGGCTGTCCAATCTTATTGCACCGTCAATATTGCGTTCACCTACATTCGTTGATCGTATTTTACGCGTTAGATCTTTGATAGGTTCCATGATTCGGCGCTTCATTCCAGCTAAGCAGAAAGCGAGAAGACACAGCAATTGTGTCGCTGTACAAGCCTGTCCGCTGTCAGATTGCGCTACGAAGATGATTAGGACATACCAGAAAAATCCCCTGGCGAAGGCTAGTGTCTATCCTACTTTCGGCAAGCGATATGCTGTAGAGAACAATCGCTCCACATAGCTGGCATAACCCTGCGATTGCGTTGGTGATGATAAAAACGGTCAACAATCGCTCATATCCCAATACGCGTTGTCCTGATCCGGAGTTGCGATGACCTTCTTGCCGTGTACGTGAAATTGCTGAGGATAGGATAGAGGCTACTGCAAGGAGATAAAGTGGCTCCGAGTCGTAAGCAAAGTACTCATTGCTGCTCCTGTACAGATTAGTCAAGAGTAAGGTTGGAATCATGCTCCCTACCTTCTACGATATACGATATTCGGGGTCGTTAAGATAGTAATCATGTATGTCAACCATATAGTCCAGGGTAAAAACATCAAAATACGAAGAATTCGGCCGAGCTGGTTATCCCACAAATTAGCAATGACCGAAGAGTTTACTTGAATCATCTTACATTTGTGCTGGTGAGAACATGGAGGTTGCATCGTACAGCCATATCGACCCAGTACATATCGCCTTTTGAGCGAAGCGCGAACACGATCGCAATTATACCAGCTATGGACACACCTCCTTGGACAACGCCGAAGAGAGTAGCCAGAGCGCTCTCCAAGGAGTAAGGGAGCCCTGACCTCTCGTTTATCCAGTTCGTTATGTAAGGCCAAACATCGCGATATATAAGCATCGCGCTCAGCAGGAGTCCAACTGAAAAGCAGATAGTAAAGCTGATAAGGAAAAAAGTCATGTCGAAGAGAAAGGATCTGTGCAGCATCTGCGCAGGAAGATACCCTACTTTTATACTAGATTCCGGAATATATAAGCCTCACTTGTTAAGCACGTTCGCTGTAAGTGTTTAAGGTCCGGCACCAACAGGCGTATCGCGCGAACGAGGCATAAATGATGCCTCGGGGCCCTCTAGTACGGTTTCTACAGGAGTGGAAGAACGGGAAAGACTGTACAGTGTGATGCGGTGCTTCACCTCCGCGGTGCCTGACCCCACCCCGCCCAGGACAGCTTCCCACTTGGAGACGCACAAAGTGACGCCGCATGAAACCTTACGCGTACTGATCACGTCTCCTATAGGCTTTCGTGAAGCTTGGAAACCAATGTTATCAGATCCCCTGCTGCTAAACTGGAGCGCTGGCGGCATCATGATGCCCGATAGTGGCTAGCTGGCGCTGTCCATTAGTTGCTGCAGGAGTGAAATGATATTTCCAATCGCTTGAGTGGCATCCAAAATCAGACAGGCCTGTACAGTGTCCTATACTCAAGGACACAGCAGTTATCGATTGACGATTGTTTCCGCGAATATGATAGATGAACAGGACATGCAAGCTCGACTATGCGGATTGTAGGGCATAAGCGCCCGGTATTGGAAGATGCAGCCATTATTGAAAAGAGGAATCATGATCGGTATTTCCTAACGCCACTGACTAATGCTCTCATGTGCAGGAGGCGAGCAGTGGGAGTTGACCGCCATTAAGCATACAGCTCCTTACTGTCATCGAAGTCGCGTTCACTGCGACCCTGAATTTTGCATCGTTGAAGTTCAACAACTCGTTCGACAGTAGATAGATCAAAGTCCTCGCTTGATCGCCTCCCAGAGTCTTGGGCCTCAGCACCCTAACCTTATCCAGCAGACGCGCGTTGAGCTTCCGTCCATCTTCCTTATGTCTCTCCATGGTCCGAACTCATCTCTCAGCCGCCGCGCAGAACGAGTGCCTTATCCTTGACCATCGGCATCTTTCCCTTCTTCTCCATAACCGTGAGGTACTTTCGTAGGCGTTCTTTATCGAAGTCGTCGCAGAACGGGCGGAAAAGATAGCCCTGCTGCCTGATCTCTTCTAGCGAGAGGTAGATGGAGCCTCCGCCAGGCCACTTGGGCAACTCATTGCCTCCAACGCTCCATGCTTCACCCGGATATGCAAAGCATTGCCACCCTCAAGCGCGGCTATGCAGATATACTCGGGGACGTCTGCGCAGCATTCCAGTCCGGACGCCTCACCACTCCAATCACCACTGCACTCTTGTTGTTTGTGTATTTCTGCGCCATCGCGCGGAGTCGTGACGGCGCAATCACGTACTTGAAGTTTGCTGGTGCAGCGTCCCACATCGCAAGCTGCATGAACTTGTCCCGCTGGTGCAGCGGCATGAGGACAAGAGCTTGGTTGTGGTCGGCAGAGGCAGAGGCGGAAGTGACATCGCCGCTGAAGTCGATTGGGTCTTCGCGAGTGCCGTCCAGGTCGAGCGGGATTGGGTTGTTGTTCGTCCCTCCAGGCTCGTCCTCAACGCCGTCCTAGGATTGAGTTAGCTTTGCTTGCATGATTTGTGATGTTAGTAGGTAATACATACAGTCTGTGCTGCAGCAAAGCTATGCGGTGATGGAGCAAGTGAGGGGCCCGCTGGTATGTCACCATTGATATTGCTATGGTTGGGAGCAGAATCGACACCAAGCCAGTTGCCAGGAACACCATTCTCAGCATCCCAACTCCGGGTATGACCGTTGAGCTTCGCCTTGTTGATCTTATCCAGAGCCTGAGCGAGGTCTCGGCGAGAGTCAGGCGTTGCGTCGCCTGCTTGGAGTGCTTCGCCACGCTGAACCGAGGGATAAAGAAGGTCGAAGAGCTCGGAGCGGAATGAGTTGACCAGCGCGATGGACACCCCATTTGGAGGTACGATGGCGGGGTCGTTTGGGCGCAACTTTTTGATTATCTGTCGCGGACGAGCATCCACCATCTCCCACGTCAAGTCGGTGGAGTGGGGATCGATGCCGAGCAGGTTGAAGATGTCGATATGCGCCCAGCGAGCGTTGCCCTGCCAGCCGACCATCGTGTGAGTGTTGATGTGGTTGTGCTCAATAGACGTTGAGGGAGGTAGTATCGGAGGGAGGAGGCAGTCAGAGCTTTTTCGATTGAGGTGACAGGTGAAGTGAACATCATTTTCGGCCTAGTGCTGCGTAAAGCGGTGATGGTGAATGCGGTGAGCGACCACCCTGCTAAGCCCCGCCTCCACAACGCCGGAGCTACGACACCACCGCCAGCATGCATCCACTGATTGCGCGCCGTTGCGTCCATACGCCTTGCCCAGCGCCTTCACGGCCCGGCTGTCAGAGCGAGGCGATCGGGGGTCGTGGTCGTGGATGTTTGGCCGACCTCCAACTCGCCAACCGATCGCGTCGCCAAACGAAAGACGAGGGACCAAGGCGTCGCAGATCAGAGTGCCACGATGAGCGTTGTTCTGACGCCGAATATCAGCGTCGCGGCTCGCTCACCACCGAGGCTCACCCGCGATCGCCGCTTCCTCACCGCCGACGCCTACTCGAGACCATCGCTCCCCCACGACCGCCGCTCATTCTCCAACCCGCGGCTCCCTGAGGACCAGACGTCACGAATGAGAACGGGCCAGGCATAGAGCAGCCAACGCGTCGCTCAATCAGCCAGGCTACAATGAGCGCGGGGCAAGGAGCATGTGACGCGGTTTCGACATTTGCGGTCCACAGTTATGTTCTAACTGGCTCCTCATGTTTATGCCCTCGCGGAAACGCCCTCCATCGGAAACCTGCGCGACAGTCGAATTGTCATTCTCCGGGCCCGTAAGGCGCCACATGAGCTGCAATTGCAAACCGCTGCTTCAATGTTCTCCTTTTCTTAGACTCCGTGACTTAGTCCCAATCGTTGTGTCGCAGGTGATAGGCTGGGAGGTGGTATCACGGCTTGGCTGGCTGGTTGATACCAGTTCTTCGCCGTCTACGCTGTAGTTTTCGAACTGTTGAGATAACCCTGAGCGTGAAGAGGCCGGCTCCGGATCTTGTTCGGAGACTTCGAAGTTCAAATCAGCTGGCAACATGTCGATGATTTTGCAGATTCTTTTAAAGTGCTTCGGAAGCCACAAATCATAAATGTTCCGCACAAAAGTATATGCCGTCCACCTCTCCCTCCCATTCAATTCCGTGAAGTCAAATTTGCGGATTGGATGGCGGTAATACTTGACGTTGTCTCCATCAATGACGGCGTAATGGCCCCAAATTCTCACATCTACATCGCTGTGAGATATTGAAAAGCCATTAATTTCTCGATGTAGCTCCTTCTCTCGGCCAACCAAACGGAAAAGTGTGTACAAACCACGTAAGATGACGGATTGAGTATGAGCATTTTGTCGATCGGCAATGTCAAGTGCAGCCGCTCCACATTTAACTTCTGCGGAGAAGAACGGAAGGTACATGTTATACGTCGCCGCAATCAAGGTAGAATCAGTGAGTAGGTCGCCGATGAACGGCTGTAATTTTTGAATCTGTTCTCGGCTGAAGGCGTCTCTCTTGAATCCCAGACCAAAATCTGGCTGGGGACGGGGGCCAGGACGCGAACCTGGAGGTTTTATGAAAGTGATGGAGAGGACCCAGCAGGCGTTGACAGTCTCTCGGAGAATTCCTAGGTGTTGAGCCCCGCTGTCGGCTAGAATCTCCGCGGAAGGAACGATGAGGGGTGCAATATCGCGAACCACCTTTGTTTCATTTTCGCCCCTGATCCTTTTGCAAGTCTTCTTAAATAGATCGTCGTCCGAGAAAAGAGTATGCTCGGGCGGTAAAAATTTCTTTCCGAGGAGCATTTGGCAAAGCTCTTCGCTCGCAGCGGTAATGCCTTCCGTGTGATCATCCATGAAACTGCCACAGTCCTTTAGTTGTTCTTCAAACAAGGGATGTTTGTATGGTGCACTCTTCTAACCCAAATGGCGACTGGCACTCAGCCCTAACCCAAATGGCCATGTGGAGTCAGCCCGGACTCCGGTATTCCTGGGGACCAGATGTACGCGTGCATCGGCGTAGTTTTCGTCACGCCCCCTCT
>Ga0265780_10005435_pt1 | contig 16160 bp, 18 predicted proteins | sample P1T30metagenome_FD_192432 | JGI IMG/M metagenome (GOLD analysis project Ga0265780, IMG submission 192432) | Plant litter microbial communities from East Loma Ridge, Irvine, California - P1 T30 | ecosystem: Environmental > Terrestrial > Plant litter > Unclassified | place: USA: California... | reverse complement strand
TGGCGGACGAGCTGCGTTAATTCCTCCACCGAGGGGTCGCTGTCGGATACGCGGAATAACAGAAATACTTCTCGGCCCGCCGCCTGGTTGAAAAAGCTTTGCTGCCGCAACTCGTCCAGCACCGCCACACAGGTGGCGTAGAGCTGCTGGCGAAACTGCTCGAAGCCCTCGTCGGTATGCGCTTCGCCCAGGGCCTGCGCCCGTAGCTGGCGGCCGATGGCGTCGAACTGCGCGGCCGCCCCCACGTTTTCGTAACGCCACTCCGCCGGCTCAAACTTGGCGTACGGCAGGTCTTCGGGCGCCAGGGTGGCCAAATGCGCCAGCGTGTTAGTGGCGGGGCACACCGTCAGCGCCCCCTCGTCGCTGTAGAGCGCAAAACTGTAGATGCCCTCCGCGCGGTGCTGGGCCAGCACCGCGGTAAAGGCGGCTTGAGTGGCCTGCGTAAGCTGGCTTTTCAGGGCTTGGAAATCAATCGCCATGCGGAAGGTGAAAAGGCTGGTTGCCAATAGCGGCCGAAGCTATTCTTTGTAAATGTCAAACTTCGCCAGCGGCACCCGGCCGAAGTTTTTGGCGGTGGTGGCCGTGGTGGTGCCGTGCTCGGGGTCAAGGGCGTAAAAGTGCTCGTGCCCATCGCGGTGCAGCAGCCAGGTACGGGCCGCCGGGTCATACTTAAAGGTCACTAAGCGCGTCCAGCGCTGGGCGCTGCCGCCGTAGTGCTCCACCGTAAAATACCCCTTTTTGATGGCTAGGTGCATGAACGGGTCGCCCATCATGCCACCGCAATCCACGCAGTACACGGCGTTGTCGGAGCGGGCGGCCAGGGTGTAGGTGCCGCCCGCGCCGCTCACGAAGACCAGCAGCGGCCGCTTGGTGGGGTGGTCTACCACGTCGGACGTTTTGGCTTCGTCGGGCCGGTGCAGCACTACCAGCCAGTCGGGCAGGGCGTCGCGGTTGAGGTCGCCTTGGGCCGCATCGAGCACGGTGTAGCCGGCGGGCAGCAGGCGGCGAATGGCGGCAGGTAGCTTCGGCACGGGCTCAACCGGCTGCTGGGCCAGGGCGCCCAGGGGCCCCAGGCTAGCGGCCAGCACTGCCAACCAGCGCGGGGGTAGTAGTCGAAAAAGCGTCATGCGTATGGTTCTTCAAAAGCTGATTCTGGGCGCAGCCCGCGCACAAAGGCCTCAAAAGTAGGCGCCAGTAACGTGGTGTGGTAGCCGTTTTCTTGGTCGATGTGCGCCACGGCGGGCTCGCCCTGGGGCCCGCAGGCGCGGTAATCGAGCATCACCAGGTCGTGCCCGGCCGAGGGGCAGTCGGCCACCACTACGCCGATGGCCGGGTAGCCCCACGTGTCCAGCATCGACGCGCTGCCCAGCCCGCCGCACAGCGAATACGACTTGTGGTAGCCAATGCCCGCGATGCCACTGATGGCAATGTGGTCGTCGGCCCAGCCGGTGGCTTCGGTGGTGGGAAAGCAGGTATTGACGGGCACGCCACCGTTGCGGGTGCGCATCAGGGCCACGTAGAAGGCGGGCAGCCGGTAGCCCAGGTCGGCCTCCACGCGGGCCACCAGCTCGTCGCTGGGCCAGGGCTCGGTGTAGTAACGAGGGGCGTATTCTTCGTCTGACCAGAAGTGCCGGGCGTCAAAATCGGCGGGTAATTCCATGAGCAGGAGGTGCGAAAGGCGGCAATTTAGGCGCGTCAGTAGTACGGGCAGGCTTCTAAGGGCGTGGGCCGCGCCGGGGCCCCGGGTTGGGTCGGAAAACCAGCCCCGGGCCTCACAAAACAAAGTTGGCCTCGACCATGCGCACGACGTGGGGGCCGCGGTTGGGGTAATGAGAGTAGTTGCCGAGGTGCTCGGGCTGCCCCTCGTGCGCGGCCAGGCTGGCCAGCACGGCGGCCTTGACGGCGGCCTTGTCGGTGTAGCGCAGCGGCTGGCCACCCACGCCCTGCCGGCCGTTGCCAAAAAAGACCATAAGGTTAACCTGGCGCGCGATTTTATGGTCGAAGTAGTACAGCACGTCCAGCCCAAACTGGGCGCATAAGTCATTCAGCGCGGCCAAAAAATCGGCCTAGCGGGCCAGCGGCAGGTGGCAGTCGAGGCGCAGCAGCGCCACCTGCGATTGGTAAAGTCCGGGCTTGGAGCTGACGGCTTGCAGCACGCCGTTGCCGTAGCTGTAAGGTGGCGTGGGGTCGTGCGGCTCGGCCAAGCGCAGCCGGGGGGTATTGGTCGGCAGCGGCTCGGTGGTGAGCATGGCCTGCTGCTGGTGCAGCAATTTTTCCAACTCCTTGGCTACGTGAAAGGTGTAGTCGGTGAGGGCGTAGTCGCCCAGTTCGAGGCGCAGCAGGGGGCCGTGTGCCTGCCCGAAAAGGTAGCCTTCGGGGTAGCGGGCGGCCACGGCTCGCACGGCGGCCAGCTGGGGGGGGGGGTCGGGGGCCTGCACAGTGGCCGTCAGCTCGGCCGGCCTGTCGGCGTGGCCGCCCCAGCCCGGCTGGAAGGTGAAAAAGTCGAAGTGGTAGAGGCCCTCGGGAGAGCCGTAGTACCAGTAAAGGCCTAGGAGCATAAAGGATGGAAGAATAACTGATTGCCTCAACTGGTCCGCCCGCCGGCCCGCGCTGGCCGGCGGACAACTTTACCGGCCGTTGCCGGGTAAAGCCCGGGACGCAAGTACCGAACGTTTGCCGCTTATGGGAAGCGTTTGCCCTTTCACCTTTTTCCGCCGTGCACAAGACGCCTGACCCTAGCCCCGCCCGCGCCGAGCAAGAACTGCTCGAACGCTACGCCGCCCTGGCCTACGACCGGCAAACCGACCTGTACGAAGTGATTGGCGACAGCGCCTGGAACGCGGACATGGACGCTGGCACCATTGCCTTCGGCCCCGAACGCGTGTTTCCGCTGCAAGCGCTGGGCACGTTCTCGCACGCCTCCGAAACGTGGCGCTGGGCCTGGGTCGCGGCCGATGCCGACTGGCCCGCCTACTTGCTAAGCCAGGCCATGCAGCTGCGGGCCTACGGCGAGCAGCACGGCATCGAGCTGCTCACCGTAGGCGAGTTTGACGCGACCCCGCAGGACTTGCACGCCATTGGGGCCATTGCGTCGGGCATGTTCGGGGCCAGCGGCTACTACCTAGCCAACTACGGCCAGGGCACCCTGGTGCTGACGCTCAAAAGCGCGCAGGTTGACCAACTGCCTAAAAACGACTTCGCCCGCATTCCAACGGTGTTTTCGCAGGTTATCAGCGCGTTTCAGCTGCGCCACCGACCCGCCTTTTTGCATTACCTCGCCCAAAAAGGCTACCCAGCCACCGAAACCGCTGATGCGGTGAGTGCCGCGGTAGGTGCCGGCACGCTCACCGCAACCTTCGACGACCTGGGCCGGCTGAGCAGCCTCCGGGGCGAGAGCGGCAGCTAGCGTTTGCCTGTCAGGTACTTAACTGCGGCCACTACTACGCGCCCTAGGGCTCAACGCAGATGCAGCAGTGAGCCGCTGCCAAACAGCCCCTCGGCAGCAACCCCTTTTTTATAATCTGCTGAAAAGCCTTTGAAAAAAGTGCGCGGCTCAAGCCAACCGCTTGTAGAACAAGCTTTGGTTAAGGCGCGGCCCGCGGCTAGGCCCCCAACTATCACCAGTTGCTGCCCGCCCCGCCACCACCCGACGAGCCCCCGCTGCTGGTGCTGCTGCCCGAGCTCGAGCTGCTGCTACCCGAGCTGCCGCCCCACGACGACGATGAGCCGCCCGCCGCCGAGCTGCTAGCGCGGCGCGGCCGGCGCGGAATCGTCTCTTTCACCTTCTCCTCGTGCTGGCAGAAGCGGCAGGTTTGCACGCGCCAACCCCAGCCCTCGGCCTGGGTAGTGGCGGCCTTTTCGACCCGTAGCCGGCTCGGTTCAAGGGTGCGGTGCTGGCAAGCGGGGCAGATTTCGTTTTCGCTGTCGGGGTTGGAATAAGCAAACGACAGGTGGTGGCCGCTGGGGCATTCCCACACGTCGTAGTCTACGGAGTGCGCCTTCTCCTCGGCCTGCTGGCCAGCTTCAAGCTGGCTTTTCTCGGCTTGGGTATCGAGCTTGCGCATGGGCTGCCCGCACTCGGGGCAGGCAAAAGGCGCTTCGCGCAGCGCCGCTAGCTGCCGCCGATACCAGGGCCAGTACAGCGCCAGCGCTACCGGAAACAGGTAGGCCGTGAAGCCCAGCCCCCGGTGCGCCGCCTGCCGCTGCCCATACGCCGCGGGCCGGCCCAGGGGCCCCACCGGCTGCCACGCCCGCCCGTATTGCCACCCAAAATAGCCGTGCAGATACAGCCACGGCAGCCCGTAAACGAGCGCCAAAAACGCCCCCGTGGTCAGCCGGTCTTGCAGCGCGGGCACCAGCAGGCCGAGCACCAGGGCCAGCGGCACGGGTAGCAGCCACCAGCGCAGCCCCGTGCCCTGCGTGGTGCGGTACCAGAAAATGAGGTACAGCACCAGCGCCAGCAACCCCACCACCAAGGTGCCGATGGGGGGCCCCGGCTCAGGGGTGGCGTAGTAGGCGCCCAGGTCTTCGCCGGGCTGGGCAGTATTCAGGGGGTCTTCGCCGTCCAGCATCCCGTTCCGTGCCATCACCGCCCGTTCCAGGCTGTCCAGGTAGAATTGGGTGGAGTCGGCCGATGTGCGCAGCACCGGCTTGGGCAGCGCGGCGGGCGGGCGCAAGTGCCGGATAATGGCCGCCACGCCCGCCCGCACGGCCCCGTCGTAGTCGCCGGCGCGGGCGGGCTCCAGCATGTAGCGCTGCTGAATGCGGTAGCAAATGATGTCGGGCAGGTCGGCTTCCAGGCCGTAGCCGGTTTCGAACTCCACGCGGCGCTGGTCGAGCACCAGCAGCATGAGCAGGCCGTTGTTGGTGGCCTTGCGCCCGATTTTCCACTGGTTGAACAGCGCCGTGGCGGCCGTTTTGGGCACCACCTCGCCCAGGCTGCGCACCAGCACCACGTCGAGGTGCGCCCGGCCGCTGCGGTCGAGGCTGTCGAGGCGGGCGTTGAGGGCGGGCGCGGCGCCGGGCGGCAGCACCCCGTCGGGGTCGCTCACGTAGGTTTCGCCCAACGTCTTGGGGTCGGGAATGGCGGTGAGGTAATTCTCGGCCGTAATGCGCGTGGGAGCCGGCGCCTTAGACTGGCAGCCGCCGAGTAGCATTAGCCCTATCAACCAGTACAGCACACGAAAACGAAGCATACGCAGCATCTGGAATAGGCTGAAACGGTGGACTTGGCGGCAACTTGGCTGCGGTGTAAAGCAAACGCGAGAGAATCCCACCTCTTGACTCTCTCCCCAAAAAGGGAAACTAGCCTTAACCCTCTAATTTTGGTCTTTAGAGTTAAAACTAGTGCCCCCTCTTTCTTAAAGAAGTGGGTGAGCCTCCTTCGCACCGGGCGACAACCTGGACCCCAGCCACGCGCTGAACCACTGAAAAAACGTGCGGGCCGGCTGGCAGGGCACGATACCGACTTCCGAAAACTGCCAGACGTAGCCGCGCTGCGGGCCCGTCACCAGCAGGCCCCAGTCGAGACCGCAGTCGTCGGTGCCCAGGTACAGGCTGCCGTCGTACACGGCGGCCAGGCGGGCCGGGAGCGGACTCGCCTTCCCAGCACCACGGCTGTGCGAACGGAAATGGCCGCCCAAGGGCTTGGAAGTGCTGCCAGGCCGCCCGCTGCTCGTCGTCCCACCAACTCTCGCTGGCGCCCAGCGGGCGCAGGCCGTAGACCGGCGGGCCCGCCCCGCCGTTGCCGATGTGAGTTAGAAAAAGCTGGTACTCCGGCGGCAATGACACTTGGTGCGCCTGCTCAAACGCCGCCAAGTCGGCGGCGGGCAGGCAAGGGCCAAACGTGAGGTTGGCGGTGGCTAATGCCTGTTGCAGCAGCAGTAGTTGGTGATGGGTAGCGTCCATTGGGAGTAGGCGGGCGCTCAGAGCTGGCGCAAAATAGTTGTGTCCGTAATCCTATCATCGTCCATCAGCAGCTGGGCTTTGCTGAGGATGATGGATAGCACGGCATCGCCCTCGAAGGGCAGAAATACGGCGCTGTCGCCCAGCGTTTTGCCGGTGCGGTCAGGCACGATGCACAAGTACTGGTCGTTGGGCTCCATGAGGATATTGCCCGAGCCGAGGTGGATTTTGTAGACGTGGCGATGTCCCTTCACCACCAGAAAATTCCCCTTTATGGCGCTCACTTTACCGATTTTCAGGCGGGGCACCAGGCGCTCCAGGGCCAGCTTACGGGTTTTGGCCACCTCGCTTAGGTCGCCGAAGCTGTAGTGCGTCCAGTAGTCGCGGAACTGGGCTAGGCCGCCGTTGTCGCGCCACTGCGGGTCGTTGCCCACCGAGGCCACGCCCACGAACAGGTCAACATCGCGCATCACCTCCGAAAAGGCCAGCGGCGGCACCCCCGGCAGCGGCACTGGCGCGTCGCCTCGCGTGAAGCGCACCTGGTCGGTGCTCACGTAATTGTAGATGCCGGTGTCGTTCCACTCGCCGTCGGCCTGCACCTCGCTCACCCAGTACTCGGCCGTGAGGCCGTGGGCGGGCAGCGGCAGGCTGGCGATTTCGGAGTCGTAGCCCTTGTCGTAGGCCCCGAGCAGGCGGTAGCGCCAGCCCCGCAGCTTGGCCAAGCTATTGAACTGGTGCTGCTTGAGAATGTGCGCCGCCATGCGGTTGCTATAAGTCGCGGTGCGCTCCTCGGGCGGCGTGAGCAGGTACACCTCCCGAAACGCCTGCTTCAGCGGCTGGCGGATTTGCTTGTTTTCCAGTACCTCACGCCAAGCCAACACCTCGGCGGCGGGCGCCAGCACCGGGTGCCAGAGCTGCACCTGTGTATCGGCCGCCGGGGCGGGCACGGGCTGGCCGTGGGCATCGCGCCAGACGTCGCCTAGGTACAGCGCGTCCTGAAACGTGCCCTCGGGCCGGTGCAGGCGCCAGATGAGGGGCCGGGCCAGCAAGCTTAGCAGTCCGTGCTGCACGTAATACTGCTCGAACCAGGGCCACGGCATCCGGCGCTCGTCCACGAAGCTGCGGTCGAGGCGGTCGCGCTGGGCGGTGTAGGTTTGCTGGGCCTGGGTTTGGGCGGCTTTCAGCTCCTTTAGCTCGTCGGCGTGGGTGGCTTTGAGGGCAGCGGGGGCGCTTTTGAGCGGCTTACCGGCTTTTTGCCACTGCGCCTCGGCCTTGCCCTCGGCCAGGGTGAGGGTGGCGATGTACTCGCCAAATTTTTCCACCAGTTGCCCGTTTTCAAGCCCGAAATCGGGCGCGGCCATGTCCTCAATCTCGGCCGGACTCACGCCCAGCTTCGCCGATTCCTGGGCGATGTACTTGGCAATCAGCTCCTGGGTATTGGTCTGCCGGATTTTGGCGCGCACCCGCGCCAGGGCCGCCACGCCGGGCAGCCCGTTTTGCGCCAGCGCCAGCAGGCAGGCATTGCCCAGGCCGGCGGCTAGGGGCCCCTTCCCCGGAATCTTGCGGAAGCACTTGGCGGCCAGCGTCGTCAGCAGCGCCAATACGCTGGTATCGGCCAGCGGCTGTATGGTCCAGATGAGGCCCTTGGCCACGGTGACGTTGGACTCCGTGACGAAGTCCCAGGTGGAGTAGTTATAGGTCGTGCCGTCGCCATACTCATGCACGTGGGGCCGCGCCGCTACTGGCGTATCCAGCAGCAGCTGGAGCCAGGCGCGGCCCCGCTCGCGCACGACGGCGGGGCCGATGGCAGTGGTGGTGGCGTCCAACTCCTTGCGCAGCTTCGCGGTGGGCTGACCAGCAGTGGCTTTTTGCCACAACTGCAGTAGGCCCAGCCAGGCGGCGGTGCGCGTATCGGTGCGGTCGAGGCTGGCCACGAACTGGCTTAAGGCCTGGCCGAGCGGGTCGTCCGCCGCGAATACTACTATCGGCAACGCGTCATCACCGGCGGCCTGGCCCAGCAGCTCCTGTGTTTTGAGGTGAATTTTGAGCAGGTCGCCCGGCTGGCCGGCCGTGCGGTCGCGCAGCTGGCGCAATAGCGTCAGCATCGGCTCGCTCAGCGGCGCACGCTTGGCCAGCTTCGCTAACTGACTCAGGATTAGGCTTAGGGGAAAAGCAAACAGATTTGGCAGAGTCTTCTCCAAGCCTGCGGAGGTTAAGCCGTAATAGGTAAACAGCCGCTGGTAGTCGGCCTCGGTCAGAGCCAGGCTGGTCCGCAGCAGGGCGGCCAGCACCTCGCCCATTTCCCAGCGCAGTGGGTTGGAGTGCTCCGATTCTGCCTGGTTGATAGTAGCCGCCAGGGCCAGCGCCACGCGCCCCTGATAGGCCGCATCCTGCGCCCTTATGGCTTGGTAGGCCAGCAGGTCGCTGAGCTTGGTGCCGTAGTTTTTGGTACGTAGCTGGGACAGCAGCTCGGCCAAAATAGGCTTTATATCCACTGCCTCCGGGCTGACATCTTCCAATATGGCGGGGCGAATGGGGTCGATTTTTGCAGCGGGCATAGCGGCAGCGGGTGGGTTAAACAAAGCCAAGAAACGGTCGAGCAGTCCCATGTGCCCCGCCTCAGCCGCCCACCAGCGGAGTGAGTTTCAAGAAGCTGGCCGTGGCGCCCTCGCCCAGCCACACTTCCTCGTCGAGGCTTTCGGCCTGGCGGTCGTTCACGAGCACAAAGAAGCCGTTTTGCTGAAACGCTTCGAGGGCGCGGTACACCTGCTGCTCGGCGTCGATGAGGTGCTGGGGGCGCAGGCGGTAGCCATTCAGCACCTTTTCCGACTCGGTGGACTGCACCAGGCCCTGAAATACGCCGCCTTGGCGTTCATTGTAGGTGGCCACTTCGTCGTGCACGCGCCGGGCAATGAGCTCGCCCACGGTGAGCATTTCCTGGTTGATTTCCAGCTCCAGCCGGTGCAGGATGCTGCCGCTGGCGGTTTCGTCGAGAATGGTGAGCAGGGGCATAACCCAGGGGATAAGGAGCAATGAATGACATTTTTGCAGAACACTTTTAGGCATTGTCGAAGATTCCGCTCCACGCACCGTAGTGCGGCCCGGCCCAGGCTTTGAGACGCGGAAACAGCCACGTGGCGGCCCGCGGCGCCAGGTTGAAACCCCGTGCATCATCGACTAGGGGCTCGTCCTCAAAGGCAGTGAGCGCGTGGTGCAGCGCCGCGCTGCACAGCAGAAACTGCCCCAGCGTATCAGCCACGGTATCGCCCTCGTCCCAACTGCCCGCGCCATGCAGCAGCTTTTGGATACCGGCGGTTGGCTGGTCCAGGTCGAGCACTACCGGGTCGGCCCCTTCGTCTGCGAGCAGAAAAAAGGCCGGATTCCAGTCAGGCAAAGGCTGTTGGGTGAGGGGGTTGAAGCTGTAGCCCGGCTGCCGTGCGCCCAGCCGGTCCAGGCCGTAGAGGCACAAAGGATTGCCAACGGTGTCAAATTCTACGTCCTTCGCGGGAGCCACCGCGTCGAGGTACGTCACCAAATCGGGCGGCAACGGGCGCCCAAACTCGGCGCTGAGTCGGGCCGCCGCCCCGCCACGGCCGAAGGCAAACGGCAGCCCGCCGGGCCAGAATTGCTGAATTTCGGCAAAAGCAGTTTCTAACGTCATAGCGAAGCAAAGTAAGCGTATTCTAGCGGGGCAGTTACCTCAGCACATAGGTTTCGGGCGGCGCGTCCGCATCCTGGTCGGCGGACACAAGCAGCGTTAGAAGCAGGAGGTAGTTCTTCTCCTATGCAGGACTAAACAATGCCGCCGTACGGCTGAGCAGGACAGCCATCGACGGCCACGGTTAGTAAGGCAAGACAGTTTGGCTTGTGAAAGCGGGAAAGCGTCCTATTGTCATATCTTCCCAGGGGCCCTTATTGGATGGTTTTCGAGAGGCCATTTCCAGCACGTAGAGGCCCTTTGAGGTGGTCGGGTAGAAATGGACAGTGAGCTAAGGTAGGTTGAAAAGATAGTGGAGTTCAACTTCGAGCGGGGTACAGTAGCCCAGGGCGGAGTGCAGGCGCTGCGTGTTGTAGTAGTGGTCGAGGTACTCGGCCAGTTCAAACCGGGCTTCTTGCAAGTCAGCAAAGCAGGCTCCGCGGGGCAGTAGCTCGGTTTTGAGTGTGCTCCAGCCGCTCTCGGCCAAGGCATTATCGTAGGGGTTGCCGGGCCGGCTTAGGCTGGCAATCGCCTGGGTGCGGTCCAGGAGCTGGGTGAAGGCGTCACTGGTATACTGGCTGCCGCGGTCAGCATGCACGAGCAGACCGGGCGGGGGCTGGCAGACCGCCACAGCCCGGTTAAAAGCGGTCAGAATCAAGTCCGTGTGCAGCGACTCGCTCACGTGCCAGCCCACCACGCGCCGGGAGAAAGCATCGCGCCAGCAGGCCAGGTAGGCCCAGTGCCCGGCAGCCAGGGCTAGGTAGGTGATGTCGCCCACCCAAATCTGGTTAGGAGCGGTGGCCGCGGGCCAGGTGGCGAGCTTGTTGGCGACGGCCACGGCTTGCGGATCAGCTTGGGTAGTGCGTGGAGGCCGAGAACCGGCGCGCGTGCAGAGGGCCCGTAACCCACTGGCGCTGAGCCAGCCGCGCAGCCGCTGCCGGCCCACGGTGTGGCCTTCGCGCCGCAGTTGGGCGCGCAGCCGGCGTTGGCCATAGCGACCGGCATGGGTGGTGAAGACCCGCTGGGCCGCCACTTGCCAGGCGGCAAGCACTGGCGCGGCCGCCGCAATCGGGAGGCGCTTTTGCCACGCGTAGTAGCCGCTGGGGCTGACGCCCAGCAAGCGGCACTGCTGCCGCACGGGCCAGCCGGGAGCGTGTAAAGCAATGAAAGCGAAGCGTTTCATCGACCCGTCGGTTGCGAAAAGATGGTCAGCGCTTTTTTTAACATATCACGCTCCATCTCAGCGCGGGCTAATTGTGCCCGCAACTGCTTGTTTTCCTGCTCCAGCGCGTCGCTGCCGGCTGGACGAGCGGCTTGCCGGCGGGCCGCCCGCACCCATTTGCCTAACACGGCCTCGCTCATGCCTAACGCCTGCGCGACCCGCGCCGCCAGCTGCCCATCCTGGTTCACGCGGCGGACTGCCTCGGTCCGAAAGGCTGCATCGTACTTGGTTCGTGGCCGTTTACCGGCTGGTTTTGCTGCTTCCATGACAAGGGAAAGTTACTTTCTCCGTGTCCACTTTTACCCGACCACCTCAAAGAGTGTTCCGACTGCGTACGAATACGACTAATTTCCCGTTTAGCGTTAGCCTGTAACTCTTCCAGCGCTAGCTTTTTTGTCTCAGGTGTTATACGCGCCAGCAATTCTCGTTTAAAATAGTGCGCCTTTAGGCGGTCACCCCGCTCAGCCTGGACTACGTATAACCCTTGTTCCTCATCCTGCGCCGCAATGGCAAAAAGGCGGCGGAATTCTAGCGTATCGAATAGTAAGAAACCATACTCATGTGCCCGCTCACCGTGTGGTAGGCGCTGGTCTTCTACAATAAGTAAAAAGCCCTCGGGCTTAAGCAACTGCATAATGTCGCGCAGAACCTTTGTCCACTGTTGTGGCGGTATCTCGTGAAAAATATTAGTCAGCAACACCATATCGAAGCTGCCATCATGGTAGCGCGTCCTTAATAGCCCTAAGTCTGAGAAGTAGCGGTCAGAAACCGGACCATACACGCGCTCGATGTTGGCCTGACACTCGGCCGCATTTATCGGATACGGGTCGTAGGCCACGTAGTCTAACCATGTGGCGGACGATTCATTAGCTATTGAAGGCTCTACATCCTTAATAGTGGCAATTAACCTCCCACGCCCTGCGCCGAAGTCAAGTACGCGTACCTTACCCTGCACTTCTCTAACTTGCCGAAGTGCCCCTTGGATTTGTTGCAACTGCGGGTCTTTTCCACTGGTCATTACGACTTCTGGCACGAGCAATGACTCATAAGCAAAGCGGGTACTACTCATTTCAAAGGGCAGAGATAGAAAATTAGCCAGCTTCTCGCGCTCTTCCTCATTACCTAGCAGGCCAGCTAACACCTTTTCGGGAATGTCGCCAGCATAGCTAAGTGCCCCATCTTCCATGTAATATATGGTTGGGTTATCGAAGTGAGCTAGTACATTGATAGAGTGGGTAGCAATCCAGATTTGACCTCGCGTAACAACTTTCTGTAAGCGGTCAAGCACGTAATTAAGTGCAGCAGGATGCAAATGATTTTCTGGCTCGTCTAATAACAGAACTACATCAATTAGAGAAGACGCTTGCGCGTAAAGAGCAACACTAAATTGTAGAAGGACTATTTGTCCATTCGATAAGTTAGTTTGACCTAATGGCTTATCAAAAAGCGTGGCGTCGCCATCACTATCACGCTTTAAATCAGCGCCAATGAACTGCTGGATGATATGCCTGAGTCGCTCATAATTCTGCTCTGTATTAAGACGCAGTTCGTCAGAAGCTTGCGACAGAGGATGTATGACATTAAAATACCTGTCTTGAGCTAGCTGAATAGCTGCTAGTGTGCCAGCAGATAAACCATCTAAGCCGTTTTTGGAGACGGCTGCTGCGCTTTGCTGTAGCTTTTGTTTGGTAAAAGTATTAGGGTCAACAAGCTTTATATCTTTAGGAACGTAGAAGAAAGGGTCACCTTCTCCAATAAGTTTAAATCTATCTAATTTCTGTAGTAGCTTGGTACCAGAATGCGCTTGTCTTGTAAAAGCCGCTGCCCTACGTTCTTCTGCCTCTAACCGAAATAAGACCATCTCTTTTTCGGTTTGATTTGTTAGATTTTCAATATCTACCTTACTTTTATTAATGGCAATTCGAATGTCACGAGCGGATTTCGTTTCTGTAAATACCTGTCTTTGAAAATCATCATAAGACCGTTTTAGATTTATTAATTGGGGAATCTGCGTTGATAGCAACCTTAATAAACGCGATTTACCTGCTCCATTACGCCCAGCTATAAGCACTACTTGTCCGAGTTTGGAGAGGTAAATTTCTTTCAACCCTACTTGACTGGCGGTTTCAGTATCAATTTGTATTGATTCGATTCTCATGTGTAAATTAAGGTATTATATGTCCTAAGACGCCAGTGGCAAGAGTAGTTGACAAGGTAAGGATTCCGTCGTATTTGCACAATTTTCTAGAATGTGTTCTACCTTACCCGCCCCATGAAAATTACATGCCGGCTGCGCCTCGACGCCTTGGCTACGGGCGGCACGCACCTCCTCCAACTCACCATACTTGGAGGGGTGCATACTGAGACACCCTGAAATAGCACTTTCAAAGCTACTTTGCTAACTTGCCAGGCTATGGAAGTAACCTGCCAGCTGCGCATAGACTAGCTCACCAAAAGCGGTCAGGCCCAGATTCAGGTCACCTGCTGCTGGGACGGGCAGCGCACTAAGTTCGGCTCGGGCCAGAAGTGCCTGCCCAAGCACTGGGATGCTAAGCGCGAGCGCGTCAAAGACAAGCCCGACTCCTACGCCGACGACATCAACCAGGTACTCGACGACTTTGTGGCTGCCGCGCAGGCCACCTACCGCGCCGCCCAGGGCCAGCCCTTGCCCAAGGAGCAGTTGCGCGCCGGCATCGAGCAACACCGCGCGGCCCTGGTAGCCGAGCACACCGGCCGGGCGCTGCTGCCGGCGCTCTCCGGCCCCGTGCGCACGCTACTCGACTACTTTGACGACTGGATACAGGAGGAGGAGCAAAAAGTATCGGTGCGCACCGGCCGCAAGCTCAGCGCCGACACCATCTGGACGCACCGGGCCGTGCGCAAGGAGCTGGCCGACTTTGCCACCCACCAGGGGGAGCCACTCAGCTTCGAGGGGCTTAACAAAGGCTTCTACAATGGGCTACGCAACTACATGCTGGGGACGGCCAGCCGCAGCCCGCGCACGTTTAACACCTACATCAAGCGCCTGCGCTCGTTTCTGTTCTGGGCCGAAGACCTGGATTTGCCCGTGCCGCCGCACTTTCGCAAAACCCTCAAGCTGGCCCAGAGCTACGTGGGCAAGGATGCCCTCACCCAGGACGAGCTACTGAGCATCGCGGCTATCGACTTCGCGGCGCCCGCCGTGCAGGCCTATCTGGACAGCGCCTTCCCCGAGCCACCGCCCAAAGCCGCCGGCAGCGGGGGCCGTAATGCCATGACCCCGGCCGACCACGCCCAGCGCTGCGAGTGGGCGCGCGACACCTTTCTGCTCTGCGCCTACACCAGCCTGCGCCACGGCGACGCGCAGGAGTTGGGCTGGCAGCACGTGTTCCCCGCGCAGGAACTCATCAAGAAAAATCTTAACAAAACCACCATCGTCGGCCTCATCCCCTACCTCGACGACGACGTGTTTCGGCCCGTGGCCCTGCTGGAAAAATACCGGCCGCTGGGCCTCGAAACCTGCATGCCCTTTGTGCGCGACCCCTGGCTGTACCTGCCCCACGTGGCAGCGCTCTCGCGCATCACGCGCCTCAAGCTCGGCATGCACGTGGGCCGCAAAACCTACGCCACGCTCAAAGTTTACCAGGGTGTACCCAAGTCGCTCGTGATGCTGGCCACCGGCCACCAGACGGAGGCGCAGTTTAATGTGTACCTCGGCATCGACGAGCAGGAGCTGCTCGACTCGCACCGCAAGACCGCCCGCCGGCTACCGGAGCAGGCTGCCTAAGGGAATTGGCAGAAACAGGGGCAAAAGCAGGGGCAGACCAACCTAAATTCTAACGGGGTTTGACTGGGCCTGATGAAAACATCGGCCTCAAAAGCGCCCTGGCGCCTATTTAAAGTCAGTCAGCCACCTATGGGCAAAAAAAAAGGCCGCGCCACCCGGCAAGAATATTATTGCTTATATGAGCTCAAAACGGCATTTTTCTATTTTTATGTGGCAGATTATGAGGCAACCGCCTCTACATATTTGGCTACGGTGGTAGCCGAGAGCTTCAGGGCCTTGCCGATAGCGTAATTGGACATGCCCTCGCCCTTGAGCCGGCGCACCTGCTCGATTTGCTCCTGAGCGAGGCCCGGTTTGCCAAGTTTGGTACCCTTGCCCCTAGCCCGCTCGATACCGGCGCGGGTACGCTCGCTCAGCCGCACGCGCTCCTGCTTGGCCACGATGGCCAGGATGGAAATGACGGCATCCTTAAAAATGCCGGTGCTGTCGAGGTACTGCTCAGTGTAAGACTTGTAGCCCACGCCATAGCTCTCCAGCGTATTCAGGTGCTGGAGCGTCGGCAGAGCCCCCTCGCGGCTGAAGCGGTCGAGGCTCCAAAACAGCACTAGGTCAAACTTGCGCTGGTGAGCATCGGCGAAGAGCTTTTTAAACTGCTCGCGGTTGGCCGTGCTGCCTGACTCCTCTTCCGCATACTCCTTGTAAATGTCCCAGCCGTGCACCTGCGCATAGCGGCGCAGGTCGAGCAACTGGTTATCGGTGGACTGGCCCTTGTCTTTGGTCGAAACGCGTGCGTAGATGGCGACTTTCATATTACTTCTATCACAAAGCCTGGTAATTCGGCTTGTGCTTCCTGAAAGATTTGCAGTGTCCGGTCGGCATAATCGCCCAGTTGCTGCTGGCTAGCAGTAAAGTGGTGCCAGCGTACTAGCAGGGGCAAGTCCACATAGTTCAGGCAATCCCACAGTGCGTCTAAGTTTTGCCCATAATAGTCGGGGAAGCTTAGGCGCTCCTGAAGGTGCTGATGCATGAGCGCAGCCGTTATCATGACTGCTCCATCCAAATCTATTGTCATGCCTAAAACTACTCCACAAAACGGATGATTTGTGGATGAATCTGGAATACGCCAAAACGGCCCCGAAAACGCAGGTTTTCGGGGCCGTTTTTTGATACCCTTTTGTGGACTACTATTTCTTCCGAATCGCACCGCCTAGCTGGGCCTGCTTCACCTCATCCAGGGCGCCCTGGGTGGCGCGCAGGTCGAGGCGCACATTCAGGTCGCGTTGCCACTGCTTCACGTCGGCGAGCTGCTGGTTCATGATTTGGAGCGCGGTCAGCATCTGCGTCTGCACGGCGTAGGTTTTCTCGCCGTCGGTCGTGGGCGCGGCCGCCGGTACTGGCAGCTGCACGGCGCCGGCGCTGGTGCTTCCCCCATCGGCAAAACCGCGCAGGCGCCGGGCTTCGAGCCACTGCGCTACGGCCGCCACTTGCGGGTCGGCGAGCTGCCACTTGGGAATGACGTACTCGTCCTCGTGCACGATGCCGGCGACGGCAAAACCCGAGCCGTCCATCAG
>Ga0265780_10005434_pt1 | contig 16160 bp, 8 predicted proteins | sample P1T30metagenome_FD_192432 | JGI IMG/M metagenome (GOLD analysis project Ga0265780, IMG submission 192432) | Plant litter microbial communities from East Loma Ridge, Irvine, California - P1 T30 | ecosystem: Environmental > Terrestrial > Plant litter > Unclassified | place: USA: California... | reverse complement strand
GGCTTCATTCTCCATAGAATATTTTATAGCCTGCTCTCTCGTCCATCCTTTTGTATGTAGTCCGGTGTCCACTACAAGGCGCAGGGCACGGTGCATTTCGGCACTAAGCATCCCGAAGTACTGGTAAGGATCGGTGTATAATCCAAGTTCTTTACCAAGCGATTCGGTATATAAAGCCCAGCCTTCGCCATAAGCGTTAAACCAGATGGTTTTCCTAAAGTCAGGCAGGTCTTTATTTTCCTGCTGAATTGATATCTGATAATGATGACCCGGTATAGCTTCATGAAGAAAAAGATCTTCATCGGCATAAACGTTATATTTTTTTACATCGGGTATCGGTACATAAAAAATACCCGGGCGCGTGCCATCAACAGATCCCTGGTTGTATTCGGCGCTTGCCGATGCCTCGCGGAAAGCTTCTGTCCTGCGAACCTCAAACGGTGTTTTAGGCTTCATGTCAAAAAGCTTTTCAAGGTTAGGTTTCATCTTTTCATGGATAGCATTAAAGTTGTCTATAACCTGTTGTGGGTGCGTAAAAGGCATAAGCTCTTTTTTAGCGCGTACATAATTAAAGAAATCTTTAAGCGGGCCTTTAAACCCAACCTGTGTTTTTACCTTTTCCATTTCTGCCGAAAGGCGTGCTACCTCTTTTAAGCCTAATGCATGAATTTCTTCTGCAGTCATATCGGTAGTAGTGTAGCGCTTAATAAGATGCTTGTAATATGCAGCTCCGTTAGTTATGCCTGATATTCCGCTTGTAGTTCGGCTTGCTTTTAGATAATCGGTGCTAACATAATTGTACAGGCTTTTAAAAGACGGAATGATCTTGTTCTTTAATATTGTCGTGAATTTATCCGTCAGCACTTTTTTCTCTGTATCTGTAAACGAATCAGGAAATTCTTCTACAGGGCTATAAAGTAAGTGAGAAGGAACATTTTCGTTAGCCATATCTTTTAACTGCGGAATCATTTTTTCAGTCAGTGCTTTTGGAAGCACATAACCTTTTGCAACGCCTTCTTTCATACGATTCTCAACAGATACAAGGTAAGTGTTAAACTGTGTTAGCCTTTCCAGCCAATTGTTGTAATCTTTAACGGTTTTAAATGGCTGTGCGCCCGCACCGCTTCCCCATTGGCCGATGGTAAGTATTTGGCTTGTAAACTGGTTTAACGGCAGCAGGTTTTCCTTAAAGGAAAGCTGCTCTAGATTTATATCGCATTCCCATTTTAGCAATTCAATGCTTAGACGGTCGTTTTCAGATAATTCAACGGATAAATTTTCAGTATCATTTTTATACTTAGTGAAAAAGGCTTTTGCTTCTTTTATATATGCATCTGAAAGACTATTTGGAAGAAGGTTGTTGTAAATTGTATCTCCTGCTGTCGTAGATTCCATCGGAAAAAGTTTCATTCTTTCGGCATAATATTCGGAGGTTATCTGCATCACAGTTTTGCTGGGAAGTGTAACTTCCTTCTTTTTTTCTTTCGTGCAGGACTGTAGTATTGATAGTACAGCTAAAAGCAGTAAAAAGGTTTTTTTCATGATTAGTTGGCATTAAAAGTTTGCATAAAGGTACATTTTTCGCATAAAAAACCTTCGTAAAAAGAATAGCGTTAAAAATTTCACAATTCAGCCGATAGGGTTACCTTTGTCGGTTCCAAGAAAAACGTATTCAAAATGAACCAATACAGCAAGCGAAGAGAAGCACTGCTTTACCACGCAAAACCGCATCCGGGTAAAATTCAGGTAGTGCCAACAAAACCTTACGCTACACAAAGGGATTTATCATTAGCTTATTCTCCGGGGGTTGCAGAACCATGCCTTGAGATAGCAAAAGATGTAAATAATGTATATAAATATACCGCTAAGGGTAACTTAGTGGCAGTAATATCTAACGGTACGGCGGTACTTGGCCTTGGCGACATAGGCCCTGAAGCCTCTAAGCCGGTAATGGAAGGTAAAGGCCTTTTATTCAAGATTTTTGCCGATATTGATGTGTTTGACATTGAAGTTGATACAAAAGATGTTGAAGCTTTTATCCAGACCGTTAAAAATATTGCACCAACTTTTGGGGGTATTAACCTTGAAGATATTAAAGCCCCGGAGTCTTTCGAAATTGAAAGAAGGCTTGTAGAAGAGCTTGATATCCCGGTTATGCACGATGATCAGCATGGTACGGCAATTATATCGTCTGCAGCACTTATAAATGCAGCAGAACTTGCAGGTAAAAATATAGCCGAGATTAAACTTGTAGTTTCAGGTGCAGGATCGGCAGCACTGGCATGTGCTAATTTATATGTACTGTTAGGCGTTAGAACCGAAAACATTACGATGTTTGATGTAGATGGTATGCTGGTTACAAACCGTGAAAACCTTATGCCGCTGCAAATGAAATATGCGCAGCCGGGTGAGGCTAAAACACTTGCTGAGGCTATGAAAGGGGCAGATATGTTCCTTGGGCTTTCGGTAGGTAATATACTTTCGCCGGAGATGCTGCTTAGCATGAATGATGACCCTATTGTGTTTGCAATGGCAAACCCGATACCGGAGGTTGATTACAATGTAGCAATTGCTACACGTCCTGATATTATTATGGCTACAGGCAGGAGCGACCATCCTAACCAGGTTAATAACGTACTTGGTTTTCCTTACATATTCAGGGGAGCACTGGATGTTCGCGCTTCTAAAATAAATGAGGCTATGAAAATGGCAGCTGTTCATGCGCTTGCATCGTTAGCCAAAGCACCGGTGCCGGAGCAGGTAAATATTGCTTATGGTGAAACCAAGCTTAATTTTGGGCGCGACTATATTATCCCGAAGCCATTTGACCCAAGGCTTATTGCGGTTGTTGCCCCGGCAGTAGCTAAAGCAGCTATGGAAAGCGGTGTGGCTAAAAATCCAATTCTTGACTGGGATAAATATACTGAAGATCTTTTAGACCGTCTTGGTAACGATAATAAAATGGTAAGGCTGCTTACCAATAGGGCAAAGACCGAACCTAAACGTATTGTTTTTGCAGAAGCAGATCATTTAGATGTACTTAAAGCAGCGCAAATTGTTATGGAAGAAGGTATTGGTACGCCTATACTTTTAGGTAATCGTGAAACGATTACTGAACTTAAACATGAAATTGGCTTTGATGCCGAAGTACAGATACTTGATCCTAAAACAGATGAGGAAGACGAGCGCAGGCTTCGTTATGCACAATCTTATTGGGAAACAAGGCAGCGAAGGGGTGTTAACCTGCTGGATGCACAAAAATGGATGAGGGAACGTAACTATTTTGCTGCCATGATGGTAAACGAAGGTGAAGCAGATGCTATGCTTACAGGGTATTCAAGAAGTTATCCTTCAACGGTTAAGCCTATTATGCAGGTTATAGAGAGGGCATCTGGCGTGAGCCGTATTGCGACAACCAATATGATGCTTACCAAGCGCGGACCTATATTCCTGTCTGATACCGCTATTAACCCTGATCCATCTGCCGAAGATCTTGCAAAAATTGCATTAATGACGGCTAAAACCGTACGTATGTTTGGTATGGAGCCTGTATTGGCAATGGTGTCATTTTCAAACTTTGGTTCATCTACGCATCCTCATGCTGTTAAGGTAAGGGAGGCAGTAGCTTATTTACATAAAAACCATCCTGAACTTATTGTAGATGGTGAAATTCAGGCCGACTTTGCCCTGAATCCTGAAATGCTTAAAGATAAATTTGGATTCTCTAAGCTTGCAGGAAAAAAAGTAAACACGCTTATATTTCCTAATCTTGAATCGGCAAATATTACTTATAAGCTTTTAAAAGAGCTTGATAATGTGGTGTCTATTGGCCCGATTATTATGGGAATGGACAAGCCGGTACATATTTTCCAGCTTGGAGCCAGCGTAGAAGAGATGGTAAATATGGCTGCAGTAGCGGTTGTAGACGCTCAGGAGAAGGAAAAACGCCTTAAAATGGCAAACAAATAGTTTTTGGCAAAGGGTTAAAGAATTTTATTATTTTTGGGAACGGCTTAAGAAAAAATTATGATAGCACACCTTCAGGGGAGATTAGTGGAAAAAACACCTACCGATGTTGTAATAGACTGCAACGGCGTAGGGTATCAGGTTAATATATCGCTGCATACGTTTTCGCTGCTGCCTGACTCAGAAAATATAAAACTCTATACCTATTTACTAATAAAAGAAGACTCTCACACGCTTTATGGCTTTGCCGAGAAAGCTGAGAGGGAACTTTTTAAGTTACTTATATCGGTTTCGGGAGTTGGTGCGGGCACTGCCAGGACCATGCTCTCGTCGTTAGAGCCAAAACAAATAATACATTCTATCGGTACTGGCGATGTAGGTACTATACAGTCTATTAAGGGGATAGGCGTAAAAACTGCCCAGCGCGTTATACTTGATATTAAGGATAAAGTGTTAAAACTATACGATTTAGAAGAAGTTTCGGCAGTTGGCTACAATACAAATAAAGAAGAAGCGTTATCTGCCTTGGAGGTATTAGGCTTTAACAAGAAATTGGCAGAAAAGGTTGTGGAGAAGGTCGTTAAAGAAAATCCGTCGGCGAGTGTAGAGACAATTATCAAACAAGCATTAAAAAATTTATAGTCCTTGAAAACAGAATACTCTAAAGATTTTTGCACAAACTTTAAATACGCTCTTTCCTTAGTATTTTTATTTTTTGGTGTGGCGCTTCAGGCACAGGTAACCGAAGAGGAAGAAGAAGGACGCGATACTATTAAAGGATATAATACCGGTAAAGTAGAAATTGCTAACCCCAAAAGCATTGTTGAGGCGTATACATACGACCCTGTTACAAACCGCTATATCTACACCAATAAATTTGAAGGTTTTAATATAACCTATCCTATAATCCTTACCCCTGAACAATATCAGGAACTGGTATTAAGGGACTCTATGCGTAGTTATTTTCAGGAGAAATCGAATGCTATGGATGGTAAAGGTACCGAAGAACAGAAGAAAAACCTGTTGCCAAGGTATTATGTGAATTCCAGCTTTTTTGAAACTATATTTGGTAGCAATACTATTGATATTAAGCCAACAGGATCTGTTGAGCTTGATTTGGGTATGCGTTACACAAAACAGGATAACCCATCTATTTCGCCCCGGAACAGAAGAACATTTACATTTGATTTTGACCAGCGTATATCTATGAGCCTTCAGGGTAAAGTAGGTACAAGGCTGGCAGTAACGGCAAATTATGATACCGAATCTACCTTTGCTTTCCAGAATCTTGTAAAATTAGAATATACACCTACAGAGGATGATATCATCCAGAAAATTGAAGTAGGTAACGTAAGCTTTCCGCTTTCTAACTCATTGGTGAGAGGTGCGCAAAGTCTTTTTGGTGTTAAGGTAGCCCTTCAGTTTGGCAAAACAACCGTAACGGGTATCTTCTCAGAACAAAAATCGCAGACTAAAACTGTAACATCACAAGGTGGTGGTACGCTTCAGGATTTCTCAATCTTTGCACTTGACTATGATTATGACAGGCACTATTTCTTATCTCAGTATTTTAGGAATACTTATGAAAGTTCACTTGCCAGTTATCCTAATATTTTAAGCAGGGTACAAATTACCCGTATGGAGGTTTGGGTTACCAACAGGCAAAATCGTATTAATGCTGCAGAAAATAATTCAAGGAATATTATAGCTATTCAGGATTTAGGTGAGAGTAGGGCGGTTAAACAATCGACAGGAGTTGATATTACTACGCAATCGGTTAAATTTGGTACTAATCCTAACTTTTTTGAACCTGAAGGGTCAGCACCTAATCAGCCTCCGCAAAATAGCAATAATAAATTCGACCCTGCCCAGATTGGTACTACCGGATGGCTTAACCAGGGAATAAGGCAAATTGTAACGGTTGGATCTTCAAGTTTCAATAATGTAACCGCACGTGAAGGTACAGATTACTCTAAGCTTGAAAATGCAAGAAAACTTACAACAAGCGAATATACATATCATGACCAGTTAGGATATCTTTCACTTAACCAAAGACTTAATAATGATGAGGTTTTAGCAGTTGCGTACCAGTATACAATGGGTGGCAAGGTATATCAGGTTGGAGAATTTGGTACAGATGGTGTTGATGCCACTGTGGTAGACCAGACAAATCCTAACGGAAATGTTCCGATAACACAAACACTGGTTCTTAAGTTACTAAAAAGTAATCTTGTAAATGTTGAAGAGCCTACATGGGACCTGATGATGAAAAACATCTACCAGATTCCGGGTGCTTTCCAGTTATCACAGGAAGATTTCAGGTTTAATATTTTATATACAGACCCATCTCCGTTAAATTATATCTCACCGGTAGCAAATACAACATTACCGGAAGGTGTTGCAGATACACCTCTTTTACGTGTATTTAATGTAGATCGACTAAATTACACTAATGACCCGCAGGTAGGTGGTGATGGTTTCTTTGACTTTGTTCCCGGAACAACGGTTGATACACAAAATGGGCGCCTTATATTTCCTGTAGTAGAACCTTTTGGGGAGTTTTTATATGAAAAACTTGTTCCTGAAGGCGAAGTTCCGGGTGATTATAGCGGTGCTGAGGCTGCATTTAATCCTAACCAGAAGCAATATGTGTACCGTAGGATGTATAAGAGTACAACAGCAGATGCACAGCAGGAAAGCCAGAAAAATAAGTTTCAGTTAAGAGGCCGCTTTAAATCTACCGGAGGCGATGGTATATCGCTTAATGCATTTAACGTTCCGCAGGGATCGGTAGTTGTTACTGCCGGTGGAAGGGTACTTGTTGAAGGTGTAGATTATACTGTAAACTACCAGTTAGGTAAGGTCCAGATATTAGACCCGTCACTTCAGGCATCTAATACGCCAATTGAGGTTTCGGTTGAGAACAACTCTGTTTTCGGGCAGCAGACAAGACGTTTTGCAGGTTTTAACGTTGAGCATAAATTCAACGATAAATTCCTTGTAGGTGCTACCATGATAAACATGTCTGAAAGGCCGTTTACAAACAAAACAAATTACGGGCAGGAGTCTGTAAACAATACTATATATGGTTTTAATACCAACTTCGCTACAGAGGTTCCATTATTTACGCGTTTGGTTAACAAACTGCCTAATATGGACACCGATGTGCCTTCAAATTTCTCGTTTAGGGGAGAGGTGGCCTATTTAAAACCGGGCGCATCTAAAGCTGACCAGTTTAATGGTGAGGCTACTACGTATGTAGATGACTTTGAAGGATCGCAGACTACTATAGACATGCGTTCTGCACAGGGATGGTCGCTTTCGAGTGTACCTGCCGACCTGTTCCCTCAGGGTGTGCCCGATGATTTGTCTTCTGGTTTCAACAGGGCAAAACTTGCATGGTATAGTATTGACCCTATTTTCTATGCCCAGGGCCAAAGGCCTGATGGCATAAGTAATGATGATCTTAGCTCTAACAGGACAAGGCGTGTTTATTATGATGAGTTATATCCGGAGACTGATGTTGCACCGGGACAAACGCGTGTTGTAAATACACTGGATTTAAGTTACTATCCGCAGGAACGCGGACCTTATAACTATAATGGCATTTTACCGGCGCAAAATTTTACTTTTAGCGAAGCACAGACAGCACAAAACTGGGCAGGTATTATGCGCTCGATAAGTTCAACAAATTTTGAGCAGACTAATGTTGAATACATGCAGTTTTGGGTAATGGACCCTTACTACGGTACTGACCCTGATGTAACTTCTCCTAATAATACGGGGGTTTTAGAGATAAATCTTGGAGAACTTTCTGAAGATATACTTAAAGATAACAGGAAACAGTTTGAAAATGGCCTTCCTGAAGCAAATGGCAATCAGCCAATATTTTCAACAATATGGGGAGATGTGCCCGTTTCGCAATCACTTATTTATGCATTTGATACCAATACTGCAAATCGTGCTGTACAGGATGTAGGTTTCGACGGATTAACAGATGATGAAGAGCGAACAAAATTCAATAATTTTGGTTCTCTTGAAGATCCTGCAGGAGATAACTACCAGTTTTACCTGGCGGCAAGTGGTAATGTACTTGACAGATATAAAAATTATAATGGTACCCAGGGTAACTCTCCTGTAGATGTTGGTAATACAAACAGGGGGTCTACAACGCTTCCTGATACGGAAGACATCAATAGGGATAATACCATGAATACTATTGACGCCTATTTTAAATATACAATCCCTATAAGCGCCGATATGCAACTTGGCCAGGGTTACCTTGTTGATGAAAGAAAAACAGATGGTAAGGACGCTAACGGTGAACTAATACCTGTAAGATGGTTATTGTATAAAGTGCCTATTCAGGGTGGGGGTGAAGAAAATATTGGAGGTATAAGTAACCGTTCCATCCGATTTATGAGGATGATAATGAAAGGTTTCAGAGACGATATTACCCTTCGTTTTGGTGCGCTTGATCTTGTAAGAGGGGAATGGAGAAGATATACGGGTAAATTTGACCCTACTGATATTGATCCTGAAGATGGAAATACTGGATTTGACGTAGTATCTGTAAATGTACAGGAAAACGGCTCGCGTAAACCTATACCTTATGTTACGCCTCCGGGAGTAAGAAGAGAACAGTTGTATAATAATAATGCGGTAATCAATCAAAATGAGCAATCGCTGTCATTAAAAGTTTATGAATTGCCTTCAGGCAGTGGTGGCGGACTGGAGCCTAATGATGCACGTGCAGTGTTTAAAAACGTTAATGTAGACATGCGTCAGTTTAAAAAACTTAGGATGTTCCTACATGCTGAAGCATTACAGGGATCTTCATCATCTCTTGTAGATGGCCAGATGAAAGCATTCCTTCGCTTTGGTAACGATTTTACTGATAACTTCTATCAGGTTGAACTCGCACTTAAAGTTACTTCACTCAAAAATGGTTCATATACGCCCGACGAAGTATGGCCAAGCGATAATGAATTACTGGTAACGTTGGCAGCGCTTACTAAACTTAAAATACAAAAATTAGGAGGCCAGCTGGGTCAGGCAGATGAGAATGGAGTGAATTTTATTTCGGCACAATCACTGGATCCATCTTTGAGTCCTAATATGACAATTGGTATTAAAGGTAATCCTAACTTTGGAAGTATAAGGACATTAATGTTGGGTGTAAAAAACTCTACAACCGATAATATTACCGGTGAAGTGTGGTTTAATGAGCTTCGTTTATCTGACATGGATAACAACGGTGGTATGGCAGCTGTAGCAAGTATGGATACTAATTTTGCTGACTTTGCTACGGTTTCGGCAACCGGGAGAATGAGTACAATTGGATTTGGATCTGTGGAACAGAGCCCTAATGAAAGAAGTAGGGAAGATGTTAAGCAATACGATATTGTAACTAATATTAATGTAGGTAAATTGCTGCCTAAAAAATGGGGTATTAACCTGCCGTTTAATTATGGTATAGGTGAAGAAACCATTACGCCGGAGTATGACCCTTTTCAGCAGGATGTTAAGCTCGACCAGCTTATAGATATCACGCCAAACCAGGCAGAGAAAGATAACCTTCGAAACAGGGCTATAGATTATACGAAGAGAAAAAGTATCAATTTTATTGGTGTTAAAAAAGAAAGGGGAGCAGAGCAGAAACAACATGTTTATGACCCTGAAAACTTAACAATGAATTACTCGTTTAACCAGACTGAACACCATGATTATGAAATTGAAGACCTTCTTGACCAACAGTTAAGAACGGGTGTAGATTATAACTTTGCCTTTAAGCCTAAAGCGGTAGAGCCTCTTAAGAATGTTGGGTTTATGAAGAAAAGCCAGTACTGGAAACTGCTACAAGACTTTAATTTTAATTACCTGCCTACAAATATTTCGTTTAGTACTAATATAGTAAGGCAATACAATAAACAACAGTTTAGGAATGTTGAAGTTGAAGGTATCCCGATAAGTCCATTGTATAGAAGAAATTATTTCTTTAATTATCAGTATGCGTTTAATTATAACCTGACAAAATCGCTTAAGCTAAATTATAGGGTAGCGACAAGTAATATCGTAAGAAATTATCTTAATGAAGATGGTGTGCCTGTTCAGGCGTATACTATCTGGGAAGATTTCTGGAATACAGGAGAGGCAAATACACACTCGCAAGAGTATGTAGTTAATTATGATTTACCAATTAATAAGATACCGGCTTTAAGTTTTATAAAATCGACCTATACCTACTCCGGTAACTTTAACTGGCAGCGTTCGTCAGATGCACTTTCCAGCGTAACACGCCAGATAAATGGAGCAAATGTGGATTTTGATTTAGGTAATACCATCCAAAATGCAAATACGCATAAATTAAATGCGACGTTTAATATGGATATGCTGTATAAGTATGTTGGACTTACAGCTAAAAAACCTGCTAAAGCACCTAATACACCAAAAGTAGCTCCTAAGCCGGGAGAAAAAATTACAGCGGCTCCTAAGCCTGTAGCATCTGGTAATACATTTGTAAATGGTCTTATTGGTATTGTAACGAGCGTTAAAGATATTGCCGTTAACTATACCGAAACTAATGGTATGGTGCTGCCTGGTTACCTGCCTTCGATAGGTTTCTTTGGTACAACCAAGCCAACATTGGGCTTTGTGTTTGGTGGGCAGGATGAGGACGTAAGATATGAACTTGCAAAAAAAGGATATCTTACTAAAGATCCTGAATATAACCAGAACTTTACACAGGTAACTAACAAGCAGCTTAATTTAACGGCTGGGGTAGTTTTATTTCCTGATTTTAAAATTGACCTGACTGCAGACAGAACATATTCTAATAGTTATTCTGAACAGTTTGATGTTAGTGCTGACGGGCAATATAATTCGCTATCACCATATTCGTTTGGTAATTTCCAGATATCAACTTTAATGATTGGGACAGCTTTTGGTAAAAGCGATGTGAATAACTCGGAAGCATTTACCCAATTGAGGGAAAACAGGATGGTAATTGCTGACAGGCTTGCAACAGCTCATTATGGCACAACTGAATTTACAAGGTATAATAGTCCGGGTGATGCTAATGCAGGAAGTGATTTTAGCAATTCAAATGCAGGATATCCAATAGGTTATGGACGTAATAGCCAGGCTGTTTTGTTACCGGCTTTCATTTCTGCTTACACAGGCCAGGATGCTGGTAAGGTGTCTACGGGTGTATTTAGAAGTGTACCGTTGCCAAACTGGGTAGTTAAGTATACAGGCTTAATGCGTTATAAATACTTTAAAGACAGATTTAAGCGCTTTTCGCTTCAGCACAGTTACAAGGCATCTTATAATGTGAATTCATACAGGTCTAACTTTGATCTTACCAATCCTTCAGAGGGCAGCAACGGTCAGGATAATAATGGTGTTGGTAACTTCTATAATAAATATATTATATCAAATATCAACTTAACGGAAGCGTTTAATCCGCTTATCCGTATTGATTTTGAGATGAAGAACTCAGTGAAAGTTTTGGCTGAGATACGTAAAGACAGAACGCTTAACCTGAGTTTTGATAACAATCTTCTTACTGAAGTTAAAGGTAATGAATACATTATAGGTCTTGGTTACCGTATTAAAGACGTTATCATCAATTCGTCGTTGGCTGATAATCCAACAAATACCATACGAAGTGATATCAACCTTAAAGCCGATTTTAGCTTAAGGAAAAATGAAACAATAGTGCGCTACCTTGATTATGACAATAACCAGTTGGGTGGTGGTCAGAACATATGGTCTGTTAAGTTAACCGCAGATTATGCGTTTAGTAAAAACCTTACGGCTATTTTCTATTATGATCATTCGTTCTCTAAAGCGGTTATTTCAACATCATATCCATTAACTAATATCCGTGCCGGGTTTACTATCAGGTATATTTTCGGAAATTAATGGAAAAACATTTTACAGTTATTTTTATAAAACATACATTTGCGAAAAACAAACTTACATGAATATTCCAGCAGATTTAAAGTACACAAAAGACCACGAGTGGGTTAAAATAGAAGGTGATGTTGCTACAGTAGGCATTACAGATTTTGCTCAGAAAGAATTAGGTGATATCGTTTATGTTGAAGTTGAAACACTTGACCAGACTCTAGACAAAGATGAAGTTTTTGGTACGGTTGAAGCTGTTAAAACAGTATCGGATCTTTTCCTTCCATTATCAAGTGAGATAATTGAGTTCAATGATTCTCTTGAAACAACTCCTGAAAAAGTTAATACTGATGCTTACGGAGATGGATGGATGGTAAAAGTTAAGATTTCTAATGCAGCTGAAGTAGACGAATTGCTTACTAGTGATCAGTACAAAGAGCTTATTGGTGCGTAATATATTTTTATTAGCTGCTGTTGCGTGGACATTGTTTATAACATATGCATGTCTTACAGCTGCCGCTAATATACCTAAAGCTGCATGGTTAAATTTTGAACATAAAGATAAAATAGTACATTTTACTTTTTATCTGGTGTTTACCCTATTGTGGGTTCTTGATTTGAAAAAGGTAAAAAATTTTTCACCTAAAAAAGCAAGGCTCTTTGTTTTTGTAATAGCCGTTATATTTGGTGTAATTATAGAAATATGTCAGGGGATGTTTACCGTTGAACGAAGTCCGGACGCATTAGATGTGTTGGCGAATACTTCAGGCAGCGCCGCAGCAATTTTAATGCTGTGGTTTTTTGACAAGAAAAAATAATATGATCCCTTTTCGTTTTAACGGAAAGGGATTTTTGATTAAATACATATGAACATAAAGCAATATTTAGATTCGACCTATTTAAAAACTCCGGATCAGGCCGGGCTTGCCGACGCTGAAAATCTGGAAGTGGTAAAGTCAGTAGTTCGTGAGGCAATCACTGAAAACTTTAAACTGGTTATGATACGCCCGGATATGGTTGCCATTGCGAAGCAAATGATTGAAGCGGTAGGTTCTAAAATTGATATCGGAACCGTGATAGATTTTCCATTAGGGCAGGGTGCTATAGAGGCTAAATTAGAGGAAGCAAGGCAGGCGATTGAAGACGGGGATAACGATCTTGATTTTGTACTGGATTATGAAGGTTTTAAAGCCGGTAAAATCGAATTCGTAAAACAACAGGTTCTAGAATGTACCGGTTTAGGGCTTAAGCATAATAAGATTGTAAAATGGATTATAGAAGTTGCAGCACTAAATGATCACGAAATTGTTCAGATGAGTGCACTTGTAAAAAATGTAGTGCTTTCTAGTTTTGAAGAAAGTGCTTATTCGCGTGTGTTTGTGAAATCGTCTACAGGTTTTTATACAACACGCGACGGTATCCCTAATGGCGCTACGCTATCGGCTATTAAGCTAATGCTGGAAAACTCGTATCCGTTACCTGTAAAGGCAGCAGGAGGAGTTCGAACGCAGGAAGAAGCCGAACAAATGATATTGCTTGGGGTAAAACGAATTGGTACATCATCTGCAGCAGCAATTGCAGCAGGAACTTCCGGTAACGGAGGGTATTAAAAACAAGAAAGCCTTCCTGTAGCGGAAGGCTTTTCTTTTCATAGCAATTTCGATTGATGATTATTTCTTTTTCATAGCAATGTTTCCCAAACGAAATTTTTCTTTTTATAGCAACTTAACTAAACGCAAACTTTTAAAGGTTTACATATAGTAGATGCGCAATAATTAAAAAGGTTGCGTGGAGGTGTTAATTTTTTTTATAAATTATTTATACTCTTTCTTTTTTACGCTCGTTTTGTGGTAAAAGTAAATTTTGAAGTATCTTTGCGCCAGTTTTTACAACCCAATGAAAATCATTTTGAACGTTCAGGACAATCAGTTTTCCGTTAAATCACTCTTTGCAGATTTTGTAGCAATCACTAAAGCCAGGCTGGCTATTAGTGTTGTGTTTTCATCTGTGGCAGGATACCTTTTAGGTTTTTCTGATGACTACCCTTTTAGTTGGACTACACTTGTATTGCTTACAATTGGTGGCTACTGCATGGTTGGTGCTTCTAATGTTTTTAACCAGATTATAGAAAAAGATCTCGATGCCTTAATGGATAGGACAAAAAACCGTCCGGTGCCTTCAGGAAAAATGTCGGTTAAAAGCGCATTTATACTTGGTTCTTTGTTAACATTGCTTGGTATTGGTATTTTATATAGCATCAATCCAAAAACAGCAATGTTTGGAGCAATATCTATCTTTTTATATACCAGTATTTATACGCCTTTAAAAACAAAGACGCCTTTGGCTGTGTTTGTTGGTGCTTTTCCGGGGGCTATACCTTTCATGCTTGGATGGGTTGCTGCTACGGGCGACTTTGGTGTTGAGGCAGGTGCTTTGTTTCTGATCCAGTTTTTTTGGCAATTCCCGCATTTTTGGGCTATTGGCTGGTTTTTATTTGACGATTATAAAAAAGCAGGATTTTTTATGTTGCCTACAGGTAAAAAAGACAAAAAAACAGCTTTGCAGACTATATTGTATACCGTTTGGCTTATTCTTGCTTCATTGCTTCCTGTAACAGGTTTTACAGGCGAACTAAAGTTAAGTGTAGTATCGGCAGTTGTTGTGTTCCTTTTAGGATTGTGGATGCTTGTTTATGCGGTTAAGTTGTATAAACAAATGGATTCGGCTGCGGCCAAAAAGCTTATGCTTGTTAGTGTGTCGTATATATCGCTGCTACAGGTAATTTATGTTTTAGATAAATTTATTAGATAATTATGGAAACAATGTCGCTTAAAGATTATAACGATAGAAATGCACGCTCTAAAAAGATGCTGCTTTGGTTCGCTATGATTAGTATGTTCATGATGTTTGCAGGTTTAACCAGTGCTTATGTTGTAAGTACATCCAGGCCAGACTGGATTAAAGATTTTGTTTTGCCGAATGCATTTATAATAAGTACTGTTTTAATTGTAATAAGCAGCCTTACTTTTCACATGGCTAAGGTAAGTATGAAAAAGGGCGACAGGCAGGCAACAACAATGTGGCTGCTTGCAACTCTTGCGTTAGGAATTTCTTTTGTTGTAGCGCAGTTTTATGGCTTTAGTAAGGTCATAGAAAGTGGCTATTATTTCACCGGGCCGGAGAGTACAGTTACTACTTCTTTCCTTTATATTGTTACCATTGTACACCTTGCTCACCTGTTTGCAGGGCTTATTGTACTACTGGTTGTAATTTATAATCATTTTAAACAAAAATACAGTTCTTCTCAAACCCTTGGAATAGAGTTGGGTGCAATGTTTTGGCACTTTCTTGATATTTTGTGGGTATATTTGTTTTTATTTTTCTATTTCTATTAATAGAAAAAATAACGTAAATTTGGAAACTTTTTAACCAATAACTTTATATGGCAGCGACAGTTACTTCAACAGCTACTACTACAGGTAAAACATGGGGCGGAGGAAACGAACCTATGGGAGTTAGTTATGGCAAAATGATGATGTGGTTTTTTATCGTATCAGATGCCCTTACCTTCTCTGGATTCCTTGCAGCTTACGGTTTTTCACGATTTAAATTCATTGAAACTTGGCCAATAGCCGACGAAGTGTTTAATCACTTTCCATTTATGCATGGTGTTGATGCACCAATGTACTATGTGGCTTTCATGACATTTATACTTATCTTCTCATCAGTTACTATGGTACTTGCAGTGGATGCAGGCCATCACCTTAAGAAAACAAAGGTTGCAGTTTATATGCTGCTTACTATTGTTGGTGGTTTTATATTCCTTGGGTCTCAGGCCTGGGAGTGGAAAAACTTCATTAAAGGTGAATTTGGTGCTGTTGAAACAAAAGGTGGTTCTATACTTCAATTCGTTAAAGAAGGCGAAAATGGTAAATATGAAAGGGTTGCCCTTGCAGATTTTGCTGCTCACCTTCCAACAACACGAGTTAATAAAGTAAAAAGCAACGGTATCTGGTTTGAAAAAACTGATGCCCTACCTACTTACTCTGTTGAAGAAATCAAAGAAGGTTTAAAAGCACATCCTGAAGTTTTAGTTAGAACTGAGAAAGTAATTAAAAAACATAAAGAAGTTCTGACAAGAGAGCAGTCTCTTAAAAGAATTGAGGATGCTACTATTGTTGTAGAAGGTGCTAACCTTGTTAGAAATGAGTACGGACACAAATTGTTCGCTAACTTTTTCTTCTTTATTACAGGTTTCCACGGTTTCCACGTATTCTCTGGTG
>Ga0265780_10005433_pt1 | contig 16161 bp, 16 predicted proteins | sample P1T30metagenome_FD_192432 | JGI IMG/M metagenome (GOLD analysis project Ga0265780, IMG submission 192432) | Plant litter microbial communities from East Loma Ridge, Irvine, California - P1 T30 | ecosystem: Environmental > Terrestrial > Plant litter > Unclassified | place: USA: California... | reverse complement strand
TCGAACTCGCACAGCTTGCGCCACTACCCCCTCAAGATAGCGTGTCTACCAATTTCACCACGTCGGCTTTGAGACAGCTATTGTAACCTGCCTTAACACTATATTTCAATGCTCAAATTGCGATGTCTCAAGCAAAACAGTGTTTTTTAACTACTTGAACGCCGTAAGTATTTACCCACGGCGATTTGAAACGGTCTTTCGATGCTGCGCCGCAAAAATCCGGCTTACTTCGGGATCGACGTCACTGGCGCCGGGGCTGCAGCTGCCGGTGCTGCGGGCGTGGCTGGCGCCGTGGTCGACGGAATCGCGTTCGGGTTGGCTGGCGCCTTGACCGGTGCGGTGATGGCTGTGCGGCCCATCACGCCGGCGTCGACTGTCGTGGTGCGGTTGCTGCTGGCATAGACCAGGCCCAGCGTCGACGCGAAAAACACGGCGGCGGCAATCGCCGTCGACTTCGACATGAAGTTCGACGAGCCGGTGGCGCCGAACAGGCTGCCGGAAGCGCCGGAGCCGAAGGCCGCGCCCATGTCGGCGCCCTTGCCATGTTGCAGCAGGACCAGGCCGATGATGATCAGCGCGGAGATGACCTGAATGATGACGATAATATTAAACAAAAGGCTGCTCATTGCAATTCCATTCCAAGTTTGACGACGATTTTAAAATGCGGTGAAGTAGGATTATTCGGCGCTGGTGGCGCTGGGTTTGACTGACTTAATCTGACGCTTATTTCGCTGCGTGAATGATGGCAAGGAAATCGGCGGCTTTCAATGCTGCCCCACCGATCAGGCCGCCATCGATATCCGGCTGCGCCATCAATTCCCTGGCATTATCGGGCTTCATGCTGCCGCCGTACAGCAGCGGCACGCGGTCGGCGGCGGCGTCGCCACGCGTGCGCAGTTGCGCGCGCAGGGCGGCGTGGACTTCCTGCGCCATCTCCGGCGTGGCGGTCTTGCCGGTGCCGATGGCCCACACGGGCTCATACGCCACGACGATGTCCTGGATGTCGGCCGTGGTGAGGAGCTTCAGCACGGCGCCCAGCTGTTCGCTGACGACAGCATTGGTCTGGCCGGCGTCGCGCTGCTCCAGTGTTTCACCGACGCAGACGATAGGCGTCATGCCGGCACGCAGGACCGCCTCGGCCTTGCAGGCAACCTGCTCGCTGGTTTCCAGGTGATAGGCGCGCCGCTCGGAGTGCCCGACGATGACGTACTGGCAGTCGAATTCGCGCAGCATGGAGGCGGCCACTTCGCCGGTGAACGCGCCGCATTGTTCGGCCGAGACATCCTGCGCGCCAATGGCAAGTTTGCTGCCAGCCAGCAGTTCCTGGCTCTGGTGCAGGTACGGGCAAGGCACGCAGACGGCGCACGCAGCCTCCGCGCCATCGAGGCCGGCGACGATACCTGAGAGCAGCTCGGCGTTGGCGGCGCGGCTGCCGTTCATTTTCCAGTTACCGACGACAAGTTTCGAGCGCATAGGATCCCACGGTTGATTAACCCGCTATTCTAACTGCCGCCCTCATGCGGGTCAAACCGGCGAATGTTCATTTTGACAAGCTGTCGCCCCGTGCCTGCATCTGCAACCTCCTTACAACACTTGCAGCATGATCTTGCCAACGTGCGTACTCGTCTCCATCAGCGCATGGGCTTCGGCAGCCTGCGCCAGGGGGAAGGTTTTGTAAATCACTGGCTTGATTTTGCCCTGCTCGAACAGCGGCCAGGCGTGCTGCTTCAGGTTGGCAGCGATGGCGGCCTTGAATTCCACCGGGCGCGGGCGCAGCGTGGAGCCGCTGATGACCAGGCGCCGGCGCAGCACTTCGTTCAGGTCGACCGTGGCCTTGGCGCCACCGAGCAACGCGATCAGTGCGATGCGCCCGTCGTCGGCCAGGCACGTGATTTCACGCGGCAGGTAGTCGCCCGCGACCATGTCGAGCACCACGTCGACGCCCTTCCCGCCGGTGGCCTCCTTGACCACCGCCACGAAGTCTTCATCCTTGTAATTGATGGCGCGTTCGGCGCCGAGTTCCACGCACGCGTCGCATTTTTCTTTCGACCCCGCGGTGGCGAACACCCGGTGACCCAAAGCCGACGCGAGCTGGATGGCGGTCACGCCGATCCCCGAGCTGCCGCCCTGCACCAGCAGCGTTTCCGCGCCTTTCAACTGGGCGCGGTCGAACACATTGGTCCAGACGGTGAAGTAATTTTCCGGCAGCGCAGCCGCTTCCAACGGCGACAGGCCGGCGGGAATCGGCAGGCAGGACCCGACTGGCGCTGCGCAATATTCGGCGTAGCCGCCGCCCTGCACCAGTGCGCAGACCATGTCGCCATGCTTGAACGGCATGCCGGTGCAGTCGCCGTCGACGATTTCACCGGCCACTTCCAGGCCCGGCAAGTCGGACGCGCCAGGCGGGACCGGATAGTGGCCCATGCGTTGCAGGACGTCGGGACGGTTCACGCCGGCTGCATGGACGCGGATCATGACTTCGCCGGGTTTCAGTACGGGCATCGGGCGCTCGCACAGTTGCAGGACGTCGGGTTTGCCGGGCTGGGTGATTTCGATTGCGCGCATGGGAAGAGGGAGAGAGTGGATAGAGGGCGATTGTACGTCTGCAGCAAAAACCGCGTCGCCCTCTCCCCCCGCCCGCTACTCGGCGCCCGTCTTCGATTTCTCCGGCAAGGGCGTGCCTGCCTTCCATGCACGCGACAGGGCCTGCGCTTCATCGACCTGCTCCTGCGTCATCTGGCGCGCCACCGAGGCGCGCTGGGCTGGCGCGCTGGCGTTGCCGCCGGCGGCCGCCAGGTTCCACAGCATGTACGCAATCACCACATCCTGCGGCACGCCGGCCACGTGGTAGCGGTACATCAGCGCCAGCGCATGCTGGGCGTCGGCATGGCCCTGCTCGGCCGCTTTGTGGAACCACATCACGGCCTGGCGCTGGTCCAGCGGCACCGCATTGCCGGTGTAGTACATTGCCCCCACCAGGTACTGCGCATCGGCCTTGCCGGCAATGGCGGCTTTCTGGCTCCAGAAGAATGCCTGCCGGTAGTCGCGCGTGACGCCGCGGCCCATGTAATACATCAAGCCGAGCAACTGCTCGGCATCGTGGTTGGACGCTTTCGCCAGCGGCGAAATTTCTTTCAACGCCAGCGGATAGTTGCGCGCGTTGTAGGCGGTCGCGCCTTCGACAAAACCAGCCGTGGCAGCTGCCTGCAGTCCGATGCCAAGCACGAGCCCGGCCACAAAATGTTTTATGGCCATCTTATTTCCAGCTCACTTTTCCGAGCCCATCCACGCTGACCTTGCGGTTCAGCGGCTTGCCGTACACGGTCACGGAGCCGAGGCCCGAGAGGTTCAGGTTGGCGTTCAGGTGGGCGTTCACGGTAGCGCTGCCGAGGCCGCTCAGCTCGATGCTGACAGTTTCCACGAGAAACTGCTGCGCGTCGAGTCCGCCCAGCCCTTCCAGGTTGGCGCGCAGCACGCGCGCGCGCCCTTCGAGCGTGACGTGGCCGGCGCCTTCCAGGTTCAGTTCAAACAGGTCGGCATTGACGCCCTGCAGGTTCATGCTGCCAAGGCCACCCAGGCTGGCTTTCACGGTGCGGTACTGGCTGCCCTGCATGGCGATCGACCCGGCGCCGTCCAGCGACAGATGGAGGTTGTCGCCATTGAAGCCGGTGACCAGGCTGGTGCCCAGGCTTTCCGACACCAGTTCCCGCAACGCCGGCAGGACAAGTTCGACGTGCAGGCCGCGCCGCGTGCTGCCGCTGACACGATGGTCGGCGCTTTCGATAACCAGCGTGTCGCCGCTCTGGCGGCTGATGGTCTGCGCGACCCAGCGCGGATCGCCGCTGAACACCAGCGAGGCATCCGCGCCTTGGCGCACGCGCAGGTCGACGATGCCGTCGAGCCGCACGCGCGTGACGCGCGCGTCGACCGGACGGGTTTCCGACGCCGCATCGTCGGCTGCCGCTGCCGCCGTCGACGCCACACCGACTACGGTGCCCAGCAATAACGCACCCGCCACCACCATCCACCGCTTGTTCATGTGTTTCTCCTCTTTTTATTGTTAGCAATGTTACTGTACGCAAGCACTATATCGGTCAGGATGCATTGCGCTGCATCGATTGCGACGAACTGCACAAATTGACAACCAGGCCAGCAATCTGCCGGACAGGATGCGTAATGTCCTGATGTAACATATTACGTATGGAGAAATTTGTCATCGGCGGGTCGGTCGCGCTGGGAGCGGCAGTGGTCACGACAGCGTGGTGGCTGTCCGCGACCGAAACTGTCCCCGAGCGCGCAGCGCCCGCCCCATCGCTGCCGGCCGCGCATGCGGAACCAGCCAGGAGCGTGCCAGTGTCCGCCATGCAGGCCGCGCCCGAGGCGACGCTGGCCAGCCAGGTCGACGCGCTCGTTGCCACGCACGATCCGCAGAAAACCTATGCCGCTTTCCAGCTCCTCCGCGACTGCATCAATTACCTGCGCGATGGCGACCGCATGATCTTCGACAACGACGATATCAAGCTGCGCACCGACGGCTCGCTGCCCGGCTTTCGCGGCATGACCGCCGAGGAACAACGCCATGACGCAGTGTTTTGCGCGACCATGACGGAGCGCATGCGCCAGTCGCGCATCGATTACCTCGACGTCGCCGCCCGGGCCGGTATCGCCGGCGCGGTGCTGGAACAGGTCGAGCAAGGCCCTTTTGGCGACCGCAGCGCCCTGGCGACGCGGCCCGACGATCCGCTGGTACGTGAATGGAAGGCGCGCGTGCAGACGCAGTTTTTTCGACTGGCGGAGCAGGATGCCGATGCCGGCACGCTGAGTTATCTGGCGGTGGCGCTCATGATGGGCAACAACGTGCTCGATGCGGATTCGGCGCTCGCCTACCGGTACGGCGCCGCCTTCGGCATGATACTGGCCGATATCCAGGGCCCGGGCGGCGGGATGGAAAAACTGTACGGCCCGGACGGGATCCTTACCCAGCAGGCAGCTTCACAGTTGACCCCGTCCGAGCGCAGCGCCCAGCTGGTCGAAGCGCGCCGCATCGCCGACCTGGCGCGTTTGCATCGGCAACAACAGCAGACCAGTCGCTAGTCGGTCGAACCCCGCAGCGCCGCTTCCAGCGCCGCCAGTTGCGCCGGCTTCACCAGGTGCGCATCGAACCCGGCAGTACGCGCATTCTGGCGGTCTTCAGGCGAACCGTAGCCGGTATGCGCCACCAGGCGCATGTGCGCGAGCGCAGGATTGGCCCGAATAAGGCGCGCCAGCTGGTAGCCGTCGATGCCGGGCAAACCGATATCGAGCACGATCACGTCGGGCCGCTGCGCTTCTGCCAGCGCCACGACCTTATGCGCGTCGCTGGCGGTGATGGTCTCGTAGCCCATTTCGGTCAGCAGGAAACCCATCATTTCCATGGCGTCGACGTTGTCGTCGACCAGCAGTACGCGCAGCCGTGCGGGAGCGCCAGGTTCGGCCGGGGCCGCTGATTCAGGGGAAGTCAACGCGTCTGTTTCCTTTAGTGCCACGGTCTGCGCGCTGGTGCGCACCACCGGCAACTCCACCGTGAAGGTGCTGCCCAGGCCAATGCCGGGGCTGGCAGCATTGAGGCGCCCACCGTGCATTTCCAGCAGGCGCGAGACCAGCGACAGCCCGATGCCGAGGCCTTCCTGTGCGCGGTCCGGCGCCACCGACACCTGGGCAAACATCCCGAAGATGCGCGACAGGTTGCCGCGCTCGATGCCAATGCCGTTGTCGATGATGTCGATGCGAACTTGCTGCTGGCCACTGCCCTGCTCCGCCCCCTCACCATGCGCATCCTCGAGCTGCACGCGGATGGTCACGCTGCCGTGTTCCGGCGTGAATTTGGCGGCATTGTGCAGCAGGTTGCCCACCGATTGCGCCAGCCGCACGGCGTCGCCGGAGACCCAGATGTCCTGCTCCGGCAACTCCACGGACAACGTGTGATGGCGCGATTCCAGCAGCGGCGTGGCGGTCTCGATGGCCTGGGCGATCACCGGGCCGAGGTTGATGTCTTCGCGGCGCAGCACGATCTTGCCCTGCGAGATGCGGGCCACGTCGAGCAGGTCGTCCACCAGGTGGGCGAGATGGTCGACCTGGCGCGTGATGACGTCGCGCGCGCGCTCGCGCAAGCCGATATTGCCGTCGCCGCCATTGGCCAGCAACGCGGCGGCGCTGCGGATCGGGCTCAGCGGATTGCGCAGTTCATGCGCCAGCGTCGCGAGAAATTCATTCTTGTTGATGTCGGCCGTACGCAGCAGGGCTTCCATCTCGCGCCGCTGCGTGATGTCGCTGGTCACGCGCGCCACGCGGTAGACCACATTTTTGGCATCGCGCACCGGAAACAGGCGGTCGCGCACCCAGCGCACGGCGCCATCCTCGGTGACCACGCGAAACTCTTCGTCATACGTCTGATAGTGATCCTGGGCCTGCCAGCGCTGCTGCACACTGGCCCGGTCGTCCGGATGCACGGCCGTGAGCCAGTCATCGTCGGTGCTGCCGAGTTCACCCGCCATGCGCCCGAAGATCGACGAATATGCCGGGCTGACAAACACCAGCGCGCCGGACGGCACCGCGAACATCCAGAACACGTCTTCGATATTGTCGGTCAGCTGGCGGAAGCGCTCTTCACTGTCGCGCAGCGCGCTCTGGGTCTGGCGCATGCGGATCAGCGCGTTGACGTTGGCGATCAGTTCATCGGCTTCGATCGGCGCAGCCAAGTAGTTGTCGGCGCCGCCTTCGAGGCCGCGGATCTTGTCGTCGCGGCCAGTGAGCGCGGCGGAGGTTTGCAGCACCAGGATCGACGCCGTGGCCGGGTCGGCCTTGATGCGGCGGCACACTTCGATGCCGTTGATGTCGGGCAGTTTCACATCCAGCAGCACCAGGTCGGGCTCGTCGCGGCGCGCGAATTCGAGTGCGTCGGTCCCGTTTTCCGCTTCCATCACGCGAAAGCCGGCACTCTGCAGGATGCGCGTCTTGGCGTAACGGGCGCCGTCGTTATCGTCGACGTTCAGGATCAGGGTGGCGTGAGCGTTCATATTAAATTCTAACAATTTCCAGGATTCAAAGGCGATTGGCAGCGCCGATGTGGCGCGGTAGCGTCAGCGTGAACGTCGACCCGACGCCTGGCGTGCTGGTCACGTCGACCTCCCCGCCCAGCAGCGCCGCCAATTTGCGGCACAGCGGCAAGCCCAGGCCAGTGCCCTTGCTGCGCCGCTGCAGCGGGTGCTCGATCTGGCTGAACTCTTCAAAGATGAGCTGCAGGTTCTCCGGGCTGATGCCGATGCCGCTGTCGCTGACCGAAAACACCACGGCGTCGGCCGCCACGTCATTGCTGGCGGTAATGCGCACGACGCCGCGCTCGGTGAATTTCACGGCGTTCGAGATGAAGTTGCGCAGGATCTGGGAAATTTTCCCTTCATCGGAGTCGAACGGCGCCACGTGGTCGGCCACGTCGAAAATCATCTCCACCGTGGTACCGTCCACCAGCGGCAGCAGCGTGCCCTTGAGTACGCGGAACAGGTTGTCCGGCACCACCGGCGCGTGCAGCAGGTCGACCTTGCCGGCTTCGATCTTGGCCAGGTCGAGCAGGTCGTTCACCAGTTCCGACAGGTCGCTGGCGGCCACTTCGATGAAGCGCACCTGGCGCTCCTGCTCCACCGTCAGCTCGCCGTCCATGCGGTCGAGCAGCAGCTTCGCGAGCGCGCGGATCGACGACAGCGGTGTGCGCAGTTCGTGGCTGGTGTTCGACAGGAAGCGCGACTTCATTTCGTCGGCGCGGCGCAGGCGCTCGGCTTTTTCCTCGATCTCGGCGTACAGCGCGACGATGCCGCGGTTGGTGTCTTCCAGCTCGCGCGTGAGCGACAATAAATCTTCCTGGCGCTCGCGCAGTTCCGCCAATGTGGACACCAGTTCCTGGTTTTGCTGCTGGACTTCGGCAAACGTGCTCGCTTCCGGGCTGCTGGCCAGCTCCGCCGTCAGCGCGGCGATCTGCGCCGCGGTCGGGCGTGCGTGCGGCGGCATGCGTTTCTTCATGACGATCAGCGGCGGCTGGCCCGGTTCGCGCTGCACCTCGCAACTGTCCATCAGGCGATGCGCGCTGACGATCGCCAGTTCCGGCAACGAATCGCTGCTCTCGTCCGTGAGCGCGGCGCCGCCGCCGATGGTCACTTCCAGCTGCGAGCCGTCGGCGGAGAGGGCAAACGTCGCGCGCCGCCCTGGCGCGGCCTGCGTCAGCGCGCGCGCCACTTCCGACACGGCCGTGGCGATGCGCACCTGGTCCTGCACGCCGAAACCGAGGGCGCCGGAAATCTCGCGCGCGCGCTGGCGCACCACCACCACATCCTGCTGGCGATTCAGGCCCAGCGACAACAGCTTGGGATTGTTCACGCAGTGCTCCTCATGCGTCGCGCGACCGGCGCACCACCAGCACCATCGCGTCGTCGCGCGCGCGGGCGAAGTCGCGCATCAGGATGCAGGCAACCAGCGCCGGATGGCGCGCCTGCAGGCCGGGATAGTGTTCCAGCGACCACTGCGTCGACAGGCCGTCGGAATGCAGGATGCACAGCGCGCCGGGGCCGCACGGCGCCGTGAATTCCTGCACCTTGCGCATGTTGTTGCCAACGATGCCGTTGTGCGACACGAGCTGGCGCCGCACGCCGTCGTCATCGTAGACGCAGGCGCCGATATTGCCGATGCCGGCAAAACGCACTTCATCGCGCGCGAAATCGATGCGCGCGGCAGCCATCGCCGCGCCGCGCGTTGCGCGCATGACCGTATGGGCGCTCTCGATCACGCGCGCCGGTTCGGCCCCAGGTGCCTGTTCCAGCGAAGTGATGGCCGCCAGCGCAGCTTGCGCCGCTTCCGGGCCGTGGCCGAGGCCGTCGACGCCGACCAGGCTGGCGCCGGCGTTATTTTGCGCCACCGCCCAGCCGTCGCCGGTTTCCTCTTCGCCCGCCAGGGGCAGCGACAGCGCGCCCACTTCGAGCAAAGGCGCCAGCCGGCGCTCCGGTGCGTCCCGGTACAGGCGCATGAAGAAAGCTGCGCCCTTGTCGCGCGCCGAGTAGAGATCGAATTCATCGGCCAGGCGCACGAGCGCGCCGAGGCCGTTGCCGGCGGTGCCAGCGCTGGAAATGCCATCGCGCAGGCACAGGTCGACGTCCGCCATGCCGGGCCCGGTATCGAACGCCATCACGTCGATGCCGGGCACGCTGGTTTGCGCCGGGCCGACAAACATCGTGCCGGCAACACCGTGCTTGACGATATTGGTGGCGGCTTCGGTAATGATGATGGCCAGCTGGCCGGCGCGGGTTTCATCGAAACCGAGGTCGCGGGCCAGCTGCTCGCCGGCGCGTCGTGCGGCGGCGACATCGCTGGCGTGGGTGATGCCAAAAGCCAGTTGATGCTGGAGCGAACTGATTAACGTTTCCATTTTGCGACAGAGACTGCCATTCCTTCTCCAACACGGGTATCGATCTCAAACTCATCCACGAGGCGTTTCGAGCCCGACAGGCCGAGGCCGAGGCCCCCACCGGACGTGTAGCCGTCGGTCAGCGCCAGCGCCACATCCGCAATGCCGGGGCCGCCGTCGACAAACAGCAGCGCGACGCCTTCGCGCATGCCGTCGTCCAGCACTTCGAGCTGCACTTCCCCGCCACCGCCGTACTTGATGGTATTGCGCGCCAGTTCACTGGCCGCCGTGACCACCTTGGTCTGGTCGACCAGGGACAGCTTGATGGCCACCGCGCGCTCGCGCACCTGGCGCCGCAGGTGGACCACGTCTTCATCGGTGTACAGCGGCACCAGCACGATCTCCTTGCGCGCGCTGCGGTAGCGGTCGCGCAAATGGGTATCGATCAGCGCGGTTGTCCCGGCTGGATGAGGCGCCGGGTACATTAACGGAAACTCTTGCCAAGCAGGGCCATGCCCCGTTCGACGTTCAGGGCGGTCTTCACGCCCACCAGGTTCAGGCCCAGTTCGACCAGCGTGATCGCCACCGCCGGCTGCATGCCAACGACCACCGTGGTGGCGTCGAGCACGCGCGCCATCGCGGCGGTATTGCTGATCATGCGGCCAATGAAGGAGTCGACCAGGTCGAGCGCGGAAATATCGATCAGCACGCCCTTGGCGGCATCGTCGACGATACGCTGGGTCAGGTCATCCTGCAGCGTCATCGCCAGGCGGTCGTGCATGTCGACCTGGATGGTCACCAGCAGCAGGTCGCCCATGCGGAGGATAGGAATGCGTTCCATGTTGCTCTCAAACCTTGGCTTTGACGAAGGTGGCGCCAGTGCGCTCAAGTGCTACCAGGAAGGCGTCGGCGAGCGTCGCCTTGGTGACGACATCTTCCAGGTTCACGCCCAGGTGGACGATGGTCTGCGCAATCTGTGGACGGATGCCGGAAATGATGCAGTCGGCGCCCATCAGGCGCGCGGCGGCAATCGTCTTCATCAAATGTTGCGCCACCAGCGTATCGACAGTCGGCACGCCCGTGATATCAATGATAGCAATCTCGGCGCCGGTATCGACAATCTTCTGCAGGATGTTTTCCATCACCACCTGCGTGCGGGCGCTGTCGAGCGTGCCGATCAGCGGCAGCGCCAGGATGCCGTCCCACAGTTTCACGACCGGCGTCGACAGTTCGAGCAACTCCTGCTGCTGGCGCACGATGACCTGGTCGCGGGCTTTCTGGAATACTTCGATGGTATACAGGCCGAGGCGGTCGAGCAAGGTGCCGAGCATCCACGATGCGTCGGCCAGGGCTTGCGCATCATCGCCAAAACCCTGGCGCAACACGGCGAACAGCGGCTGCTTGAGCGAAAAGATGAAAGTCGCGGTTTCGCTTGGGGTCGAACCCTGGCGGGCGCGGCTGGACGAGATTTCGCCGAGCAGGCCGCGCACTTCGTCCCATGACCGATGTTCCATGTTGTCGAGGCTGCCGCTGCGGGTCGCTGCGATGAACAGCGCCAGGAACTGGACGCACTGCTTGCGTAGCTGCTCCCTGGCGGCGCCGCTTGAGCGCATCGTTGCGGTTTCGAGGTCGGCCTGCCACTGGGCGCCGATGGTTTCTTCGTTTTCCTGGACGAGCGCGCTGATGCGGCTTGCGTAATCGGTAGTCAGTCCGGTAGTCATTCAGTCGATCCTTGATGGAGTTTTGGCGTGGATGTCAGCGCTATGTTGCGCCTTAATGCAACGGCGCGGGCGGCGCGCCGTAAAGGCGCAACTATAGCATCTCTTTCCGTGCTGACACTCTATACCAAGACTGAACCCAGGGCAGCCTGCACTATTTCCCGAGCAGCGATTCAGGCGTCCGGGACAGCCCTGGTGCGACAGCCGCCTGCCCTGCTTCCAGATCCCCCAGAACCTTGACCGCATGTTGCTGAGCCCTGGCATGCGTGACAATGATTTTCAGCGCCGCCATGACCGGCACCGACAGGAAAATCCCCGCCACACCGCCGATTTCATCACCCAGCAACAAACCGACAATCACCAGCAGCGGCGACACTTCGACGCCTTCGCTCATCAAGTACGGGCTCAGCACATAATCCTGGAACGCGCGGTAGGCCACGATAAAGCCGAACAGCAGCAGCAAGCTGTCGAAACCGGTCAGGGCGGAAATGGCCACGGTACCGATGAGGGCTGCCAGCGGCCCCACGAAAGGGATGAATTCCAGCACTGCCGCCACAGCCGCCAGCACCAGCGCATACGGGACGCCCATGACGGAAAACGCCACGCCGTACGCTACCAGCGTCGACAGCGACAGCAGCAGCAATGCGCGCACATATTTCGACAGCGTGAAACTGAGGTCGTCGGCAATATTGCCCCACAAATGGGCATGGCGCGGATTCATCCACGACAGCATCGTCGCGCGAATGGTGGGGCCTTCCTTTATCAGCAAAAAGCTCAGCACGGGAATCAGCACCAGGTAGATCAGGTTGCTTGCGGCGTGCAGCACAGTCGTGCCGACGCGCTTGGCCAGCGGCAGCGCCTTGCCGCTCCCCTCCTCGAACTGTTCCTGGAAAAAGCCGACGATGCGGCCGCGCTGCGACTCGAGGATGCGCGGCATCGGAATCTTGTTGACCAGGTTCGGATCTTTCATCAGTTCGGGAACCTTCTGGCCCAGGTGCGTTGCCTCATCGACGATACGGGGTCCGAGCAGACTGCTGACAATGGCGATCGCGCCAATTACGATGACAAAGCCCAGGCCGATGGTCAGCGCGCGCGGCACCTTTTTCGGCATCACGCGTTCGAGCATGCCAATGAGCGGATACAGCAGGTAGCTAAAAAAGATCGCGAACACGATGACCAGCAGCGTGCTGCGGGTAACGTACACCGCAAACATCAGCAACGCCATCAGGGACGCAGTCCACACGATACGTGCGGTGCGTAAATCGAGACCAAGCATGGGAACTCCAGGAAAAGCGGTGAGGAAAAAATTCGCGTATTGTCGCGATAATCGCCAGCTTACTGTACTTGGTGGACCGATGGTGTCAGGTGCGGCCTCGCATGCTCGTAGGAAAAGATGCTAGTCGTAAGTCTCACAACCGAGAACAAATGAAGATGGCGAACGAAACGCTCCCGCCAGCCCGAGCGTGAGCCACGAAAATTTGTAACGAGCGAACTTTTTTTATATTTCGACCCACGTGGCGGATTTTTTTATAGCCTGGATCCTTCCGCCTGGTCATCCGGAGACTCCTCGTCCGGCTCGGGCGCACCGTTCTGCGCCACTTCGCGAGCAGCGCGCGCTTCGCTTTCGATCAGGTCCATGGCAGCCTCAGGGACACGTGCCGCGTACTGCTTGCGGCGGTGCTTCGACAGCACATTGTGGTTATCGAGGCAGCAGCGAACCAGCGTCGCGAGGTCACTTCCGCGTACGTCAAAGCGGTCGTTGACGGCACGGACCACGCGATCATATGCAGCAAGGAATTCCGTCTCCTGGCGCAGCTCTATCTCGAGGGCCTCCTCCGCCATCCGGTAGCCAAACTCGACGCAGGACGTGGCGTCCCAAAACCGGTAAATCGAGTCGGCGCCGCGAAAGGTTAAGTCGAACTGGCCCTCGTCGATGTACCTGACGCTCCAGCACTGCCGCGCCGGCCGTGAATATGCCTGGAGGACACTGAGATAGTCGGCTTCGTGACGTTTCATCGCCACAGATACTGGCAAGAGCAGGCCCCGATCAAGTCGTCCTGATTGGCAAAGGGCGTGATGGAACAGAAATCTCGACAGGCGGCCGTTGCCATCCATGAAGGGGTGAATAAAGACGAAACCGAACGAGACGATCGACGCCGCCACAACAGGGTCGATCGCCCGCGGCGCGGTACTTGCGAAGCTGATCAGCTCAGCCATCAGCTCGACAGCCAGCGCCGAAGGGGGCGGAATATAGGTCACCGACATTGCACCCCGTCCTGGGCCGGACAGCCAATTTTGCTCGAAGCGAAATGCGGCCGCCTTGTCGAACGGATTCGTGATCGTGACGTTCTGCAGTTCCACAAGGTACTCTTCGTCCAGCGCGCGCGGCTCGTGAGCCTGTTTCAGGAGTTCGACGAACTGGCGCGATTTGTCCTCGGTTGGCGCTTCTCGCTCAATCGCGAACGACGAGTCGGTCTCGTGCAGGTACGCCCACGACAACGCGCGGTCCATCATTTCCCGGCCCAGGGAATCAATGAATTCTTTAGTGCGGTCCAAAAGGCTGGACTGGATTGCCGCATCGATTGGGGGCGTCCGCCGCACCGTCGCGCAATACTGCATCGTCCCGAGCCCGTTAAAGGCGACACGCCACTTTGCGTGCCTGACAGGGGGACCAGTCACGTACCGTTCCGGGTCAAAGACGACATGGTAGTTCCCGCCGACCGGAGCGAGCAACTCAAGCTCCCGGTTGGTAAACTGCTCCCAGAGGAAGCACGCCAGGCGGATATATGCCCCAGTGGGTGACTTGACCAGTTCAGACAGCATTTCCCCTGCCGATATCTGCGGAAGCACTTCGGCAAGGATTTGCAGGTTCGTTCCCTCATGCTTCAGCGCGAAGAGCAGATGCGCCAGCGGCTGATCGTTTTCAGGCGCCACATTGCGTGGTACCGAAAGCGTATTTCCGACCACCTGCAGCCGCGTCACCGGCCCCTTCACTGCCGGGCAGAAAGGGGCGAATGCGCTCAGACCCAGTGACTCGCGCAGAAACGCATAACCGACGGAGGCCATTTTTTTTATACACTTCAAAGAAAATTTATATATTGAGCATTTTAGCTGATTTTTTTTGTAAGGATGCAGCATTTAATTGCGGGAAGGCAAGAATGTTGGGCTACCTGGTTTCACTGTTTGAAGCCGCGTTAAAGGAACCTCTGCTCCGTGCTCTCCATGTCGCTTGACCGGAAAAAACCGCCAGGGCTTGCGCGCTGGCGGCTTTCGCTTGATACCTTACTTTTACTGCGCAACAGCGCCTTCAACCGGATCAGCTGCCTTCATCGACAGCTTCAAACGGCCGCGTTCGTCGGTCTTGAGGACCTTGACGCGCATTGCCTGGCCTTCTTTCAGGTGGTCGGAAACCGCAACTTTTATCGCTCCACTGATGCTGAAATGTAAAAAACCGCCAGGGCTTGCGCGCTGGCGGCTTTCGCTCGCTACCTTACTTGACTTTTACTGCGCAGCAGCGCCTTCAACCGGATCAGCTGCCTTCATCGACAGCTTCAGCCGGCCGCGCTCGTCGGTCTCGAGAACCTTGACGCGCACTGCCTGGCCTTCTTTCAGGTAGTCGGCAACTGCGTTGACGCGCCGGCGTTCTGCGAGATGTGCAGCAGGCCGTCCTTGGCTGGCATGACCTGCACGATGGCGCCGAAGTCCAGCAGCTTCAATACGGTGCCGACGGTCTTGCCCACTTCGACCGATGCGGTCAACTCTTCGATGCGGCGCTTGGCTTCCTGGCCGGCGGCAGCGTCGACCGACGCGATCGTGACCACGCCTTTGTACCTGCCACGTGCGCTTTCATCGGCACGCCGGCGTCCATCAGTGCCAGGCAGCCGCCGCAGACCGACGCCATCGACGACGAACCGTTCGACTCGGTGATTTCCGAGACCAGGCGCACCGAGTAGCTGAAATCGGCTGAATCAGGCAAGGCGGCGATCAGCGCACGCTTGGCCAGGCGGCCGTGGCCGATTTCGCGGCGCTTTGGCGTGCCAACACGGCCGGTTTCGCCGGTGGCGAACGGAGGCATGTTGTAGTGCATCATGAAGTCGTCGGTGTACTCGCCCATCAGCGCGTCGATCTTCTGGCTGTCGCGGGCGGTGCCCAGCGTTGCCACGACCAGTGCCTGGGTTTCGCCGCGCGTGAATAGCGCCTTGTCCAGTTATGTGCGTACGCGGCAGGATGCTGGTGCGGATGGCGATTGGACGCACGGTGCGGGTGTCGCGGCCGTCGATGCGTGGCTCGCCGCTCAGGCAGTGAGCTTTACCTGTTCTATCAGCGTCGAATGAACATAAAAAAACCGCCTGGGCTCACGCACTGGCGGTTTTTTATTGCGCATGGAACGCTTACTGCGCAGCAGCGCCTTCAACCGGATCAGCTGCCTTCATCGACAGCTTCAAACGGCCGCGTTCGTCGGTCTCCAAGACCTTGACGCGCACTGCCTGGCCTTCTTTCAGGTAGTCGGCAACGGCGTTGACACGCTCGTTGGCGATCTGCGAGATGTGCAGCAGGCCGTCCTTGCCTGGCATGACTTGCACGATGGCGCCGAAGTCCAGCAGTTTCAGCACGGTGCCGTCGTAGGTCTTGCCCACTTCGACCGACGCGGTCAGCTCTTCGATGCGGCGCTTGGCTTCCTGGCCGGCGGCAGCGTCGACCGACGCGATCGTGACCACGCCTTCGTCGCTGATGTCGATCTGGGTGCCGGTCTCTTCAGTCAGCGCGCGGATCACTGCGCCGCCCTTGCCGATGACGTCACGGATTTTCTCTGGATTGATCTTGATGGTGATGAGGCGCGGTGCGAAGTCCGACAGTTCGGTCTTCACGTGCGGCACGGCCTTTTGCATCTCACCCAGGATGTGCTCGCGGCCTTCCTTGGCTTGCGCCAGCGCCACTTGCATGATTTCCTTGGTGATGCCCATGATCTTGATGTCCATCTGCAGCGCGGTAATGCCGTTGGCGGTACCCGCTACC
>Ga0265780_10005432_pt1 | contig 16162 bp, 13 predicted proteins | sample P1T30metagenome_FD_192432 | JGI IMG/M metagenome (GOLD analysis project Ga0265780, IMG submission 192432) | Plant litter microbial communities from East Loma Ridge, Irvine, California - P1 T30 | ecosystem: Environmental > Terrestrial > Plant litter > Unclassified | place: USA: California... | reverse complement strand
CGCCCCCACCACTGCCATTCCGTCATTGCCTTGAAAAGGCCAGGATCAGCTTTCGATTTGACCGGTTCTGCATGAACAGTAGGATGTCGAAAACCCTGCCCGGTGTTTCTCGTAGATTCGGGTGATGACTGCCCATTATCCCCTCCATGAACACCTCCCGATTCAGCCTCCAACAATGCCCCAGGTAAAAAGGGAGTTCGCAGATCCGACGACCTGCGGCTTGCTGTGGGTTCCTAGGTAGGAGCTGTTGTCCGGTGAAGCCGGCTCTTCCTGCTCGGGTTAGGCCGCCCCTCACTTGGCTATCCAGCGCCGGCATCAGTCCGGTGACGAGAAGCAGGGCTTTCATGGGATAAGTGATGCTGGTGTTATTGGAAAACAGCACATCCGCCAGCGTGTTCAAAATCCCTAGGATTTCCTTGTCGAATACCCCGACATCGCTGAGTGATGCATTGTTGTCCAGCAGACGATGCCCCTGTTCATTGAGGCTGAATGCCTGGAGGCTTTGCAGGCTCAGTTTGAGTAAGCGCTCATGAAGCTGCCTGTCCTTGAGGGCGCTTTCGATTTGCGGGAGGGTGCGAAGAATTGGGCTCCTACGTCTGCATGCTCCCCAGTTACGCAACGCTGAAGATAGCGCTTGGGCGAGTAGGGCTGCATTTGCGCTGCCCGAGGGGGCATTGAGGTATCGCCGTGCAATGGGCTGCACATTGGCGAAGTCCTGGTGGTAGGACGGCCTGAAATCATCAATGGCTAATGTGATATCGAGGGAGTTGCCAACCAGTCGAAACATGTTTTCCATCGCAGCCGACAAGGGGAGGCCACGAGTGTGTGATCTCCACTGAAGCTGGTCAACCTATGGCCAGAGATACCCAGTCTTTCAGGCGGGCCGCAGGGCCATGGCTTGACGATGATGCCGCTTTGGCAGCGCATCACAACGTCATCAGGATCGGGTTGACGATAGTTCCAAGCGCTACCTTTGACACTTGCCCTCGCGACGTCAGCGTTCTGATCACGCCGGGTGAATGCAGCCAGCCAGGCGGATGAACTACATCCTGACTTCCCGCGCGTTCATGCAGGTCACCCACATTCTGTGTGACCACCGTCAGCTTGTGCAGATGCCTGGCGAGCTTGGCGATGTCGAGATGCGCTCCATTTGGCTGCGCTTGGAGAACCTTCCGCCGGCGCCGCTCATACCACCCCCAACAGAGACTCGGATCTGCGCGAAATGCTTCCGGAGTCGCAAGCTGGGCAGGATCAAACCGCTTCCACAGCCGCGTGAGTGCGTCTCGGAATGTCGGGATGCCGCTCTCCGCCGAGGCGCCTGCACCCGTGAAGACAACAATATACTTGGCCTCCCGCAATCGTTGAGCCGGGAAACCATTGGTCATGAGCACTTGTTTGGAGCCAGATATCAGTGGAGGTGCTGACTTTCTGGCGTTGGATTGGTAGCTAAGAATTATGGGTCAAAAGTATGAGACTTTCATCACTGGGAATTCTGCCTGTCTCTTGAATGCTGGCTACGTCGGATGGATTTTCGGACAACTCCGCAACTTGCGCCCAAAACCGGCAGGGAGAGCGTTACTCACATAAGGCAGGAGGTTCTTGGATACTGGGTTCTGCAGGCCAGAGGGGGCACGACAGGCGTACCCCGCTTGTGAAAGCTGCTGGTCAATACTTCCCGTCTAGGTAATCTTGGAACCCTACCGGTGATTCATTTTCTTCTCTAAATGGGTTCGAGTGATAGAAGCAATAGTCTTCAGCCTTAGACGCTTTCTTAGGCGGATTAACAAACTGAACGTCATACTTTTTCAGGATTTCGAATGTAGGATCATCCACGTAAGGGTTCTCTATTTTTTCCTGCAAGAAAAGCTGATAGAGGAGAATCCAATTTTGATCAAGTTCGTACAGGGTGCAGTTTTCAATCACTTGGCGGGCATGCGCAACAACAGCATCTGTCGCAGGCTCGAAGATGCTAAGCAGAGCAATCGCTGTTGCGTCACACGTCTGAATAACCAATTCAACGCTTTCATCGGTTGGGTGAGAGCTTAGCTGGTTCAGATAATATAGCGCCCAGCACATGCCGTCCGAACGGCGGTGTATCGCATTGGTTTTCAGGATTTCATTCAGTTTTGCAATGACGGTCTCTTTGTCGTAGTAGTCCGAAGTCGCGTCAATCTTTTCGAGAAGAGGTAGAAGTATTGGGTAGTGCCAACTTAGGTTGAGAATGTACTGAAATACCGTGGCGGCTGTCTCGCCCTGAGCTCTATGGCAAATTAGGCTTGCCGCTAGCTTCAGTACACTGCCATCAGGCACCTCCTTGTTCAAATGCACAGCATAGTCAAGAAAGTTGATTGCCTCATGAGTAAAGAGGGTCAATGCGCCGCTGGAATCTGTTCTCCACGGGGTGGCGTTAGCTAATTTGGTAACCCAAGAGTCCACCAGTGGTTCCGGTAGCTCGGTAATTTTTGTTTTACTGAGATTCAGCGTTAAACGATATCGAGATAGTGCGATACTCAGAGCACGAATGAATTCTTGAGCCTGTATATGCGTCTCGCAATAGGCCGTATAATCGTCTATGTAACGTACAAAGCGAAATTTCCCTGCAAGCTCCCTGTCAACCGCAGCCAGAACTACTTCCACTGCAATGCTTGAGGAGCTTGGGCCTACAGGTAGGCCGGAAGTCTCGTTGCGTTTTGCGTTGCGCAGCGTTATGTCGAGGGTCGAACTCCAGTGCTTTTCTCCACGTTCTTGCAGCCGCTCTTTGGCTTTTTCATAACCTTGAACAGCCCATTCTAGAGAGTGCGTGTATATAGAGCCAAAACAATTGGCCACGTCAGCATGAGCTCGAAAGCTTGCACCAAAACTAATTTCCAAAGTGTTTTTGGTTTTGGTTTCGTGGTCTTCATAATTCATGATAAACATGCGACCATCATTATGTTGTTCGGCAGTGATGATGCTGTTGTCATCTTTCATTGATTCGAGTATGTCTACTCTGTTTTTCTTTAGGTTTGAATATACTTTGGCGTAGGCAAGGGGGTGTATTAGGCTGAGCACCCGAGGAATATTGTTGAATCGCGTAGCCCTGTATTCCACAAGGTCGAACCAATATTTTTTGCGCTCTTGACTTGGGTTTATGGTTGCTAGTTCATCAGCGACTTCTGGTGTATATCTACTTGTTGAGAAGCATGGGGGTAATTCGGTTGCAGAGTCCTTTTGGTTTGGGAAGTAATTCCAACGTGTCAAGGCTTCGAGGAAATGTCTTTCCTCATCGTGAAATATGCCAATATGTGATACCGGATTGGTGAATTCTTTCACTGGATTTATCGCTCCTGCAATATTTGCTCAATCGGCTTGAGAGATACGGCAACACTTGCTAGTTCGGCTGCTATTCTAAAACATCCGTGCGCGAAGTTAAGATAGTCGCTCAAACTTGCTGGATTGTCGACCAGAGACGTTTGAGATCGATCACCTAATCTACAGGTAGCTATCACCTGACGAAGCGTCAAGGCTCGATGTAGGGGAGAGCTCGTAGTCTCACATTCCCGCGTAGCCTAAGTGCAGGTTTGGTGGGCGGGTAACGATGTGAGTCAGAGCTCATTTCTCATTTTATAAAGATGTCCAAGTCGTCCTATCGCATCCTACTGTGACCAAGTGTCAATCCTGTGGCGCCTATGCCGGAGGTTGCGCTGGATCGAGTGTCCTCAAACGGCGTGCCCATCAGATTTCTATCAATCAGTCTCGCATGATGATTCAGTAATGGCTGTATTCTATAGAGTTTGGCTGTCAACCCTTAGAGCGACCAGTTGGTACGAAGCGAGTGGGCGCATGAGATGCTGCATCTGCAAAGTCACCGAGCTGCACAGGCTGGTAGGAGACAGAAGGCTGGGTCGAGCGATGGGAATCTCCATAAGCAGTAATAAACGCTACCGTTCACCGCCAGCGCTCCAATTCCTCATCTCGACGCCTTTGGTACTCCTGTTCCTGTTCCCAGGCCAACTGGATATCGTCATCTCTGTCATTCGAATAATCTGGCCCGATGTCTCCAAAATGTATCTGTTGCATCGTTCCGACGATTTCGATCTTGCTAGGCTTCAGACCCTGATCTAGATGCTTCCAATCGCCCCGAAAATGAATGAGAACATCTGCTTCATAACTAACTGGACGCTCCTCGATTGTGCCACCTAGTGAGACAGAATCCTTATCGATAGAGTCGTACTGACTAAACGAGAATGTTGCCATCACCTCGGTCGAAACCAGCGCAGACAAGCTGAGCACCACGAGGTCGTCTTTGATGAGCACGATCCTGATTCTTGGTTTCTCGCCTACTTCAGGCTTCGCAAACTTATGCGAAAGATAGACGATCTGAAAGTCATCATATTCATAGTTAAAGACGGCATTCGCCTCGATCTCTGGCATTTGTTCGGTAGTGTGGATTGCAATCGCATTGGTGATGCTCGCAAAGAGGTGACTATCGTGGTCGAGCATTCCTTCAGCCTGCAGCAGGCTTATCAGCGTTGCGACCTTTGTATGGGGCTGAAACAGGGCCAGTGCCTCTGCTAAATCCCCTACCACGTGGAGGTGCTGCAAATTTTGGGCGAACGCATGCCACCCTTTGTCCTTACTGACAACCACCGTCCGTTTGTTCTCACTTACGGCCCAAGCTTTGAGTGCCAACAAAGCTATCGCATCAGGGAATTCATGCTTTTTATCAGAGGCGGTTTCGAAAGGAGGCTCAACGTTGAAATACATCTGCATCAAATCTTGGATCTGAACTGATGAACTTGAAATGACGCGAGCGTTGATCCGCTCGTAGAAAGAATTTAGCTTCGCTTCAGCCAGTGCAGGTGCGCTTAAAACGGGGCCGAGCGAGTTTTCGGTAAAATTCTGAATGTTATCAAACAGGGCATATTTTGCCAGAGTCCGAAGGTTACTCCTTGCTGCCCTTAGCGCATCAGTGATTTCAGACGCCAGATGCTTGATGCCCTCTGAGTGGATAACGTCTGGCTGAAGAATCTGTACAGGGCTCCCTTTAAACTGTTCAAGCTGCTTCAGGATACCGCCGTCAAAGTTGTAACGCTGACCCCGCAAAATATTGCTGTCGATGGAAAGCGCTGCAAAGTCCAGTGAGGGCTCCTGAGTCGTCATTCGAAACTCCGTTCTCGATTAGTCGGTGCGACGTCTAGGAAGATCATCTGCCATGGTTGGAGCCTAAGGTGTCGAGCAGGACGCTGTCTAGTCACCATCCATGCTGAGTAGCCGTGCCAAGCGGAGCGCGCAGGCGTGCGGGAATGGAAGCCCGAAGGCCGAGACGCAGGCTTTGCCAAGGGGCGGTTCACGACAGCCGCTACTCGCAGGGGCACGCCCTAACTGCAAGTGCAGGGTGATCAGAGCGCTGCATCCCAAGCATCCATGGCGACTTACGGTCGCAAACCACCGGAGATCGGCGTTCTGAATGGCATTGGCAACTTGCATTCCTGTATTGGCATCCATCCACGACGGTATGAATAGGGTGTCGCGGGGTACATCGGCGCTCGTCCCGCGAGAGCCGCCGAGCGAACCCCCGATAAGAATGCTAGTCGTGGTAGTACCTCACGTAGCACTGTGAAAGGCCGATGTTTTCGTTGCGCCTTTGTGTTCGCTCAACAGTTTGATATTCCAAGTGCTGAGCATGGCTACGGGATCTGTTCCGTACCGGTCGCCTGGATCGAACGCCCATCGCCGGCCATCTGGGCAAAGCGCTTCCTCGCAGTCAGCATGTCCTCAAATGATTGGAGCTCAAGGTGGTACTGATTCGGGCAAGCGGAGCGCGCAGGCGGTGAAGCCGCAGACACTAGCATGGAAGGCCATGATCAAGTCAGGACGGGACGAGATATTCTCTGCAAACTTTTGAGCCTAGAGGTGGCGAAGGTCTGTCAGCGGGGTCAAGTCGGGAGAAGTGGTCGCTAAGCCGGCGCTCGCGGCGCCTTGTACGCGCCTGATCATCCTGACATGTTTGGTGGTGTGGGTATTGGGGTCGAGCAGTGGCGGTGGCTGCAGCTACGGTGACCCGTCCGACCTTGCGTCGTCCAAACAGGCGTCAATCAACGATTGGTAACTCAGAACATGACTTCCTTGACCGCGCATCCAAATCCCATGAGCGAGATACAGGCTCCCATAGCGACGCTTTTCCCCCAGGATCTGAGCCAAAGCTCATCGAAGGGACTGGCGCAACGTCACAGGGCGGCTCGATCGAATGCCAAAGGCTTTACTGCTCGACTTGTGTATCAGTTGATTCTCGGCATTGTAGACATCCGCTAAACGAGCACAAAACTCTATGCGTTGGGCTGTTGATGCACCGATCTCACTGGAGCCGCAAAAAGCCATGTCGGCATCGCGAGGTGCTCAAGTCGCGAAATCCTCTGCCGATAGGATTCATGACACTTTTGGCTGACATACACCGCTGCGGCCTATTTCATAGCGGCCAACCCTCCATATCAGGCGAAACTATTCTCTGATAGATAGCAATTCGAGAGATTTCTGAATGATTCAGTGCCCAAAATGCAGCGGAACAAATATCGACAAGCTTAACTACGGAAAGCGCGCAGGAGCAGCTACCGGCGCTGTGGCAGGTGGAATAGGAGGGTATACCGGCGCGGCTGGAGGTGCAGCGGCGGGTGGCGAAGTAGGTGCAATGTTGGGACTAGCCGCAGGCCCAGTTGGTGCCGCTTTTGGTGCGGCAGTAGGTGCAGCTGCTGGGGGTATTTTAGGTGCACTATTCGGGAGCGCAGCGGGCGGAATGGTAGGCTCCAAGGCCGGTGAGATGGTGGACGAGCACATCCTTGATAACTACAAATGCCTGAAGGACAGCTGCAACCATAAATTCAGCATTTAAAGTTACCCTACTACGCGCGCAGCAAATTTGTAGCTTCTGGGCGCACGACGTGTGACAGACGCTTTCAACTCGCAGAGCTCCATGAGGCATTGTCGTTAGCTAAGCTGACGAGACAGGCTGCGCTACTTGTGGTCACGGAGCAGTGGGTTGGGCAAGCGGAACGCGCAGGCATGAGGATGCAAGCCTAGCAGGCCAAGACGATGCGATAGCAGAGGCTTGGTTCACGACAGCCGGCTCCGAAGGAGCATGTCAAACTAAGCATCAACGAAGAACACAGCAGATGGCCCTGCAGCCTCTACCTCGTTGGAGCAAGGAAACCGTTTGCTACGAAAAACCTCACAATCACATCAAGATTGAATTTCCAATTTTGCCTTTGCTCGCGTGCGGAGTAACCAGCCCAATCCATCTGCTGATCAGAGTGATGCTTGGCATCTGAAACGAATCGTTCACTTGCCGTGGCACCCAAGCGTAGTTCACTGAGTTCAGTCCCAGGGTTTTGATGGACAAGTCCCTGTAGCAGTCCTTGGATCAGACCTGCATCCAATGTTGCTTGATACGCGCCCAGGCCGCTGAAGTATGCGGCGAGTAGTGGCCTGATGTAATTTTGGGATTGCTCACTCAAATTTGGGTGGATCGCGGCTAGGCCAAAGTGCACTCCGACGCCACTATCCGACGTTGCATACCATGATCGGTAGTGCTCCAGCGCTGATGCAGCTGGGTTACAGGCTCGGTAGCTCTCTTCGCAATGAGGCATGGTGGCATTCATGATGCAGAGCACGTCATCATCATCCAATGCGCCTATGTCTTTAAAAAAGCTGCAAGTAGCCCGCAGGGTGCTCGTTGCCTGCACTGAATCCTGCTGGAGCTCAATCGCTAAGAATCCTTTGAATGCCTGGAAAGCAGCAATGCTACATGCATACCTTTCAACCGCCCCAACGATCGTCAGGAACGCATCGTAGAGAGGCAGGCAGTCGAGGCTGTCATGACCGCCACATTGGCCCCTGGCGCCCACACGTCTGAGCATTTCCTCTATGGCTGCAGGGCTGAAGTAGCACATCCCCTTAAGCTTGATTTGTTCTGCTGTCAGCATCTGATGTCCACGTGTGATTCGACTGCGTGACTTGGGCAGTATGCCGAGATTAGTCGTAGACGTCCTCGGTAGATTCAAGTCGCCGGATCGGTCTGGAATTCGGGGGGGCCGCATGTGAGGCATCGACCATCTGACGATTTGGACTCGGAGGAGGGGGCTGCTAGTCCGGTATGAGCGCACAAGCCTAACGGAGGAAAGAACGGCCAGTCGTCATCGTTAACCTCGTCATCGCCATGATCAAGAACAGGTGATTCATAGTCAGCGATACCCAACGAATTCGATTCCAGAATCTCCTGAATAACCCCCCAGTATGAATAGTCCGAGCGACCTGCGTATACGTCAGCTTCACTGAAAAAACTGACGTGATAAGACCGAATAGGATCAAGCCCGACGAACCTCTCCCACATCGTCTCGAGGGCAGGAATCGTGGTACTCATGGTGGAGCTGTCAAGAAACACACTGAGGCAGTCGTTGTGGAACGCAATCAGCTTCACCGGTGACATGGCACCACGAATGTGCATGTGCTCCAAAGCCTTGATGACGCGGTCATCCAAAAAGTCGCCGTATAGGAAGCAAAAGGTTTGCTTGGCAACGTGCGGTAGTGCTTCGAGATTCGGGCCTTTCCACTGCAGGCAGCTGTAGATGATGTGATTAGGGGCATCACCGGGTTCCACAGGATCGCACTCGGGGTAGAACAAAGCTGGCATACACATTTCTCCTCTACGATTAAAGAAATGAAGCCGCAGGTAGGATTTTGGTCAAGCAGGTAGGCCGTGAAAGACTATTTTTCCGACGAAATATCAATATCTTAGGAGCATACCGATAAGATCCATGGCTAGATTTTGCCGCATTACTTTGCGTGAAAAGTCGACCACGTTGGGAGTTGCATCAGAGCAGGAATGTCGAGCGGCTGGGCTTCGATGAGCGAAGGCCAGCGCTCAAGCAAGCATGTCAGGCCTGGGGCGTTTTATCGATCCCGCGAATGTATTTCGACAACAGCCCAGGCCAAGGATGGCCCATTGCAGCAACCAGCGCGTCGCGGGTTGGGGCTGAACGATGTGGGATGGCACACATGATGAACGCCTCTCGTAGTGCCCGAATGGACACGCTCTGAGGATCGATTTGAGCTTCGAGCCACCAGGCCCGCAAAATCCGCTTGAGCTCAAATTGAGTCATAGGATGATTCGGGTTCTTGGGGGAGGGGAACAGGTAATCCCCGTTCGAAAGCCCACTTTCTTTCACGTACTGGAGCAGCACTGTCGCATTCATTGCGGGCAGCCTACGCGTCAGTTGCCTAGTGCTGGAAATCGAAGCCCTGTGACTATCTACAGTGAAGCCATCATCACGAACGTCTCCGACTTTAAGATGTAGTAGCTCAGCTTGCCGAACCCCTGACAGCGCGATGACGCACAACGCACGATCACGAATGTTGGCGATGCGACCTACTGCTTCTGCGAGGGCCCTGACGCCTTCTTTGCTCAAGGACGTGATCGGCGAGAAAGGGGTTGCGGCCCGCGAGACCTCGCGATCAAGAGGATGTGGTTCGCTACGCGCGGCCGCTGAGCTCGCAATTGCTTCCTGCTCCATGCGAAAGCTCTTGAAGGCCAAAAGCTCGTGCAGTGGCAATGTCATCACCAACGAGTGGATTGCCCCATCATTAATCTGGACGATCTTGTGGACTTTCACGTGCAGGTAGATCGCCGTACTGACGGAATCCCTTACCTCTGCTAGCGAGGGAACAGGGGCGTCGGGCAACCAAGTTTTTGATGACTTCAAGAGGTCGTGAAAGTCACGATAGCCAAGCCCTGACGCGAGGACTTCGTGAGCCACCGTGAGGCTGAGACCATCAGTGATAGGCCAGTTGAAACGTAGGGTGTTGGCAATACGTTTGAAGCGGCGATTCCGCTCGAGATCGAACGGATAGACAGGAATACGCACGGCATTTCTCCAGGGTCAGGATGTCGGCTGCTCTCTGACACTTGTCGAAAGCCTGCTTGGTTGAAAATGACAACCTGAGGCCCATGGCCTTTCGCGAACCGACCGCTCGATCCAGTGAACCGATAGGCCGTAACTTAGCATATTTGTCGCTGATGTCTAGCTGACCTCCTAACGAGATATCTATCCCATCGCTGGGAGTCAATCGAGCACATCGTGTACGCCAAATCGCTTGCCATTACATACGCCAGCAATGATGCCAGGCCTTACTCCACAGGCGGCCGGAACGACATAAGCTGCTATGTTCGAGTTCACATAGCACGCTATGACACTTTTATCTTGTGCTTGATCCACCATGAGTATTTAGCTGCGATAGGCTCCCTGCCATATTCAGTCACCTCGGGATTTCATACTGTCGAGCAAAACTACGGTTGCCTGGCTGTCCCCTTTAGCATTCGTCGAATGCCTCCCTCGGTTAGTCAGATAGCAGTTATGTCTCATTGACCACCTCTAAGAAAATGGGGACTCGTTTATGGGTTAAGTCCCACGGTTCAATTGACTAGGCAAAAATTAAAAATCTGGCCTAGGGCCCATATTATATGCCTCTCCGGTTTTTTTCATCTGTGTCGCAATGTTGGTTACGTTGCTGAGGGCGGAAAGGTCTTTCTCCAGTCCGTCGATTTGGGATAATAGCATCAGCTCCCGTGCCAAGCTTTCGTGATAGAGCTTTTTAAACAACCTTTCCGCACCATTATTCGGTTTTGCACTATTTTCTTTATTTTGCTTGGTTCCGGCAGTTTTGATTTTACCACGCAGCTCATCAAAGCACTGCCGGTCTTTCCTAATTGAGCCTTTAGCACGGCCAGCCTCCAAAGCCACGTTATTGCTATTGATCTTACTTCCTGGCGGTAAAATAAGAGGCTTATGATCAATTAATCGTTGAAGAGCGGCTTCATATTGACGAATAATATCGGAAGTCATGACTTCAGGTCACCTATCGTAACTTGTGCGTGCTTTGCTTGATTTTTTGGAGCAGATGCTTTTGAGGCCGGTATTTTTCTCTCTGGGTGAGTTTCTCTACGCCATGCAGATTTCGCCAGGTCATCGCGATGATTTTCAGTGCTGATCGGGCCGGGGGCTTGCCAATCAGTCGTTGGAGAGCAGCTTGATAGTGTTTGATAACTTCTGATGTCATGTGATCACCCGTGCGATTTTGTCTTTAAATAAATGGAGCATGTTAAGTTTGGTTTCTTCGGTGTTGTACGCAAAAGTTCCTTTTGGTATGTTTTCTATGACTTTAACCTGGATTAAGATCGCTTGGTCTAGCTTTCTCTCCTTAATGCAGGCGTTGCTGCAGTCTAGGCAGGCGACATAGTTATGGTGTGCCCGTTCATAACATTCACCTACCTTGAGACAACCTCCCAAAAAAGTATCTCTGTAGGACATCAAACCCCGCTTGACTTTTTTAAGTGTCTCAGAAAAATTGGTCGCGATATTTCCCAGGAACGAGTCTTTAATGTTGCGTTCATAAAAAGTGCCGGCCGCGCCATGAAGGGTTGCTTCTTCCATGATTACATCTTTCAAAAACAAGCTAGACTCTGCAGGAATCGCTTGCGCTTTAAAGTATTTAGCTGTATCAGGATCGAGGTCTTCAAAAAGGTATTTAGCTGTGGCAAACCCTTTGGTGTAATAAAGCGCCATTTGAAGTAAAGTGTGCTGCAGCATGCGCTTCAAAGAAGGAAGCGATACCAAGCCACTTTGTGCAGCGTAGACAGCCATTGAACGCCTGAATTGGTGAGTAGTCAGTCGCCAATTTTCACCCGGTTGGAACGCGGCTTCGGACTGCCAATCCCTTAGTGGATCCAGCATCATGAGCTCATTAAAGTCTTCGGGGCTGATAGGCGTGGCTGGAAATGTTTTCTCGAAGACTAAAGGGTTTAGGTTGGCTTGAGTAAATTTTTTTGATTTGGATTTGCTGTTGTAATGGTTGGAAGTAGGTAAATAGGCCACAGACAGGAAAAGGTAGTCCTGAGTGTCAATTTGTTGTGGGATAAACTTCCTTATTAGGCGACTAATTTTCATTGCGGTTTCATATGGGAAAAGTATTGCCGAAGAGGTTATCCATTTGGCTGGGCGCGGTTTTTTTGTCAATTTAATGGTCAAGCCGTGGATTAGGTATGTGTCATCTGATACCTTTTCGATACAAGACTCTTTCAATAGGTATGCTTCCCGCTCACGCATGGCGGTGAATATATGGATCAGCATTTTTGCAGCGTAATAACACCGATTGAGATAGTTTCCGATGTTGGATAGCTGGTTGAAGCAATATTTATCGCTTATTTCCGTGAGACCGCATTCCTTTATGGCCTGATTGAAGGTTGAATTGGGAAGCGCTGGATCCGTTGATAATTTCCTCATCCGGCCATAACAGGGGTTTGCTGCGACCCTCAAGTTGAGTTCTTCGATGTTTTTTGCAACAGAGTTGTATTCTACGAGAAGATCATTGTAGTTCGAGATCTTAGCGAATAGAATCCGCCCTGGAAGAACTGGATGTTGTTCTGACTCATCATTGGACTCTCGGATAAGCTGTTCAACCGTACGGAGAGCATGAGGAGATACCGGGTAGATAGAATCTTCAACGACCCTGTTTAACATTGTCTGAAGGATCCTAAGGTCGATTAGGGATCCTATGGATTGAAGATACTCACCAAATTTAAGCTGTTTTTCAAAAAGCTGGGCAAGAGTCATTTTATGTTTCGAGGCGAAAGCATGGAGCTTGCGAAGAGCGCTGTGGTTCGACATAACTCCATCGCGGCTAGGGAAAGATCCGGTTCTCCTTGAGGGGCGATTTATCTGTATGCAGATGATGGTTTTTACTTGAGCTAAGCTTTCGAGTTCAATGCTGTTTTTGATGCTGAACTTAGAGAAGCATACCCAAGATGTTTTGATGTGATGATTGCTCAGCTGTGGCGTAAACCATTTGTTGTGAGCAAATACTGAGACGATATTTCCATCCTCGTCACGGCTTATCACCGTGTTGTGATGTATTTCAGATACGTGCATATTTAAATATGCATCGTTGGTCGTATCAAAACTCTTCTTGATGTTGGTAGAATTCATGTCATGGCTCCAACGCGTACTAGGTTTTCAAGAAGTGCTGCCCAGTAGTCACTTAGGATCTCGCTGGAAAAAACTTCTTTTTCGATGACGTCTACAGTGGAATTGAATTCAATGGAGGTCTCGCGCAGCTTTTTAATGATGTAGTTCAATTGTTGGATGGTTGCCCCGTTCAATTTTTCAAACTCTTCCGCTGAAGTGGACTGACTTCGTATCTCGCCGAGGAAATATTGCAGGCTGAGCAATTTTCGTATGTCATTGTTCGTGGCATGTACAACGAAGTGTTCGCAGAAAAAACAAGTGATAAAATTTCCGCAGGACGGCTGTGTTACAGGGTTGTTAACCTGTACCAGCGGAATTGCCTTTCCGGGCTGAACACAATGACCGGAGGGAATACTGACTTGTTCTCTTCTTTGAATATATTTTTTGTGCGCATCCGAAAACAGATTGTAGTAAGCGCTGATTTCCTTAGTGGCCACATCATCAGCGGCAGTTGAGTAAGCTTTTGCAATTGTACCGACGGTGCTTTGCATAATCTGGCTAGTCATCGCAACTCCATACTCTTTCAGCAGGTAGTTTGATTTATATAGCCTAAGCTGTCTGTAGCTAAGGAAAGGGAAGCTTTCATCAAGATATTGACGAATGGCATCACCAAGCTTCCTAAGAGCATTAGACTGTAACGGTCGCCATCGTTTTTCTGCCAGAACGGGAATTTGCATGAATAGGTGCTTAGTCGGCCTTTCTTTAGTGAGGAAAGATCTTAGTTTAAGAAATTTCTCAAATTCTTTGACAAAGCGAGTTGCGATGGTGAAGCTCTGCACTTTTCTACCCGCGCGCCATTTTACAGTCCTGAATCCCTGAGCGCTTGGTACTATGTCGTACTCGCCTGTTGACCACTCCAGGTCTTTGATTTGCTGTTCGTTCATACCGGTGTTAGCGGCGAACATCAGAACGAAGCTATCATGCGCCCATTTTCCCAAGCGGTGCCTGTGAGTGGACAGTATCTGCGGATTTTGATTTTCCTCCGCAATCGTGTCTAACGCTTTATTAAAACGTTTAATTCGAAATTCATGCGTTTGGGGCCTTAGTGTTCCTGTCTTGTAGTGCCACAAGGCTGAGCTTACCTCTGGTGGCGTCGCTCTCGGCGTATGACATAACCAGTGGTGGGGAAATATCCAAAGATTTTCACCCATTAAATTGACTTGGAACGGATATTTTTTCCCATTCAGCAGGGCTTCCGTGAATACGTTGAAAATCTCAACGCACAGCCCTAGCCCATGAGCGACTGCTTCCTCCGATGGTACAGGAGTCGGGTTATAGCTATTCGCAACGACTACTTTAGGAAGGGCCGGCTTGAAATTAGTCTCACATTCCGGGAAGAGCCAGTAAAGTGCACTGAGTGGAATGCTTTGCTTTATCGCGGCAGTGTGAGAGGCATATTTACCATTCATATGCCTGTCGTAAATGGTTTTGGAATACCCTGCATAGGCCTCGTAATACTTTTCGGCGTTATTAAAAAGGTTTGAGTATCCATTTTTGTACCCCCAGCAGAAGAACTGATTGAGTTCGCGAGAGTTTGAGATGAAGGTAGATTGGCTTATAGCACCTGTTTTCACTGCTGTAACAGCATTTCTAGCCCATCCGTCAAGCGCCTTACATCTAGCTGGATCTAAATCGAATCTCTGGCATTGGAAGAGGGCCGTACTTGCAATTCGATAACGTTTGTGAAAACAGTGCGATCCTACATGGAATACAGCTTCGTCTTTCGTCGCGAATGCTACTTTATGTATGCCGATTTCATCGATTTTTTTATTTATTTCTTGCATCGACAGTTTGTTTATATCGATGATTGTGATTCCGGATACTTGACGTAAGTATGATTTTATTTTAATAGTGTACATGCTTTTCAGAAACCTCTTGTAGGTGTTGTTCGAACATGCTTTGTGCTTGGAATGTTAGTTCCTTTTCTTCGCGGTAGTTAAGGTATCCTTCCGTAGTAGAGATGCGAGCATGTCCCATCCGCTGTTGGACTTTCCCAAGGGCCCGTGTAATCAAGTGCGACCCTTGAGGTAATCCTTTGAGCTTTTCTTCTAACAGATTCATTCCAAAGCATGCCCTCAAATTATGAAAACGTAGTTTGAAGGGGGCCTCAAGTTTGTTCAGGGCAGGCTGGAGTTCACTCGATATGAATTTACGAACTGAATTGCCATCCTGAACCGGCTGACCCTGTCCTCTCCACATGTCGCCTTTGGAAATGTGAAATGGGTTGCCATGCGATGTTAAAAATACATATTGTGCGCCATCTGTGGGTAGCCTAGCCTTTGATGCCCTACGGCTGTAGCGCTCAGACTTTATATAGGTGTATATAAGGCGGTTCAGCCACGAAGGAATGTAAATCTTCATTTTCTTATTGTCTTTATTATTCGCGGCTTTGTTACGGCCTATATCGATGGCTACCTCGGTGCCTTTAACTGCAGCAGGATCTGAAATATCCGTAGTCCGCAAGGTGTAGGTTGTTAGTGAGCGTGCTCCGCTAGTAAGCGCCACCAAAAAGCTCAGAATCATTTCGGTGTTCTGAGTGTTGTATAGGGCTTTGATTAGTGTGCGTTGTTGATTCTCGCTGTAGGGATACAGTCTGCCGCCATCTATGATGTATTCGCCGGTATTTATTTCTTGCGATTTCTTTATGTGAAGGTCTGTGGTTATCACTTCTTTGCCACGGCCGAACCCCTTCGAATCGCTGAAACGAACGTATCGTTTCTTCTCTATCCATAGTTCTTGGGTAGGGTGATAGTCGTAGCGATTTTTCATCCATCGATAGAAATTAATGACTATGCTAACACGAGCGTTGGCTGTGCTTGCCGCAAGCAAATCGCGATTGATTTTTTCCTCAAGCTCCGCCCTGTAATGATAGGTAGGCCTGAGATGCTTTCGTATTGGTGTAGAAAGGTAGTCAATTTGATCGGCGGCCAAAGTGTTGATGTAATCGACTAAACCTTTTGCATGAGATTTAAGTGTCTGGTCGGAGGGGCCGTTGTACTCAGAAGCTCTTGAAAGCAAATAAAGAGACCCATGGTGCCATATGGAGCCGTCAGGCTTTAGAATCACCGGCACGTTTCTTAATTCGTCTTTGCCCTACTCGCTCTTGAAAG
>Ga0265780_10005431_pt1 | contig 16163 bp, 18 predicted proteins | sample P1T30metagenome_FD_192432 | JGI IMG/M metagenome (GOLD analysis project Ga0265780, IMG submission 192432) | Plant litter microbial communities from East Loma Ridge, Irvine, California - P1 T30 | ecosystem: Environmental > Terrestrial > Plant litter > Unclassified | place: USA: California... | reverse complement strand
TGCACCTGTTCGGGCAGGACGTGGGACAGGGCGCGCGGCGCGGCCTCGGTCGGGCCGAGGGTGTTCGGGATCAGGTAGAGGGTACCGGGCATGGAGCGGGAATTCATTCAGTAAAGAAGGGCACGCCGGCGCGGCGCAGCATGCCGGTGAGGGCGATCAGGGGCAGGCCGGTGAGGGCGGTCGGGTCGCTGCTGTCGATGCGTTCGAGCAGGGCGATCCCCAGGCCTTCGTTCTTGGCGCTGCCGGCGCAGTCGTAGGGTTGTTCGATGCGCAGATAGGCATCCAGTTCGGCGTCCGGCAGGTCGCGCACGTCGACGAAGACTTGCACGTTCTCGAGTTCGAAAGCGCCATTGCGCCCATCCCACAGGCACAGCGCGGTGTGGAAGACCACGCGGCGGCCGCGCATCGTTTGCAGCTGGGCCAGGGCGCGCGCGTGGTCGCCGGGCTTGCCGATCTGCGCGCCGTCGAGGGTCGCGACCTGGTCCGAGCCGATCACCAGCGCGTCCGGATGCAGCCGCGCCACGGCCTGCGCCTTGTCGCGCGCCAGGCGCAGGGCGGTGTCCTGCGGTGCTTCGCCGGGCAGCGGGGTCTCGTCGATATCCGGCGCGATCGCCTCGAAGGGCAGGCGCAGCCGGCCCAGCAATTCGCGCCGGTAGGCCGAGCTCGACGCGAGAATCAGGCGCACGGGGGTGCCACTTCCGGCGGAACTTGGTATCATGGCGGCCTGTCGAATATTCATAAGCAAAACAGATAGATAGCTGTGTCCGGGCAGGCAGGTCCGGTACCCGATGGGGTAGTGGCGTCGCGCCATCAAACTGCCCAAAAAATGCACGGAGTCTTTGACTGGCCGGGGAGAAGCCTGTTATTATCGCAGGTTTTCCGGGGAAGTTTTTCCAAATGAGCGCTTTTGTCATCGACGCCTTCGATTTTTGTCGGAACAACGGCTATCGCGAGGGCGTCACGCCGGTCGCGGAAATGACCCGACTGGCTGCCGATTGCGTCGACCGGTCCGGTACCATCGCCTGGTCGATCCAGGGTGGACAAACCCGCCAGGGTTATCCGATGATGACGCTGTCCGTGTCGGGCACCGTCCAGCTGGAATGCCAGCGTTGCCTGCAGCCCTTTGGCTACGAGATCGATTCCTCGACCGTGCTGGTGCTGGGCAAGGATGACCAGGAAGCGGACGATATCGAGGAAATCCTCGACGACGAGAGCATCGACGTGATCGTTGGCGACCACGCCATGGATATCCGTCAGTTGTTCGAAGACGAAGCCCTGCTGGCCCTGCCGCAGGCACCGAAACACGAGGTGTGCCCCGATACCGCGCTGGTGGATTCCATCAAGTCCGACAAGGTATCGCCATTCGCGGCACTGAAGAGCCTCAAGCCAGAATAAGCAGTCGCCGGTGACGGCAACAAGGAATTTGCAGCGCGGGCTTCTTACTGCCTGCGCAGCATCAAAAACGTGTCAAACGCGTGCAACTCGAGTATGAAAGTTATCGTTGTAAAGCTGCGTTCAACATGTCGGCAATGGGGGTATAAACTTATTGCCGCTGGGATACTCGATGCGCATGTCATTGCAAGTCGAATGTGTTAGAATTTTAGAACTTATGTTTAGGAGTCATCATGGCAGTTCAGCAGAATAAGAAATCCCCGTCGAAGCGCGGCATGCACCGTTCGCACGATTTCCTGGTTGCACCAAACCTGGCAGTCGAGCCGACCACCGGCGAAACCCACCTGCGTCACCACATCAGCCCGAACGGTTTCTACCGTGGTCGCAAAGTGATCAAGACCAAGAACGACGAGTAATCGGCGTCTTGCTGTTTTGTTCCATGAAAGCGGTGCAACGTATGTCAATGCGTGGCGCCGCTTTTTATTTGGCATTTCCCGTGCCGCCGGCCCCGAGCGCCAGCGCACAGTCATTTTCCATCCCGCCGACCCGGGCCGATTCGCTGCGCACCGGGGCTACGCCACCGCCGGCCGTCCTTGAGTCCGCGGTCCATCCCGACAAATGACTATCAAAATTTCCATCGACTGCATGGGCGGAGACCATGGTCCCTCGGTAACCATCCCGGCAGCCCTCGCATTCCTCAAGCGTGAATCCGAAGCCGAACTGATCCTGGTTGGCCTGGAAGACCAGATTCGCGCTGAACTCAAGAAACATCACGCGGGCGACAACCCGCGCCTGTCCATCAAGCACGCCTCCGAAGTCGTGGCCATGGACGATCCGGTCGAAGTGGCGCTGCGCCGCAAGAAGGATTCGTCGATGCGCGTGGCGATCGAACTGGTCAAGGACGGCAGCGCCAAGGTCTGCGTCTCGGCCGGCAATACCGGCGCCCTGATGGCGATCTCGCGCTACGTGCTCAAGACCATGGCCGGCGTCGACCGTCCGGCCATCTGCTCGATCCTGCCGAACCAGAAGGGCAGTCCGACCTATATGCTCGACCTGGGCGCCAACGTCGACTGCGAACCCCATCATTTGCACCAGTTCGCCATCATGGGCGCCGTGCTGTTCGAGGCGATGGAACACCGCCGCCCCAGCATCGGCCTGCTCAACGTCGGCACCGAGGAAATCAAGGGCACCGAAGCCGTCAAGGCCACCGCCGCGCTGCTGCGCGAAGACCATGCGCGTGGCATCCTGAATTTCCACGGCAACGTCGAAGGCAATGACATCTTCAAGGGCACCGTCGACGTGGTCGTGTGCGACGGCTTCGTCGGCAACGTCACGCTGAAGGCCATCGAAGGCCTGTCGCGCTTCTTCAAGGCGACCCTGCTGGAAACCACGATGTCCAAGCTGGGCGCGCTGCTGGCGCGCAAGTCGCTGAAAAAACTGAATCCGGAGAGCTATAACGGCGCCGGCCTGCTGGGCCTGAAGGGCCTGGTGTTCAAGAGTCATGGCGGTGCCCACGCCTATGCCTACGAATGGGCAATCCGCCGCGCTTTCGAAGCGGCGAAATATAATGTGCAAGAGCAACTCTCGACACTCATCGCCGAGATGCTGCCGAGCGCACCGGCGTCGGAAGCGCCTGGCTCAACCACCAAGCAGGGTTAAGCAATGACTTTGTACAGCAAAATTACCGGCACCGGCAGCTACCTGCCCGCCAAGCGCGTCAGCAACCACGACCTGGCGGCCGAACTCGCCGCCAAGGGTGTGGAGACCTCGGACGAGTGGATCGTGACCCGCAGCGGCATCTCCGCGCGCCACTATGCCGCGCCGGACGAGAACGCCTCCGACCTGGCGGTGAATGCGGCGCACAAGGCACTCGAGATGGCCGGGCTGCAGCCGGAGCAGATCGACATGATCGTGCTCGCCACCGCCAGTCCCGATTTCTACGGCAGCTTCCCCAGCACGGCCTGCATCGTCCAGCACAAGCTGGGCATGCGCAACGGCAGCGCCGCCTTCGACATCGGCGCCGTCTGCAGCGGTTTCGTCTACGCGCTGTCGACCGCCGACGCCTTCATCAAGGCCGGCAATGCGAAGAACGTGCTGGTGATCGGCACCGAAGTGTTTTCGCGCATCCTCGATTTCAGCGACCGCAGCACCTGCGTGCTGTTCGGCGACGGCGCCGGCGCGGTGGTGCTGAGCGCCTCGCAGGAGCCGGGCGTGCTGGCGGTCAAGCTGCACGCCGACGGCAGCCACGGCAACATCCTGTGCGGTCCGGCGAATCCCACGCACGCCGCGATGTCCAACCAAAAATTCCTGTACATGGATGGCCCGGCGGTGTTCAAGCTGGCCGTGTCGGTGCTGGAAAAGGTGGCCAACGAGGCGCTCGAGGCGGCCGGCATGCAGGCCACCGAGATCGACTGGCTGATCCCGCACCAGGCCAACCTGCGCATCATGAGCGGCACCGCGAAAAAGCTCGGCCTGCCACTGGAAAAGATGGTCGTCACCGTCGACGAGCACGGCAACACCTCGGCCGCCTCGATCCCGCTGGCTCTCGACCAGGCGGTGCGCGACGGCCGCATCAAGCCCGGCCAGAACGTGATGATGGAAGGCGTGGGCGGCGGTTTCACCTGGGGCGCCGTGCTGGCGCGCATGTAAGACACAAAGCAGAAGAACAAGAAGGATCCTGACATGAGTAAATTCGCATTCCTGTTTACGGGCCAGGGCGCCCAGGCCGTCGGCATGTTGAACGGCTTCGCCGGCAACCCGGTGGTCGAGCAGACCGTGGCCGAGGCTTCGGAGGCGCTGGGCCAGGACCTCGGCAAGCTGATCGCCGAAGGCCCGAAGGAAGAGCTGGACCTGACCACCAACACCCAGCCGGTGATGCTGACCGCGGCCGTGGCCGTGTACCGCGCCTGGATCGCCGCCGGCGGTCCGGCGCCGGCCCTGGTCGCCGGGCACAGCCTGGGCGAGTATTCGGCCCTGGTGGCCGCGGGTGTGATCGACTTCAAGGACGCCGTGCCGCTGGTGCGCTTCCGCGCGCAATCGATGCAGGACGCGGTACCGGTCGGGCAGGGCGGCATGGCCGTGATCCTGGGCCTGGCGGCCGCGGACGTGCAAGCCGTCTGCGCGGAGGCCGCCCAGGGCGAGGTGGTGGAAGCGGTGAACTTCAACGAGCCGACCCAGATCGTGATCGCCGGCCATACCGCCGCGGTCGAGCGCGCCTGCGAGATCGCCAAGGCCAAGGGCGCCAAGCGCGCCATGAAGCTGGCGGTGTCGGCGCCTTTCCACTCTTCGCTGCTGAATCCGGCATCGGACCGTTTGCGTACCTATATGGCGCAGCTGGACTTCAAGGCGCCCCGGATCGGCTTGATCAACAACGTCGACGTGGCTATCCTGAACGATCCGGCCGCGATCAAGGACGCGCTGGTGCGCCAGGCCGCGGGCCCCGTGCGCTGGGTCGAGACCATGCAGAAGATGGCGGCGGAAGGCGTGACCCAGGTCATCGAATGCGCGCCGAGCAAGACCCTGGTCGGCATGGCCAAGCGCATCGATCCGGTGCTGGTCGGCGAAGCCCTGGTCGACCAGGCATCGCTGGAGCGCGTGCTGGCCGCGATCAAGGCTTAACAAGATAAAAGAAGGAACAGCATGAACCTGCAAAACCAAGTTGCCCTCGTCACCGGCGCCTCGCGCGGCATCGGCAAGGCCATCGCCCTCGAACTGGCGCGCCAGGGCGCGAAAGTGGTCGGCACCGCCACCACCGAAAGCGGCGCCGCGGCGATCGGCGAATACCTCGCCGAATTCGGCGGCAAGGGCATGGTGCTGAACGTTACCGACGCCGCCCAGTGCGCGGCCATCGTCGACGCCGTCGGCAAGGACGTCGGCGCCATCGGCATCCTCGTCAACAATGCCGGCATCACCCAGGACCAGCTGGCGATGCGCATGAAGGACGAGGAGTGGGACAGCGTCATCGCGACGAACCTCAGCGCCGTCGGCCGCCTGTCGCGCGCCGTGCTGCGCGGCATGATGAAGGCCCGCGCCGGCCGCATCATCAACATCACTTCGGTGGTCGGCGCGGCCGGCAATCCGGGCCAGATGAACTACGCGGCCGCGAAGGCCGGCGTGGCCGGCATGACCCGCGCGCTGGCGCGCGAGATCGGCAGCCGCAACATCACCGTGAACTGCGTGGCGCCGGGCTTCATCGACACCGACATGACCAAGGGACTGGGCGAAGGCCAGCACGAAGCGCTGCTGACGCAGATCCCGCTGGGCCGCCTGGGCCAGCCGGAAGACATCGCCCACGCGGTGGCTTTCCTGGCCGGTCCGCAGGCGGCCTACATCACCGGCACCGAGCTGCACGTGAACGGCGGAATGTACATGAACTGAGTGGCGCGCCGGCCGTTCCAAAGGGGGCTGCCGGCACGTTTTATAAAGAAATCTCGGCAGTTCGCAGTAGTTTCACCCTATTTAACGTCACACGCTGAAAATAGTTTTTCAACGCGCAAACCCTGATAAAATGCGCGCACTTTCCGCAACACATACCTAATGGAGCCATAACATGTCGGATATCGAACAACGCGTTAAAAAAATCGTCGCTGAGCAACTGGGTGTTGCAGAAGCCGACATCAAAATCGATTCCTCGTTCGTTGACGACCTCGGCGCAGACTCCCTCGACACCGTCGAGCTGGTGATGGCACTGGAAGACGAATTCGAAATGGAAATCCCGGACGAGCAGGCTGAAAAGATCACCACCGTTCGCCAGGCCATCGAGTACGCCCAGGCGCACGTCAAGGCCTAAGTTTTCAGGACTTCAGGAGAAACGCTTGAGTTCACGCAACCGTCGTGTCGTCGTTACCGGCCTGGGTTGCATCTCCCCGATCGGCAATACCATTGCCGACACGTGGGAAGCAGCACTGGCGGGCAAGTCGGGCATTGCCAACATCACCAAGTTCGACGCTACGTCGTTCTCGACCCGCTTCGCGGGTGAGGTGAAAAATTTCAACGTCGAGGAATACCTGCCCGGCAAGGAAGGCCGCCATATGGATAGCTTCATCCATTACGGCATGGCCGCGGGCATCCAGGCCCTGCAGGATTGCGGCATCGTCGTTTCCGAAGAAAACGCCGATCGCATCGGTGTGATGATCGGCTCCGGCATCGGCGGTCTGCCGATGATCGAAGAGACCAAGGCGGAATACGACAGCCGCGGTCCGCGCCGCATTTCGCCGTTCTTCGTCCCGGCCTCGATCATCAACATGATCTCGGGCGACCTGTCGATCAAGTTCGGCCTGCGCGGTCCGAACCTGGCCATCGTCACTGCCTGCACCACCGGCTTGCACTGTATCGGTTCGGCTGCGCGCCTGATCGAATACGGCGACGCCGACGTGATGATCGCGGGCGGCGCCGAATCGACCGTATCGCCGCTGGGCCTGGGCGGCTTCGCCTCGGCACGCGCACTGTCGTCGCGCAATGACGATCCGGCCACGGCTTCGCGTCCCTGGGACCGCGACCGCGACGGCTTCGTGCTGGGCGAGGGCGCCGGCGTGATGGTGCTCGAAGAGTACGAACATGCCAAGGCGCGCGGCGCGAAGATCTATGCGGAAGTCGTCGGCTTCGGCATGAGTGCGGACGCCAACCACATCACCGCACCGCTGGAAGACGGCAGTGGCGCTTCGCGCTGCATGGTCACGGCCATGCAGTACGCCGGCATCAACCCCGACCAGGTGTCGTACGTGAATGCGCACGGCACCTCGACCCCGGTGGGCGACGTGGCGGAAGTGAAGGGCATCAAGCGCACCTTCGGCGACCATGCCGGCAAGCTGGTGGTCAACTCGACCAAGTCGATGACCGGCCACTTGCTGGGCGGCGCAGGCGGCCTGGAATCGGTGTTCACCGTGCTGGCGATCCACAACCAGGTCTCGCCGCCGACGATCAATATCTTCAACCAGGATGCGGAATGTGACCTGGACTTCTGCGCCAACACGGCGCGCGACATGAAGATCGATTATGCGGTGAAGAACTCGTTCGGCTTCGGCGGCACCAACGGCACCCTCGTGTTCGCGAAAATTTGATGGTCCGGACTTTTAGTCTGAACTAACAGACGCCCATTCCTGTCAAAGGAATGGGCGTTTTTCTTTCTGGGCTCTGTCGGGTCCGCTTCCAGTGCTGTGTACTACCGGGTACATCCATGTCGATCGCCGTCTCCGCGCTCGTCAAGCCTTCGCGCGCCTTGCGCCTGCTGCTCGTGTGCGCGGGCCTGGCGCTGCTGGCGGCCGCCGCCGCCGTGGGCCTGGCGGGTCCTGCGCGCTACCTCGGCGCAGCGCCGGCGGCACTGCTGCAGGGCGGCGCCGGCGCGCTGCTGCTCGCCGTCGCGGCGCGCCGCCCAAAGACGCACCGGATTGATATTTCTGGAACCGGCGAGCTACGCGTAACTGTACAACAAGGAGTGGTCGGGCCGGAACGCGCAGCAGCAGCAGCGATGCTGCTGCCGGGTTCGGTCATGTGGCCGCCGTTGATGCTGCTGCGCTATCGGGCGGTCGGGGCGCCCGCGGCGTGGCAGGAGCAAGGGCAGGGGCAGGCGGCGCCGCAGTTCATCCATGTCTGGCGCGACAGCGTCGACCCCGCCACCTGGCGCGCACTGGCGGTCGCGCTGGCGGTGGCGGGGCGGCGCACGGAGACGGACGAAAGCGGAATACTACGATGAACTTACTGCAGCGGGCCAACTCTTAGCAAAGACGCTGGCGCAGCCAACGGGGCATGTTCTGTGACAACCGAACGCGAATGTGATCAATTGCTGGTCGAACGCGTACAGGCTGGCGACCGCCGGGCATTCGACCTGCTGGTCGCCAAATACCAGCGCCGCCTGATGCGCCTCGTGTCGCGCCTCGTGCACGATCCGGCCGAAGCGGAGGACGTGGTGCAGGAGACCTTCATCAAGGCGTTCCGGGCGCTGCGCCACTTCCGCGGCGACTCCGCGTTCTATACCTGGCTGTATCGGATCGGCATCAATACGGCAAAGAACTATCTCGTCACGCAGGGCAGGCGGGCGCCGACGTCGACCGAAACCGATGCCGAACGTGCGGAAGGATTTGACGACGCGGACAGTCTGCGCGACATTAATACGCCAGAGTCTGTTTTGGCGAGCAAGCAGATCGCCTATACGGTCAACGCGGCGATGGAGGCGCTGCCGCTGGAACTGCGGACCGCAATTGTCCTGCGTGAAATAGACGGCTTGAGCTACGAAGAAATCTCCGAAGTGATGGCGTGTCCCATCGGTACGGTTCGAAGCCGGATTTTCCGGGCGCGCGAAGTCATCGCCGAGAAATTGCGGCCCCTGCTCGATATCTCGGCGGACAAGCGTCGGTAGTGAAGTTCGACAATGCAGAAAAGGATCACGCACCGACGTGATGGAGCCGATGGACACCAACAAGAAAAACCGCGAACTCATCTCTTCCCTGATGGACGACGCCGTTCCGGACGGGGATCTCGAGCTGGCCATGGCCGCGCTCGGCAATCCCGAGGGCGAGGATGCCTGGGCCGCCTACCACCGCATCGGCGACATCCTGCGCGCCCAGGCCACGCCCGAACTGTCGCCCGGGTTCGCCGCAAGGCTGGCCGCCAGGCTGGCCGACGAGCCGCTGGCGCCCAGGCGCAGCGCGGCCGCGCCGCAAGCGGCCGATGCGCCGGTCATCGAAGCCGGGCCGCGCTAGCAGCACGCGTCCGGCGCCATGCCGGCAGGGCGCGGCAGCCGGACGACCCGCCTTCCCGCTGCCGCATCTGCGATACCCGCCGCACCGCCGCCAACGCTTCGTGCCAAGATTCGTGCCAACGCGACAATATGGATTTTTTGTCATACCATACGATCACCATACCCCTTTTACTTTGAAACTATGACAAGCAAAACCGGTAGCGCGATCCTGTCCGCCCTCTTCGTGGCGGGCGCCAGCCTGATGTCTTCCTCCACGGCCCTGGCGGCCACCCCGGTCCAGGCCGCGGCCGTCACCGGCCTGCCCGATTTCTCCGACCTGGTCGACAAGGTCGGCCCGGCCGTGGTCAATATCCGCACCACCGAGCGCGTGCGCCTGGGCCAGGGCCAGGGTGCAGGCGACGAGGAAATGCAGGAATTCCTGCGCCGCTTCTTCGGCGGCCAGATGGCGCCGCGCGGCCGCCGCGGCATGCCGCAGCAGGAAGAGCAGGAGGTGCAGCGCGGCGTCGGCTCGGGCTTCATCATTTCCGACGACGGCTTCGTACTGACCAATGCCCACGTGGTCGAAGGCGCCGACGAAGTCACGGTCACGCTCACCGACCGCCGCGAATTCAAGGCCAAGGTGCTGGGCGCCGACCGCCGCACCGACGTCGCCCTGCTGCAGGTCGAGGCGCGCAACCTGCCCAGCGTGCGCATCGGCGACTCCAACCGCATCCGCGCCGGCGAATGGGTGATCGCGATCGGCTCGCCCTTCAACCTCGAAAACACCGTCACCGCCGGCATCATCTCGGCCAAGTCGCGCGACACCGGCGAATACCTGCCGCTGATCCAGAGCGACGTCGCGGTCAATCCCGGCAACTCGGGCGGTCCGCTGATCAATATGCGCGGCGAAGTCATCGGCATCAACTCGCAGATCGCGACCCTGTCCGGCGCCTATAACGGCATCTCCTTCGCGGTGCCGATCGACGAAGTGATGCGGGTGTCCGACCAGATCAAGAAGACCGGCAAGGTCACGCGCGGGCGCCTGGGCGTGCAGATCAGCGAAGTCACGCGCGACGTCGCCGAATCGCTGGGCCTGGGCCGCGCGCGCGGCGCCGAGGTGGCGATGGTCGAGCCGGGCGGACCGGCCGAGAAGGCCGGCGTCAAGGTCGGCGACATCATCCTGAAATTCAACGGCAAGGATATCGAGAAGAGCAGCGACCTGCCGCGCCAGGTCGGCGCCACCGCGGTCGGCAGCCGCGCCGGCATCACCGTATGGCGCCGCGGCGCCCAGGTCGAACTGCCGGTGACCATCGAGGAATTGAAGGAAGAACAGCCGGCCGGCGCGCGCAAGACGCCCAAGAAGCAGAGCCCGGAACAGGCCTTGAACGCGCTCGGCCTGCACGTCTCGGACCTGACCCCGGTCCAGCGGCGCGAGCTGAACATCGAGTCCGGCGTGCTGGTCGAGTTCGCCGAAGGGCGCGCGGCCACCACCGGCATCCGCCAGGGCGATCTGATCCTGCAGATCAACAATGTGCAAGTCACCTCGGCGGCCCAGTTCAACACCCTGGCCGGCAAGCTCGATCCGAAGAAGCCGGTGGCCTTGCTGGTGCGGCGCGATAACGCTTCCCAGTACCTGGTCATCAAGCCGCGCCCGTGACGCAGGCGCTGCGTTTGACACTGTACTCGCGCAGCTGGTGCCACCTGTGCGAGGACATGCTGGAAGCCCTGCGCGCCTTCATGGCGCGCGCGGGCCTGGCCTTCACGGTCGAGGTGGTCGACGTCGACGCCGACCCGGCCCTGCTGGCGCGCTACGACGAGCTGGTGCCGGTGCTGGCGGGCGTGCCCGGCGGCCGGGAGATCTGCCATTACTTCCTCGACGAGGCGGCTTTGCAGGCTTATCTCGCCGAGGCCCTGGCGGCCTGAATCGACGGCACGTCGCCCCTGCGAAGGCAGGGGCGCGAGTTGCATGCTTTCCGGTAGCGCCTGCAAACTTGGCTTCCTGCCTTCGCAGGAACGAGGAAGTGGATTTCCCCAGCCTATTCCCCCAGCCCATTCCCCAAAACCGGGCTTTCTGACTCGAAATCCGGTAAAATGCACGGCTTGGAAGATTTCTTGCCCGCTGCAATGCCCGTAATCGCATCAGGAAGCAGCGCCGGACCTGGTCGACAGGATCCGCGGGGCAGCCTGACAAGGCGCTCGTCCGGGATGCACGCATCCCCGACCGGGCGCTTTTTTCGTATTCCGCCGGCCCGGAGAACCCTTCCGTGCCGGCCTGGCCGCGTGCCGCTCTTATTGGTTTTGAGTTTTGTTAATGAAAAACATACGTAATTTTTCCATCATCGCCCACATCGATCACGGTAAATCGACGCTGGCCGACCGCATCATCCAGTTGTGCGGCGGCCTGTCGGAACGTGAGATGGACGCGCAGGTGCTCGACTCGATGGACCTGGAGCGCGAGCGCGGCATCACCATCAAGGCCCAGACCGCGGCGCTGCAGTACAAGGCGCGCGACGGCCAGGTCTACAACCTGAACCTGATCGACACCCCCGGCCACGTCGACTTCAGCTATGAAGTCTCGCGCTCGCTGTCGGCCTGCGAAGGCGCGCTGCTGGTGGTCGATGCGAGCCAGGGCGTGGAAGCCCAGACCGTCGCCAACTGCTACACGGCGCTGGACCTCGGCGTCGAAGTCGTGCCGATCCTGAACAAGATCGACCTGCCGCACGCCGACCCGGAAAACGCCAAGAAGGAAATCGAGGACGTCATCGGCATCGACGCCTCCGACGCCACCGTGTGCTCGGCCAAGACCGGCCTGGGCGTCGAAGACGTGCTGGAAACCCTGATCGCCAAGGTCCCGGCGCCGCAGGGCGATCCGGACGCGCCGCTGCAGGCCCTGATCGTCGACTCCTGGTACGACCCCTACGTGGGCGTGGTGATGCTGGTGCGCGTGGTCAACGGCACCCTGCGTCCGAAGGACAAGATCCTGCTCATGGCGACCGAATCGGTGAACCTGGTCGAGAACATCGGCGTCTTCACGCCGCGCTCGGTCTCGCTGCCGGAGCTGTCGGCCGGGCAGGTGGGCTTCATCATCGCCGGCATCAAGGAACTGACCGCCGCCAAGGTGGGCGATACCGTTACCCTGGCCAACAAGCCGGCCCCGAGCCCGCTGCCCGGCTTCAAGGAAGTCCAGCCGCAGGTGTTCGCCGGCCTGTTCCCGGTGGAAGCGAACCAGTACGACGCGCTGCGCGACTCGCTCGAAAAGCTGAAGCTGAACGACGCCGCCCTGATGTACGAGCCGGAAGTCTCGCAGGCGCTGGGCTTCGGCTTCCGCTGCGGCTTCCTGGGCCTGCTGCACATGGAAATCGTGCAGGAACGCCTGGAGCGCGAATTCGACATGGACCTGATCACCACGGCGCCGACCGTGGTGTACGAGGTCGAGATGCGCGACGGCTCGATCATCCGCGTCGACAATCCGTCCAAGATGCCGGAACCGTCGAAGATCAACGAAGTGCGCGAGCCGATCGTCGACGTCAACCTGTACATGCCGCAGGAATACGTGGGCGCCGTGATGACCCTGTGTAACGGCAAGCGCGGCGTGCAGATGGACATGGCCTACCACGGCCGCCAGGTCAAGCTGCACTACGAGATCCCGATGGCCGAGATCGTGCTCGATTTCTTCGACCGCCTGAAGTCGACGTCGCGCGGCTATGCCTCGATGGACTACGAGTTCAAGGAAAACCGCGCCGCCGACGTCGTCAAGGTCGACATGCTGATCAACAGCGAGAAGGTCGATGCGCTGGCGATCATCGTGCACCGCGCCAACGCGCCGTACCGCGGACGCCAGGTGGCGGCCAAGATGCGCGAACTGATCCCGCGCCAGATGTTCGACGTGGCGATCCAGGCCGCGATCGGCGCCACCATCATCTCGCGCGAGAACGTCAAGGCGCTGCGCAAGAACGTGCTGGCCAAGTGCTACGGCGGCGACATCAGCCGCAAGAAAAAGCTGCTCGAAAAACAAAAGGCCGGCAAGAAGCGCATGAAGCAGGTGGGCTCCGTCGAGATCCCGCAGGAAGCCTTCCTGGCCATTCTCCAAGTGGACGATAAATGAGTTTGCAACTGATTCTTGGTAATTTTGCCCTGATCCTGTTCGTGGCCATGGTGGTCACGGGCGTCATCTGGTGCCTGGACGTGTTCGTGCTGTCCAAGCAGCGCCGCGCCAGGGCCAACGCCGCCCTGGCCGAATACGACGCCCGCCATGCCAAGCTGACCGCCGACGGCATCAAGGCCGACAACGGCAACCGCGCGGCGCTGGAAGCATCGATCCTGCGCCAGCCGACCTGGGTCGAGTATTCGGGCAGTTTCTTCCCGGTGATCGCGCTGGTGTTCGTGCTGCGCTCCTTCCTGTTCGAGCCTTTCAAGATCCCGTCCTCGTCGATGGTGCCGACCCTGCTGGTGGGCGACCTGATCCTGGTGAACAAGTTCGACTACGGCATCCGCCTGCCGGTGGTGAACAAGAAGATCATCGAAGTCGGCAATCCGCAGCGTGGCGACGTCATGGTGTTCAAGTACCCGAAGGACATGAGCCAGGACTACATCAAGCGCGTGATCGGCGTGCCGGGTGATAAAATCACCTACGAGAACAAGCGCCTGACCGTGAACGGCCAGCCGGTCGGCTACGAGCCGCTGGACGACTACCTGGACGACGAGCGCCCGGTGTATCACAAGCAATACCTGGAAAAGCTGGCGAACGCGCCGCACCGCATCCTGAACATGGACGGCGCGCGCACGATCAACCTGCCCGCAGTGGAGGAGTTTCCCCACCACGAGAATTGCACCTATTCCTACGATAAATTTACCTGTATCGTACCGGAGGGCAATTATTTCATGATGGGCGATAACCGCGACAATAGCGCAGACAGCCGTTACTGGGGCTTCGTTCCGGACAAGAACATCGTCGGCAAGGCGGTGTTCGTCTGGATGAACTTCGGCGACCTGAAGCGCATTGGCGGTATCCACTAAGCGGAGCCGGGTGCGCGAATGCGGACGAACAAGTCGATGAAAGTGCAGGAACGCTGGCGGATCGGCGCGGAGGGCGGTGTCTCGCTGTCCGGGCTGATCGTGGTGCTGGCGGTGCTGGGCGCGGTAGCGCTGGTGTTCATCCGGATCACGCCGGCGCTGCTCGAATACCGCGCCGTCAAGAATGCGATCGTCCAGGCCAAGGCCCAGGGCGGCACGGTGCGCGATATCCGGCAAGCCTTCGACAAGAATGCGGGCGTCAACGACATCGACGCGGTGCAGGGGCGCGACCTGGCGATCGTCCGCGACGGCGAGACCGTGCAGGTCAGCTTCGCCTACGAGAAGCGGGTGCCGCTTGGCGGCAACGTCAGCCTGCTGTTCGATTTCGCCGGCACCACCGACCCCAGCGGCGTGGTGGCGGCCAGCACGGCCGACAAGGCCGAGTAATCCAGCCGGAAGGGGCGGGCGTTGGTGGCCGGCTCGTGCCGGCCCAACCGATTGATATGACAATGAATCTTCAGTTATTGCAAACTCGCCTGGGCTATACATTCCGGGATGGCAGCCTGCTGCAGCAGGCCCTGACCCACCGTAGCCACAGCAGTCTGCATAACGAGCGCCTCGAATTCCTGGGCGACTCGATCCTGAACTGCGTCGTCGCCTCGATCCTGTACGAACGCTTCAAGAACCTGCCCGAAGGCGACCTGTCGCGCCTGCGCGCCAACCTGGTCAAGCAGCAGACCTTGTTCGAGATCGCGCAAAAGCTCGAACTCTCGAACTTCCTGCGCCTGGGCGAGGGCGAGCTGAAATCCGGCGGCTTCCGCCGTCCGTCGATCCTGGCCGACACCCTCGAGGCGCTGCTTGGCGCGATCTTCCTCGACAGCGGTTTCGAGTCGGCGCGCGCGGCGATCCGCTCCTTCTACATCCCGCTGCTCGATTCGGTCGACCCGCGCACGCTCGGCAAGGATGCCAAGACCCTGCTGCAGGAATTCCTGCAAGCTAAAAAGATTTCGCTGCCGACCTATAACGTGGTCGCGACCCACGGCGCCGCCCACAGCCAGGAATTCGAGATCGAATGCCTGGTGCCCAAGCTCGGCATCCAGGTGTTCGGCCGCGGCGGCAGCCGCCGCGCCGGCGAGCAGGCCGCGGCGCGGCTGGCGCTGGACACGGCCGAGCAGGCCATGCAGAAAAGCCCGTCCGGCGCGCGCAAGAACCGTCCGCGTTCGGCCCAGCTCAAGCTGGCCGGGATCGCCACCGACCAGAGCGAACTGGCGGTGCCGGCCGAAGAACAAGCATCGTCGCACCGACAGCCGTAACCCCATGAGCCGGCGGCGCCCATCAGAGGCGCGCCGCCGGCCAGCATCGCCGCCAGTGCGGCAGGAAAAATACCATGAGCATGGACACCACCCCCATCGAACCCGCCGCCGAAGCGACTCCCGAACACTTCCGCTGCGGTTACATCGCCATTGTCGGCCGTCCCAACGTCGGCAAATCGACGCTGATGAACGTGCTGATCGGCGCCAAGGTCTCGATCACCTCGCGCAAGGCGCAAACCACGCGCCACCGCATCACCGGCATCCAGACCCGCGACGACGCCCAGTTCATCTACGTCGACACCCCGGGCTTCCAGACCCGCCACGCGAACGCGCTGAACAAGACCCTGAACAAGACCGTGTCGAACACGCTGACGGCTTCCGACGTGATCCTGTTCCTGGTCGAAGCCGGCACCTTCGGTCCGGCCGACCAGCAGGTGCTCGATCTGCTGCCGAAGAACGTGCCGGTGATCCTGGTCATCAACAAGTCCGACCGCATGAAGGACAAGGCCGAGCTGATGCCCTTCGCCGCCAAGCTTGCCGCGCTGCGCGACTTCACGGCCGTGGTGCCGGTTTCGGCCAAGCTGCGCTTCCAGGTCGACGCGCTCGAAGGCGAGATCCGCCGCCACCTGCCGGAAAATGCGCCAGTGTTCGGTCCGGACGACATCACCGACCGCAGCGAGAAATTCCTCGCCGCCGAGATCGTGCGCGAAAAAGTCTTCCGCCTGCTGGGCGACGAACTGCCCTATACCAGTACCGTGGTGATCGAGCAG
>Ga0265780_10005430_pt1 | contig 16165 bp, 13 predicted proteins | sample P1T30metagenome_FD_192432 | JGI IMG/M metagenome (GOLD analysis project Ga0265780, IMG submission 192432) | Plant litter microbial communities from East Loma Ridge, Irvine, California - P1 T30 | ecosystem: Environmental > Terrestrial > Plant litter > Unclassified | place: USA: California... | reverse complement strand
CGACGAACCGTTCGAGTCCGTCGACCCCGTCAGTGCCGCGACCATCACCGAGATCCTCCGTCGCTACACACGCGGCGGCGGGACCGTGGTGCTCTCCAGCCACTCCATGGAGCTCGTGCAGCGCACCTGCGACTCCGTCGCCATCATCGTCGGCGGTCGGGTCCTGGCGTCCGGCACCATGGCGCAGGTCCGCGGGCGCAAGAGCCTCGAGGACAAGTTCGTCGAACTCGCCGGCGGCCGCGTCGTGGCAGAGAGCATGGAATGGTTGCACAGCTTCTCCGGCTGAGGGCCGACCTGCTCGCGGGCGAGGTCCGCGGCGGAGCCCGTCGGTCCGTGCTCGTCGTGCTCGGGAGCCTCGCCGGCCTGGTCGCCGCGGTGGCCGTGGCCGCACAGCTCGTCGCGTTGCGCGATGCCCCGCCCGAGGTCGCGCGTTCCGTCGTCGTGCCCGTCGGCGCCCTCGTCGCGTTCGCGTTCACCGTCGTACCGCTCGTGGTCGGACGCAGCGACCAGTTGGACCCGCGACGGTTCACCGTGTTCGGCATCGCACGACGTGACCTCGCGGTCGGGCTCGGGATCGCCGGCCTGCTCGGTGTCCCCGTCGTGGCTGTGGCGATCATCTCGGTCGGGCAGGTGGCGACCTGGACGCGGGGCGCCGGTGCCGGTGTGCTCGCCGTCGTCGCCGCGGTCCTCGCCGTCGTCACGTGCGCGCTCCTGGTCCGGGTCGGCTGCGCGGTCGGGGCGTCCCTGATCGGTCCGCACCGCTCGCGGGACGCCGGCTGGTTGGTCGCGCTCGTCGTCGTCGCGCTCGCGATCCCGGTGGCCTCGCTGCTCCTGCGTGTGGACTGGCTCGACCCGGCGAGCGCGGACGTGCACCGCGCCGCGGACGTCGCCGGGTGGACGCCGTGGGGCGCCGCCTGGGCGGTCCCGGCGGACATCGCCGTCGGACGGGTGGGCGAGGGCGTCGCGAAGCTCCTGGTCGCGCTGGCCGTGGTCGCCGTGCTCCTCTGGGCCTGGTGGGCGCTGGTCGGACGGGCGCTCGAGCGGGTCGACGGCCGGTCCGCTGCTCGCCGGTACCGCGGGCTCGGCTGGTTCGACCGACTGGGTTCGGCTCCGGTCGCCGCGGTCGCCGCCCGTGCGCTGACCTACTGGGTGCGCGACCCCCGGTACCGCGCGTCCTACCTCGTCCTCGTGTTCGTCCCGCTCGTGGTGCTCCCGCTCGGGGTCGCCGGGGTCCCGTGGCAGTGGACGGCTCTGGTCCCGCTGCCGCTGATGGCCCTCATCGCGGGGTTCCTGCCGCACAACGACGTCTCGTACGACAACACCGCGGTGTGGCTGCACGTCGCGTCCGGTGCTCCGGGCTGGAGCGACCGGCTCGGCCGGGTCGTCCCGGTGCTCGCCGTCGGGCTGCCGGCGATCGTCGCGGGAGCGGCCGTCTCCGCGCGGCTCTTCGGCGACCAGACCGCGTTCCCCGTGCTGATCGGGGTCTGCGTGAGCGCCCTCCTCGTCGGCCTCGGGATGTCCAGCGTGGTGTCCGTCCTGCTGCCGTACCCGACCGTTCGACCGGGCGACCACCCGTTCCAGCAGCCCCAGGCGGCGGGGACGACCGCCGCCGTCGCGCAGACGACGATGGTCGTCGGCATCCTGGTGTGCAGCGTGCCGGCCGCGTGGCTCGCGGTGCTCGCCCTCGTGGACGGACCGTCGCCGTGGGCGACGCTGACGCTGGTCGTCGGTGTCGGCGTCGGGCTCGTGGTGCTCGCGGTCGGCGTGGTCGCGGGAGGCCGCCTCTTCGACCGGCACGGTCCGGACCTGCTGGCCGCGGCGCAGCGCAACTGAACCGGCTGGCGACCCGACCGTCCGTCGGACGGGAGGCACGTTGCGGCCGGGTGCCGCTCGCCCGCGTGCGCCGGCTCGTCCTGCGCCGAGCGGGCATTGTCCGTCGCGCTCGGCGGTCGGGGTCGGCGGGTTCCGCCCGCTCGCCGGATCTGAGCGGCGTGTCCTGCCCGGTCGGAGATCGCCCGCGTGCGCCGGCTCGTCCTGCGCCGAGCGGGCATTGTCCGTCGCGCTCGGCGGTCGGGGTCGGCGGGTTCCGCCCGCTCGCCGGACCTGAGCGGCGTGTCCTGCCCGGTCGGGGATCGCCCGCGTGCGCCGGCCCGCACCTCCCGTCCGACGCGGCGCGACCACCCGTCGGACGGGAGGCGCGTGCCGTTTCCACAGCGCGCCTCCCGTCCGTGCCCTGTCCACAGGTCGCAGGCGACCCGTCACGACCACGGGCGAGCCGTCGTACCCTGGTGAGATGAGCATGACGGAACCCGGTGGCGGCGGACTCGACGTGATGGACCGCGAGCTCGAGAAGCTCCTCGAGGAGGAGGGGGTCGAGCCCGGCGACCACGAGCGCTTCTCGCACTACGTGAAGAAGGACAAGATCCTGCAGTCCGCGCTCAGCGGCAAGCCCGTGCGTGCGCTCTGCGGGAAGAAGTGGGTGCCAGGGCGTGACCCGGAGAAGTTCCCGGTGTGCCCGGACTGCAAGGCCATCTACGAGAAGATGAAGGCCGAGTAGCCCCCACCGTGTGACCGGGGACGGACGCCGGTCAGAGCACCAGGGTCGGGATGGCGGGGTCGCCGCGTCCGATGCGTGACGCGTCGACCGGCAGCTCCGCCTTCGCCTGCTTGTGGTGCGCGCGCGCCGCCTCGACCCCGCGGCTCCCGAGGAACGCCGGGTCGACCTCTCCGCCGCTGACGACGGGGACGAGCAGGGGACGCTCGTCGGGGCCGACCTGCCCCTGGGTGCGCACGACCTCCGCGGTGGCGACGCCGTTCCGCAGACGGCGGCCGGCCTCCTTGCGACCGCCGGTCGAGGCCTTGTCCGCGGACTTCTTCGCGACGGGGACCCACTCGTCCCCTGCGGGGGTCTGGTGCGCGACGAGCTTGAAGACCATGCCCGCGGCGGGGTGCCCCGAACCGGCGACGACGCTCGTCCCGACGCCGTAGGAGTCCACCGGAGCAGCCCGCAGCGCGGCGATCATGTACTCGTCGAGGTCGTTCGTCACCGTGATCTTCGTGCCCGTGGCACCGAGGCGGTCGAGTTGCGCGCGCACCGTCGCCACGACGGAGGACAGGTCGCCGGAGTCGATGCGCACCGCGCCGAGCTTGCCGTCGGTCAGGCGGACCGCGGTCTCGACGGCGGCCTCGATGTCGTACGTGTCGACGAGCAGGGTCGTCCCGGTGCCGAGCGCGTCGAGCTGTGACCGGAAGGCGGCCTCCTCCGAGTCGTGCAGGAGGGTGAACGCGTGCGCGACCGTCCCCATCGTCGGGATGCCCCAGGTGCGTCCGGCCTCGAGGTTGCTCGTCGCTCCGAACCCGGCGATGTAGGCGGCGCGGGCGGCGGCGACGGCGTTCCACTCCCCGGTGCGGCGCGATCCCATCTCGGCGAGCGGCCGGCGGTCGGCGGCGGAGACCATGCGGGCCGCGGCGGAGGCGATGGCGGAGTCCGCGTTGAAGATGCTCAGCGCGAGGGTCTCGAGGAGGACCGCCTCGGCGAAGGTCCCCTCGATCTGCAGCACGGGGGAGTTCGGGAAGAACACCTCTCCCTCGCGGTACGCGCGAACGTCGCCGGTGAAGCGGTAGTCGGCGAGCCACGACGCGGTCCCGGCGTCGATCACCCCGCGGTCGCGGAGGAACCCGACCTCGGCGTCACCGAACCGGAAGTCGGTGAGCGCGGTGAGGAACCGGCCGAGCCCGGCGGCGACGCCGTACCGACGGCCGTCCGGGAGACGTCTCGCGAAGACCTCGAAGACGCAGCGGCGGTCGGCGGTGCCGTCCTTGAGGGCCGCGTCGACCATGGTCAGTTCGTACTGGTCGGTGAGGAGCGCGCTGGTCACCTTCCCGACCCTACCGACGGTGGCCCTGGAGGTGTGCGGGGTCCGGCGCGAGCGGGCGCAACATGCCGGGCGAGGGCGCCGAGCGTCGTCTCTTCCGCCCGTTCGTGCGCGACGCCGCCACGTCGGGTGCGGAGGTCGGCGCCGGACGCCGGGAGGGGCCTCCAGACGGGCGCCAGAGTGGCCCGGCCGACGGGCGGAATCTGTCGGGTGCGGGGCGCGGCGGGTGCGGGTTCCGCCCGCTCGGCCCCCGGGAGAAGCGGGCGGGCGGATTCTGTCGGGTGCGGGGCGCGGCGGGTGCGGGTTCCGCCCGCTCGCGGATCGCGGGTGGTCGGGGTGCGTCGGTACGCTGGTCCTCGTGACGGATGCACCGATCGGAGTCTTCGACAGCGGGGTCGGCGGGCTCACGGTGGCCCGCGCGATCATCGACCAGCTGCCCCGCGAGAGCATCCGGTACGTGGGCGACACCGTGCACTCGCCGTACGGGCCGAAGCCGATCGCGGACGTCCGGCGATACGCGCTCGACGTGATGGACGACCTGGTCGAGCAGGGCGTGAAGGCACTGGTGATCGCGTGCAACACGGCCTCGTCCGCGGTGCTCCGGGACGCCCGCGAACGCTACGAGCAGGCGTACGGCATCCCGGTCGTGGAGGTCATCCAGCCAGCAGCGCGCGCGGCGGTCAAGCAGACCCGGACCGGGCGCATCGGCGTGATCGGCACGGTGGGCACCATCGCGTCGCGGGCGTACGAGGACGCCTTCGCGGTGGCCGCCGACGTCACGCTCGCGCTCGCCGCCTGCCCGCGGTTCGTCGAGTTCGTCGAGGCGGGGGACACGTCCTCGCCGGCGCTGCGCGAGGTGGCCGAGGGGTACCTCGCGCCGATCCGCGACGCGGACGTCGACACGCTCGTCCTCGGCTGCACCCACTACCCGCTGATGTCCGCCGCGATCCAGTACGTGATGGGGCCGGACGTCACGCTGGTCTCCAGCGCCGAGGAGACCGCGAACGACGTGTACCGCCGCCTCGTCGAGCACGGGCTGGAGCGCACGACCCCGGAGCCGCCGAGCTACTCCTTCGAGGCGACCGGCGACGACAAGAACGGCTTCATCCGACTGGCCCGCCGCTTCCTCGGACCCGAGGTCTCGAGCGTCGGACACCTCCAGACCGCCAGCATCCCGTTGCCGGACAGTATCACGCTGCCCCGCACCACGCCCTGACCGCACCCCGACGACCACCGCGACATCCGCGCAGAACCGCACCGCGCCTCCCGGCCGGCAGGAAGGACCCCATGAGCACCCGCATCGACGGCCGCACCGCCACCGACCACCGTCCCGTCACCATCGAACGGGGGTGGAGCGCGCAGGCCGAGGGCAGCGCGCTCATCTCGTTCGGCAACACGAAGGTGCTGTGCACCGCGAGCTTCACGAACGGGGTGCCCCGCTGGCTGGCCGGCAAGGGGACCGGCTGGGTCACCGCCGAGTACTCGATGCTGCCCCGTTCGACCAACGAGCGGATGCAGCGGGAGTCGATCAAGGGGAAGGTCGGCGGTCGCACGCACGAGATCTCCCGGCTGATCGGCCGTTCGCTGCGGGCGGTGGTCGACACCAAGGCCCTCGGCGAGAACACCCTCGTGATCGACTGCGACGTGCTGCAGGCCGACGGCGGCACCCGGACGGCGTCTATCACGGGCGCCTACGTGGCGATGGCCGACGCGATCGAGTGGGGCCGCGACAAGGGCTTCATCGCGAAGAAGGCGACGCCCCTCACGGACAGCGTGCAGGCCATCTCGGTGGGCATCGTGAAGGGGGAGCCGATGCTCGACCTCGCCTACACGGAGGACTCGGCGGCCGACACCGACATGAACATCGTCACGACCGGCTCGGGGAAGTTCATCGAGGTGCAGGGCACGGCCGAGCACGCGCCGTTCGACCGCGACGAGCTGAACACGCTGCTCGACCTCGGACTCGCCGGGAACGCCTCGCTCGCGGCGATCCAGCGCGAGGTCCTGGGGGTCGGCGCATGACCGACCGCACCGTGGTGCTGGCCACCCACAACCAGGGGAAGGTCGTCGAGCTGCGGGACATCCTCGGCGACGCACTCGGCGGGATCGGCCTGGTCGGCTACGACGGACCGGAACCCGTGGAGGACGGCGACACCTACGCCGCGAACGCGCTCATCAAGGCGCGTGCGGCGGTGGCGCACACCGGTCTGCCGGCGCTCGCCGACGACTCCGGCATCGCGGTCGACGCGCTCGGCGGTGCGCCCGGCATCCACTCCGCCCGGTACGCCGGGACGCGGGTCGACGCCGACAACATCGCGCTGCTGCTGCAGAACCTCGAGGGCGTCGTCGAGCGCACCGCGGCGTTCGTCTGCGCCGCCGCGTTCGTGACCCCCTCCGGCGTCGAGCACGTGTTCGAGGCGGTCTGGAACGGCGAGGTCCTCACCGAGCCGGTCGGCGACGGCGGGCACGGCTACGACCCGGTCTTCAAGCCGGACGACGCGGACCGGTCGTCCGCGCAGCTGACCCGCGACGAGAAGAACGCGCTGTCGCACCGGTCGAAGGCGTTCCGGGGGATCGTGCCGATCGTGCGGGAGTACTTCGGCAGCTGAGGCGCGCCGTGCGGGCAGCGCCCGCGCTGGACACCCCGACGTGCACGAGACGCCCCCGGATCCGGGGGCGTCTCGTCGTGGGAGGGGCGTGTCGCGCCAGGAGGGGCGTCCCGCGCCGGGAGGCCCGGCCTGCTACGCCTGGGAGCCGCCGGCCTCGGGCTCGGCCTGCACGGCCTGCTCGGGCTGCGCCTGCTGCGCCCGCTCCACCTCGGCGGCGTGCTTCGCCTTGCGGGCCGTCCGCAGGTAGTGCAGCCCCGCGGGCACGACCGTGACGACGACCGCGAGGATGAGGATCACGTCGATGTAGTCCCGGACGAGGTCGCCGAGGACCGGGATGTACCCGAGGAAGTACCCGAGGAACGTCACGCCGACGCCCCAGATCACGGCGCCGACCGCGTTGTACAGCGAGTACTTCTTGTAGTTCATGCGACCGACGCCCGCGGCGATCGGGGCGAACGTCCGCACCACCGGCACGAACCGGGCGAGGATGACCGCGAGCGGCCCGAAGCGGTGGAAGAACGCGTTCGTGCGGTCCACGTTCGCCTTGGAGAACAGCCCGCTCTCCTTCCGCTCGAAGATCGGCGGACCGGCCTTCTTGCCGATGTAGTACCCGACCTCGCCGCCGAGGAACGCGGCGGCGCCGATCATCAGCGCGGCGACCCAGACGGGGATGCCGCCGATCTCGCCGCCGCGGTCGAACGCGAACAGGCCCGTGATGACGAGCAGGCTGTCGCCGGGGAAGACGAACCCGATGAGCAGCCCGGTCTCGGCGAACACGATGGCGCAGACGACGAGCACCGCGATCGCCCCGAAGTGGTCGAGGATGTACTGCGGATCCAGCCAGGGGATCAGGGCGAGTGCGACGGAGTGCATGGTTCTTCCGGTCGTGGAGGGACGTCACGGGAGACTCCCGCGGAACGAGGGTACCGCCCGGGGACGGACCGGCCATCCGCCGTCCGGTTGACTTCCCTCGACGACGCGGTGGACGTGCGGAAGGAGGGACTCGAACCCTCACGCCTGGGGCACAGGAACCTAAATCCTGCGTGTCTACCGATTCCACCACTCCCGCGAGCAGCGGCAGTCTACCGAGCGCGGGGCGCGGGGCGGGCACGGGCCGTGCCTCCCGGCGGGCCGGTCAGCGCAAGCGCCGTGGCAGGTACCGCGGCACGTACCGGAGCAGGATCCCCGCACCGACCAGCCCGAGGAAACCCATGACGCCGCTCGCGAGCGCGAGCGACGCGACCGCCGTCACACCGGAGATGACGAGCGGTGCGGCGGCCTGCCCGACGTCGCCGGTGAAGCGCCACGCACCGAGGAACGGCGCCGGGTTCCCGCGCGGCGCGAGGTCGGCGCCCAGCGTCATGAGGATGCCGGAGCCCACCCCGTTCGCCAGCGACATCACGATCGCGATCCCGACGAACCAGCCGACCCGGGCGTCGAGGTGCCCGCTCCAGGCGAGCAGGAAGTAGGAGACGCTGAGCCCGAGCATGCACGGCAGCGCGCTCGCCAGGCGCCCCCAGCGGTCCATGATCTGCCCGCTCGTGTAGAACAGCGCGAAGTCGACGGCGCCGGCGACGCCGATGACGAGCGCTGCGGTGGCGTCGTCGAGGCCGACGCTGACGGCCCACAGCGGCAGGATGACCTGCCGTCCGGCGCGGAGTGCGCCGATGAGCGCGGCGCCGCTGCCGAGACGGAGCAGGACGGCACCGTTCGCGCGGAGGGTGCGGAAGAGGCCGTGCGCCTCCTGCTGCACGAGCTGCGCTCCGGTGTCCGCGGACGGCTCCGACGCGCTGGTTCCGTCGGACGCCGGCGTCGCGCCCGCCTCGTCGCGGCCGTCCGGACGGGAGGCGCGGTGCGGCCTCCGCAGGCCGCGTGCGCCCGTCGCCGGGTCGCGGACGACGAGGAGGACCGCCGCGGCCGCCAGGCAGCAGGTCACGTGGATCCAGAACGCGCTCCGGGTCGTCCCGGTCAGGTGGACGACGCCGGCGGCGATGAACGGGCCGACGAAGTACCCGAAGCGGAAGACGCCGCCGAGGCTGGACAGGGCGCGGGCCCGGACGTGCACGGGGATCGCGGTCGTCATGTAGGCGTGCCGGGCGAGCGCGAAGACGGCGGTGGCGACGCCGACGAGGAACACCCCGCCGGCGAGGACCCACGGGTTCGGTGCGACGGTGCACACGAGCAGGCCGACGACGGACACCCCCGCTGCGCCGATCATCGCGTTCCGCTCCCCGATGCGTGCCACGACGACGCCGGAGGGAACGTCCCCGATCAGCTCGCCGACCAGGATGAGCGACGCCACGAAGCCGGCGAGCGCCAGGGTCGCCCCGAGGGAGTCGGCGGCGATCGGGATGATCGGGATGATCGCCCCCTCGCCGACCGCGAAGAGCGCCGCGGGCAGGAAGCCGGACAGCAGGACCGCTCGGAGGTCGAAGGCGGGGGAGTTGGAGCTGGTCATCGCCCGTGCAGGCTACGCCCGTCGCGGAGTTACCCTGGGAGCATGCGTGTACTGGCGGCGATGAGCGGCGGAGTCGACTCGGCGGTGGCCGCGGCCAGGGCGGTGGACGCCGGACACGACGTCGTCGGCGTGCACCTCGCGCTGAGCCGGATGCCGGGCACGCTCCGCACCGGCAGCCGCGGGTGCTGCACGATCGAGGACTCGATGGACGCGCAGCGCGCCGCCGCGGCACTCGGCATCCCGTACTACGTGTGGGACTTCTCGGCACGGTTCAAGGAGGACGTCGTCGACGACTTCGTGGCCGAGTACCAGGCCGGCCGGACGCCGAACCCGTGCATGCGCTGCAACGAGCGCATCAAGTTCGCCGCACTGCTCGAGAAGGCGCTCGCGCTCGGGTTCGACGCCGTGTGCACCGGGCACTACGCGTCGATCGTCACCGGGCCGGACGGCTCCCGGGAGCTGCACCGGTCGGCGGCGTGGGCGAAGGACCAGTCCTACGTGCTCGGGGTGCTCACCGCCGAGCAGCTGCAGCACGCGATGTTCCCGCTGGGCGCGACGCCCTCGAAGGACGAGGTCCGGGCGGAGGCGGCCGCGCGCGGGCTGACCGTGGCGCAGAAGCCGGACTCGTACGACATCTGCTTCATCCCGGACGGCGACACCCGCGGGTGGCTGGCGGACCGCGTCGGGACCGAGCCGGGCGAGGTGGTCGAGCGCGACGGCACCGTGGTGGGGGCGCACGAGGGCGCCACCGGCTACACGGTGGGACAGCGCCGCGGACTCCACCTCGGACGGCCGGCACCGGACGGCAAGCCCCGGTTCGTGCTCGAGATCCGTCCGAAGGACAACACCGTCGTGGTGGGGCCGAAGGAGGCGCTCGACGTCACCTCGCTCTCCGGGACGCGGTTCACCTGGGCGGGCGCCGCGCCCGCCGACCCCTCCGTGCCGTTCGCCTGCGACGTCCAGATCCGGGCGCACGGCGACCCGGTGCCGGCGACCGCCCGGGTCGAGGACGGCGCGCTCGTGATCGACCCGGACGAGCCGCTCTCCGGCGTCGCGCCGGGGCAGACCGCTGTGGTCTACGTCGGCACCCGCGTGCTCGGACAGTGCACGATCGACGCCACGGTGTCCGCCGTCCCCGCGACCGCCTGACCACGCCGCTCCCGGGCCGTCCGGCCACTGCGCCCGGCGTCGGTGCGGCACGGTACAACTGATCCATGAGCGACACGACGTCCGCCGACTCCACCTTCGAGACGCTGGCCCCGGCCGACCTCGACGCGGCCCAGGCGCGGCGCGAGGTCGACCGCCTCCGGGTGCGGATCAACGAGCTGCGGGACCAGTACTACGAGGGCAACGGCTCGACGGTGTCCGACGGCGACTACGACGCGCTGGTGCACCGCCTCGACGCCATCGAGCAGCGCAACCCGGAGCTGCTCACCCCGGACAGCCCGACGCAGACGGTCGGCGGTCAGGCGCAGACGGTCCAGTTCGCCCCGGTCGAGCACGCCGAACGCATGCTCAGCCTCGACAACGTGTTCAGCCCGGAGGAGCTCACCGACTGGGCCGTGAAGGTCCAGCGGGACGCCGGCGCCGAGCGGGTCCGGTTCCTCACCGAGCTGAAGATCGACGGGCTCGCGATCAACCTGCGGTACGAGGACGGCCGGCTGGTGTCGGCGGCCACGCGCGGCGACGGGGTCGTCGGCGAGGACGTCACCGGCAACGTCCGCACGATGGGCACCATCCCGGACCGCCTCGCCGGCTCCGGTCACCCGCCGATCGTCGAGGTCCGCGGCGAGATCTTCTTCCCGGTGGCCGAGTTCGACGAACTCAACGCGAAGCAGCGCGAGGCGGGGGAGCGCGTGTTCGCGAACCCCCGCAACGCCGCCGCCGGCTCGCTCCGGCAGAAGGAGGAGGGCAAGTCCGAGGCGAAGCGGGCGCTGATGGTCGACCGGCTGCGGCGTCTCCGGATGCTCGTGCACGGGATCGGTGCGTGGCCGGTGCGTGAGCTCGAGCGCGACACCGACGTGCGCGCCCAGTCCGAGGTGTACGAGCTGCTGCAGACCTGGGGCCTGCCGACGTCGAGCCACTACCGGGTGTTCGACTCCATCGACGACGTGCTCGGGTTCGTCCGGTCGACGGGTGACCGCCGTGCCGCCGTCGAGCACCAGATCGACGGCGTGGTGATCAAGGTCGACGACCTGGCGCTGCACGAGGAGCTCGGCTCCACGTCGCGCGCCCCCCGCTGGGCGATCGCGTACAAGTACCCGCCGGAGGAGGTCCACACGGAGCTGCTCGACATCGTCGTCAGCGTCGGACGGACCGGGCGGGCGACCCCGTTCGCGGTGATGGCGCCGGCCGAGGTCGCCGGGTCCGTGGTGCGCCAGGCCACCCTGCACAACCAGGACGTCGTCAAGGCCAAGGGCGTGCTCATCGGCGACACCGTCGTGCTGCGGAAGGCCGGCGACGTGATCCCCGAGGTGCTCGGGCCGGTGGTGGAGCTGCGCGACGGCTCGGAGCGGGAGTTCGTCATGCCCGCCGTGTGCCCGGAGTGCGGCACGCCGCTCGCGCCGGCGAAGGAGGGCGACAAGGACCTCCGGTGCCCGAACGCGAAGAGCTGCCCGGCGCAGGTCCGCGGGCGTGTCGAGCACATCGCCTCCCGCGGCTCGCTCGACATCGAGGGCCTCGGCGAGGTGGCCGCCGCCGCGCTGACGCAGCCGCTCCACCCGGAGCAGCCGCCGCTCGTGACCGAGGCCGGGTTGTTCGACCTGACCATGGAGGACATCGTCCCGATCGAGGTCATCGTCCGCGACGCCGAGACCGGTATGGAGAAGGTCGACGACACGGGGGCGCCGAAGCGGGTCACGCCCTTCAGCCGGGCGCGGAAGAAGACCGACCCGCCGTTCGACCGGGAGGCCCGGGGCGCCGACCACACGGGCGAGCCGAGCCGCTACCCGTCGAAGAACGCGTTCGAGATGCTCGCGAACATCGACGCGGCGAAGACGAAGCCGCTCTGGCGGATCCTGGTCGGGTTGAGCATCCGGCACGTCGGGCCCGTCGCGGCGCGGGCGTTGGCGAACCACTTCGGGTCGCTGGACGCGATCCGGTCGGCCTCCCGCGAGGACCTCGCCGCGGTCGACGGTGTCGGCGGGATCATCGCCGACGCGCTGCTCGACTGGTTCGACGTCGACTGGCACCGCGAGATCATCGACCGGTGGACGGCCGCGGGGGTGCAGTTCACCACCCCGGGCCACCCGGGTCCGGGTGCCGCGGACTCCGAGGGGGGCGTCCTCAGCGGCGTCACGGTGGTGGCGACGGGCACGCTCGAGGGCTACACGCGCGAGGGCGCGCAGGAGGCGATCATCGCGGCCGGCGGCAAGGCGGCGTCGAGCGTCAGCAAGAAGACCGACTTCGTCGCGGCCGGTCCGGGTGCTGGTTCGAAGCTGACGAAGGCCGAGCAGCTCGGGGTGCGGATCATCGACGCGGAACAGTTCCGTCTGCTCGTCACCGAGGGGCCCGGCGCGCTCGGCGACGCGTCGGAGGAGGACTCCGCGGACTGAGCCGAGCGCCGGGACGGGTCCCCGGACTGTCCACTCCCCGCGCCACGCCGACGGATGTCCCCAGTTCGAGGGACAAGTTGCAACCCGCACCCCCGGGGACGATCGTTCTCCTTAGACTCAGTAGAGCATCACCCGTCGTCTGTAGGGGGACGACGGGAAGGCCTTCTCGGGGGAGACCCGTTTGCTGCTCATCGCCGCGGCTCTGCTCACCGCCTCGATGCACTCCTTGGGAGTGGTCGAGGCCCCGATGGTGCCCGCCCCGCCCGACGCGGTCGTCGTCACGGCGGCGACGGTCTCGGAGGACGTCTCGGTGATCGGACCGCGGACGACTGCGGGGCACGCGGCCCTGGCGGAGATCGCAGCGGCGCACGGACACGCCTGGCTCGAGGACCTCGGCGCGCTCGACGCGACGGACCTCCGCACCGCCGACCGCACCCGGGCCGTCCTCGCCACCGCGCAGGACGACCCGCCCGCAGCGTCCGACGTGGCCTCGTGGTGGACCGGGCTCGACACCTCCCGGCGCGAGACCCTCGTCGGCGCGGCGCCGTCCATCGTGGGGAACCTCGACGGCGTCCCCTACGCGGTGCGCGACCGGGCGAACCGCGCGGTCCTGGCCGCCGGGCTCGCCGACCCCGACGCCGACGCCGCCCGGACCGCCATGCTCGGCCAGGTGCGCGACGCGCTCGCGCACGACCCGGGCGCCCCGGGACGACTCCTCGTCACCCTCGACACCCGGGGTGCCGGCCGGGCCGCCATCGCGATCGGCGACCTCGACAGCGCCGCCGACGTCACGGTCGTCGTGCCGGGCATGTTCTTCACCGTCACCGGGCAGATGAGCGACTTCACCGCGACCGCGAACGACCTGTACAGCGAGCAGGCGACCCTGTCGGGCGTCGCGGCTCCGGGCGACGGGAACGGCGTCGCCGTCGTCGCGTGGATGGGGTACCGGACGCCGGACCTGTCGAACATCCTGTCGCTCGACCTCGCCGAGACGGGAGCGGAACGGCTCGAACGCACAGTGGACGGGCTCCGGCAGGTCCGCGCCGGCTCGGCGCCGCGGGTCAACGTGGTCGCGCACTCGTACGGGTCGACCACGGCGCTCATGGCCCTGTCGTCCGGCCGGATGCACGCGGACACCCTCACGCTCTTCGGCTCGCCCGGCAGCTCCGTCCGCAGCGCCTCGGACCTCGCGGTCGGCGCCGGGCAGGTCTTCGTCGGCGGCGCGCACAGCGACCCGATCGCGGGCTCCGGCTACTTCGGCACCGACCCCGGTTCGCCGTCGTTCGGCTCCACCGTCCTCGACCTCGCCGGGGGGACCGCGGACGGGGCGGTCGCCGGTCTCTTCCGCCGTCCCGTCGGGCACAACGACTACCTGAAGCCGGGGACGGCCTCGCTGCACGACGTCGCCCTCATCGCGGTCGGACGCGGGGACCTCGTGCGCGAGCAGCTCCGCCGGGGCGAGCACGGCGGGGACGGCGTGCCGCAGACCTCGCCGGACGTGTACCTGGTGCGACCGCAGGACCTCCAGCCCCGCGACTGACCCCGGCACCCCACCGGACCGGGGGTCGGGCAGTGACCGCCTGGAGGCGCGGTGCCGGTCCGCCGGATCGGCACCGCGCCTCCAGGCGGTCGCCACGCCAATAGACTGTCCGTCATTCAACGAACCGATCGACGGAGCACCATGCCTGACATCACGAGCGAGCAGGTCGCCCACCTGGCGAACCTCGCGCGTATCGCACTCACGCCCGACGAGATCGAGAAGCTGACCGGGGAGCTGTCGCACATCGTCGACAGCGTCGCCAAGGTCGCCGAGGTCGCCACCCCGGACGTCCCCGCGACGAGCCACCCGGTGCCGCTCGGCAACGTGACCCGCCCCGACGTCGTCGGGCAGACGCTCACGCAGGAGCAGGCGCTCTCCGGCGCTCCGGACTCGGACGGCGAACGGTTCCGCGTGACGGCCATCCTCGGCGAAGAACAGTAGGGCGAAGAGCAGTGACCGACGACATCACCAAGCTGAGCGCCGCGGCGCTCGCCGACGCCCTCGTGGCCCGCGACGTCTCGAGCGTCGAGGCCACCCAGGCCCACCTCGACCGGATCCAGGCGGTCGACGGGGACGTCCACGCCTTCCTGCACGTCAACCGGAACGCCATCGCCGTCGCGAAGTCGATCGACTCCCGCCGCGCGGCGGGCGACGACCTCGGCGCGCTCGCCGGCGTCCCCATCGCGGTGAAGGACGTGCTCTGCACGCAGGACATGCCGACGACGTCCGGGTCGAAGATCCTCGAGGGCTGGGTCCCGCCGTACGACGCCACCCCGGTCGCCAAGCTCCGCGAGGCCGGCCTCGTGCCGCTCGGCAAGACCAACATGGACGAGTTCGCGATGGGGTCTTCGACGGAGTTCTCCGCGTACGGGCCGACGCGCAACCCGTGGGACCTCGACCGCATCCCCGGCGGCTCCGGTGGCGGCTCGGCCGCAGCGGTCGCCGCGCACGAGGCGCCGATCGCCCTCGGGTCCGACACGGGTGGGTCCATCCGGCAGCCGGGCGCCGTCACGGGCACCGTCGGCGTGAAGCCGACCTACGGCGGGGTGAGCCGCTACGGCGCGATCGCGCTGGCGTCCTCCCTCGACCAGATCGGTCCGGTGTCGCGCACCGTCCTCGACGCCGCGCTCCTGCACGACGTCATCGGCGGGTACGACCCGAAGGACTCCACCAGCATCCCGGACGCCTGGCCGTCGATGGCCGCCGCCGCCCGCGAGGGTCTGCAGGCGGACACGCTCCGCGGTCTCAAGGTCGGCGTGGTGCGGGAGCTGGCCGGGGGCGAGGGCTTCCAGGCCGGCGTCACCCAGCGGTTCCAGGAGACCGTCGCGATCCTCGAGGGCGCCGGCGCCGAGGTCGTCGAGGTCGACGCCCCCTCGTTCGCGTACGCGATCAGCGCGTACTACCTGATCCTGCCCGCCGAGGCGTCCTCGAACCTCGCGAAGTTCGACTCGGTGCGCTTCGGTCTCCGCGTCACCCCGGAGAACGGCGCCACGGTCGAGGACGTCATGGCCGCGACGCGCGAGGCCGGCTTCGGCCCCGAGGTGAAGCGCCGCATCATCCTCGGCACCTACGCGCTGAGCGCCGGGTACTACGACGCCTACTACGGCTCGGCCCAGAAGGTGCGCACGCTGGTGCAGCGCGACTTCGCCGCCGCGTTCGAGCAGGTCGACCTGCTCATCAGCCCGTCGGCCCCGACGACCGCGTTCCCGATCGGGGAGCGCATCGACGACCCGCTGTCGATGTACCTCAACGACCTCACGACGATCCCGGCGAACCTCGCCGGCGTCCCCGGGATGAGCATCCCGAACGGCCTCGCGCCGGAGGACTCGCTGCCGACCGGCGTGCAGCTCATGGCGCCGCAGCGCGAGGACGCCCGGCTGTACCGGTACGGTGCGGCCCTCGAGCGCCTGCTCGAGCAGCAGTGGGGTCGGCCGCTCATCGACAGCATCCCGGACCTCGACCAGTCTCAGCAGTCCGCTGCGCAGGAAGGTGTGATCTGATGGCGCAGAAGGACGCGCTGATGGACTTCGACGAGGCGCTCGAGCGCTACGAGCCGGTGCTCGGCTTCGAGGTGCACGTCGAACTCGCGACGAAGACGAAGATGTTCTCCGACGCCCCGAACTTCTTCG
>Ga0265780_10005429_pt1 | contig 16167 bp, 15 predicted proteins | sample P1T30metagenome_FD_192432 | JGI IMG/M metagenome (GOLD analysis project Ga0265780, IMG submission 192432) | Plant litter microbial communities from East Loma Ridge, Irvine, California - P1 T30 | ecosystem: Environmental > Terrestrial > Plant litter > Unclassified | place: USA: California... | reverse complement strand
CGTGCTGAAAGAGGCCGCCTGGGCCTTGCAGCAGGCACCCGTCACGGTCACGGCCAGCACCTCGCCGCGTAGCGCGGGCGGCCCGCATGATTTCTTCTCCGAGGGCGACTATTGGTGGCCCGACCCGCAGAACCCCACTGGCCCCTACATCCAAAAAGACGGCCTAACGAATCCCGACAACTTCACGGCCCACCGTTTAGCCATGATTCGCTTCAGCCGCATCATTGGTGCGCTGGCCTCGGCCTACAAGCTGACGGGCGACGAGAAATACGTGCGCCACGCACTGGTGCACCTGCGGGCCTGGTTCACAGACCCGCAAACACTGATGAATCCCTCCTTGCTCTACGCGCAGGCCATTTCGGGTAAGTTCACAGGGCGCGGCATTGGCATTATCGACACCATTCAGCTAATGGAAGTGGCCCAGGGCGTTCTGGTGATGCAGGCGGCCAAAAGCTTTGGCAAGGATGATTTGGCCGGTATCAAAAGCTGGTTCAGCCAGTACCTGACCTGGCTCACCACGCACCCCAATGCCAAGGAGGAGATGAATGCGGCGAACAACCACGGCACCTGCTGGACCATGCAAGTGGCCGCTTTCGCCCGCCTCACCGCCAACCAGGAGCTGCTGGCCCTGTGCCGCACGCGCTACAAAACCGGGCACCTGCCCACCCAAATGGCCCCCGACGGCAGCTTCCCGCTCGAAACCAAGCGGACTAAACCCTACGGCTACTCGCTCTTCAACTTGGATGCCATGACCATGCTCTGCCAAATCCTGAGCACGCCCGCCGACAACCTCTGGACCTACCAAACCCCCGATGGCCGCAGCATCCGGAAGGGAATTGAGTTTATATATCCCTTCGTGGCCGACAAAAACGCTTGGCCCTTCCCCAAAGACGTGATGTACTGGGAAAACTGGCCCGTGGCGCAGCCTTTCCTGGTTTTCGGCGCGGTGCAGTTTGGCAATCAAAGCTGGCTCAGCACCTGGCAGAAGCTGGACCACGCGCCCGAGGTGCCCGAAGTGGTGCGCAACCTACCCGTCCGCAACCCGCTTATATGGCTGGATTAACGCCGGCTGGTAACACAAAAACGGCCAGCCACCCGCGAATATCACGGGAAACTGGACGTACGAAAAGCGTGACAGTTCGAGCTATTTGGCCGCCAGCTTGCTGGCAATCTCGGCCGTGTGGCGGCCCTGGAAGCGGGCTCCTTCGAGCTCGTTGGGGCTGGGCTGGCGCTCGCCCTGGCCGCCGGCCACGGTGCTGGCGCCGTAGGGCGTGCCGCCGGTTACTTCGTGGTGGCCCATCTGGCCCTGCCAGGCGTAGGGCAGGCCCACCAGGATGAAGCCGTGGTGCAACAGCGCCGTGTGCACCGCGCGAATGGTGGTTTCCTGGCCGCCGTGCTGGGTGGCCGTGCTCACGAAGGCCCCACCTACTTTGCCCACCAGCGCGCCCTTAGCCCAGAGGCTGCCGGTGCTGTCGAGGTAAGCCTGCAGCTGGCCGCACATGTTGCCGTAGCGGGTGGGCGTGCCGAAGAGGATGGCATCATAGTCGGCCAGCTCGCCGGGCGTGGCCACGGGCACGTGGGCAAAGGCTTTCTGCGCCTCAGTGGCCCCGACCTGGTCGAGTACGGCCTGCGACAGCGTTTCGGGCACCCTTTTGATGACTACCTCGTTGCCGGCAATTTCGCGGGCGCCTTCGGCCAAGGCCTCGGCCAGCTTGTAGACGTGGCCGTAGGTGGAATAAAACAGAATTAGGGTTTTATGAGGTATTGATAAAGTTTTGGAAACCTTACGCTTACTTGATGGCCGGCAGGCTGGCTTCGAGCTGCGCTCGCTGGTGCTCGTGCTGCTTGGGCAGCATCAGGTGCGTGCCCAATTCGGCCAGCGGCTCATCGACGGTGAAGCCGGGGTTTTCGGTGGCAATTTCGAAGAGCACGCCGCCCGGTTCGCGGAAATACACGGAGTGGAAATAGTCGCGGTCAATCTGCGGGGTGGGTTGCAGGCCTTTCTCAATTAGCTTCTTGCGAATGAATAATTCAGCCTCGTCGTCCTTTACGCGAAAGGCAATGTGGTGCACCGAGCCGCCGGCCGTGACGCTGCGGGCCTCGCCGGGCACTTCCACCAGGTCGATGTAAGCCGCGCCCTGCACCGTGTCGGTCACGTAGCGGGAGCGGTTGACGTGCTGCTCCAGCAGCGTGTAGCCAAATACGTCGGTCAGGATTTCGGCTGTGGCCTTGACGCTGGCCAGCGTGAGCGTAACGGTGTGGAAGCCCTTGGTGGCCACGTCGGCCCCCACTTCGGGCGTGGTCCAGGGCGTGCGCGGGTCGGGTGTTTTCGATACGATGAGCTCCAGCTTCAGCCCGTCGGGGTCGAGGAAGGTGAGGTACTGCTCGCCGAATTTCTCGCTCGGCTTGTTGTAGGTCACGCCGTGGGCCTCGAAGCGCTTCATCCAGAAATCGAAGCTGCCGGCGGGTACCGAGTAGCCGATTTCGGTGGCCTGTCCGGTACCGCGCCGCCCGGCGGTAATGTGCGCCCACGGAAAGAAAGTAAGGATGGTGCCCGCCGAGCCGGTTTCGTCGCCAAAATAGAAGTGGTACGTGCCGGGGTCATCAAAATTGACCGTTTTCTTGATGAAGCGCAGGCCTAGGACCTTGGTGTAGAAGTCGTAGTTGCGCTGGGCATTGCCGGCAATGGCCGTAACGTGGTGCAGGCCAAGAATGCGTGGTTCCATGCGAATGAGGAGAAGAGAAGGGGTGGGAAAACGGCCGGCTGTGTTTAGCCGGGCTATTTGAAAATGACGGCGTTGGCCGTGTTAATTTCTTCTTGTGAAATGGTGTGGCCCATGTTGGGGTAAATCTGCTCGGTGACGGCCGCGCCCAGACTCGTGAGCAGCGCCGTCGAGGCGCGCACCCGCTCGGCGGGCACGTGCGGGTCGGGGTCGCTGCTGCCAAGGAAGATGGGCGTGCCAGCGAAGTCGCCCGCGTAGTTGTCCAGGTAGACCCGGTCGCCGATGAGGCCGCCGGTGAAGGCGGCCACCCCGCCGTAGCGGGCCGCGTGGCGGGCCACGTATTCCAGCGTGAGACAGGCACCCTGCGAGAAACCCAGAAAGTAAATGTTTTCGGGCTCAATTCCCGCACCGGCTGCCGCCGCCACGACCCGGCCCACGGCTGCCAGCGCCGCCGAAAGGCCGGGTTCATTTTGCGCAGGCGGCGCCAGAAACGAGTAAGGGTACCAGGTGCTTTGCGTGGCCTGCGGCGCCAGCAGCGCATACTCCCGCACGTGCAGGTGCGGGGCCAGCGAGAGAATATCGGCCGCGCTGCCGCCCCGGCCGTGCAGCATGATGAGGGCCTTGGAGGCCGTGGCCAGCGGCTGGCCAGCGGTGCGGAGGGATTCTTGGTGCATCATGAAGCAGAACCGGAGGCGAAGCCGGCGAGAAAGAGGATAACGCAAGAAACAGCGTGCTGAGCCAGCCAAAGTGCCTCTACCGCAGTGCACGCCGCTGGGGCGTTGTGTGGTACAGCTGCTTCGACCAGCCCAGCACGACGTTTCTTGTTGAGTTGAATTCAACGAAACCAGATTTCCTTAGGCCTCAATGAATTTCAGCAGGTCGGCATTGATGGTGGCGGCTTCGGTGGCGGGCATGCCGTGGGGGAAGCCGGGGTAGGAGATGAGCTGGCCATGTTTGAGCAGCTTGATGGCCTTGACGGCGCTCACCTGGAAGGGCACAATCTGGTCGTCCTCGCCGTGCAGCACCAGCACCGGCAGGTCCACACTCTTCAGGTCGTCGGTGAAGTCGGTTTCTGAGAAAGCCTTGATGCCGTAGTAATGGGCGTTGGCCGCGCCGGCCATGCCCTGGCGGAACCAGTTGTCGCGCAGGCCTTGCTTCACGTTCGCGCCCTCGCGGTTGAAGCCGTAGAACGGAAGGGAGAAATCGGTGTAGTACTGGGCGCGGTTAGTGGCCGTGCCTTCGCGGATTTCATCGAATATCGACATCGGCACGCCGTCGGGGTTGGTCGGGCCTTGTGCCATCAAAGGCGTCACGGCGCTCACGAGCACCACTTTGGCCACGCGGCCGGGCTCGGCATGGGCCGCGTAGTGGATGGCCTCGCCGCCGCCGGTGGAGTGGCCGATGTGGATGGCATTTTTCAGGTCGAGGTGAGCAGTTAGCTCGGCCACGTCGGCGATGTAGGTGTCCATTTCATGGCCGGAGGTCGCCTGCGAGGAGCGGCCGTGCCCGCGCCGGTCGTGGGCGATGACGCGGTAGCCTTTCTCGAGGAAAAACATCAGCTGGGCATCCCAGTCGTCGCTCGAGAGCGGCCAGCCGTGGTGGAAGTACAGCGGCTGGCCCGTGCCCCAGTCCTTGTAGTAGATTTCAGTGCCGTCTTTTACCGTGATTTTGGGCATAACGCGTTTGTTTGAAGGTGATTGGGGAAATGCTGTGGTTGCTTTTTAGCAGGTGCCGTTAGCCGGCTTTGATAATGCAAACCTACCCCCTTGCCCCGCCGACGACGCGGTAAAAAGTCCGGCTTTCGCGGTACGTTCAGCGGATTGTATCAGGCGCTTACGGGTCCGCAACCAGTCTTGGCAGCAAGCCGGTATTTGGCCTCGAACGTACCGTTTATTCCGGCTTTTTTACCGCGGCACTGCCCGCGCGCCGCCTAGATTTGCGGCGCCGACGGTGCGCTTTTCATTGGCGAAGCCTAGGGGCTGCTAGTCGCTTTTTTTAACGAATTAATTTTATGGAAACCCCGCTTTTCTCACCCCTCCGAATCCGCAGTCTGACGCTGAAAAACCGGCTGGTGATGTCGCCCATGCAGCAGTACAGCAGCCCTGACGGTTTGGTAGGGCCTTGGCACCTGGTGCACATGGGCAGCCGGGCCGTGGGCGGTGCGGGCCTCATCATCACCGAAGCTACGGCCGTGACGCCGGAGGGCCGCAATACGCTCTTCGATACTGGTTTGTGGAACGCGGAACAGGTGGCGGCCTGGTGGCCCGTCGTGGAATTTGTGCAGGCGCAGGGGGCCAAAATAGCCGTGCAGCTCTGGCACGCGGGCGGTAAGGGCAGCCACGCGCATCCCACGGCCGGCTTCCAATACTTGCCGCCGGCCGAGGGCGGCTGGGTCACGAAAAGCGCCTCGGCCGTGTCGCTCGACAAGCAGCACACCTCCGAAGCCCTGACCATCCCGGAAATTGAAGCTTTGGTAACCGCGTTTGCCGAGGCGGCCGCCCGCGCCGTGCAGGCCGGGTTCGATGCCATTGAATTGCACGCGGGCCACGGCTACCTGTTTCACCAGTTTTACTCGGCTCTGGCCAACCACCGCCACGACGAGTACGGCGGCAGCTTCGAAAACCGCACCCGGCTGCTGATTGAAACCGTGGACGCCATTCGGGCCGTCATCCCAGATACGATGCCGCTACTGGTGCGCCTCTCGGCTGTTGATTTTTCCGACGAGGAGCACGCCTGGCACCTGCCCGATTCGGTGCGGCTCACGGCCGTGTTGCAGCAGCACGGCGTGGATGTGGTCACGGCCTCGGCCGGCGGTTTCGGCATGCCCGACCGCAGCAAAGTGGTGCCGCTCTACCAAGTGCCTTATGCCGAGAAAATCCGGGCCGAAACGGGCATCCTGACCGGTGCCGTGGGTCTTATCACCACGCCCGAGCAAGCCAATGCCCTCATCGCCAGCGGCCAGGCCGACCTCGTGCTGCTGGCCCGCGAGCTGTTGCGCGACCCGTATTTCCCGTTACGGGCCGCCAAGGAGCTGCACGCCGATGCAACGGTGCCAGTGCAATACCTGCGGGCGTTTTAAGAGACAGGAAGTCTGTTTAGAACGTCATGCAGAGTGTAGCATCTTGCGTGCCGCCTAATCCATGACGATTGAATTTGCTGCCCCACGCAAGATGCTTCGCTGCGCTCGGCATGACGTTCTAAACAGACATATTCTTTTTACACTCCACCCCATGAAAAAACTCACGCTTTTCAGCCTGCCCGATTCCCCGGAGCTTTACCCGTTGCGCGATTTCCTACAGCGCAGCGTGGTGGCTTATGATTGGGTTGACCTCGGCACGGCCGAGCCGCTGCCGGACGGTCTGGTGCAGGCGAGGGCGGCGGGCGGGTTGGTGTCGGCCATTGAGCTACCTACCGGCCAGCTGGTGCTGAACCCGACGGTGGAAGAAGTGGCCCAACACCTGGGCTGGATTAGCAAGCCCACGCAGCAGGAATACGACCTGTCCATCTACGGGGCCGGACCGGCGGGGCTAAGCGCGGCCGTGTACGCCGCTTCTGAAGGCCTGCGCACTGTACTCATCGAGCGCGAAGCCATTGGCGGCCAAGCCGGCACCAGTTCACTGATTGAGAATTACATGGGCTTTCCCGAAGGCATTGCCGGGGCCGAACTGGCCGAGCGGGCCCGCCAGCAGGCCCTAAAGTTTGGGGTGGAAATTCTGCTGCTGCGCGAAGGCATCAAGGGCACGTTCTACGACCACCGCATCCACGTCGATTTGGCCAGTGGCGACCAGCTGGTAGCCCGCGCCAACATCTGCGCCACCGGTGTGGAATACGAAAAGCTGCACCTGCCGAGAGAGGCCGATTTCTTTAACAAGGGCGTGTATTATGGCGCGGGGGCCAGCGAGGCCATGTTTTGCCAGGGGCGGGACGTGTTTGTGGTGGGCGGCGGTAATTCGGCGGGGCAGGCGGCGTCGTACTTCTCGGGCTTTGCGCGAAAAGTGTACATGGTGATTCGCAAGGGCAACCTGGCTGCCACGCTCTCCGACTACTTGGTGAAGCGCGTTACGACCATTCCCAACATCGAAATCCTGTACCACTCCACGGTGCAGGAACTGGCCGGCGACCACCTGCTGGAGGGCATCCGGATTGTCAATTCGCTTGATGGCACCGCAACCTGGTATGAAACGGGTAAGCTATTCATCTGCATCGGCGGCAAGCCCAACACCCTTTGGGCGCAGGAAACCAGCATCATCCGCGACCCCAACGGCTACCTCATCACCGGCAACGACCTACTGGGCCGGCCCGGCTTCCCCGAGTGCTGGCCGCTGCCCCGCCCGCCCTACCACCTCGAAACCAGCGTGCCTGGCTCCTTCGCAGCCGGCGACGTGCGCCTCAACTCCGTGAAACGAGTGGCATCGGCCGTAGGCGAAGGCGCCATGGCCGTGACGCTGGTGCATAAATACCTGGCGGAGACTTTTAAGTAATCAGCTCCGTCAGAACAATTGTAGAGACGCGACCCTTCGCGTCTCTACGTTCGTGCCGTTCCAACGATTATCGTTCAACGCCGAGACGCGAAGTATCGCGTCTCTACAATCGTTCTGATTTGGTGGCCCAGCCATCCGTGCAACGACAATCAACCAGCCGGCTCCACCGTCTGGCTGGGAAGCCTAGGCCAGCGGTTTCAGCTCACCAAACACTGTCGGAATAAGCTCTGCCACGGTGGGATGAATGAACATATTGCTACGCATAAAAGCGGCCGTTTGCCGGGCATACATGGCCGTGATGATGCAGTGTATGGCCTCGTCGCCGCCCACGCCCACGATGCTGGCGCCCAGAATCTGGTCGGTTTCAGCGTGCACCAGCACCTTGATAAAGCCTTTGGTTTCGCCTTTTTCCACGGCGCGGCCTACTTTGGTCATGGGCCGCTTGCCGACCAAAATGGGCGTGCCGGCGGCGCGTAGCTCGGTTTCCGTCTGGCCGACTTTGGCAAAGGGCGGGTCGACGTAGATGGCCGAGACGGGCAGCCGGTCGCTCACGCGGCGCTGGCCGTGGTCGAGCAGGTTGGCGGCTACTATTTCGAAGTCGTTGTAGGCCGTGTGGGTGAAGGCGCCCCGGCCGTTGCAGTCGCCCAGCGCCCAAATGCCCGGTACAGCCGTTTGCAGCTGCTCATCCACCGGAATGTAGCCGTGCTTGTCGGCTTGCAGGCCAGCTTTTTCTAGGGCCAAATCGTCAGTGTTAGGCTGGCGGCCCATAGCTAAGAGCAGGTGCGAGCCCTGACTCGAAGCCGGGTCCTCGGCGCAGCTTACGTGCACCACCGGTTGGCCGTTTTCCTGCCCCAGGCTGATGCATTCGGCCCCAAGCCGGAGGGTGATGCCTTCGCTGGTCAGGATTTCAGCCACGGTCGCGGCTATGTCTTCATCGTCGTGCGGCAGCAGGCGCGGGTTGCGTTCCACAATGGTCACCTGCGAGCCCAGCCGCCGGAATAGCTGGGCAAACTCCAGGCCCACTGCCCCGGCGCCCACAATAATGAGGTGCGTCGGCAGCTCTTCCAGCTCCAGTATTGTGCTGCTGGTCAGGTACGGCACCTGCTCAATGCCGGGCAGCGGCGGGCTGGCGGGCCGGCCGCCTACATTCAGGAAGATATGCCGGGCTTCCAGCACCTCGTCGCCCACCTGTATGCTGGTAGGCGACAAAAACCGGGCGGTGCCCGTGAATACCGTGCAGCCCGGCATCTGCCGCAGCCACTTTTCCAGGCCCGTGCGCGAGGCCGCCACAATGCCATCCTTCCGCGCCTTAACCTTCGCCAAATCCACCGTGAATTCGCCGGCCGCCTCCAAGCCATAGCCTGCTGCCTGGCGCATGGTGTGCGCCGCCTTGGCGCTGGCAATCATGGCCTTGGTAGGCGTGCAGCCGGTGTTCACGCAGGTGCCGCCAAAGTGCTGGCGCTCCACGAAGCCCACCGTCCAGCCAGCGGCGGTAAGCCGGCCCGCCAGCGACGGGCCCGCTTGGCCTGCTCCAATTATCAGCGCATCGAAGGAATGATTCATAAGGGCTCGGAGAAGAGGTTGGTTTGCCGCAAAGAACGGTCAGCGCGTTGAACCATTCTCAACTACAAATCAACCTGCATCAGCAAGCGACGGGGCGCAAGTATGCGTCTCTACGCCAGTTTCGCCTTCGCCGGAAAACAGGAGGCCTTTCTCATGCGCCGGCGGGGGCTGCCAGGTGGCGGCGGTAGTGCGTGGGCGTGGTGTCGCAGTGCTTCTTAAACAGCTTGTTGAGATGGCACACGTCGGTAAAAGCCAGCTCATCGGCAATCTGCGAGACGGTGAGCGTGCTCAACTGCAGGCGGGTTTCCACGAGCTTGAGCTTGTAGCGCAGAATGTATTGGCGCAGCGACTCGCCGGTTTCCTGCTTGAACAAAGCGCTCAAATGCTGGGGCGAGTAGGCAAACTCGGCCGCCAGCCGCTCCACCCGCAGGCAGTCGGGCTGGGCAATGTGCCGCCGGATGTAGGCCAGCAGCCGCTGCACAAAGCCCGCCGCGTGCGTGGATCCGGGCCGGGCCGCCGGGGCCGGTTCCGCCAGCCGCCGGCCAGCCAAAACCACCCGAAAGCCTCCAGCCGGGGCAGCCCGGCGCGCTGGCTAAGGGCCAGTCCCTGCCGGTAAAAGCCGGGCCCCAGCGTGTCCTGTTCGGTGTCTTCGTGCATCTGGCCCCGCACGTATAGGCTGCCAATGCATCCGACTGTGAAGTGCAGCCGGGCGCTAAGCGCGGCGGCCTGCTGGCAATACGCTTCGGCCGGGCCCAACTCGCCGCCCAGGTCATACAAAGTGACGAAATGCTGGGCGAGCTGCAGCAGGAGCCGGACACGGCTGGTGTCGGGCGGCTGTGATGCAGCTGGCTGGTGAGGCTGGCGAAGCGCGCAGGGCTGAGTAGCGGGCAAATGGATTCGGCCCGACCGGAGAAGCCGGCGGTCAGCAACCAAAACAAAAACAGCAAGCCAAGCCGACGGTGTAGCGCCATGAGGAAGCGAAATAGCACGGTTCCGGCAAATTACCCACGCCTCGCCCGACCAATTGCGCAATTTCTACTGCTTAATCCGGATTTTCTACCGCTGTTTGCAAGCGTGCGTCCAGCACGTTTGCATTTGGGTTCGTTATCGACGTAACCCACTGTGGTGCCATCTGCAAAATGATTCGCACGCTTGCCTATTTAATTTATGCAGCGCTGATACGCCGACTTACGCCTGCCGGAGAAATCAACTGGCAAACAGTGGAGCAAGCGCACGGTGCAGTCCCTGCACCACTTGCTCTTCGTCTACAACTGGGGCGGTGGTAATGTAAGCCGCCATGCGCTGCAAATAGGGGCGGGTGGAGGCTATTTCCTCGCCTAAGGCGGGGCGGCTCGCCGCGATGCTGTCTAGCTGCGCGGGCAATTCTTCGAGCAGGTTACGCAGGTCATTGGTGGTGGGCGGATGTTGGAGCAAGGTGCGGTGCATCATGCGCAACCGCTCATAGGAGGTGACGGACATAATTCAGTAGTTGTTTTCGCGCCCGGACGCCCCCGCAGCGAGAAAGGGTACAATGAATACAGTTTCGTTCCTGGCCAAGAAACAGGCATGCTGTTGGCTCGCTTTACAAGCGCCGTGCCAACAAACTGCTCCCTAATCCTGATTAGCAGAAGAATGATTGATATAAGCTCAAGTAGTTTAATGATTTATAAAATAAATTCGTTGATGCTGCGTAGTAAAGGCAAAAAGGAGCCCATTTAGCCTGTTGCTGCGCTGAATTATCAGGGCTACGGATAGGCAGGACCTAACCTATCCGTATGGGATAGAAGCTGGAAAATCAAGTGCTGACCTGCATTGGTAACGCCGCAATCCAGCGCATAAGCCGGGTGAAGAAATCCTTATTTCATCGGTGGTTACTGCGTAATTCTGCCCTCCGTATTTGGTGCGGCTTAGCTGCAATAGCAGCGCAAATGGCAGCTGAATGCGTTTGTCAGTCAGCTTACTAGATGAAGTGTCGGGCTTTAGGGAGCGAATAGTGGCCGTCCGGAGGGCTATTAACACACCTACTATGGGGGCGTATGTACAGCGGTGAATCAGCCTGATTCGCTGGTATGCCGCTTAGCCTGCCCGTCTTCGCAGTGTGCGAGTTAAGGCCCGCTTTGGCGAAGCGCGGTAGGGCCAACCGACCTGCCTCAAATAACCCCCTCATTCAATTCCTATTATCAACTCTCTTTCCGAACTATGAATCCATCACCCTCTACGTCCACTGCTGAAGCTCCGGCCGGCGGTGCAGCTGGCAAAGCGCAACAGTGGCTGAGCCGCGTGCCAGCTTCTCTGAAAAAAGCCGGCACCAGCACGGTTACGCAGTTCAATAAGCTTAACACAACCCAGAAAATTGTTGGCGGTGCCCTATTAGCCGTGGGCGTGGGCTACTTGGCGCGCCGCAAAGGGAGCAGCAAGCGCTCCGCAAAGTCATCGAGCCAGCAGCCGGCCCATACCCTGCACGAGCTGCTATACTTCATAAATGACCGCATTGCGGGCTACGAGCGGGCCGTGGCCGAAAGCCAGGATACCCAACTGAAGGGCTACTACAAGCAGCTCGTGAGCCAGAGCCAGCAGTTTGCTACCAACCTGAATGCTTTCCTGGCGCGCGAAGGTGGCGAGCGGGAAGACGGCACCACCTTCAAAGGCAAGCTCTACCGGGCCTGGATGGATGCCAAAGCCGCCGTAACGGGCAGCGATGAGCAGGCCATTCTGGAATCCAATCTATACGGCGAGGAATGGGCCCTGAAGGCCTACGAAGAAGCCCTCAACAACCACACGCTGAGCGGAGCCATGCGCCAAGCGGTGGAGCGGCAGTACCATATCGCGCAGCAAACCTACCACCGGCTCCAAAACCTGGCCGAAAAGCACCAGCCTGTTGCCTCCTAAGCCTCGCCTCGGCTAGGTTGTGATATAGGCAGTTAGGCGCAAGCAGGCGCTGGTGGCTTAGCAAAAATGAAAGGCGGGAGTCAGGCGTAGCAGCTGCAGGCAGCGGCGCAACGGGGCGTTGAGGTTGCGCAGCCAAATGGTGGCGCCGGTCTGGCGCAGCAAAAGCAGCTGCGAAACCACGTAGGCGACCCCAAGCGTGCGCTGGCATACCACGCGACTGCAGTCGATGAGCAGTTTTGCACCGGGCCCCTGCGCCCGCACCCGTTGCACGGCCCCGGGCTCGTCGAGGTTGAGAGCAGTCAAAGTAGTGGTGGTGGACTGGTAATCAGCGGGAATAAAGTTGACTTTCATAACAATAAGTGAGGAAAAGGATGGAAGCGAAGTAGTGGGTCAGCTAGCGCGGCCACATGGGCGACTGGTAGGCTCCGGCCAGAACTTGCCGCAGCTGGGCCTCGCTGGTTACCGGGCCGCGGTAGCGCAGCTCGCCGGCCAGCAGGCTGCCGGCAAACAGCTCCAGCTCTTGGCCATGGGCGGGCACAAATGCCCGGAGTACGCCCTTGGCACTGGGCCGCACATACATGGTACCCGGTGCGGCAGTTCCGGCCCAGCTAATGGGGAAGAAGCCGGCTTGATGTAGATGCAGATTCAACATGCGGAATAGGGTAGTAGGGGATATAATCTGCTAGCAAAGTTCCGCATTACCAGTGCCATGCCTTTTCGGTACAAATGCGGAAAGGTGGCCAGCGGAGTACTGAATATCAACTAGGTATTTGGCCAGTGCACCCCAGGGTGGGCCTTCACCCGGGGCCATTGCGCCGCACTTTATGCTATATGCTGACGCTCTTTCCTACCATCTTCTTCGGGGCTTTTTTTAGTTTGTATGCCTTGGTGCTGCTGTGGCTGGCTTGGCCGCGGCCGCGGCTGGCGCCCTTGGCGCAACTGCCGCGGGTGAGCATTCTGGTGGCGGCGCGCAACGAGGAAGCCATAATTGAGCGTTGCCTGGCGTCGCTGGCGCAGCTCAACTACCCGGTGGAGTTGCTGGAGATTTTAATTGGCGACGACCATTCTACCGACGGCACCATGGCCGTGGTGCAGCGCTTTATTGCCGATAAGCCGCAGTTTCGGCTGCTGTCCATTCGGCAGCGGCTGGGCACGGCCCGTGGCAAAGGCAACGTGCTGGCGCACCTGTGCCGTGCTGCCACCACCGACTACTTCTTTGTGACGGATGCCGACATGGCCTTGGCGCCCGACTGGGTGCGGACAATGCTGGCCGCTGCCACTCCGACCGTGGGCATCGTGACGGGCATCACCACTTCCGACGGCTCGCTGTTTGGGCGTTTGCAGGGGCTCGACTGGCTGTTTGGACTTAGCCTGGTGCGCCTGCTTGCCGACCGGGGGGTACCCGCGACGACGGTGGGCAACAACCTGCTGGTGCGCCGCGCCGCCTACGAGTCCATTGGGGGCTATGAGGCGCTGGCCTTCAGTGTTAACGAAGACCTGCAACTGTTCAGCCTGGTAGTGGCCCAGGGCTGGGAGTTTCGCAATCTGGTGGTGCCGGGGGCGCTGGGCCTATCGGTGCCGCAGCCTACGGTGCGCTGCCTGCTGCGCCAGCGCCAGCGCTGGATGCGCGGGGCGGGCCTACTGCCCTGGCAGCTAAGCGGCTTGTTTGCTTCCTATGGCTTTTTCTACACGGTGCTCGGCTGGCCGGGCCTGTTGCCGCTGGGCACCATTGGGGCATTGTATGGGGCCAAGGTGCTGTTTCAAAGCATGTTTTTGCTGATTGTGCTGCGCCAGGCCGGCCGCCGTGAGGCCCTGCCCGTGCTGCTGCTGTACGAATTCTACCTGCTGGTCATGTCGTTGGCGGTGCTGGCTTACACGGCCTGGCCCCGGCCCATTGAGTGGAAAGAGCGCAAGTACCAGTGGGCCAAAGCCTGACTGGGCTGCGCTGGAACGACTTCGCTTTTCGTTTTTCCTTAACCCCCAATAGTGATGGCTTCTTCCTCGTTTGCCGGGCGACACCCGGTGCTTACCGGTGTGCTCGTTCTGGTTGCGTTGCTGCTGGTCGGCGGTGGCGTTGCTTACTTCGCCACCGACCACGGCAAAGCATTGCTGCCAACCCTGGAGCAGCCCACGCTTTCGATAAACAACGTCACCCGCGAACAAATCAAGGGGCAATTTATGGTGCGCCTGCGCAACCATACGCCCATTGACCTCGCAATTGACAGCGTGAGCTACACCACCCACATCGAGGGCAAGCAGCTGGCCCAGGGCCATAAGGCCCGCCCGCTCGTGGTGAAGGGCAATGCCACCGGCGGCCTGACATTGCCGCTCACCCTGAACCTGCCCCAACTGAAGCAGACCGTCAAGACCGTGCAGCGCGACTGCGTGACGGTGCAGCTGCACACCGTGCTGTACGCCAACCTGCCCGGCGTGGGCCCGCAGCAGATTCCGGTGGAGGTGAACAAGCGCGTGTACATTCCGAAGCTGCCTAAAATTGAGGTAGCCGATGTGGACATCACCAAGCTGGGCCTGAAAAAAGGGGAGGCTACCGTGAACCTGCGCGTGACCAACTACGAGCCCATTCCGTTCACGGTGAAGCAGATAAACTACCGCTTTCAGATTGAGGATGACCTTGATGTGAAAGGCCAGGAATCCAAGCCGCTCACCCTTCGGAAGCAGGGCGCCGAGCTGTTGCCCATTCACGTTCGGTTCGAGCCCAAATCCATGCCCAAGGTGCTGTTCAAAACGCTGTTTAAGGCTAAGAAAACCGATTATAAGGTGACGGGCTCCGCTACCGTGGCCGCTGGCCCCGCCAGCGCCCGCGATGCCACCATGCAGTTCAACAGCAGCGGCACCGTGAAGGAGCTGAAGGAGCTGGCCAAGGGAATAGCGAAAGACTAGGTGGTACCGGTAGGGGCCAGGAATATTTTCGGCCCGCCGGATGCGTCGCGTACCGCGCTGCACGTCCGGCTTTTTCGGGTGGCCAACCGCTCTGGTAAGCCGGCCAATATGCCCTTGCTGGGCTCGTTGGCCGCAATTTGCTCGTGAAAAAGGCAAACCCTGGTACGGGAGGTGCCCGTATGTTGGAGGAAGAGAGCTGGCCGGGTTTATCGGCGGGCTCAGCCCTGCTTAGAAGAAATTACCCACCCCAAGTTGCCGCAATTGATGGCTTCCCACCCTCCCATCGCAGCCAATGAGGTTCGGTTTCGCTCGCTCTTCGAGAACTCGCCCGAACTCATTCTTTACCAAAACCACGAAGGCGTGATTCTGGATGCCAATCCCGCCTTTCTGGATGTGGTAGCCCTGCCCAAAGAGCTGGTGCTGGGCCGCGTTTATTACGAGTTCCTGCCGCCTGCCGTGCAGCCGCTCTTCAAGCAGAAGCTCCAGGAGGCCTTCACCGGCCGAACCGTGCGCTTCGACATGCACACTTCGCAGGGCAGCAGCGAAGCGCGGCATTGGGACGTGGTGAAAGTGCCCCTGCGCGAGAATGGTGAGGTAGTGGGCGTGCACATGATAGCGCGCGACGTCACCGAAAAGACGAAAAACCAGGAGGAAATCTTCGCCCAAAACCAGGACCTCCAGCAGTTTACCTACATCGTGTCGCACAACCTGCGGGCCCCGCTGGCCAACGCCTTGGGCTTGGTGGAGCTGCTGGGCACCGAGGCGCCGGGTTCGCCTTACTTCGCCGATACCCACGCCCATTTGCAGCAGAACCTGCAGCAACTCGACCGCGTGCTGCGCGACATGAACACCATCCTCACCATCCGGGACAAGCAAAACCTGGAGCCGCCGGAGGCTGTGCCGCTGGCCGAAGTGGTGCAGCAGGTGGTAGGCAGCATGGCCGACGTGGTGGAACAAGCCGGCGGCACCGTGCAGGTGAGTATTGCGGCCGAAGCCCGCGTGCGCGCCAACCGCGCGTATCTGCACAGCATCTTTCTCAACCTGCTCACCAATGCCATCAAGTACCGCGCCGAGGGCCGGCCCTTGCGCGTGCGCATCACGGCCGAACCCGAAGGGGAGGCTGGCCAGCGCATTACCGTGGCCGATAACGGCTCGGGGTTTGACGTGGAGCGGGCGGGGGCCGATGTGTTTCGGCTCTACAAGCGGTTTCATCCCAATCACCCCGGGCGCGGCATGGGCCTGTACCTGGTGAAAACCCACGTCGAGAGCATGGGCGGCAACATTACCGTGCACAGTCAGGTCAACGAGGGCACTCGTTTTTCCATCTTCCTTCCGTAATCTTGGCTATGCAAACGCTACTTATTGACGACGACCCCACCATCGTTTTTTTTACCGAGCGCCTCTTCCAGCGCGCCGGTCTGGCCGACGACCTGACTTCCTTTCAATCTCCCATCGAGGCATTATCTTTTTTGAAAGAACAGGTGCGCACCGGCCCGCCCCCCCAGGTCATTCTCCTGGACCTGAACATGCCCCTGATGAGCGGCTGGGATGTGTTGGAAGCCCTCAAACCCTTGGAAGCAGACCTGGTAGGCCGGTGTTCCGTCTACATC
>Ga0265780_10005427_pt1 | contig 16172 bp, 18 predicted proteins | sample P1T30metagenome_FD_192432 | JGI IMG/M metagenome (GOLD analysis project Ga0265780, IMG submission 192432) | Plant litter microbial communities from East Loma Ridge, Irvine, California - P1 T30 | ecosystem: Environmental > Terrestrial > Plant litter > Unclassified | place: USA: California... | reverse complement strand
CTAGGTCCACGAGATCGCATACGCCGTTGTCGATTTGCTGGATAAGCAGATCGACGTCAAGTCGCTCCGTGATCTTGGCCTGGTCTTGATCGGGCACCAGCGTGGTCAGGATATCACGGACTACCTCAACGATACTGGGCAGCCTCTTTCTGCTCTCGCGCATGATGCTTTCCCAGTAATCTGGACTGGCAGTCCCATCGGGTTGTGCCTTGGCTCTTTGTGAAAGGTGCAGCATGTACAACTCAGCTTCCAGCGCCTTCCAGAAGTCCTCGGCCAACTTGATCTTTTGTTCGCATCGCGCACCGTCCAGATTCGGGCTGAAGTGGAGTTCGAGGTCAAAGTTGACACCGTGACGCAGCTTGGGGTTATTGATGATCCGTGACATGTCGAGCTCGGCCAGGGAATCGGGAGTGACGGGCGGATGTATTGATGCATGGCGGAAAGCTGGAAGGATCTCGATGCCTCTAGGGCCGCTCGCACGCAGGCGCTTTTCGATCTCTGCCGTAACGTCGTTCTCGGATTGGATGGTCATCGTGGTGGATGTTGCTGCTTTTTGGTCGGCGAAGACGTGGTCGGCGAAGACGGGGTCTGAGTCGAACTGCGCTTGCTTTATGTTGGACTCGCTGACGTGGCCCCATTCACGAGCATCTGAGTCGGTCTTGCTTCTAGCCGCTACTGCACGGCTCTGACCTTCCATTGATTTGCTTCCGTGTCGGGCGTGTGAGGCGGCGGGTGCCTTTTCACGGTTGGGCAAGCTTTGTGTGTTGGCGGCGCGCGCCATGTTTGTTAGATAGTGAGAGCGCTTGTAACACTCTCAGAAGCAGTCGTTGTCGTTGTTCACGGTAATAGCGTCGTGGGACTGATGCTTTCCAACAGCCGGTAAGTGAAAGCCACCTGCACAAGGGGGAAGTATTCTGGAGGGAAGGGTAGGCCGGATGCGACGTGGGTGATGTCAGATGAGCAGGTGAAATGCAAAATTCCGGGCAGAGACGATGCTTTAGACCGGATATCTGGCTTACGGTTAGAATATCAGATTGTACCTCGCCGTACACGCACAGTAGGGTATGAAAGGTGGATGGTCACACGGAGCATGCCAGAATACATAGTCCGCAGACATAGCGGGAGTGGAATGTTGGAAGCATACCTATGTGGCGGCATCAACATGGATAATATAATTGCGACTGAAGGGACGCTTGAGATGTCTGTAAGCGTCTAGAGTAGCCACGATAAGTAGTTAGTTGTTGGGCAGAAGAGAAAAGGAAGATGGTGTTACTTTGCTTCTATATATGATCAGCCCGAGTGCAATTAAGGCAACAATGACGAGATTCAACCCTTGGCGGGGCGTCCTAGCCTATAGATCGTTGAGGCTCCGGCCAGACGATGTTTTGCACAGTAGTGACGGATTGCAGCAAGTACGAGCCCCAGGTTAATATGTCCAGAAGACACCCTTGCTTAGGCTGAAGAGAAATGGCAGGACGCGAGTAGTGGGTGTAGAACTCAGCCTGCAATACACGTGGCGACATTGATCCGTGTATAAACGATGACAAGCTCATCAGCGACTCGAATACTGGCAGTGCGCTTGCAGTAGGTGCAGACTTGCAGGAACTCTGGACGATATTGGACGGTTGCCTTTTTGCTGGCTTCTTACTACTCGTTTTCGAGCAACTTGATTGAGTCTCACATGATGGCGCAGCGCCATTCCGGTTAGTCCGATTTATCCACCAAGGACTTGGGAACTGAGAATTGCTCGCAAAGAGGGCGGTGGTACTGATTGGTGGCACTGGATGCAATTGCTGCTAAATCATCATCACAACGACGGGGGAACGAGTGCCTATCTTCGCACATCGTGCGCCTGCACGGCACTAGCGATTCTTGGCACCCTTTCCATCTATTGTCGAGTGCCCTGGCCCCTACAGCATCATCATGCTGGTCAAAACAAGTCGCGCATGAGCTGACCACGGACGGCCAGCCCGAATGCACGTCCGAATATGCTGCCCGAGAGTAACCCTCTATTGCCCGGGAAACCCGCGTTGACTGTTTCTTGCCATCGACCATGGGATCGCCGCACTTCTATCAACCTGGAGGAACCAGATCAGAACAGACAGGCTGCTGTCCTTCTACCGTTTGACGACTGAAGACATGGGACCAGAGCGGGGCTGCTCAAACTATATCAACGCCAGCGTGAGCTAACGTATGCATCTCGTCAGTGCTTTCGTTGCATTTGATTCCTGCTGATTCTCCAGTAGATGCAGAAAGAGCTCTCGTAGAGTGTGAAATCCAATCTCCATACCGCCTGACCCCCCATCGGCAATAGTAGGGCGTCGCAATGTAACTGGCAACCTAGCTTTTCCGCCTGAAAGAGAGTACTGATCTCTCTGAGTTCGTTGGTTTGCGCTTGAATTGTTGCTTCGAGCATCACCGCTGTCTTCGTCTGGGTTTCGATAGTGCTGCTAGTTTCTTTTTCTATGATTCCCGCGTAACCTCTTGACTGCCGTGGCTTTTCAGAAGCCTATGTGCCAGATCTTTCAGCTGGGCGACTGGCTCTCCGGTTCCTTCGGCCTTTCGTCTGCATTCCCGCTCGCCTGCTGAAGTAAAGACTATGACAGCCAATGTTGCCGGCTTGTGGGTTCGCAGCGATGTGCACTTCTAGTTCAGGCCGCGGTAACAAGAATAATGCTTGTGCTTTCTGCTACGATAAGGAGGTCGGCAATACAGCGCAAGATCATCCTTGACGGCAACTCCTCGATAAATTGATTTGTTGTTTGCCCATAGTGCTAGCTCGACGACCGACCAATAATGTTGGGGTTGGGTGTAATGGCCATTGAGTTAAACTCTCGATGAGGGCAGAGACTACAGTAACGCGAGTGGATGCGCTTGGCCTGCACAATGCCTCCTTTTCTCGGACCAAGCTTCGCCTGAACTCAGCTCTCCAGGAGGGGGTGCCGCAACAAGATGACTACAGGATTCACCAGCCTACACGCCTAATCGAAATAGGAGCTTTGGATGGTGATATCTGTTAAATGCTGTCAGCAAGCTGAACGCGGGATCCAGGCTGAATCATCTACTTGTACTGTACAATGTGTACGATGGCATATCTTAAGTCTGCGATCGATCTCGCGTTGGAAGAGTTCGCTGCCGTCGTTGCTGTATTCGATAGCTCGGAGCGGTGAAAGATACCTTCCGAGGTTATAGCACCGATTCGGTTCAGCGTTCTTCATGTAGCTCTTGGAGGCGCATATCATTTGCGCAGAGGGCAGTGGTACACTAGGCGACACCGGGAGCAATGACTACTGACTCGTTATATCGGTGTTTGCTAGAGAAGCACGGGTGGCTATATCTGTGCGTTGTGCGCCTGTTCAGCATCATATACCCTTGGCCCACTCCGATCGTTTTAGAGGGCTGTATCATCCATCAAATCCTGCACCAGGAGGAATTTGCGTCGACAGAGCCGCAGGAATGTTATTCGAGAGTCCTGGCCCTTCCAACGCCACCATGCCAGTAGACGCCTGTCGCGTATGAGCTGACCTCTGAGGACCAGTCTGAGAACACGTACGAACGTGCCGCCCGAAGCGAGGTTCCAAGGGCAGTGTGCGTTGGCTGCTCCTTGCCACCGACTATTGGACCTTCGCACCTCGATCCACCCAGGGAGACCAAATCAGAGCTGGACTACTACTCCTCCACCGCGTGAAGTCACGCCCGTAGACCGGGGCTTTTGTAATCGCATCTACGGCAGCGTCAGCTAATGGAGGCGTCTCATCGGTTCTTTTGCTGCATTGGATTCTCACTGATTTCCCGGCGAATGCATCCTGAGCTCGGGCTTGGGCGTGATGTCCAATCTCCATGCCACATGACCCCCCATGGTTAACAGCTTACGTGGGGCGATCAGGCCGTGTGCACGACCACACAGCAACAGACTCTGTTGGACGAGCCGCTGGCACAAGATTGGACCGGTATTTGGCGCTCCCGCATACTAAAGATAGTAGCGGAGCACGTATAGAATGTGTCCAATTATTTAAGTGTTGTGGAAGCGCATCGACGCCGTATCATTTATATTTGTCAAAGATGCCGGAAGAGGAGAAGAAAGAAGGCGAAGAGGACTACTGGTGCCCGAACAGTTTGAAGATGTCCTGGGTATGCTACCATAAGACCTTCCAGCTACCACATCCTCTGGTCCCCGAAGGCCACGGCCAGAACTGCAAGCGCGAAGGGGGTTGCAGCGCAGAGAAGTTGGTGGACGACTACATCGTGTACGTGGACATTTTTAACACACAAGCAATACATTCTCCAAACTTACAAGCTCATCAGTCAAAGACAGTATGGAGCAAAGTGCCGTCCGTATCCCCAATCATACCGAAAGTGACTTACACTGACCCATTCCAGCTTATTGCACTCCTCCCACAGGCAACATGCTCTTGTACGAATACAATCCCGAAACAGGGGCGGTTCGCGATCTCAAGGTGGTCGACGGAAAACTGGATAGCATCGATATTAGGCGTTGTTGGTTACTTCACTGTAAAGAGTGGTAACTATCGCGATCGCCTCAGCATTATTCGTGGGTAACTTATCTCGGATGCTTGGCGATAGAATATTATTGCATGGTCTCTTCGTGCATCAGCCCTGGAGTAAGTGCATTAGCCGGGCGAGTCGGAAAAGATGTATCAGGAAGTGACCTCACTTTTTAATTGTCCACTGCTTTGTTTATCCGCATTGTCGAAGTCGAGAGAATAGTTGGGGATAGGTTCCACGATCGGCTCATTGTCAGGGTCATGATATGGCGCGAGGTACGGGTGTCTGGGTGCCTCTCCCGCGCTGGTATGTTGACGGGTTTGAATGCCATTAGCTCGTCCGCCAACTCGAGAGCAAGATTTTCTCGAACGGAAGGTTACAGATGTCCGCGCGTGCACAGCTAGACTTGATGCTGTTGTAATCTTTTTCAGTAGGTGTTCGCCCTAGCAATGAACTTCCACGTTCTGTTCATGGGTAGCTTGAGGCGTCTCGAGTGTTTTGGGAGGGTTGGGCAGAAACAAACGCTTCAAATGGCAGGTTTCGTGGCTTGCACGATGGCGGTGTGGACAAGCAGGGTCAAAATTATCAACACGTGGGCTGGATGTGCTGTGAGTGCGTGGTCATGAGAGCTCTCAAAAGTGTTGTGTCGTGAACAGGCTGAGGTCAAAGAAAAAGGACTCGGATCTGCCGTGTCGCACACGTTGGGCGTTCCATGCAACATGTGCAGGTTGCTATTCATGTAAGTCCAGGGAAATCTCAACTGCGCACGTTGATCAAACGTCCAAGAGCACGTGGTCGTGAACGGGCGAAACACATGCTAGACGTACGTGGCTTCATGGCCCAACCCCTCCTTCTCTGTCCGACCGTGTGCAAGACAGGGCACGAGACATAGCAGCCATCGACCAGCTTTGACTTGACAGTTGGCAAAGCTGTCCGATACAGTAATATAGACTGAGCCTATATGTGCGTTGTCTTAGGTAGTGAATTGGTTCGAAGTCCCCCGAGGCCATATCGATAAGCCGACCCATATCTTGGCACCCCCACCTACGTGTTGGGAAGCTTCCAGACACCGTCGTCACACTGTAATAATATTTCTCGAAGGACAGCGAACGGTCAACTATCATCGGCACGATCTCTTATTACCTTGTCGCCTTCGGTTAACTGTGGCATCACTTACTGTGCTCGCCCCGCCCCTGGTTGAACAACCTGCATCCCACATCCCACAACCGACAACCGACAACCGACAAACCCTGCACGAACCGGGGGAGACGTCGTCTGCGCCCTTCACTTTCCCTGTTCAGGACAGCTGATCGCAGGAAATATGATGGAAAGACCGCCGGTACACTGGGGCAATATCAGCGCTGAAACCGCCAAGTCTGTAGCGGCGAAGTTGGACAAAGGAAAGAGAATGGAGATGACGCCTTTCCCTTTCGACAACGTCACAATCGCCGAGGAAGACCTAATAGCTGTCAAAGAAGAGGTGGAACAAGTACGTCAGGCGCGTCTTCTCGAGCTTCAAGGAACTGACACTTGCGCAGAAAATGAGAGACCAAGCCATAGCTTGGGGCAAAGCCAAGGTGACCATAATTTGGGGCAGAGCCAACGTGACAAAGGATTTTACTGGGAAAGTCCCAGGCACTAGGCTTGGTGCAACGCCAGGATTCGTTGTGCTGAGTGACATGGGGGACCTACCGTGGCGCACAACGGGTGAAAGAGGTGGTATATACACGTGGGAGGAAGAAGTGATATGGAATCTGGAGGCAGGTTGTTACGTGTTGACGTTCAGTTGTAAAGAGGGAAATTAATATTCCAGAATTCTGGATTCAACCCTTCAATCTGAGTGTCATATGACGACCCATCCCAAGCAGAATCGCCTACACTTACATCGCCATAACCTTGGTTTGTTTCAAACAAAGTTCGAGCGTGGAAGCCGGGGTAATTCTCTGCTCTCTGTTGAAAAGAGGCCTCCTCGGCCTCGGTCAATGTCGAATTGTCCATTTCTGGCGAAAGTCTGAAAGAAGCTGTTTGAGCAATTGATTCTCGTCGTGGAACGAGCTCTGCGTCAGGCTGCCTTCCGGGTGGCAATTTTGGTACGCTTTCGGTCCGCTGACCTAGTGCAGCCGGATTCAGCACTGAAAACGGTGCCGGTGTAAGTACCCTCACGGCAGGTTGCTCGTCGACTTCTTGGGCGGAAGGAAGGCTATTCAAGGTATGGCGATTTACGACAGACGAAGTAGCGCTTCCGACTTGACCGTTTAATGACATTTCTGTTGTACCAGGGTAGCCAATGTAGCTGTGCCCTGTCACAGGTGTTGTTCGAGCAGTGATTTCTTGTTGCCGAACAAGCTCTGCATCCGGCTGCCATCGAAGGGATAAGCCTTGCACATCTCCACCCCGTCGACCCGTTGACATCAGGCCCGACACCGGATAGCGGGATGGTGTAGACGTCCCTACAGAATGTTCGGTGATCTCCTGCAAAGGGGGTAGGGTGTAGACATGGCGATCAGCAATGCCCGATGTAGTGCTTCCGACTCGATCGCTCGATGATATCGGACATGCGCCAGGATAGTCGATATAGCCGTGGGAATGCAAGGTTGGTACGGTTTCGGCCCGTTGACTCGACAACGCCGAGTCCGGCACTGGGAGCGACGCTGGTGGTGGTATGCCATGCACAGGTGCTGTAAACCCAGGATGCGGTGACTGATTGACAGCTGTTTCTTCCCGTGTGTTGGAAGGTGTATCTCTTGTATGAATCGATGCGTCGATAGCTTGCCTCGAACTGGAGTTGCCTCCAGGTATATGTTGGGACTGTGTAGTCGAGCTCGCTTCCCCGTCGTGACTATTCGTTGGCGTCATTGCATTTCCTTCTTGTCGGCCACGTTTGTTTTGGCCCGTATGCCTGTTTTCGTAGCTTACGGACCGATTTCGCTTCCGTGGTCTGGTCTGGCCTGTGATGGTCAGTACTAAGGAAGATTCATGAGATAGATTCGAGTTTCTGACCGTCATAAATCGCCCGGCAATCTTTAACCCACTGTGCAATCGTTTGCATCAAGCTGGCGGTCCAAGCATTTTCTTTCAGAGAGGCTGCTAGGTCCTCCAGGTCTGGGTTATTGACATGGCGGAATGGAGTAGGAACAAAGGAGACCACGGCAGAAGCGCATTCAGTCCCAGTGTAGTGCTCGAGAACAAGTAGCCTTGTGCCATTTCTGATTGCCCTTTCCACGCAGCTTTTCTTTGGAAAGTCATGAGCTTTGATGAACTTGGCAAGGTTCCCTTCACCAGTATTGTGATTCTCAGTGCCCTCGCACAAGTCGTCGAGTTTGGACCGCTGGAATGTCTGCCTTTCCCATTCGTGGTATTGCAAACCCAATGATCGTTCTCCAAGCCCCTTCCGAAATCTGGTGTGGTCGTCGTGGTGAGCTTCCGCCCACTCCACATCAAGAAGACGAAGGTCGAGATCTTTTATTTCGGTTTTGCGTATAACCGCCTGCTCAGCTGATTGTTTGATATATTTCTCGATCTTGTTTCGTGTCTTGTCTGACTCGAGTATTTGTACCAGAGGAGACGCTGCTGTGATCAAACTCTTCTCCAGCTGCTTACACACATTTCGGACCAGTGTTTTATTATCTCGTATTGTCTCCTCTGTAGTATCCCCAAGGATTCGGGCGAACTCATGTAGAGCGTCTCGAAAGTTAGGCATGGTGGTCGTTGAAGCGGATGATTGTGCGGAAGCCACAAGTGAGTGCAGCGCATAGGTGAGAAGAACGTTTGTGACCCAGGGGCCCACCGCGCACCGATGCGCGGTGGGTCCAGCGCGGCGTGGAAGCTAGCCATGGAGACACCACGTCGAAGTTGGACATGCACGGGCTGACCGAAACCCCCAAAACTCCCATTCATCTGTCTTCATTAGGCGACGCCACGCTTGGAGTGGTGGGAAGCGAGGGGCCGCGTTGCACGAGTGCGAGATATCAACTCGACACCCGCTTTTGACGTTGGAGCATTCGTGCGCATGCAGACACCGCGGGATTTGGTGCCTAGGCGCCGTGTGTTCTGATGCCTTAATGCAGACTCAACGGATATACAACCGACCCTAATCGGGCATATCTCCATTGGCTCCTCTACATGACTGATCTAATGTCGCAAGCGAAGGAGTCTTGCCACTACAGTGGGAGCACCAACTCCGTATAGGCTATACTACAACGAGCCATCGCCGTGAGAACGCTACTGCATACACGTCACATTCTCGGTTGGATGGTCGTCTGTAGGATCACAAAGATCGATAGTGCATGGAGGTATGGTGTTGCCGTCCCCAGGTTTTGCCATCCATCGATCGCATATGTAGACTGGCCGAGCCGCCGTCCCCAAACGGTTTGCGCAATGCACCCTGCGTAATGCACCCTTTGCTGCCAACATGGTCTACCAGGAACTCCTTGCAGCATTACTCGTGGGTTTCGTCCTCGCCGCAGCTTTCGTCACGCTTCGCTACTCACCGCTTCCACTGAAGAACGACTGGTCAGGATAGCCTGCGAAGTGGCTTCGCCTGACGGGAACGGTACGTCCGTCGGAGTGCAAGATCCAGATTACCTTGCTGACCGGTTCAGGTCTTCGGCCTTTCGTTCGGCATCTTCTGGCTGTGCCATGAATCGATAGGCGCCTCGGAAACGGTGGGTACGAGTATGATTCGCCATCTCGGCCGCAGCTGACACACGACAGCGCCACATCACCCGGATCATCCTCTTCTGTAACATCTATGTGGTGCAATTAGCTTCACTGCTCGAGGTCACTCAAGTCCACTCCAAACCTGAAGCCGGGGTTTATCTCGGCGTGGGAGTCAGCTTGGTCGTGCTGTTCGACACAGCATCGATCGTGTTGGCAGCACTTCGCCACCAACCCCATGTGCGTATACCGAGATCGAGTTTCAAGACTTGGCGGATCTCAAACGTCGTGTGCTCACGAATGACTGACAAGATCTAGGAGCATCGTGCCTTTCGAAGCGGATTGGTGGAGGTTGTTTCTCCAAAGGCCGTGTACCCATGATCGCAGACTACGTCGTCGCATTCGGGAGACGCTCTGTCTCCGGCGAACGAACCATAGCTTAAGCTACAAGTGTCGTATCAGCATTGTCGGAAGTGGTACCGGGCATCGTGCGCCTGTTGAAGAGGTAAAGATATACACGTCCCGTTTCCCGTTCATGCCGTGTCGTCAGGCCATCTCCAATCTACAACCCAGCAAGCCACATCGGCGGTAGTGTGCTGGTATTCGATGCGCATATCTCGCTTCGTTCGGACATGAGTAGCTGATCATTCAAGTCCTGTGGCCGGACTGGGCGTGCACTTGCGTGATTAATCATTGTGTTCGTTGTAGATCACACATCGCAGTGCACCTTCACGAGCTACTCGAGTCAATCAACCTGTCCAATCTAGCGGTGGCTGGCCGGCATCGTCCTCCCAGGAGGCCGCTATGTATCAGGGGTCCCTCAACCACCCAAGCGCGTGGCGATACTAGGTTGCAGGTGCAAGGGTTTAGGGATCAGCACGCGCCGTATGTGCCTCGTTCAGGCAAGCGGTTACCATAGATTACGATACATTAGCGATGGGCTGTCAACGGCAAGCAGGTCTTTCGCGGACAGACTTGAGCGAGAGACAAAAGAGTCGTCTCTGCCGTACATGTCACCAACACAAACCTTCAGCGCCAGCCTTTCAACGTCCACTTCCGACACCTCCCTGCAGTACCCATCTCAGCACCGACAACGATAATGAACTCATCAATACTCAGTCTTGAGCTTACGCCACTCCCCGAAAGTCATGCTCGGGGACTGATATTGGACTCGAAAAGAGGTGCCACCTTGCGCGACGAGCAGGATGCAGAGGCTATGCAGGTGGAGCCAGTGTTCTTTCGCAGGTTCGGGTTACCAGCCATGATCGCTCTGAACAGTACTGTGGTGCTCCCATGGCAAAACGCCCTGGTGGTGCTAGGTTTTGTGTTGTACGATGGTGGTACTGGCGGACTTTTTTTCAGCTTCATCATCGCAATCGCTGGCTTCGTTCCCGTTTACCTGTCCATTGCAGAGTTGAGCTCCTCGTTCGTCAAGAGTCGCATCAGTACTGAGATTGTAATTTTTGACTGACTTCTACGCCTCCAGATTCCCGACTGCGGCCGGACAATTTCAATGGGTGAACGAGTGTGCACCGCACCGCTGCCGTCTATTGTTGGCCTTCTGTACGGGATGGCTTTGTTCCTTCGCGTGGGTCGCATTCGCCGCCAGCTGTGCCGTCATCATCGGCAACATGGTGAGAGATTGTGTCTTAATCTACCATCCCGAAGCGCCGATCGTCGGTCATGCCATCGTCCCTGGATGGTTTTCCACACTCGTGGCGTGGACCTCGCTGATCCTGGCATATCTGTTCAATACCACAATGGCCAAGTGGCTCGACCGGCTCGAAAAGGTTGTGCTTATCGTCCATATCTGTCATGCCGTAGCCGTCGTCGTCGTCTTGTGGTGCCTATCGCCAATTGCGCACGCCGGAGATGCGATGTTGACATTCAACAATGGAGGAAATGTAAGTTCGTCTGCGAATCAATCCCGAGTGAGGGGCGGCGAGAACTAAACCGAGTCTGACAACTTCAACAGTGGCCTGGTCAGGTGAGCTTCTTCGTTGGTTTCATCAGCGCATCGAGCACATTGATCGGGTTCGATAGTTCTGTGCATATGAGTGAGTGAAGGAGACAGGAAATATGGCAGATGCCCACTAACATCCTAGCTCAGCCGAGAACACGCGAGACGCCTCCAAAATCGTCCCATTGGCAATGATGATGGCGCTGGCGGTGAATGCCACCCTAGCACTCTTGGTCGTCGTCACTCTCGTTTTCACAGTTGGCGACGTCGGTGAACTGCTCGCGACCACGACAGTGCAGCCGTTTGTCGCAATATTTCTCAACTCAACGGGTAACAAGGCCGCTACCGTCGCAATGGTCGCGCCCTTTATCCTGTGCTTTTTCACCGCTCTCGTCGGCGAAGTCGCTACTGGAAGCAGACAGGTGTGGTCGTTCGCTCGCGTTGGGGGTTTGCCGTTCGCGGACGGATTGAAGTCGGTGAGTTCTTCTCCTCTCTCCCCGCATAAGCTCATCCTCTATGCCAGGGACCCACTGACAAACGGAAGGTTACCGATTGCGAGTATCCCGGTATGGCGGTCAAGTGGACCGTCGGACTCGCCGCGATCGTGACATTTGTCAACCTCTTCTCCGCAGAAGGTTTCAACGCTATCATAGCTTTGATCGTCGTGACATTGGCGTTGTCGTACGCGATCACCAACGCTTCTTTGATCTTCCGGCGTCTCTACGGAGCAAAATTGCCCGCTGACAGGAGGTTCTCACTGGGGCAATTTGGTCTTCCTGTCAACACTATAGCCCTTCTCTTCACGCTGATGGTTGCAGTCTTCTCTCTGTAAGTGGCCATCCAGTGAAGAGCAACCGCAACAAGACTTTTGCTGACCACATGAACAAGTTTCCCATCGGATGCGCATCCTACAGCGAAATCAATGAATTGGGGCATACTCATGTTCGGTGTAGTTCTAATCCTGGCACTCGTGTATTGGTTCTGGAAAGGGTACAAGGAGTTTGCACCGAAGATGCGCAAGCAAAGTTGAAGTCTACTCTATATAATACTGCAACATGTCAAACAACCTTGCAGGGAGCTGAGGATACCCGGAAAGAAGCATCCAGACTGCCACGGATTCCCTGGAGGTATACAGCAGTGGATGGCCTCAGCAATAGACACATAGCTTAATCAACTCTTTCACACCCAACATACTATAATGCATGTGGTTCTACATGACCGTCTGCCTACATGAACCGTGGACTGGTGGTATGGGGCTATACACGAGATGATGTATTCACGATATCCAGACGCCAGACGAGTTGAATGGCGTCCCAGCTTACGCAGATAACATGATCTTATGGTGATAAGGCGTCTGTTCGCCTGCGGAACGTCACCTGTCCTTGGGAAAAGTGCAACGTGTATATTAATATCTGCATCAGGGACGCTCAGAAGATCTTTCATCTATATGTTACAAGTCATCCACAATGGTCGGCCATTCGAGCGTACGTCTAAGCAATATATGGGTCGCCCCTGACGGCGGTTGCTAGAGCTGCATGTGGTGAAGATTCCTGGAAGGGACGAGTTGCGATCTGCAGAGACGTATAAAGGCGATGCTGTCTTGCCAAACCGTCAGTGGGTGTGCAACAATCCTCACCACGTCCCAATATTTCTCCTGCCTTATGCCACCACGACTGGACATTTCGATATGACTTCGTCAGGCCCGCCCTTTGCTGCTTGGTCGAAGATCGATCATTCGGGTCCAATTGCCATCATCACACTGTTGACCCTCATTTTCGGGCTTATGGTTTACGCCGCTGGAATGATCATCAAGTTCACAACTCTCGGCATGAAATACCACCATTGGTGGAACAACGTTTTCTCGACTCTGACCGCGGTTTGTTTTCACAAGTGGGCCAGGCTACTTGGTTCTTGCCGTTCACTCGACAAGATCGTAAGCTGACATGGATCAAAGTTCTTCACGCTGGGAGACTCCGTCGTCGTCTTGTTTGCTTGTCGTCTTGGGTTAGGAAAGTCAGAGGCTACTTTGCATACGGGCTGGTTGCCCACCATCACCTCCGTGAGTATCCAGCATGTTACTACTGCCGCGTTGCTTCCTGAAGCTGACTTTGATACCAGCTTTACCATGCAAGCACGTTGCTCTATGTGGTCGCCTTGGGGTTTGCGAAATGCTTCGCACTTTTCTTCATGAAAGAAGAGATATCGCAGTCAGTGACGCGGGGAAGGAAGCTGTTGTTTTGGACGGCCGTGAGTGCAACGGCGCTGTGGATGTTGGCTTCAATCGTGCTTCTGACCTCCCGCTGCATATTCGAGCAGCGAGGAGTCGTATTCGGGACTGGATGTGTGAGTATAGGACATGCAACCGTGCATCTGAGTGCGCTACATCCGCTGATTCATTCCAGGTTGGAGAATGGACCGCTATCTTCATCGGCGACGTGGCCACTGATTTCTTCGTCGTGTGTTTTGCCATCGTCGAGATCTTGCCATTACATATGAAGAAACGACTGAAGCTGAAAGCAATCTCCATATGCGCTGCTCGTCTTCTGTGAGTCTCTTCGATTATGGGTCACAGTGGTATTAATCGACGGCGATACTAATGGTTGACAGTGTTCCTGCGCTTGCCGCCTTTCGACTTTATCTTTACTGTAACAAAGAAGCTGGTAATCCGACTATGAACCTGTGGAGTACTCTCGTTACTTCTCAGCTGCAAATCTTTACAGCACACACATGTACCATTATCTTTGTGGTCATCAAGAAGATGAGCGGCATGACGACTCACTTTGGTCTGGGCAATCAAGCCATAACGTCTGGCTCAGCGGACGCCTACCACTCAGGTGCAGCCAGACCGCTCGACAGGTTAGCACGCCGGCAGGGCAGAGTTAGTGGTGAAGTTCAACCACATGACGATAAGATGGTGGATCCAATGTGGGGAGATGGGGAAAGTCAGAGGCGAATAATGAGGACGTTTGAATACGTGATAGGATACGACGATGTGGATGGAAGGGCCGAAGGAGCTGACCAATGGTGATAATTGCCGGACAAGAGTGTTCAGACCACCATTAGCCAATGCAAGGTATCAAAGCACCACATGCCCGCCGCAGTAGATACGCAGTCCAATCAACTCTTCCCACATCTAATTTTATCACCTAAGAGATTGGAAGAGAGCGTGTAAGGGGCTAGACCCAATCGAACATCTGGTTTATGCCACAGCGCTCGTTTTATTCCAGAATATACTTACTGCATCTTACTGCATCATACTTCATACGTATCATCAGGGCAACATGGTTCCGGTGGCTGGCCGAAGTAAGTTTATTTCTGTCGAGTGAATGAGTATCCACGTTTCGCATATCTTGCCAGGCGCCCTCATGTTGGCCATGCCACTAGATGCCGTTGTGGTGCACGAGTTCCGCCTCTAGTCAATATCTTGGTGTGCCTCGCGCGGCAGATGGTGGCTTAGCAACGGAAGCTGACATCCCAGCCGCTGTGAAGGATCTCGAGTAACATTAGCGAGTGGCAACTACCGTGCTATATTATACTGTCCCTGACTCACGCTAATAGAACCATTCACCCCGGTCTACTCGACCTATCCGATCGGCTCGCTCCTCAAACATGATAATGCCCGTCTGGTGGGCAAGCGACATGCATTACTGTTGAAGTTATGAAGCTTTGAAAGCGTGTCAGCAGGGACAAGTCCCTGCCTACGCTGAACGTTCTACTGTGCTTATTTAGCCCTCTTTCTTCACTCCGATACTTGAATCAAAATCTGCGCAAGGTGATGACAGACGATTTACGCGGAGGTATGGTGCGTATGCAAAGGAGAACCCCAGAGCCACTCATCAAATATCGCCGGTTTGTAAACCCCCGATATCCGATTGGTTCGCTCCTAAATTACGAGCAGGTCCACGCGGGAAGTAAGCGACCTTCGTTGCTGCGATATCCGTGTTCTTTCTACAGACGTATCTGTCAAAAATCACACCTGCCCGCATTGTGGCTTGTGAACAAACCTCTTTGCGCTTCCTTTTACGATCACTGGTCCCCGACACGATTGGCATGGCCCTCACTCACCTCTGATATCCTAGGTTCGGGACTCGATGCTTCCCGTCAGCAGCAATGGTGGAGTGAGCAGAGACGAATACTACATTGTCCCCCAGTTCCCGCCGCAAGCTACTTCAAGAACGCCCACCTACCCTCACGTGCAACACGGATCGGTCACACAGGAGCACCCTGATTCGGATTCGCAATCGGCGCACATTCCGGCAGTGCTGGACACGCTTCACGGTGATGCGATGGGGCTGCCTACACCTCGTTGGCCATCTATGCTCCGCAGTAAGGAGAGCTTTATGCAGCCAATAGCTTTCTCACGTCTTCCCAAGAGTACATCAACAACAGTCTCCAGACCGAAACACCCTGTGTGCAAAGATCCGACATCAGATGACTTACACGATAAGATACTTGAATTTGCGGGAAAATATCACGCGAAGAACGGACGCAAAGCTAGTCAACAGACGATTGCGGGTTAGCAGACCTCCACGACTGGATTCAAGGGCCTTACTGACTGTTTCCCAGGTGCATTTGGATGCAGTAGAAGGTAATTGGATGTGTCATCTGTCACCGCCATCGTCGCACTGACTTTACAATTAGTGCCGTTCGGTGGCAATTGGGGAAGACGGCACGACGTGAACAGCGGGAACGAAGGGGAGCTGCGCCAAATGGTGCCGAAGTCACGTCAGAGAAGACAACATCGTTCCCGCCTGTGGCAACACTTGGATTGAAACGGACGGAGTGCGACTTCAATCTCGGACCCGGAAACGATCCCATTGATTGTCGAAGCCTAGCCAGCACCATCTCGAACGCAACGTTGTCACCATTGCGTCCCCAAGAGCTGAGGCCCAAGTCTAACTCCTCCACATCAGGAATTAACACGGCTCCAACTCCCTTTACCACTCAACAAAGCCTTCCCTGTCCTTCTCAGACGAGCAATGACGATTGCTTCAAGCCTCGGACCACAAAAGTCCCGTCAGATGCACCCGGTATCTGTGGTGCCGTACAT
>Ga0265780_10005426_pt1 | contig 16172 bp, 11 predicted proteins | sample P1T30metagenome_FD_192432 | JGI IMG/M metagenome (GOLD analysis project Ga0265780, IMG submission 192432) | Plant litter microbial communities from East Loma Ridge, Irvine, California - P1 T30 | ecosystem: Environmental > Terrestrial > Plant litter > Unclassified | place: USA: California... | reverse complement strand
GAGTGGGAGTGAGATCCCCGATTAGAAATTATCCGTTAGGGATTTGAAAAGGCTCGCTTCGGCGAGCTTTTTTTTAACTTACTCCAACCAAGTAAGCGGTGCCTCGAGTCGGTGTAAGTTATCAATCGACCGCGCTGCAGTGGTGTGCTCACCATGAGCGTTCGATCGTGTCGCAACTGTGGGCTAAAGGCTCTGAGTGGAAAAGCTCGTACTCGAGCCGTCCAAATCACATAGAACATTCTCACGTAAAGGCAGGGCGATTCAGTTGGATGGCGCCAGCGCGAGCCTGAGGAATGTGGAGCTCGATATTATCTACCGAGCCACGATCCTAGCGGGCGACACCGGTTGAAAAGCGTCGACGGTGAACTGATCGAATGAATCCAAGGCCGGCAATTAACAATGCCCAGGATGCGGGTTCTGGAACCTCTGCTGGAGAGAGGACGACATTATCAATTGCAAATTCCGGGAATTCTTGTCCGCCGGTGATCGTTAAGGACGAAATGTTGACGAAGTCTTCAAAGTTAAAATGTGAAAATGATGCAGCTAGATTTTCTTCCACGAAAATCGTGCTCGTTATGATGCCATTAACTCCCATCGCAGTGAGCGTCAGCGTCAAGGGGCGGCCGTATCCAAGAAAGGTCTGAGCAGCATCCAGTGATGTGAAGGAGAACAAGCCTTTGTTTTCGAGATCGAAGGTGATGCTGCTTTCATTGAAACCATAAAACGCCGTCGTTCCATTCGACGCGCACCCGGTACCGCACATACCTAAATGGTCAGCAGGATTATCCATAAGATAAAACCCGAATGGACTGATCGATGAATAACTTACTCTAAATCCATCTTCAACAAAGCTGTAGTCGTAGTATCCGTATCCGCCATCCTGAGACTCGAAGTCAATTGTTGCAGCCATGGCGACATTTGCTAACAGCGCAGCCGCGATGGCCATTATTAATTTTCGGATCATGGTCAGATTATTCCTAAAATGAAAAATATTAACAAGCCGGATGCGGATGATTTTCGTACGCCAACTGGATGAACGGATCTGCGACTCTACGGCGGCTACCGATAAGCTTGCGAACAAGGTTGGTTTCGACAGCAATCAGGGCAGCGAATTTATCACTGATTGCGAAAAAGTATTGAAGGAAATCGAGTTAGGAAAAATTAATGTCTGGTATCCGATCTGCGATTAACGAAAAAATCTTATACCAATAAGTTGTTTGAAATTGTATTAATGTGTATTTGTAAGATTATTCGACAAACGCGCACATACATTAATTTTTGAAAACATTTATATTCACAGCGCAAGACGAATTGGAATTCGGCGCAGCCTTCATAATTGGCCGAGAAAAAATTGGTAAATAACGTGTGGCCGTCTCCCTATTTGACCGGTGCCGACGCACTCAAGGCGACTTCGACCCAATCCCGATAGGTGAGAGTCGTTTTATCTTTGTCCCGTCGCACGAAGTCGTCGTGCACGGCTATTGAAAGGTTGATCGAATATGCGCAGCGAAATACCTATGCCAACGATGCGGCGAACTGTTGCGAGACGCCGCAACCTGGATTCTCGGCGAAGCCAGCGACAACATCCAAGCGCAACATCCGGACTTGCAACTCACCATCCTGAACTGGATCGTATGGAAGACGATCCACGCAGACCTGATAACGCCAGGGCAACCACGCGTTAACGCTTGGTCGCGAAGATCGGCCCCACCGTGTCATAGATCACGAAGTTGCCGTCCCCTTGCAGCCAGGCAGCCACGTCGTTGGCGGTCTTCGAGGCGCTCTGCCACAACACGCTGGCATCGCGCGCATACAGAACGAAGTTGCCATCGGCGCGCAGCAGCACTTGGGCGGCCGGTTGATTGACCGTGCCGGTCCACCAGATCGGCTTGCCGGTCTCATAGATCACCAGGTTGCCGTCGCCTTGCATCGCCATCGTGTACCGACCGTCGCACGATACCAAAGCCTGCCCGGCCAGCAGGCCCTGCCCGGGCAAGAAGCGGCCACAATTGGTCGAGGGCGCCACCGGCGGCAAGGTCGGTGTCGTAGGCGGCGGCAAGGTCGCGCGGAAGGCGTTCAGCGGCACCGCGTTGGCGATGGCCTGCATGCCATTCTCGTTGGGGTGCAAGTGGTCGCCCACGTCGTAGATCGGGGCATAACGGGTGGGGTCGGACGGATCGCCCGTAGCGCCAGCCTGGTCGACGATCGCATCGCAACCGCTGGCGGCGCTGCGCATATAGGCGTGCAGGCCGGCGCGCGTCGCCTCGGCGCCTGCGGTCCATTGCGGCGTGCCATGGAATGGCGTCAGCGTCGAGCACAGGAACTTGACGCCTGCCGCGTGGGCCTGCTCGGCCAGCGCATGTACTACGCCCGTCAGTTGGGCCAGACTGGCCGGATTGCCGTTATTCAGGTCGTTGACTGCCGCGTCCGAAACAATCACCCATTTCACGCCCGCCTGGCGCAGCACGTCGCGGTCGAAGCGCGCCTTGGCGCCACCGCCGCCGAAGAAACCGTTGCCGCTGATGCCGGCATTGAGCACGCCGACGGTCAGGCCAGCCTGCTGCAGGCGGGTCGCCAGCAGATTCGGCCAGCGGCGGTTTTCATTGCCACGCGACGAGATGCCGTCGGTGATCGACGCGCCCAGCGTTACCACCGCGCCCGTGGCCCGTTCATTGAGCACATCGACGGCTGTCAGGAAATAGTAGGCCTGGCCGTTGATGGAATTGGTGGTGGAGCCAGCGAAGGCGGTGGTAGCGCTGACATTGCCCGGCGCCACGTAGACGTCCTGCAAGGAGCCGCCGTGACCGGTCACGTCCGCTTCCACCTGGTTGGGCACGTACATGCTGACGACCAGGTCGCTCAAGGCCCGAACGGCGATCGGCACGGCGTCGCTGCGCACCGAGCCGCCGGGCGGGATGGTCACGCTCGTTTGGCGGCCGAACGTGACCGCTGTATTGGTGCCATGAACCACCTTCTGCGCATCGGCGCGCTGGCCCAGATAGACGTCGCTGATGACCACCGGCTGCGAGCCGTAAAGATTCGACAGCGTCACCCGTGCGGAGTCGCCGCCTATGCTGGTATGCACGATCTGACGTAGCGATTTGTTGCCGAAACCGCCGGTAACGCCGGTCGGCGCCACCGCCCACGTGCCAACCCAAGGCTCGGGCGCCGTCTGGGCATGCAGGTGTGCGATCCCTGACAATGCGAAAATGCTGGCGACTAGGTTTCTCAAAAATGCTTTCGCTGTCAGGCGCATACCTTCTCCTCAAATACTAAAAAATGATCGATACCATGCGCTCGCCGCGCTTATGATGGGACTAAGGCAGTCTGGAAAGCACTGGGAAGACGCTTGCATTCTGTTTTAGGTTGCTCATCATGGAGTTACGCGGGCGAGTACAACCTGGACGCGGGCGAAACTAAAAAGTGAAGTGCGCTTCACGTTGGAGTGGCCACACGGCGCCGCTCCTCCATCTTCGTTCGCCGCAGTCGTTTCGCTTCCTCGACGACATGACGACAAACGAGCGCCGTCTTACCGGCAGGACAGCGCATGCGCCAAGTACTCAGAATTTCACTTGCAGCGTGGCACGCACGCTGCGGTGAGTCGGCACGACGGTGCGGGCGCTCGCGCTGCTCAGGTCGTCGAACAGAAAATCGGCGGCATTCACGCGCTCCTGTGCCAGCAGGTTGGCCGCGGCCACGCGGAGTTGCAGGCGCGGGTCGATTTGCCAGGACGCGTACAGGTCGAGGTCGCGCCGCACCGACTGGTAGCCGGTCTGGTTGGCCTGCACCTGCACGCGGCCACCATTCTTGAAGACGAAGGAGCCGCCCAGGCTCAGTGGGCCGCGCGTGTAGTCGGCGCCGAGCGTGGCCGATAGTGGGGTCTGGGCGTTCAGGCGGTTGTCCGGGCCGGGCACTTCGTCTACCGTCGACCAGTTGCGTGACAGGCTGGCGCGCAGGTCCAGCGCCATCGTGGTCTGCATCAGTGCCTTCAGCGGGAACTTGGCTTCGAGTTCCAGTCCACGAGTACGTGCGCGTCCACCATTGGCCTGGAACGTGGTCCAGCGGCCGTCCTGGAGTGCGAGTATATAGCGCGCGACGTCCTCGATACGGCGCTCCGAGACGCTGACCGTCAGCAGGGCGCCCTCGGCCCAGTAGTGTTCCCAGGCGGCGTCCAGGCCCAGTGCCAGCTCGGGCTTGAGCTCCGGATTGCCGGTGAGGTCGGGATTGGTCTGGGTGTTGTTGCCGGTATTGAAGCGCAGCGGCAGCAAGCTTTGCAGGTCGGGCGACTTGTAGGTGCGGCTGAGGGCGAAGCGAAGCTGGTCGCCCTTGCGGTCGGGCAGCTTGTACAGGGTCTGGAACAGCGGACTCCAGACCGTCGAGCGCGTGCGCGCGGCTGGGAAGGTGTTGCCTTCGGTGTGGATCTGGATGCCTTCCCAGCGCACGCCAAGGTACATCGACTATTGCTTGTCGATGGTCCAGTCATCCTGCGCATACAAGGCCAGGTGCGAAAGTGTGGCCGAGTAGTGCTCGTCCGGTCCCAGAAGCACCTCGGGCGTAAGGTAGTCGCGGTCCTGGCGGCTGGCGCTACGCCTGGTTCGCCCTGCATCCCAGCCAGCGGCCAGCGTATGGCCTTCCCAGGTACTGCTGCTGAGCTTACCCATGGTGTTCAGGCCGTGATCGTTGCCGATGGCCGGGGTGACTTGATGCAGTGGCGCGACTGCCGGGTTGCCCCTGCCAGTGCGGTATCTCTCTTCGTTGATGTGGCTGTATAGTCCTCCGAACTTTGCATCGAGCTTGACGCCGCCGCCGAACTTGTGGACCCAGTTCAGTTCCTCGCGCGCGATGCGGAAGATGGGCTTGCGTGCCAGGTCGATCGCGGGATAGTTGGGCAGGGGACCGAGTAGCGTGTCCACATTGGCGGCGGATGTGACGCCGTACTCGCTAAAGTTCAGGAAGGTCTGCGAGCTCAGGGTGTCGCCGTTATCGAAGGTCCAGGTGATCCGCGGCGTGATGCTGGCCAGGGTAGTCCGGCCGGTTTCGGACTCGTGCGACAGGCGCTCGCCACGACCTGGCCGGCGGCGTTGCGCAGTTGCTCGGCCGTGAGACCGTCCTCCTCACTGCGCGCGCGGCTGAAGCTGGCGGCGAGCGAATAGGACAGCTTGTCCAGCTTGTCCGACAGCTGCAGGCTGGCGTTCGGATTGACCAGGGCCGCGCCGTGCGCGTAACCGAGCTTGAGCGTGCGCTGGCCGGCCTTCACCGACTTCTTCAGCACGATGTTGATGGTGCCGGCGATCGACTGGGTCGAGAATTCCGCGCTTGCCACGCGCAGCACCTCGATGCGCTCGATCACGTCCGGCGACAGCGCGTCAATGGAAAAGTTGGCCGGGGCGCGCTGGCCGTCGATCAGGATCTGGGTATAGCCGTTACCCAGCCCGCGCATGCGGATCTCGGCGCCGCGACCGCTGCCGTTCACGGTCACCCCGGGCACGCGCTTGAGCGCCTCGGCGATGCTGGTGTCGCCATATTTGGCGAGCTCTTCCTGCGTCACGACGATCTTGCTGGCGGTATCGTCGCGGCGCGGGTCGTAGGTCGTGGCGCTGCCACGGATCTCGACGGTTTGCAGGGGCTTTGCGGCGCTGCCTTCCTGGCCCTGGGCGGCGCAGGCCGTACCGACGGCGCCGGCAAGCAGGCCGAGACGGAACAGGCGCGACGGCAAGCGCATGCGGACACGCGCGGCGCTCGTCATGCATCGTGGGGATGTCTTCTTCATTGCGGTTCGATGTGGAATGGAACACTGCCGGCCAGGTTGCCCGGCAGGCTCGCAGATCGCTCAGGCTGACCATCTGGAAAATACGCGCCAGTCCTGCGCTCGGATGCGCCAACTGGTCTGCTTCGCGTTGTGAACCGTGCTGTGTGGCTGGACAGGTGCAAACGGATGCGCCGGGACGCCCTTGTTGGATGCGGCGGCACGGCCGCATATCCAAGAATGATTGCGCTTACCAGGGAAGCGCAATCGCGGCGCCGTCCGAATCGACGACCGGCACCGGCGAGATCGCGAAGATGATATTCAGGGTCAGGTCGGTGGTGCCGGTGTTGATGATCTCGTGCAGTTCATTCGGCTGGCACAGCAGGACCGTACCAGCCTTGCACGGCGTGTCGACCCCTTCATGGCGCATGGTGCCCGTGCCGCCCGTGAAAATGATCACCTCCTCGCAATCATGGCGGTGTAGCGGCGTGGCGGCGCCGGGAGCAAGCGTCTCGTGCCAGACTTCGAACGAGTTGATGCCGCCAGCGCGCGACGCGAGCGTCTGGTGTCGTAGTCCCGGCAGGTCGAACAAGGGAATGGTGTCGAGGTGCTGAATTTTCATGGTTGTCTTTCAAGTTAATTTAGTGAATTGCCGACGCGCAGGCCATGGCGGGCATGACAAAACGGTGACAGGAAGGGGCGGCAGTGCAAGGTCAACCCAGCTCAATGGTTATTCGTGTACAGATACGTGGGGCCGCCAGTCCTGGACGCGGCCGCGTGTCCGTCGAAAGCGTCTCGCTAGCCATGGCGTTCTCCTTGGCGTAGGCAATGTTGGGTAAGTGAGCCCAGTATAGGAATGGTGATCCCGGCCCGGTATCGGTCGTTCGACCGGTTGCACTCCGCCAGCCGCTGACCTGTTTCGAATGCTGCCGCGCCACAGCCGGATCATGTGCATGCGCGTTGGTGTGCCATGTCTGCGGCCGGCGCTGCAGCGGCTGGACGGCGCGGCTTGAGCGATCGGGACCCATGCGTGGGCGTCCTCTTGCAATCGATGACGAACATCGCTCATTCACACTGACTCGCCGAAGACCGGACGAAGTTGTGGTCATCCCGGCAACGTTATCGACGATTTGAATTTATCTGTTGCAATTGTTTCTTGCGCAATTCAAGACTTTGCTGCGATTATTGTTCTGAATCAACACAGTGACCAGCGGTCTCGTTCAATTACGAAATCCGTCCGGGTCGTTTATCAAAGTGCCATGAAGAGAGCGGACGCGCATGCGACAACTAAGCACCCCAGGCGTATATGTGAACGAGATCGACAGCTTTTCGAGCAACGTCGTGGCCGTGCAAACGGCGGTTCCCGTATTCATCGGCTATACCGAGTACGCGAAAAATGGTAACCAAAGCCTGACCAACGTGCCACAGGCGATTTCCTCGATGGCGGAATTCCTGACGTTCTACGCGGCGCCCGATTCAGCGTCCAGCGGTGCGCCGCGCGCAACGTTCGCCTACAGCACCAAAGCCATGACGTTCCCGCCGTGTGCCTTCGACTCGGCCAACCCGCGCTTCAACCTGTTCTACGGCATGCAGCTGTTCTTCGCTAATGGCGGCAGCAATTGCTACGTGCTGTCGATCGGTAGCTATGCCGACGCGATCACGAACGGGACGTCGCCGGCCGACTACGCCAAATGCTTCAGTACGTTGGAGCAGTCTGCGGAACCGACCATGGTCGTGATGCCGGATGCCGTGCTGCTCGACGCGGCGGAGTGGAAATCAGTGTCGCAGCAGGCGCTGATTCATTGCCAGAAGATGCAGAGCCGGGTAGCCATTCTCGACGTGTGGCAGGGCTACTACCCCCCAGACCGGACCGCGACCGATCCGATCCAGGGCAGCGACGGCGAATCCGGCTTCTATACGATCGGCGGGCTGGGAGAGGATTTCAACCAATACGGCGCCGCCTATTACCCGTGGATCAACGCCAACATCGTGGCGCAGAGCGCGATCGACTTCACCTGGATCAGCGCTGCCACGTTCGGCCAGTTCGTCGCCGACATGGGCAACGAGGCGACCACGGTGCTGTTCCCGCCGGTGAACAGCCAGACCAATCCCAGGCTCGCCGCTTACCAGAGCGTACTGGCCGACATGTTGCAGCCGGCGCCGGACGAGCTGAGCGACCCGGCCAGGCTGCTCGCCGTCGACAAGGTCCATGAGACGCTCAACAAGCTGTCGCCCTTGTACATGCAGACCATGGCCAAGCTGTGCACCAGCGTGAACCTGCTGCCGCCCAGCAGCGCGATGGCCGGCGTCTATACCCGCATCGACAACACCATTGGGGTGTTCCAGTCGCCCGCCAATACCACCATCGTCAGCGCCGTGTCGCCAGCCGTGAGCCTGTCCGACAGCCAGCAGGGTGAGCTGAACATCCCGCCCAACGGTCTTGCCGTGAATGCGATCCGCTCCTTCCCCAACCATGGTTTGCTGGTCTGGGGTGCGCGCACGCTGGCCGGCAACAGCGACGACTGGCGCTACATCAGCGTGCGCCGTACCACGATCATGCTGGAACAGTCGATCAAGCACGCGATGCAGGGCTACGTGTTCCAGTCGAACGACAGCATCACCTGGGCGGCGGTGCAGTCAATGATCGCTAACTTCCTGCAGCAGCAATGGATTATGGGTGCTCTGCAGGGCGCCAAGCCGGCGGACGCGTTCTCGGTCGCCATCGGCTTGGGCTCGACCATGACCGGCCAGGACATCCTCGATGGCATCATGAACGTCGTGGTCAAGGTGGCGGTTGTGCGTCCCGCCGAATTCATCGTGCTGACGTTCCGGCAGCAGATGGCGACGTCGTGACCGCATTCCGTTCAGTTCAAGGAGAATCGAGCATGGCAGATGAAACCCGGGACCCGAAAATCTGGCCGTTACCGAAGTTCCGGTTTTCAGTGACGGTGAATGGCGAGACGGTGTTGTTTCAGGAAGTGACCGGCCTCGACATCGACGCGTAGATAATCGAGTACCGCGCCAGCGACTCTCGGAGCTGGTCGACCGTCAAGATGCCGGGCATCCGCCAATTCGGCACCGTCACCCTCAAGAAGGGCATCTTTGCGCACGACAACCGCTTCTGGGCGTGGTGCGACTCGATCAGGATGAACACGGTCGGGCGCACGCCGATGACCATCGCGCCCCCCGGGGCCATCGAGGTACTGCTCAGCCGATGATCTTGATCTCCTCGGCCAACACCCATTGGATTGAAGCGAGGTCGATAAAATGGACGTGAACGGGGTCGACCTTCCACGACCGCGTCATAGGGTGGTTCGCCATACTGCGGCGCGCTGACCGGATAGAAGACCATGAACGTGCGGAGATGACGCGCTTCAGGAATTGCCAACAGGAGCCGAGCGCAGTTTTCTGCCCGGCAAACTAGCGCTACCGTTCCGAATCGCATGGGAGGATCAGCTCCCCTCACGCGAAAGGAATTCTCATGAACCACGAACAGCCGCCGCGCCGCGATTTTCTGCGCTATGTCGGCACCATGGCCGTTCTGTCCACGCCAACGCTGCAAGCCGCGGCCAGCGAACAGAACCGGGTCAGCTTCCCGCCGATCTTCGACAAGTCCGAAAAGCCGGAGAAGACCGAGCCGCCGGGTGATTCGTGGGACGAACGGATTGGCGTCGCCGTGGTCGGCCTGGGCCGCATCGCCATCGACGAGATGCTGCCGGCCTTCCAGCAAAGTAAGCATGCCAAGGTAGTCGCGCTGGTCACGGGCGACCGCGACAAGGGACTCAAGGTCGCGCGTCAGTACAACATCCCTGAGAGTGCAGTACTCGACTACAAGGACTACGACAAGCTGGCGCAGATCGCGGACGTGAAAAGCGTGTACATCGCGCTGCCCAACAGTATGCACCTCGAGTACACCGTGCGCGCGGCGCGCGCCGGCAAGCATGTCCTGTGCGAGAAGCCAATGGCCAATAGCGCGGCCGAGTGCCGCCAGATGATCGACGCCTGCCGCAAAGCAGGGCGCCAGTTGATGATCGCCTACCGCAGCCAGTACGAAGCGCTCGATCGCACCTTGGTAAAAATGATCCGGGATAAAAAGCTGGGCGCGCTGAAGGAATTTAACTCGGTCAACTCGCAAAATATGGGCGACCTGCAACACTGGCGCCTCAAGAAGGCGATGGCGGGCGGCGGCGCGCTGCCGGACATCGGCATCTACTGCATCAATGCCGCGCGCTTCCTGAGCGGCGAAGAGCCGAGCGAGGTGTTCGGCAGCGTCTGGTCGACGCCGGGCGATGCGCGCTTTCGCGAAGTCGAGGAATCGTGCCAATTCGTGCTGCGCTTTCCAAGCGGTTTCTCGGCCACCTGCAGCACCAGCTATTCGGCGCACAAGTCGCAAATGTTCCGACTGAATGGTTTCGAGGCCTGGGCCGAGATGGATCCTGGCTATGCCTATCACGGTAACAAGCTGCGAATTACGCGCGTGGTCGATGGCAAGGACCAGACCAGTGAGATCCCGGCCGACAAGAAAAACCAGTTCACGCTGATGATCGACCATTTCGCCAACTGCATCCAGCAGAACAAGGACGTGCACACGCCGGGCGAGGAGGGGCTGCAAGACCAGCGCATCATGGATGCGATCTATGAATCGGCGCGCAGCGGCAGGGTGGTCAAGCTCAAGCCGCCTACGGGCAAGATACGAGGGCCGGAGCCGGAGAGCCTCGATTAAGAATCTGCCGCGGCTCGAGCCGGAACGCGGCATCACCAGCCGCCGTGCGTCGCCATTGTCGTCATTGCCGTAAAGTCCACATTGCGAACTGGACAGTCGGGCATAGGCTCACCTGGGCCAGTTGGTGACGATTCTGGAGAAGCTGACATGAACAAACACAATCGGAACCTGTTGCTCGCAGGTGCACTCGGCCTGGCAGGCGGCTTGGTTGCCGGGAAATTAATTCCTCGTTCGCGCGGCGCTGCCGGCGCTGACGAAGACAAGCTGCCTACCGCCGGCGTACTCGATACATTGGCCCTGGCCGTCGACGTGCTGGCGCCAACCTTCGCCAAGGGTGTGATCGTACGCCGCCCTGCAGTGGTGGCGCTGGCCGAGCGGCTGGAGCTGGACCGACGCGCGATCGGGCGCATGCAAAAGCTGCGCAACAAGTATGGCAGCGGCCCGCTGATGCTGCCGCTGCCGATCCGCAAGCAGGCGGTCATACTCGCGCCGGAACACGCACGGCGCGTGCTGGATGAGTCGCCGGAACCGTTCTCCTCCGCCAGCAGCGAAAAGCGCGCGGCACTGTCGCATTTCGAACCGCAGGGTTCGCTGATCTCGCAATGTCCCCAGCGCACCGCACGGCGCCGCTTCAGCGAAGACGTGCTCGAGCATGAACGCGCGGTGCATCATATGGTGGACAGATTCTTGCCCATGGTCGACGACGAAGCAGGGCGCTTGCTGGCCAAGGCACGCGGGCAGGGCGAGCTCGACTGGGAAATCTTCAACGCCGGCTGGACGCGCATGGTGCGGCGCGTCGTGTTCGGCGATGGCGCCGCCGACGACCAGGAGATCAGCGACCTGATCATCAGCCTGCGCAAGGCGGCCAACTGGGCCTTCATGCATCCGAAGAAGCCCGGTATGCGGACGCGTTTGCTGGAGCGCATCCAGAGTTACCTCGACCGTGCCGAGCCGGGCAGCCTGGCGGCGGTCGCGGCGAGCGTGCCCAAGAGCGCCGACACCAAGGCCAACCATCAGGTGCCGCAATGGCTGTTCGCGTTCGACGCCGCTGGCATGGCCACCTTCCGCGCGCTGGCGCTGTTGGCCGCGCATCCTGACCAGGCGGCGCGCGCCCGCGATGAACTGCGCGCTCATCCTGGCATCGAGCGCCAGTACTTGCCATTCCTGCGTTCCACCGTTCTGGAGTCTCTGCGCCTGTGGCCGACCACGCCGGCGATCCTGCGCCAGAGCACGCGCGAAACCCGGTGGGATCAAGGCACGATGCCAGCCGGCACCGGCGTCCTGCTGTTCACGCCGTTCTTCCATCGCGACGACCAGCGCATGGCGTGCGCGGATCGGTTCACGCCCGAGTTGTGGCTGAAGGATGACAAGGTGCGGGACGTCCAGGACCGCGACTGGCCGCTGGTGCCATTCAGCAGCGGGCCGGTGATGTGCCCGGCGCGCAATCTGGTGTTGATGCTGACCAGCGTGATGCTGGGAGCGCTGATTGACGAGGGTGAAGGCGTGCGCACGTTGAATCCGTCGCAACAAGGGCGGCTGAATCCGGCGCGGTTGCCGGGGACGCTGGATAATTACAGTTTGCGCTTTGTGTTCTGAATCGCCAAGGGGCCGTGAAGGTCGCTCAGTTTGACCCTTGGCCATCAGCGTATCGTTCGCTGCACCAGCATGTCGGATCTGACCACGATGGTCTGCGTCAAGTCGATCCGCGCCGTCCTGCTCCCACGTACCATGGCCCGTCGGCGCCCAAGGCGCTCGGGCTGACCACCAAGGCGAACGCCGTCCGAAAAATTAGCTCCGGCATAGTTGCTCACTACGATCCATGCGAGATGCGGGCTTGATGAGCAGACGAGAATAGCCGGCCTTCGCACGCCCGAGTTGACGACACGCAGCTGTCCGGTCGAAGCACCTGGCGCCGCCATCCAGGCTCGCAGAATCGAAAGACTGCCTACTTCCGATCCCCCGCCTGCCGATCCAGCCACACCCCCAGCTGCGCCAGCAACTGCTCGCTATCGACCGGCTTCGACGCATAATCCGACGCCCCCGCCGCCAGGCACTTGGCGCGATCTTCCAGCATCGCCTTGGCCGTGAGCGCGATGATCGGAAGTTGCGCAAAGCGCGGATCGGCGCGGATCCGCCGCGTGGTCTCATACCCGTCCATATCCGGCATCATGATGTCCATGAGGACGATGTCGATGCCCGGATGGACGTCGAGCTGCCTGAGGGCCTCTTCTCCGGAATCGACCGCATTGACCTCCATGCCGGCATTCTCGAGCATCCCGGTCAGGGCGAACAGGTTGCGCACGTCGTCGTCGACGGTCAGCGCGCACTTGCCGTGCAGGACGTCGGCGGTCTCCTGGCGTGTAACCGGATCCGGGGTCGGCCCGGGCGCCTCCACGTCTTCCCTGATCCGCTCCAGGAAGGCCGATACTGCGCCCGTCTTCTCGGCCAGCGACTGCCCGTCATGGCCGAGCACGGCCGCATCCAGCTCGGCGACCTGTTCGAGCGTAGCGGGATCGAGTTCACGCTCGGCGTACAGCACCGCCGGGATGTGGGCCAGGGCGGGATCGCCGCGCATCTTGCGCAGCAAATCCATGCCGTTTGCGCCTGGCAGGTCGACGTCGATCACGATGCCCTGGTAGGTGTGCTGCTCCAGCGCGGCCAGGGCTTCAGCTGCGTCGGACACCACGTCGAACGCCCGTCCGGGCCCCGCCAGCACCTGGGTAATCGCCTCGCGCCGGGCGCGGTTGTCGGCGACCAGCAGCAGGACGCGGATCGGTGGCGCCAGCTGGGTGGTGAGGTCGGCGAATACCCCCGCTAGCGCGGCCAGGTCGGCCGGCTTGGTGGTGTAGCTCGCCACGCCGTGCCGGGCGCTGCGTCCGGGCCGGTCGCGCACCGAAATCACATGCACCGGAATGGCGCTGGTCGCACGGTCGGCCTTGAGGCGGTCGGCGATGTGCCAGCCATCGGTGTCGGGCAGCTCGAGGTCGAGCGTGATCGCATCCGGCCGGTTGCGCTGCGCCAGCACGAAGCCGTCCTCGCCGTTGTCCGCGACCAGCGTGTCGAAGCCGCGCTCGCGCGCCATGTCCTGCAGCGTGCGCGCGAACACTGGATCGTCCTCGATCACCAGCAGCAGCGGTGCGGCGTGGTGCTCCAGCGTGCGCGGGACCGCGGTAGCTGCCGTGTCGTTCGCATGGCTGGCGGGCCCGCCGTTGCCGCCATTGCGCATGCGGTGGTTCAGGCGCTGGCGGATGGCGTCGCCGTTCGGCGCCGGCGCGCCCGGCGCCTGCTGCGGCAGGAAGAACGTAAAGGTGCTGCCCACGCCTTCCTCGCTGTCCACGCTCAGTTCTCCGTCGAGCAGGCGCGCGATCTCGCGGCTGATCGCCAGGCCCAGGCCGGTGCCGCCATAGCGCCGCGAGGTGCTGGCGTCGGCCTGCTGGAAGGCATCGAAGATCATCTGGCGCTTGTCGAGCGGGATGCCGATGCCGGTGTCGGTGACGCTGAAGGCCACCACCCGCGGCGCGTGCTCCAGCGCCGGCTGGTCGCGCGTCCAGCCGCTGCCGGCGATGCGCGCCGCCAGCGTCACGCTGCCTTTCGACGTGAACTTGAGCGCGTTCGACAGCAGGTTGGTCAGCAACTGCTTGACGCGCTGGCCATCGGTGCGCAGCAGCGGCGGCAGGTCGGACGCGAAGTCGATCCTGAACGCCAGTCCCTTGGCCTCGATCTGGAAACGCAAGCTCTTTTCGAGTTCGGCGGCCAGGGTAGCCGGCGCCACGTCGGCCAGGTCGAGCGAAACGCTGCCGGCCTCGATCTTCGACAGGTCGAGGATGTCGTTGATCACGTTCAGCAGGTCGCGTCCCGACGAGTGCATCACCTTCACCATCTCGATCTGCTTGTCGGTCAGGTTCTGTTCACGGTTCAGGCGCAGCTGCTCGGCCAGCAGGAGCAGGCTGTTCAGGGGCGACCTGAGCTCGTGCGACATATTCGCCAAAAACTCCGACTTGTAGCGCGAGGTCATCGACAGCTGCTCGGCCTTCTCCTGCAGGCTCCTGCGGGCTTCCTCGATCTGGCGGTTCTTGCCCTCGACTTCGGTATTCTGGTCGGCCAGCTGGTGCGCCTTGCGTTCGAGCTCGGCGTTGATGTCCCTGAGTTCGGTCTGCTGCGACTTGAATTCGTTTTCCAGCTTTTGCGCCTGCTGGCGCAGCAGCATCTCGGTGCCGGACGCGGTCTCGATCGAATTGAACACGATGCCCAGGCCGTCCGACAGCTGGTCCAGGAAGTTGAGGTGGATCGCCTGGTAGGGCTCGAACGAGGCCAGCTCGATCACCGCCTTTACCTGGCCTTCGAACAGGATCGGCAGCAGCACGATATTGCGCGGGCTGGCCTGGCCCAGGCCGGAGACAATCTGGATGTAGTCGTCCGGCAGGTTGGCTACCAGGATGCGCTGCTTCTCGAAGGCGGCCTGGCCCACCAGGCCTTCGCCCACGCGCCATTCGCGCGACAGGTTCTTGCGCTCCTGATAGCCGTAGCTGGCCATCAGCGTGAGCGTAGGCGGCGCGCCCGCGCCCGAGGCGCCCGGCTGGGCCTTGCCGTGGCGCGGCGCCTGCATCAGGTACAGCACCGCGTGCTGGGCCGACACCAGCGGCGCCAGCTCGGACAGCAGCATGCGCGACACGGTCATGATGTCGCGCTGGCCCTGCAGCATGCGGTTCAGGCGCGCCAGGTTGGTCTTGAGCCAGTCCTGATCGGTGTTGCGCTCGGTGGTCTGCTTGAGGTTGCGGATCATCTGGTTGACGTTGTCCTTCAGGTCGGCCACCTCGCCGCGCGCCGCCACTGCGATCGAGCGTCCCAGGTCGCCCTTGGTCACGGCGGTGGTCACTTCGCCGATCGCGCGCACCTGAGTCGACAGGTTGGCGGCCAGCTCGTTGACGTTGTCGACCAGGTCGCGCCAGCTGCCGGCGGCGCCGGGCACCGTCGCCTGGCCGCCCAGGCGGCCCTCGACGCCCACTTCGCGCGCCACCCGCGTCACCTGGTCGCTGAAGGTGGCCAGCGTGTCGACCATGTCGTTGATGGTGTCGGCCAGCGCCGCCACCTCGCCCTTGGCCGGCACGACCATCTTCTGCTTCAGGTTGCCGAGCGCGACCCCGGTGACCACCTTGGCCATGCCGCGCACCTGGTCGGTCAGGTTGGCGGCCATCAGATTGACGTTGTCTGTCAGGTCCTTCCAGACACCCGAGACACCTTTTACCTGGGCCTGGCCGCCCAGCCGGCCCTCGGTGCCGACCTCGCGCGCCACCCGCGTCACCTCGGCGCAGAAGGCGTTGAGCTGGTCGACCATGATGTTCCCGGTGTTCTTCAGTTCGAGGATCTCGCCCTGCACGTCCACCGTGATCTTGCGCGACAGGTCGCCGTTGGCTACAGCCGTGGTCACGGTGGCGATATTGCGCACCTGGCCGGTCAGGTTGCTGGCCATCAGGTTGACGTTGTCGGTCAGGTCCTTCCACACGCCGGCCACCGCCGGCACATAGGCCTGGCCGCCCAGGCGGCCCTCGGTGCCGACCTCGCGCGCCACCCGCGTGACTTCGCCGGCGAAACCGCGCAGCTGGTCGACCATGGTGTTGATGGTCTGCTTGAGCTGCAGCACCTCGCCATGGACGTCGACCGTGATGGTCTTGGACAGGTCGCCGTTGGCCACCGCGGTGGTGA